>Ga0255347_1002453_pt1 | contig 26304 bp, 40 predicted proteins | sample wastewater_treat_2_FD_192479 | JGI IMG/M metagenome (GOLD analysis project Ga0255347, IMG submission 192479) | Wastewater microbial communities from Lulu Island WWTP, Vancouver, Canada - plant24 | ecosystem: Engineered > WWTP > Wastewater > Unclassified | place: Canada: Vancouver, British...
GTAAGATTAGTCTGTGCTGCAGCAGTTGCCTTTTTTACTTTATCTGCAATTGTTAAAAAACGATCTTCGAAATCTTGTGCATCTCCACCTATATCTGTTTTTAATTTTACATCTATATTTATCTCTCTACCGCCTGTCAACAAATTCAAAGCTTCAGAAAGATCGTTGATTTGTTGCTGTGTTGTTTTAATCTCATCGCGAACGTTTGTAGATGAAATAATCCCTGTTTGCAGCTTTATCAATTTACTTTGCAGCTCATCGATTGTGTCAGATGTTTTTCTTATCGAATCCTGCAACGACAAATTAGTGCCTATAAGCTTCGTGAACGTGTCGCTTACGGCAGTCGTTGCAGATACGACTTTTTCCGACGCAGTACTAACCGCCGTAACTTCTCTATCTGATACTTCCTCAATAACGGTAGCCGCTTCGGTAGCCGCTTCGGTTGCCTTTTCCGTTTCTTCTCTTACTTTTTCAATCGACGGACTCAATTTGTCTGAAAACGACCTTAATCCTTCCGCCCACTTGTCAAGTCCGATGAAGTCAAACACGCCAGCCAACGCCGACGATATAGCCGAAATTGTACTAAAAACTATTTTTTTTATACCGTTAAAAATATCATTAAACAGGTTTTTCAACCCTTCAAGCGCCTGTTTAAAATCAAGCGTGAATATTCCGTGAAGTATCTGCGCTACATTCTTAAATGTGTTTACAAACACTTCCAATGCAGCCATTACAATTCTCAACGCATTACCAAATATATTTATTATATCATCACCGATAGCATTCCAAATCGTTTTTACCGCTGTTTTTATCGCATTAAACGCAGTAACGACATCATCTTTAATAGCTACCGCCATCGATTTTATCGTCTCGAACACTTTTGCTCCATCTCCCGACGTGAAGTATTCTTTTATTGCATCCCAATTAGCGACTATCAGCGCAGTCGCACCCGCTATCGCAGCCACAGCAATGCCAATCGGCCCTGTCATCGCAGTGAATGCAATTCCGATAAGCGGTGCTAATTTCAGCAAGCTGCCAAGTCCCAACATCAGCGGACCAATTGCCGCAGCAACCCCTCCGATAACGACGATCGTCTTTTGCAATTCAGGTGATAACGATCCGATCTTGTTAACCATGTCGGCAATACCTGAAATGATAGGAGTTATTATAGGCAATAGTATCTCACCGAACGACGTAGCCAAATTCTTAACCTCAACCTGAAGCGCACGCATCGATCCACTCGCTCCTTCGGCTTCACGCGCAGCCTGTCCTTGTGCCGCTGCCGATTGCTCCCAGATCAACGATAACGTAGCTGCCTGCCTTGCTGCAAGCGTCATTTCCTCGCCTTGCGCTATAAGTCCTAATTCAAGCGCACGTGTCTTTACCAGCGCATCGTTTACGGCCATTCCATAGTTATCCAGCATCGTGTTGTTACCCTTCAACGCGCCTGTTAACGCTCTCACGGCATCCTGTGTCGTGCCTCCGTACATGGCAGTAAGGTCTCCTGCCAACTCGATAAGCTTTGCGGATTGTTTCGCTGCCTGCTCTTCTGTTAGTTGCCCGATGTTTATTAACATTGACCCCATCAAATTGGAATACTTCAATGCTTCCTCTTTCGCTATTCCAAAATCCGAAGATAGGTTTTTTGCCCAGTCGTTAACAGTATCCGATGCACCCTTGAAAATCTGATCCGTCGCACCCAAAGCATCCTGAAAATCTGCAGCCATCTTAAATGAAGCACCTCCAGCGGCTACGATCGCGGCCGACAAAACAGAAGCCTTTCGACCTATATCCGTAAATTTGTCTCCGATTGACGAAAGCCGTTGACCGACCGTCTTCTCAAGTCCGTCGATCTTCGCTTGTGCCTGATCGATCGCTTTTTCAAAGCCTTTCGCGTCCGCTGTTATTATCGCTGTGAAACTCATTGTTTGTTCTTGTTTAGTATTTGTTCCCTTTCGCGTTTAAGTGCTTCGATCTCTGATCGCGGCACTCGACTTACTGTCCTCTTTCCGTCAATCGGCATGTACTGCTCAATCGTTCTCGGCAGGCTTTTCGGATCAAGATGACTTCCTATACGTGCTTCATAAGCGATCATGCGCGTATGTCTCCACTTCTCTTTTTCCATCCTTGCCCAAGCGTAACATTTTATCAAGTACTCACACCATGCCATGTCGTAGAATTCATCCATCCGAAGTCCTAATTCTCCGAGAGCAAACGAAAGATGATTTATCGTGAATTCTTCAGCCGCACTTAGCCGTTCGCTTTTTTCTGCGGGGACGCTTTCCCCGCCTTCAAGTTTTTTGGGACGCTATCCGACATTTGCTGCGTGAACAAATCGATCACCTTTGAAGCCTCATCGCCGAACAATCCGCCTTCGATCTCGTCAAGCCAATCGTAAATGTCATTCAATGAAACGTTATCACCTCTACGTTCTTCAGAAGCGTTTATCGCACCGTAGTAGATAATCTTCGGTATTATGTCGGCAGGATTGTTGGCTATGTGATCCGACAAGTCCTGCAATCGAATACCATCATCGGCAATCTTCTTGAGAACGTAAGCTCCGAATCGGATCGGTATCGTTTTGCCATTTACATTTATTTGAGTTGCGTACATATTTAAAAGTTTAATCGTTATGCGAAAACATCACTCGATTGATACTCGCTTGTCAATTCCAAGTCCATCGTGAACGTTGCAGTTTCGCCTTCTCCCGTCGGATAGTCTCCGTTGAGGTTCATAACGTTAGCCTTGAAATACTTCGCAGTTCCAGAACTATCGTAAATTCTGAATGTTTGCTCCGTTTTGCTGTCCTGCAAAACACGCAATTCGTTCAACGATCCAGCATCTACTACTTCGCCTGACACGCTTACCGTTCTGCTTATGCTTGTCGGCTTTCGAACCACCTTCCCTTCAGTGCACACGTTTACTTTTTCGTTGTAATTCGTCGCGTTGCTCTCACTACGTGAAGTAATGCACGCTACGGGTATATATAAAGCTCCTGACTTGTAAGCCAACCGAGCTCCTTCCCATCCTGGTTTATAATTTGGCATAATTGTTTAGTTTTTAATGTGTTGGTTTAACGTTTGAATATTCGCCTTCGATGTTCAAGTCCATCGTGAATGTAGCGCTTTCGCCTTCGCCCGTAGGATAGTCGGCATTCAAGTTTGAAATTGTTGCCGAGAAATACCAAGCCGTTTCGGTAGCTCCATCAACTCCTGACGTTCTGTAAACCTTGAAATCGTGCGCCGTTAAGCTATCTTGCAAATCGCGCAAGTCGTCAAGCGAATTAACGTTGTTATCTGTAACAACTTCGCCTGACACGCTTACCGTTCTCGTTATACTTGTTATCGTCTTAACCGTCTTGCCTTGTGTACAAGCGTTTGTCTTTTCCATCACATTAGAAGCGTTGCTTTCACTTCTCGAAGTGATACACGCAATAGGCACATAATCGGTAGCGGTAGCATCCCACACTGCCAACCGTGCCAACTTCCATCCTGGTTGATAATTGTTAGCCATTTTTTATAAAGTTCAAAATTATTATTTTACTAAATGCTATATTGTTTATTGTCGTTTCAGCGATTGATTGAGCTGTTACCAGCAATACCTTGTCAATACCATCGATCCTTGAAGCACCCCTGTCGTCACGCAACAAATTTATGATCGTATCTCCGATGTCCTCGCAAAGCTTCTTTTTCCCGACAGTTCCCCATTTCGTTACAACTCTTATTGTCATGTTAAGATTGAAGCGCGGTGCATCGACTGTTTGAACTGCGTTCAATTCTTCTTGCTGATCCTGAATAACGACATAAGTAGCTATTGATCCATCGACACTCGGTAACGAAATATTAGGATTAACTACCTCATCGAAAACAGGTATCGAAACAGAACCGTATTTCAGTGTTGAAAGCGCTGTAATGACCTTACCTCGTATTTCTGTTGCTCTATCCATTGTCTTTCGTTTTTTCTTTCACGATTTCGTCCAGCTTCTTGTTGAAAATCTCCGTGTTCTTTAAAACCGACGGATAAAGATACGGTTTCCCTTTCAAAGTACCTAATCCGTTTATGTAAAATTTCCAAGCAATATCTCTGATCCATTCAGGATAAGGTGCAAGTATTTCACGTGCCGATAACCCTGTACCAAATTCGAAGTAAGCGGCCAAATTGTTTTCACCCATAACTCCGACTTCACCTGTCATGTCGTTGTTTGTAAAACGCTTGTCGATGTTAATGAATATGTCGCCATCCTCGCCGACCGGTGCTTTCCTTGTTGCCTCAATCTCGATCGTTGTTACCGTATCTACGACAAGCTCTCGCATCTTCCTGATTTGATCCGCTTTGTACTTCTTCAAGTTATCCGATGTCGTATTGATCACCTTTCCCATCTCTCTAATCTTTAGCCGTTATGTCGAACACCAATTCTTTTCCGTATCTTACGTTTTCGACGATTGGAGCGTTTATGATCCGATAATTTTTCTCTCTCCACTTCACGATGTGCTGCACTGACGGCATGAAGCCAGCTCTTAACATGACACCTACTCGATAAACCGTCGGCAACTGCATTTGCGCCTGTTCAATGTTCGCCGATACTTTTAATTGTTCGATACGTGCCCACGTCTTCAATTCCAATAACGGCTTAGGTGTGTAACCGCCGTATCCGTCGCTTACCATTCCTTCGCTCCAGAACTCAATTTGTTGATCGTATCGTCCAATTTTCATGTCTTTGAAATTTAAAAGATAGGTTTCGTCGAATGTCTTCTGTAAGTTGCCATCGAGCTTTCGCTTCCTGATTGAACATCGCCACGCGACTGATACATCGAAGCAACGTCTTCAAGTATCGCGTTCAGAAACTCTGCCGATGAGGCTTCAGGGTTTTCAATTACTGTTTCAACGCCAAACTCATCAACTACCGTTATCGTAGCGCTTATTCCTGACACTCGAAGCGCTTTGTCGATCGCAGCGTCAAGCAACGACTGCAAATAACTGTCCTGATCTGTGAAGTCTATATGCAGCGCTTCCTTAACGTCATCGAGTGTTATCATTTTCTACTTCGTTTTACTTGTTTGTCTTTCTTGTCAGCATCTGCATATTCTGCATATCCAGCAGCTACCCATCTTTTCGCTTTGCTTTCAGATACATCTACTATCGTATTCAAATGTTTTACCAATACCTTCATTTTTATTGAGTATTAATGTGAGCGGTTGCCCGCTCACTATTAAACATTAAGGTGCATCTTCAAGTGTTTTTATCCGTGTCGAAAGTGCAATCGCCAACGCCTGTATATTGGCGGCGGCTGCTAAACCTGAATCAACGTCCGCCACTACTGCGTGGTCGTGTGCCTTTATTCTGGCGGAAAGTGCTATCGCCAAAGCCTGTATATTGGCTGCTTCTGCTAAACCTGAATCAACGTCCGCCACTACTGCGTGGTCGTGTGCTACATCAGCTGCATCAATAGCTGTGCGTGCAGCCGCCTTATCCGCTCCTGCTGCAATAACAGCTGGCTGATTTGTGATTACTCCCCACGTAGCTACGCTTCCAATCGAACCTAAATCTTTGTATGCCTTAACTCCATCACCCTTCTTCATTACACCAGTGTCGGTAGCATACATGAAGATGTTTTCACCGTATATTTTAGTATCGGTAGCCCAATTGGCTGCAGTGTCGTGGTACACTATTACATTATATTTTGTCTTTGCCATAGTTTTTTAATTTTTAAAGTGAGCGGTATGTTTCACCCGCTCACTTGATTAATCACTAAAATGTAACCTTAACCATCGCATTGAGATTTTTGGCGATGAACCCGACCATCTCCTCAACTCTGAATGTAACCTTATTGTATGTGAAATTCGTATCGTGCTGTGTTGCAACCTCCAGTTCAGGATTCAAACGGTTAATGAACTCGAATTCGTTTGCCGCCACAACATAGGCTGTTCCTGCTACAAGAGACGGAACGGGAACAATCTGCACTGCCGTTTCGAGCCCTGTGCCTGTGAAACCTCTCAACATATCATTCGGCAAATCATATTCGCCAGAACCTACTGCCTTGTTGAACCTTATGTAAGTCAAATAGTCAGCCTGATTAATCAAAATGTGAGTCGGCACCATGTAGTTTCCAAGCAGCGTATTAAATGCTGCATCAATCAGCTTTTCAACTCCTGCAGCTGCTGCGCCTGCATAAGCTGGAGCGTTGGCTGCCAAATAAGCTGCTATCATAGCATTTTCTGCGGCAAATAGTCCGTTTGCGGAGTAGAGTAAAGTGTTTGCAATGCTTGACTGCAAATAGTTTACGTTAAGCAACAACTCACGGTTAACGGTTGTAAAACCTGCTAACCACTTAACATCAACCTGCACATCCTTGTAAGTCGGCGTAACTTCGGCTTTCTCCTGCTCTGTTAAGCCTGTGGCTTCTGTGAAACGGTTATAAACAGCTACTGCTCCAGTAACGGCTTGCACCTGTGGAATAACGATTGATGCACTTTCAGTTGATACATTTGGGAAAATATTCCTTAAATATATCGGCGAATAAGGTGACATGTAGAGGTCACGTCTTACATTAGTTGTCTGACGTGCAAGTGCTCCAGCTGCCCAGCTTGCATCGGTTACCGCTTTCATGACAAGCTTTTCTTCACCTCTGAGGTTTTTCAGCTTTTCAGCCCCTTCGACAAGCGCATCTGCAATCGCGTCTTTAATGCTCTTTGCCGTCTTCTCTTCAGAAGTGGTTTGCTTGATCTGTTTAACGCGAGCCTGCAATTCGGCAATCTCTTTTTTGAAGTCGTCTTCGGTTACCGATTTGCCGACCTTTCCTGCGATCTCTTCCATCTTTTCTGAAACGGCTTTCATAGCTTCTTCGACTGTCATCTTCGCTGCCGCTTCGGCTGTTTTCTTAACGTTTTCCAGCGCTTCAGCTTTTTGTTTCTCAAGCAATTCAGCTTGTTCTTTTTCTTTATTTTCCATTGTTTTTTTGTTTTAAATAAATAACTCATAAATATTTGTAATTAACGGCTCAACGGCTTGAGTTGTGTCAGCATCAAGCTGATCAGGCTCTTTTTCCTTGAGTGTCAAAAATTGTTCTAACGATTTAAGTATGTTATCGGAAAATCTTACGTTGTAAGCTTTTTCGATGATACTCCAAAATTCTTCTTGTGTCGGTTCGGTCAATTCTTTCACGGCCTTAACCGCGCTTACAAGCGAAAGTTGATTTGCAGGTTCTTCAGTTGTAAGTACCGATATTTCTTTCAGCCTGTATTCGACCACTTCCGCTTTGTTCTTCGCATTTCGTTTTATAACCCATCCGCCAATACTCATCCCGCTCTCGAAACCGTTTTCATGCAGAAACTTCACTTCATGAAACGTGTCTCGGCCAGCATCGGTATCCATTAACATCTTTGCCGTCAATCCGAGGCCATACGTATCAGCTATATCAAGCTCCATCGGCACGCCGACAAGTTGAGGAGTATGGTTTTTGAATATCTTTATCTTTTTCGCACGTTCTGCGACCGTCTTCGAGAACGATCCAGGCAACGAAATGTCTCCGTCGCTGTCCTTAACGTTATACACATTCGCGTAACCTTTGATGATACCTGTTTGCTCATCGATATCTCGAAATTCTGAAAGGTTCTTAAAAATTATTTCTTCCATCTTGTTCTGTTTTTAATCGTACATAAATAACCTGACAACCGCAATTGATCACGTTGCCTGCTGAAGCCGACGGATCGTGCGGGTACATCATTCTGTCAGTGATCCCTGTGTTCGGATCGGTAACGATGAACGGTTCATCTTTCGGTATCTCAACACCTGTATCCATCGCAACGTGCCAATCGCGCGGATCTTTCGCACCGCGATGTATCCAGAGCTTTCCGATCGGTATGTCGGTTTGCGCTGCCCAATCTTCGGCCGACTTCGCTTTTGCTATGTTTATAGCGTTACCAGCCTCCGTTCTCGCGATAACTCTCGCCCTTCTTTTGCCAGCAGCACCTCCCATCACGTTTCTTATGCGCTTTGAAAATTCTGATCTGCTTTCACCTATCGACGTGCTTGCTATCGTTTCCTGCATCAGAAGCTCTCGTGTTGTGTCGTCTATTCCTACGACTTTGTTTACCAATGTAGCCAATATGTAGTTTTCGATCCATCGAGACCATGCAGGCATGAAAAATCTTTCCTTCTTCTGAATAACGTTTCCGTCCAATTGCTCCCATTGTCTCGACAAGTAATCCTGCAACGTAACTCGATAAACCTTTTCAAGCGCTTCTCCAACCGCATTACCTACAATGTTGAAATCGATCCACATCTCGGCATTCTTTTTGAACGCTTTCAAAACCTCTCTGGCAAACAACCTTTCATAAGTTGTCTGCCTGCGGCTCTCGATCTGTATGTAACGTGTCAGTCTCATCTTCTAAATCTGTATATTGTCAACACTGTAATCCGAAAGTGGTACAAGCCCCTGCTGCACAAATACCTGATTAGCATATTCTTCTTCAAGCTCATCGCTTCCCAACATCACACGTACTTCATTTATCGTGTGAGTTTTCAAATAGGCATCTGTTTGATCAGCTGTAAGTCTTAATTCTTCATAAGACGAAAGATCGTAATCGATAACGTAATTTTTTTTGTCGCGTATTTTGAAAGGTTCAACAAGCCAGCTGTTAATCTTGTCTTCTTCTGAAGACAAGTAAGGCAATATAACTTCCTTAACGAAACGCTCACTCGCAGCTTTCATGTTCTGATACGTCGGATTCGGGTCGAATAACGTCGCTGGAACTCCCCACAAATCGCATAACTTGTAACCTGCATGATCCAATCCCTGTATGATGTTCAACGCATCTGGAGACAAACCTATATGTGTGTACTGAAGCGGCATTGCACTTACAACGATCTTATTTCTGTTATCCGATCCGTGTATTTTAGTTTCGACAGTAGCCTGCGTCTTGTCAACCTGTTCAGGAGTAAGCCACAATTCAGGGTTCGGATGGTTAGGCGAAATCAGTCCTTTCGCTCCTTCATTCTCAACTGACTTTACCCAACTCTCGATTGCCGTGTCGTCTAACTTCAAATATTTCAAACCTGCCAACAAAGGAGACAATCCTCGAAACTGACTGTATTTTGCGTCGAACAACGGATTTGTCATCTTCATGTGAAGGATGTCGTTCATGTCATCTCCGAGAAAATCGCGAAACTGTCCATTAAGCAGGTTCATCCTCCAGCCTACCAATTTTCCGTTATCGATGTGCATGTTCATCAGGTGCGACGGTATAACATGAAGCGACAATGCACAATTGTCGTCGCCAGCTTCTCTGTAAATGAACGCTTCGCCTTGTACGAAATAAAAAATTCTTACCAGCGTGATAAACTCCCTCCATGTTTGTTCGTCGTTCGGCTTCTTTAATAACATCGACAAATCCAAGTTGTCAGGTGCGTAATCAAGTGCTTTGTGTATTTCAAGCCGATGTTCGGCAGCACCGAAGGCCGTGTCTCTCGATCCTTTCGTTGTCAAATATCGTTTCGACTTAACTCCTTGTTTATCAACATAAAGGTAAGGTGTTGCAATGTTGGCCTTGTCGATGATCTTCTTCACAATGCTATAAATTTCGGCGTTCGATGTGTAACCGTTCTTCACGAAGTCTTCAGCGTTGTAACTGTACCAAACGACAGGATTGCTCCCGATCATTGAAGCATAAAACGTTTGCAACTTCTTAACGTTATCCGTCTTTTTCTTTCTTGTAAACAGTCCCATCGATTTTATTTTATAGCAAATTTGAAATTGTGTTCTGGAGAAATAGCATATCGGAATGCGTCAACTCCGTGATTATAAGCGTCAATCGGCTTGTTCGTCGGCTTTCCGTCTTTGTCAACCGCCCAGCAATAGTTGCGAAACTCTTTAATCAAATTTGTGCTTCGCTTCGTAACGTAAATCGGTTTGCTTTGCAACTTGTCGATCCCTGCCCGTATGCTGTCAGCCCCCTTCTTCGCTGGCTTCACATTGAAACCAGCATTGTGCAACTCCTGTATGCTTTTAGGTTCTGCACTGTCAGCAATTATTTCGTCGTAATCTTTTCTTATTCCTAATTGCTCCATCAATCTTACAATGTCGCGGTTTAATAGTCCTGTCCTGTAAATCAGTTCGTCAATATAAAACGCTTCATGTGTTTCGATAACTTTTACAAGCGCAGTCGGATCATTCGAGAAACCATAATCCAGCCCATAAACTCCATCGCATTCAGGCATAACATCGATTTGCTGCCAATTACTGAATATGACGCCTTCGCTTATTCCGTACTCGCAATCGATGTGTATTCGTTTGAAATTCTTGTCTCTCTTAGCCCTTGTTGCGATCCTGTTTTTTTCTGTTTCAGGCAGGAAGGGATTATCGAGATAGTTCGATTTAATTACAATCGTGTCGTTGTAATTCATAAGCCAATCCTCAAGCCAAAACTGCGATGTCGGATTGAAGTCTCCGATAACATTCTCCGACCTTCGTGCCAATTCATCCCAAACGTCCTTCTTCAGTGAATTTATTTCATTACCGAACAACCAATCTCGACGTGCTCCGAGTGCCTTGTCGATCCTGTCAGCAGAGAAAAACTCGATAATGCTGCCTGTCGGTGCTGTCCATCGAGCCGTAGTTATGTTCCAATTGTCTTTTGTCCACAATCCGATCTTCTTACAAATTCCTTCCAATATACGTATAGCCCCGATGTCGAGATGAGGCCTCGATTCAGAGACAACAGTTATCACCTGATCCTTCAACTTCAAAGCAATATATAACAGAAACAGCATGACGTCGAACGTCTTGCCTGACCCTGTACCGCCTTTCAAAATAACGATCTTCTTTTCGTCTTCAAAGGCTTTCTTTGTCATCTTAAACATTGTCCCTGTCTCGATGTTCATTTGTCGTCGTCTTTTGACCTGTCTATGAAATTAACTGTCAATCCTTTGTCGTTCGTGTTCATCTCGATGTATTGCTGATTTAGCATCCTTCTCTCATCAGGTGTACATATCAAACGATACAACGCCAATAACTCGCCTGCCTTGTCCGATTTGAATAACTTCGATCTGATAGCCGACTTCGTGCGTATCTTGTTCTCATTCAACAATCTCTTTAGGTAGTCCAATTCGTCCGAGCCATCTGGGAATAGTTCGTAAAAAGTAGAATTGCTACAAGGAAGCCAAGCGACAATATCGTGTACGAAAAACAAATTGTTTCGCTTTATAGCTTCCTCTGCCATCTTAACCAATTCCTGTTTATCGTATAGTGCCATAGTCTTTTCGTTTTGGTTCATTTGTAAATGGATAATCTTCAGGATACGTGTCCCAAGCTATGTTATCTTTTCCAACTCCTTTTAATATCATCGGATACAAATATCGTCGTTGTATGTGATGATGTAACCTGCCGCCGTTTTTTACCTGTTTTTCTGCATAAATAGCACTCGGAAACTGTATCGGTGCAATAAGCGCCTTATTCAACAATTTGCACTCATTATATAAATCAGTTAACCCTCCTTTCGATACAGCAGAAACAGTTTGATTTAAAACTAATCCATCTCCGTAACTTCCTGTAAATAATCCTTCGTTCATTATTCCTACAAATTGACTTGTGTCATCATCCTGTACTCCTCGTTCTCCTCGATAGATATATTTTGTCAAAATAAACGTAGTATTCATTACTTTATTTCGAAGCAATTTATTATCTACTCCTCCGATAAAATCCCCTGTTTGACTTATTCCGAAACAACCAATATGCCTTTTATACATCAATTCCTTCACATTATTAAATGTAACCAAAACATCATCAAGAGTAGCTAACCGAACATATCGCCCAAATCGTTTTATCTGATACGATATCGTATCATCATCTTGCACTAAATAAAACTCTATTCCCATTTTTTTTGCATAATCATAAAACATATTTCGTGCCTGTCCAGCTGAACGTCTCGAAATACTTGCTCTATGCACATAATCATATCTTTGCCTTGCTTCATTCATATCAAAAACGAAAAGATTAAATCCAATTTCTTGTGCCAATGCTTCGTATTCAGATCTATCTTCTGCTTCATCATCGATAAACACATGTATATTTTTTACGTTCCAGCCAATCTTAACGAAATATTTCACAGTCTTCAAATTTTTAGCTCTGTGATACGACGGAATAAATATGTCAATCATTTTAGTTTTCATCATCTTCTATTTTCCATCCTTCCAATTTGCTATGTGCTCTTAAAATATCATCTTCGAGAAATCCTTGCAATCCTTCATCGCAAAGCACTAATCGTAATCTCTCAATAACTCGCTTTTCTTTTTCGTCAGCATTGAAATAGTAGTAATTTGCAACATTTTCGAAATCAATCTTAAGAAATCGATATGCAAACATTTTCAATACTTCTTTCTTTTCATCGCTTAAATCTGATTCTTCGATAACTTTTATCTTAGCATCGAATTTTTCAGTGTCAATACAATCGATCAATTTTATATTCGGCTTTTCAGTAGGTTCGTAATAAATACTTGCAAACTTCAATTCGCTTAATCTTTCTGTTTCCGATTTACTTTCAATAGGCACTCCCCACGATTCAAGATCAACGTTCCATTCTGACAATAACTCGTAATCCCATTCGCTTCCCCAATGTGCATTATCTTTTACGATGAATTCTTTCTTTTGTTCTTCAGTCAATCCTTCAACTTTTTCGATCCACGCATCAGGTATTTCTTTGTATCCGAGTTTTTTCAGTGCGAAGTACCGTTTATTTCCTCCGAGAATATTGTTATCTTCGTCGATAACGATCCGACGAATTTCCATCATGCGTTCAAATTCCTGTATCGATTTTGCAATCTTCTTTATTTGCTCATCGCCGACCGATTTGAACGGGTTCTTTTCAAGCGGTTTTAATTCCGATACTTTCATACTGAATTTTTATCATCGCGCCAAATATAGTGTAATTTTTTCATACGTTGTTCTCGAAAACAGAAATATTTTTCAAAATTCCTGGAAATTGATCAGAAATTCGATTGTAAACAAGCCAAAATGCAGAAAATAAATTTACATTTTTTTGCTTATCGCCTCAAAGCCGCTCCTGTATTACGTTTCAGCGAAAAATATAAAATAAGCAGTTGTTTTAAAAACTATATATAGAGCATATACAGTACTATTATATTTATATTTATATATTCTATATAAGTAATTTATTTTTTATTTTTTACTCATTAATCCTTGAAACTCAAATAATTACTCAAATAAAATTTTCAGTAAAAATTCGGAGCAAAATTTTACTTTTTTATTTTTCAACTCACTTAATAACCTGAAACATAAACGATTAAATAAAAAATCGAAGCGGCGAGCAAAAATCAAAAAAATTTGCACACCGCTACTTGAAACGAAAAACGACCGAAAAACGATTTTAACAAAATCGAAAGATTTTAACTAAATAGCACATCATTTTTACATATTTATACTTTTGTTAAACATTTGTTCGTATTATGTGATCATCTAATTGTCTTGTAACATTACAGTACTTTTTCTTGTCAATTATGCCTTCTTCGACTTCTTATTTTCCAAACATTTCTCATCCTCAACCGATACTCGATGAAGTCGCGCAAACTTTCGCCTTCGAGCAAAATACCTGTCAGCGCCATACCTGAATTCAAAAAATCTGCTTTATAACCGAGCGGCCGAGTGCACTTGCAAACAACATACTTCTTTCCGAATTTCTGAATGATTGTATGCGTTGTCATCATCTTTTCGATATCCGATTCCTTCACTTCAGCCTGCACGAAAGCAAGCATCTCATCCTGTGTCAAATTCATTAATCTTTCCATTTTGTTTTGTATTTAATTGTTGTTATAATCCGCAATAACCACTATCACACTCATTGAAATCATCAAAATTCAATGATTCCATGCCAGGATAATCTCTTATTTTAGCGTAAGTAATTCCATTTTTGAACGTTCGTGATTTATAACCTGATTGTTCCTGACGTACAAACCAATCGAATTTATTCGGAAATTTTTGGCTCATCAGCTTCAATAGCGCCTCATTCCTGTGAAAGCATCCAATACAATTATTCATGTATGCAAATCTGACAGGTTTATCTTTCCAATATTCCTCTATGTGATCCTTGAATATATTATCGTCTATAAGCGGAAACGACGGTATCTCCCAAGCAATATCATCCCACTTATTTCTTGTACCTCTTTTTCCAACAACAATTTTAAATGTCAATATACCGTCTTTGTTTAATCTACTTTGCATGTTAATCTTACGATTCAATTCATTTGCTCTATAACCTATTCTAACCTCTATTGGTTCTGTAAAATTTGATTGCCACCAATTGAATAAAGGTCTTATCTTTAATTCAGATGTACAGAATCTTTGCATTATATTTGGTAAATATTTTTTACCATTGCCCTTATCTATTATTTCGTCGAACGTTTTACCTGTTACCCATTGAATCTCTTGTCCTATAAATTGCTCCAAGTCAAACATGGTGTATATTATCATATCATCCTCAAGCGTGCCTATAAATTCTACCCCTCCGAGCTTATCGCTAACCATTTGACGTAATTTAGGATCAGGAAACATGCAACTCGGATCATTTGTTCTTACAAGCGAAAAAACGTTAAAATCAGCCTTATAATTAGCAGCTATATACGCAGATGTTTTTCCACCAGAAACGCTGTTAACCGTATATATTTTTTCCATGTCTTTAAAAATTACTTATTACGTTTCTTTCCGTGATTATTCCAGCCTGCGATGATCATCAATACTGACCATGCTGCCAAAAGAATAAGTACTACAATTTCTACTGTTTCCATAACTGTATATTTTTTTTATTGTTCTGATTTAGTAAACACGTTATCCTTCTCTTTCAACCACAGATCGTCGTTGTCATAAAACAGTCCGAAGTCGTAATCTGCGTTTATCTTATTATCATTCATTTCGCAATTTTCATTTTCGGATTACTAATAAGCAACCGCTGATTCTCTTGCAATAAAAAAGTGAATTCCGGTTGAACATTCATTAAACCTGTCTTCATCGAAATTATCCACTTCTACAATTTCGCCAACCCGATAGATGAAGTTATCATCGTGATTTGATTTTATTTCGGTTAAACCGCTATCTGTTCCGTCTAAATTCTCTATTCCGAGTACTTTAGCTTTCGAACATCGACATTTTAATGTCGTGGCTGAACTGCGCTTAGCGTCATCCGTTACGAGTAATTTCACTATTTTCCCACCTGCTTTTTTCCACGATATAAATGAGCCTTCGGATGGACATTGAGGTAATAGAAAACCAGTGCATTCATTATGTTTTAAATAGCGCAAATCGGCAGAGCTCAAATTGGTAGAGCTCAAATTGGCATTGCTCAAATTGGCAGAGCTCAAATTGGCAGAGCGCAAATCGGCAGAGCTCAAATTGGCAGAGCTCAAATTGGCATTGCTCAAATCGGCAGAGCGCAAATCGGCAGAGCTCAAATTGGCAGAGCTCAAATCGGCAGAGCGCAAATTGGCAAAGCGCAAATCGGCATAGCGCAAATCGGCAGAGCTCAAATCGACAAAGCGCAAATCGGCAAAGCGCAAATCGGCATTGCTCAAATCGGCATTGCTCAAATCTGCATTGCTCAAATCGGCAGAGCGCAAATCGGCATAGCGCAAATCGGCATAGCGCAAATCGGCATAGAGAAGCCCTTTTTCCAATTCCTGTATGATATACTCATTTACAGTTTCTATAATTGTGTTGTTTTCGCTTTCGTGTTCGAAAATTATTTTTTCGAATACTGTTTTAATTTGAATTTTTGTTTTCATAATTATTTCTGTTTTAAAAGTTATCTATTTAGTAAAACAATGTGCAAATATTTTCGCACACAATTTACTTTTTAAAAAATTCTTTTATCGCCTCGACAAAGTCGTCGAAGTTGTTACATGTCATCCCACTTTCGCCGAGAAATTCAAGCCAGAATTTTTGTTCCTTCGATACAATTCCGCCCTTCGGCTTCTTAAACTCGACAAACAAACACCTTCCTCCTTTTCCGATAAACAACCTGTCAGGTATTCCTTCCTGGCCTTCCAGCTTCACCGCAGCAATTCCGTGACTGCGTGCATAAACGCAGCAACGCTGTTCCAATTCGTATTCGTCGCGTTTCATGATTATAACTATTTTGTAAGTTCTAAAAATTCCTGCTCAATCTTATTCTTCGTCATAAGCGATCTGTATTGATCGACTTCGATCGTTCCGACAGCCGAGAAAACGTGTATCTGGACAGGTTTTGTTTGCCCTTGTCGCGCAAGTCTCGCATTTGCTTGTAGCCACAATTCCAAGCTATACGTTATGCTTGACCAAACAGCTATATGTCCTCCTTGTTGAAGATTTAGTCCATGTCCCAACGATGCTGGATTGCTTATCAAAACATCTATTTCATCATTATTCCACTTCTCTAAGAAACGTTTATCTTTTACAGAACAAAATCGAATATCCAACTTTTTTAACTTTTCTGCTAACCAAATAGCTTCTTCTCTGAAAGAGTACCATAAAAGCACGTGTTCTCCCTCACCGACGGCACGTTCTACAAACTCTACTACCTCATCCAACTTCGTACTGTACTTCGACCTGAAAGCCGTGCCTTCTGAATAATACAGAAATCCATTTACAACCGTCTGTAGTTTCGCAAACTTCGCCTGCTCCTTCACGCTGAACATTACTCCATCCATGTCGATGTGCAGCATCGTCTTCAAGCGCATATACTCCGTCATTTCGTGATCAGTCAATTCTACATTGTGAAGATGATACGAAACTTCAGGTATCTCGAGATAATCGGCAGAATCCAACGTGAAGATGTTTTTTCTGATCTGTTTCAACAAGTCATCGATCGTAAATTCTTTTCGAAGTTTCCATTTCTGCCATCGTTGCTTGCTTCCTTCCATCACATTATAAAAGAACGTAGCACGCCAAGCCCAGAAATTTTGCCGTTTATCGGTAAACAGTCCTACAGCGTGCGCCTGCCCCCAGATACCTGTCAGATCTCCGCCTGTAAATGTGCCTGTCAATCCGATCTTTTGTCGTGCAGTTATTCCGTAGCAAATTTTGCTTCGCTTTGTGTCGTGATTTTTGAAAGACGTAAGTTCGTCAAGCACAAGCACATCACAACAATAACATTCTACATCTTTCATGTTATCGCGACCGATGACCTTGTAAGGTTTCGACTTGTCAGCAAGCAACGCTGTACGCTTCTTCGGTGATCCGTCAACGACGACCATCTTTTCTGCAACATCTGACAATCCCCAATTTATAGCCTCCTGTCTCCACACCGTAGTCGCCACTCGCTTCGGTGCAACGACAAGAACAGTTTCAGGCTTAACCTCATCAATGTAGTGAAGCACGGCAGCCGTCTTGCCAAGCCCCATGCCGACTGAAAGGATCGCGTTTCGTTGTTCATGCAGGAATTTTATCGTTCGAAGTTGATATTCTCGTAGTTTCATAATTATTTGTTATTCAAAATTTAACATAGGATAATCTTTTTCTATCTCACTTTTAGCATAACCAACTTCGTTTATCTCTCTTTTTTTAATTATTTCTCGCTCTATCCACGCTTTTGCCTTCGGATAAATTTCTTTGTCAATCTCGAAGCCGTATGCTTTTCTGTTTAAATTTGTTGCTGCTACTAAAGTGCTTCCGCTTCCTGCTACAGGATCGATAACAACGTCTCCTTCATCTGTGAACGTTTCAATTAAAAATTCAAGCAATTTTATCGGCTTTTGTGTAGGATGAATTTTAGGGCTTTCGTTGTCTCTCGGCCAATCGATTACGTTAAAAATCATTTTACCGTTGTTCCTGAATTTTGGCAATTTATCTCGATATAAAATAAGTCCGTATTCAGCATTTCCGACTATGCGCATGTTCGCTTTTAATACCTGTGCACTGAAGTTTTTTCTGAAAACAAGATTTATGTAATTATTCAGTCCGTATTTCTTAGCCAATTCAATGAAATACATTTGTTGATCGAAAGCACAAAACAGTATCATGCACGGTGCTTCGTTTCTTGCCTTCGGCTCTTTTTTCAACATCTGAGAACAAAAGTGCATAAACTCCGCTGGTTTGAAATTTATATCCGTATTGAAAAACTGCTTACCTGCCAATTCGCTTTCACCGTTTTTGTTGTCACCGTTTATGTACCATTTAGGATTACTACCGTAAGCATTTATTCCGATATTATAAGGAACATCAGCGATTATAAGTTGCGCTTTAGGAATGTTGTAGCTCTTAAAATTCTGATAATTATCTCTGTATAACATCATTCTTTCTCCCATTTCATTATTCGATTTTCTTTAGAGTTATCGAAGTAGTAACATTCAAACGATTTCAGCTCTTTCGTCTCGATGCCCCATCTTTCGCAATCGGTTATCAGTTTTCGCTTGCATGATTTTACAATTCGATCCTCATTTCCTGAAACATCATCTTCAGAAGCCTCTTTAAACGAAACTTCTCCGTGAAATCGCAACTGCGATCCTTCGAACGTAGCCGTGTAGTGAATTGTCATAACTTACAAATTTAAAACGGTAAATCATTCATTGAGTTGTCTTTCTCATCGTCGTCCTCATCGAAAGCATCGCCTTTTTTCAATTCGAGTATCGCGTTTATCAAGTCTTTTCTTTTATATTTCGACCGTCTCGTTTCTGGAGGCTTACCTACTAATTTGTCAAGAGCTCCGACAACCGCTTTTTTCTCTTTCAATGAAGGTTTTCCTTCGATCGCCGCTTTAATTATCACAGGTGGAGTAATGTATGTCCCTTCAGCGCTGTTAATCACTTGCAATATCATCGGATCATCTCGGAAACGGTTTATGTGATAATTTATTTCCTCACTTGCAAGCCCGTTCACGTGATCGATCGTGTTATACCAAGCCTGCCAATCGTTCATTCGAGGTGTCGCATTCACGCAGATCTCTTTCCAAATTTTGTAAATTTCATCGAATGACAACTGTACAGGCTGATTATTCAAATGAATAGCATAGAACCTACGCTCTTTTTTGTCCTGCACAAAATCGGCTATGTCCTCATTCGACGTGCAGAAATAGAAACGCTTTGCAGAGATTGTACGCACGTCCTTAAACTTCTGATTGTACTGACACGAGTTGCTTGTCAACATCTGCTTTATCTGACCGTATGCCTTCGACGTGTCCTTCGGCATGCTTTCATCCAGAATAACCGCGTTGCATGACGCTGCAAGTGGGATGTCGTGTTCGTTGTACTGCATTTCCTTCGCAAGCGTGCTTTCATATTTGCCTGCGTTGTCCATGTTTTCCTCTCCGTTAAGTACCGATACTATTGCCCTTGCTATTGTCGTCTTACCTGTTTGCTTTTCTTCTGCCCACAGGTAGATCGATTTGTTCATCGATGGGTTGTGACCTTCGTGACGTGTCTGGCAAACAAAGTATCGAAGTGCATCTATGTCGTTATCGCTGAAGCCCCACACGCTCTTAACTTTTTTGACAGCTTCATTAAAACGCACATCATCTGGCTTATTTGCAAACATCTTATCCGTGCGCTCCTTCAGGTGCATCTGTGCCAGCGCTCCGTACCATGCTGCGTTGGCGATCCTTTGCGCTTCGTTGTCAACGCCGCCGTCTTTGCAATTAACGCGATTACAGTAAACCGAGAAATTACGAATCGCCGGGAACGTGTCCTTTTTCTTTCCTGTCAATATCGAACTGTTTATCGCTTTTCGCATTATACGCGAAATGTCTTCAGCCAAGTCCTCAACGCTTGTGTGCTTCTGCAACCGTGCCCACTTCTCAAGCCCTCCTGCGTGCACAACGTCGATGATAAGGTTGTCAGGGACCGCCGTCGTGTCGCCAACTTCTCGCATGAACACGTCTTCCCATGTCTCACCTTCGAAGCGTTCCCAATCCATTATTTCACCCAATTTTTCGAAATCGATGTTTTTTTTCATGATTTAACAGTTTTAATCTCATCCCAATCGCTTTCAGTTATAACATACATACACTTTTTACAATAGTGTATATATGTGTAAAACGGAAATGTTTTTCTTATTTTTGCCTTTTGCACGTGTCCACATTTCGGACATTTTATTTTGGCATTTTTTTCTGTTTTCATAACTATAACTTTTTAATCGATAAATCCGATAACTATCAAATTATTCGTGTCGCATAACGTTGCTGTACCTTCGTAAACATTCTTTTCTATTGTCTCGAAATAAACAGGTATCTTTCCGTTAATCGGCTCATCTTTGTCGTAAGTACGACCTATTCGTCCGCTTTTTCGGTGCATAACGATCTTTCCGCTTTTGCTTATGTTTGAATTTTTGTTCATTATCTTACTTTTTACGCGTATTTAATAACACTATCCTTATACATTTCAAATTCTCTTTCGATCAATTCGAGATCGAGAATGTCTGCCCCTGCTTTCAATCGTCCTTCCTTCACGGCCTGATCTACGCTTGTATCAATCTGTCTTCCTTCGTATCTTTCTGTCTTTTTCTGCCACTTCTTAAACTGTCCGTTGTCAGGAAATACGACGTCGAGACGCGGTAACCGATCGAGACGATAATCGTTAAGCATCTCACTACCTCCAGACGCGATCCATATGAATTCTGGCCTGAATACGCTCATCATTATAGCAGTCTTCTCGCTCTCGCAAAGTGCAATCGGCTTGTCTTCATTTACGAGATGTTCGCCGAAGAACACTTGCTGCAGCACGAAATTATCCTTCACCTTGCTGTGAACATACCAGCTTGTACGATCCTTCTTTCGATGTCCGTCTTTGTTGTAATACATAACCTTTCCTGTCCTGAAATCTCCTTCTTTGTCCTGTTGCCAGAATATCGTGCCTCCGTTCTTTGCCGTTCCGATGTTATACAATTCCTGAAGCCTGTACGCCTCATTCATTCCGAACATCTCGACCAAATACATGAAGAACACATTCTCCTTGAACCTGCAAAACGTTTTTTCGACGAATTCTGCAGGGACGAAATCATGTGTTATTTTTTGTTTAGGTTGCAGTGTTTGTCGTGTATATTCGTAATCGTATTTGTCGTCTCCGTAAGGATAACAAAAGTAACCACACGAATTCACCCTTTCGCATCTACCGTAACGTTCTGCGTCAACGACTACATTTGTGCCTGTTATTACAAAAGGCTTGAACGTCTTCTTTCCGCACTTCGGACAAACGATGTGCTTCGATCCTTTCATCAATTCGTACTTATAGTTTTTCATAACTCGCTTTCATTTTCTGATGTTAAGTTCACCATCTTTAAGCCTAGCTATTCTCCAATAATGAGATTTTACGTTTCCACCGTAACGTTCTGCCATTTTCTCTGCCATCTGCTTCTTTGTCAATTTCAGCGTGTTAAACTCATCGATGATTTGAGTTAGTCTTACGATGTATTCCTGTTTTTTCATATTTTCAATTGTTTTTAATTAGCAGGCAGGACAACTTTCCTGCCTGCCTGGTTACTTAATTTTCAGAACGGCAAATCGTCCACTTTTTCGTCGATATCGTTTTTTGCCACTTTAGAGCCGTTTTTAGACACTTTCTTTTCGTCCTGAACAGTTGCTCCACTCGAACGCTTATCGTCGCTCACGTCGAACGGATCGGCTTGCTGCGGACTGTTTATCCAGTCATCGTTGCCTCCTTCGACAACGTCAAACGGATTGTCGGCTTTCCGAATAACCTGAATGGCATTAACGTAGCAACCGTTCAACTCTGTCCCGACACCGTGTTTCACGTTAAATTCGAGATTTACTTCGAATTTTCCTCCGTCGAGCACCGAGTTAGCAGGAAATTCGATCTGCTTTGCAGCTGCCGTGTACATCCTACACACTTTCGGAAAAATCTTGAATGATACGTAATTCAATCCCGACTTCTCCGACTTTTTCGCAAACTCCTTGATTTCAGGATATTCCTCTATCTCTTCATCAGTAAACGGCACTGTAAATGTTATACGTCCTCCGTTTTCGATCATCACGCGATTGCTTTTCGGCGTATTCGCCTTGAATTGCCTGCAATCAAAATAACCTGTTACATTGTTTATTTTCATAATCTTATGCGCCCACGCCCGCCCCCGCCGTTTAGTTGTTAATTAATTAATTATTTTAGACTTATAACTTCAAAATTTACAATCTTTTCCATTTCAGAAATAATACCATTTAATTCTGTTAAAGTGCGATATTTAGCAATAAAAATTTGCGCATCACGCTTAGCTTGTTCAAGTAACATAGACTTCGCATAATCATTATTCAAAACTAAATTCAACGGTTGATAACTTCTCTTTTCATTATAACTAACCGAAACAGAAACGACAGCCCTTGTTTTTTCTCCTTTATCAGTTTGAACGACAATGCAACGAATAATTTCCCTTGCTTGTTCAAGCCTATACTTGTGCGCAGCTTTCGTGTCATCCCATTCGAAATAGTCATGCAAAATATTTTTTTCGTCTTTCGCTTTTTCGACGATAATTTCAGGACTTATTTCTCCATATTCTTTGTGTAACTTCTCAAAATACTTTCCAACATCATTCGCTTTTGCCGGAAATTTATTAATCGTAAATTCGTAATTCATAATTTTAAAAATTAAATTGTTTATAAATAATTACCTGCCTTACCTAACCCTATCACACCGAATCCAACCTTATCGTACAGTACCACAACACAACTGCCTTACCCAACATAACCCAATAAAACCGCAACGACCACACCTAACCTAATCTGCCAAACCTAACCAAACCCGACATTACACTACGCGACATTACCATACCAAACCTGCATAACAAAACCGTACATTACCAGATACAACCTTACAGCACCTTGACCCACCATAACTGCCTTACCTAATCACACATCACATTACCACACATTGCCGTACCACATATAACCGTACCACACATCACAATACCACACATTGCCCTACCTTAGCTGCATAAATATTAAGCTAATTCAAATAGTCCGAAAGAACCAGAGTTACTCTTTTCAGGCCTCCATTCTCCGATACCGCATGAGAACCCTGCTATTGACAATAACTGCGCCAACTGCTCTGCGCTAATCGCATTCTTGAAATACTGAATAGTTAATTCAGCCTCCCATCCTGCGTAATACTCTCCCCTGAAGCGAATATCAGCTACACCTGTTGCAAGTCGAACCATATCTTCTCGCGGGTGCGGTTCTCCATGTATCTCGACCAAGTCTCCTTCGTCAGCCATAACGTGAAATCTACCACGCAAGTCAGTCATTGTCAGTCCGAGTTGCTTACCTCCACGAACCATTGCCGCTTTAAACCCTACTGCTGGAAATCCTGTACGCTTACCGTCGGCAAACTTGTAAAGAGAATTTTCGTATTGTTCTTCTGGGTTTTTAGCTTCTTTGCCAGCCGAAGCCTTCTTCATCTGCTTTTCGAGCATCATTTGTTTCGCTTTTTCACTGAACCTTGATACGATTAGAGGTGTTATGCCTCTAACTCTGAACTTCACCATTGAAATTTCAACCTTCGGTATTTCAATGGTTGTTTCTGTTTGTTTTTTTGTTGTCATAATATTTGTTGTTTTAAAAATTGATTATTTTAGACTTATAACTTCAATCACCGCTAAAGCAAACAGCAATATTGCTATTACGATCGATACGATCAGCATCGCTTTTTCTGTCTTTGTCTGTCTCATAACACAAATTTGTTTATCAGTCCTACGATTATTCTCGTTATGAAATAGATCGCTGCAGCTGATACTACGATCCAGCACGCTGCGTCAACAATTTTTTCATTTTTCGTTTTCATCTTCTTTTAGTTTTTGAATTTCAGCCAATACTTCACGTTCATAATCTCCTAATTCATAATATTTCTCGACATCTTCAATCGTCAACGTACCATTCATGATACGCTTTTTGATCTTAAGAAACTTGTCGTCGTCGATCATAAGCTGTTGCTTTTTTACTTCATACTGTTCATTTATTTCATTTTCTTGCTTAATTTTTTCCATGTACGTATTAAACGAATTACTACTGTAATAAGGAAAAAGTGCGTCGAACGCTTCGTTGATTTCGAGCTGTGCCGACTTGAAGCTGTCGACTACATCGTCTACTTCGTTAATTTCGTATGTAACTGCCATTCGTGCAGTTTCATAATTTCCAAGATTCCGAGTTAAGTTAAGAGTAATTTCTTTTGCTTTCATTTCAATGTAATTTTAAGATACGGTTTAACTATTGATGTTTTGAGATAATCGCTTTCGTTGATTTCAGGATGTTCTTTCAGCAATTTCGATTTGTCGAACGTCGATCGAATGCTTTCAGGAACTACAGTAAGCGTGTATCCGTCGCTTTTAAGCGACTTAACGCCGTTCTTCAACATCAGATCAAGCATGATAGCTTTCTGCTTTTCGACCTCTTCCTCCATCTTTTTGATTTGTGAAAGATAGTTGAACATCACCTCCGCAGCTGCCTGCTCGTGTGGCATCAAATCGAACGTTGTCCATTCGTCTTTTTCCTTGTAAACAAAGTCGTTGCAGAAGTCGTCGATAAGGCTTATTCCGTTTCGTAAGATTTCAATAAATTTGTCGTCGCGTTCGATAAACTTTTCATCGTACAATTCAAATTCAATACGTATGTCTATCGGTTCATCCTGATAACCTTTCACCAAATAAACCTTGTCAGCTCCGAGTAAATAGTACCACTGAAGCTGAGGCATGTAGTCAGAAATTGTAGTTTTAAGATCAGAAGCCGTGTATTTCGCTTCAACGACTATATTGTTTTCATGATTAAAAAAATCAGCGTGAGCAAATATTTTGAAGTTTTTCGGTTGATCTTTAAGGTTAATCTTAAAATTACTCTCCATTTCTTCATAGATACTTGTTTTTTCGCCAAGCCATTTTTCAAACCTATTTCCAGCCTCCATAGCCTCCGTCGCAGGTATTTCGATGTACTCGGCCTGGCCGAGCGCTACTGCAATACGACGCTTGTCGGTGTCAGACAATGCCGACAATCCTTTAAGTCCTACCTTGTAAAACATCTTTGCGTCCGATCCTCCGAACCCGCCCTTACGGGTTTCGACGATCTCTCTCTTTTGTTCTGTTTGATTGTTGTTCATAACTTTTGTTTTTTAGTTGTTATTCATACTTTGAAATTCACTTCACAAATCTAATAGATTATTTTCTATTTCGCAAACTTTTTTGCAATTATTTTTCAGTAGTACAAAAAATAAATTTCAGAAAAATCGATTTATCGCCTCAAAGCCGCTGCTGGATTATGTTTCATAGAAAAATAATAAAATAAGCATTTAATTTCAAAACTATATATAGTATTATTTTTATTATTTATATATTCTATATAAGTAATTTATTTTTTATTTTTTACTCATTATTGCTTGAAACATAAACAGTTAAGTCAATAAATTTTTATGGTAAATTTTTTGTCGCTACTTTTATTTTTTACCTGAAATTACTCGATTTCTGCATGTTTTTCGACTGTTTTTTCGAGTTTACTTTTCATAAGATCGATCTTTTTCTGAAGCTCTTCGATTTCCATTCTGATACGATCCTCTTCCGATAACCCGAAAAGATCGAAAATTTCTTTCTTATCTTCTCGCGTCATCGTCAACGTAACAGCGTTCTCATGATAGAACGATCCGTTATTTTCGAGAAACTCCCATCCGTTCGCGATCCAAAAAGAGAACGTCAATCCTTCGACTTCTATCGTAACAACATGTTTTTCTGTTTTAGTTACCGTGAAATAACCTGCTTTAATCTTACGTATGACTTCAGCGTTTAGTTCGTCATACATTTGTTTGATTGTTTTTGTTTTCATTGTTCTAATTGTTTAATTTGTTCTAAAACTTTCTTTGCAGCTGCAATAGCGTTATTCGTGTTTTGCCGTTGCCACGCTCCAAATCGCGGTGACCAGCGAAAAGCGTTCTTCTTAAGTAAGTCGATAATTTCGCAACTCGGCTTCTCGTCAAATATAATCTGAAGCCTGTTTTCAGTAAAATTTTGTACGATCTTACCTCCTTCGAATTCGACTACGATGTTTTCTCTTTCATCAATATGTTTGTTTTCGTATCTTATCTTTCTTTCAATCGCCTTCAGCGCTCTTTCACGCCACTGCATGAATTGTTCATATTTTGCATGTTCGCGTCGATTTGCTTTTTCTGCTCTTTCTACGTTAAACTTCGATCCTCCTGTAATTGCCGAGCTTGCGCAATTTGAGTGCGCGTGAAGCCATTCAGCAAAATAACGCTTGTAGCTTTGTATATACCTTTCGTGTTCTGATTCAGGAATGTTCTGCAGGTCGTTGTTCAATTCGTTTTCGTGCTCTGAAATAGTTTGTTCAGCGCGCT
>Ga0255347_1002454_pt1 | contig 26285 bp, 19 predicted proteins | sample wastewater_treat_2_FD_192479 | JGI IMG/M metagenome (GOLD analysis project Ga0255347, IMG submission 192479) | Wastewater microbial communities from Lulu Island WWTP, Vancouver, Canada - plant24 | ecosystem: Engineered > WWTP > Wastewater > Unclassified | place: Canada: Vancouver, British...
GAGCGCAAAACAAAATCGTTTATGCAGTCCATTGCCAAAAGACCTCAACATGTTCAAAATTATTTCAAACATCCCAAGGTGAAATATGCAGCATAACTTTTATATGTTTATTTGCCGGAGCAATAATGGTTGAGGATTCAGAAGATGATGTCGTCCTCATGGTACGTGAACTGAAAAAAGGCGGATATCATCCCGAATATTACCGGGTTGATACCGGCATTGCCATGAAAAAAGCCATCAAAGATCAGGCATGGGACGTCATCCTATGCGATTATAAAATGCCCAAATTCAACGCGCCTTCGGCACTGACCTTATTAAAAGAAGAAAATATTGATATTCCAGTCATTATTGTATCCGGCACCATTGGCGAAGAAAAAGCGGTCGAATGCATGCGCCTGGGGGCTCGTGATTACATTATGAAAGGCACCTATTCACGTCTCTGCCCGGTCATTGCCAGAGAACTGGAAGAAACCAAGATCCGGCGTCAACATCACTTGGCGGAAGAACAAAAAAGCGCCGCACTGGAAGAATTACATCAAAGTGAAGAAAAATATCGCAGAATCACAAAATGCATTCCGGATTTAATCTGGGCGATGGATATGTCAGGCCGTTTTATTTACGTCAATGATGCAGTGGAGCGCACGCATGGCTGGACGGTGGATGAATACCTGAATCTCTCCCTGCAAGAACTGGTTTCGCCTCCGCAACTAGCCAAGGATACAGCCATGATTACGGAGTACCTGGCAAAAGCCCATGAACCCGATTTTGATCACAGTTCCACACTGAATTTCGAATCGGAAGAAATACGCAAGAACGGTTCCACGTTTCTGGCAGAAGTCACCGCTTCCTTTTTGTGGTCGGATGACGGCAAACCGGTCGGCATCATCGGTATTACCCACGACATTACCGAACGGAAACGGACGGAGAAAATATTAAGAGAAAAAGATGAACATCTACGCGGCATCACGGAAAATCTGCCGGGAGTCATCTTCCAGTTCTATGCAAAAGACAGTGGCGAATACGGTTTAAGTTACATCAGCAAACCGGTGGATGAATTTGCAGAAGTCATCCCCCATTTAGACACTGCAAAACTGGATACTGTTTTTGACGATTTTCTTTCCCGCATCTGTGAAGAAGACAGGGATCCATTTGTTCTATCGATCGCGAAAGCGGTACAGACGGTAAGCCGCTGGAATTTTGAAGGTCGCGTTTCCATACCATCAGGCAAAATGGTATGGTTTCAGGGGCTTTCCATACCGACGAAGCTGGACGACCGGGTGATTTTTGACGGCATTCTGTTGAACATCAACGATCGTAAACTGGCAGAAGAAATTTCACACAAGTCTCAAGAAAAATTCCATAAAATCTTTATGACAACGCCTGACTGCATAGCCATTACCCGCTTGAACGACGGGCTGATTATCGATGTAAATAAAGGTTTTGAGGATATTATGGGGTGGAAGCGCGAAACGGCCATTGGAGCGAAATCGAATCAACATCCTATCAATTTCTGGGTGCATCAGTCAGAACACGATCTTATGCTGGCAGAATTGAAATCAGGTAAGGATGTTGTGCATCATGAGTTCACATTCCGGCGCAGCGACGGCCTGGAACGTTTCGGTGTTTATTCCGCCCGCACCATTACGATTGACGAACAGGAATGCGTTATATTTATTCTCAAGGATATCACCGAACGCAAGGCAATCGACGCAGAACTTCAGCGGACGCTGGAAATTCTCCGGAAATCCGTCGGAACCACGATTCAGGTCATGATATCAGCCATCGAAATGAGAGACCCGTACACAGCCGGTCATCAGTTAAGAGTCTCGGATATTGCCAGAACCATTGCCACAGAAATGGGATTGTCACAACATACCATTGATGGAATCCGGATGGCCGGCAACATCCATGATATAGGGAAGTTATCCATACCGTCAGAGATATTAACGAAACCTTCCCGGCTGACCCCAATAGAATTTGCCCTGGTTCAGGAACATGCCCAAAGCGGTTATGAAATGTTGAAGAACGTCGACTCGCCTTGGCCCCTGGCCGAAATCGTCTATCAGCACCACGAAAGAATGGACGGATCAGGGTATCCCAGAAACTTGAAGGGAGATGCCATACTCATAGAATCCCGTATTATGGCGGTGGCGGACGTTGTGGAAGCGATGGCCTCCCATCGTCCTTACCGTGCCTCTCTCGGTATCGAATCCGCACTGGAAGAGATTGAAAAAAACAAGGGGATTCTCTATGATCAAGATGTTGTAGAGATCTGTCTGAAGTTGTTCCGTAAAAAAGGGTATACCCTTCCCTAATGCAGGTGCATGATGAAAAAACATCCAAATTCAAAAACAGAGAAAGCGCAGACCATTCATATTCTCATGATCGAAGATATGGAGGATGATGCACTGTTGGTTCTTCGTGAACTGAAAAGAGGGGGCTTTGCCCCGGTTTTCCAAAAGGTGAACTCTGCGGAGGCCACGGAAAAAGCTCTCCGGAATCAACCCTGGGACGTCGTTCTTTGCGATTATAAAATGCCCGCATTCAACGCTCCCGCGGCGATTGCTCTCATCAAGAAAATTAATCGAGAGCTGCCCATCATCATTGTCTCCGGAAACATCGGTGAAGAGACGGCGATCGAATGCATGCGCTTAGGCGCCCAGGATTACATCATGAAATCCAACCTGTCCCGCCTTTGTCCGGCTGTCGCGAGAGAGCTGGAAGAAGCAAAAACCAGAAAGGGAAAAAAGCTGGCGGAAGAATTGCTATCACAAAGCGAGGAAAAGCATCGTGTTATTCTGGAAAACATTGAAGACGGCTATTACGAGGTGGATTTAGCCGGACATTTTACTTTCTTTAATGATGCCGTTTGCCGGATCCTGGGCTACCCCCGGGACGAATTACTGGGCATGAGCTTCAAAGACTATTCGAACGCGGAAAACGCTGATATTCTTTTTCACGTTTTTCATGAGATTTATCAAACCGGTTCTCCCGCCAAAGAAATTCATTGGCAGATCATCAGCAAAGATGGCGAAAAGAAATACATTGAGGCATCCGCATCGCTCATCCAGCCTTTATCCGGCAGGCCGATCGGCTTCAGAGGAATCATCAGGGACATCACCGAACGCAAACTCATGGAAGAAAAATTACGAAACAGTGAATTGATGTTTCGAAGCCTCTTTGAAAACAGCGCGGTTGGAGTTTTTCTGCTGAAAGACAGAGCGTTCACAAAGGTGAACCGCGCCCTTTGTAATGTAACCGGCTACACGCCCGAAGAACTTGTCGGACAGCCGGTACAAATCGGATATGCCAGCAACGAGGAATACGTGCGGGCGGGGATCAGTCTTTACGAACAGGTCGCTCAAAAGGGAGTGGGCATCACGGAAGCACTTTTAAAACGAAAAGACGGTGAAATCTTTGATGCTTTGTTATACCTGACGCCCGTTGATCCTCAGAACAGCTCCTTGGGCTTTGAAGCAATCATGATTGATATTACGGACCGCAAACGTGCGGAGGAAGCACTGCGCAGAAGCGAAGCAAAATACCGCAATATTTTTGAAAACGCCCTGGAAGGCATTTATCAGGTCACCATGGAAGGCAAGTTTATCGCGGCCAATAACGCGCTTGCCCGAATGTCAGGATATGATTCGCCGGAAGATTTCATGGAATCCATCCGGGATATAACGACACAGCTTTATGTTCATCCGGAAGATCGGGAGCAATTCCTGAAGGTCCTGACCGCACACGGCTTTGTGGAAAATTTTGAAGTTGAATTTTTCAAAAAGGATCGAAGCGTCTTCTGGGTTGTTCTGAATGCCCGGATGGTCAGAGACGAACAGGGAAACATCCTTTACAACGAAGGGCTTGTTGAAGACATTTCACTGCGCAAACAAACCGAAGAGGAACTCAAGCGAAGTTTGGAAAAGCTCAAAAGAGCCATGTACACAACGATACAGGTCCTGGTATCTGCCTTAGAAGCAAGGGATCCTTACACCGCCGGTCATCAACACCGCTCCGCCGACCTGGCCTGTGCCATCGTTTCGGAAATGGGTCTGGCTGAAGAAAAAATGCACGGGATTCGGATGGCCGCCGCCATTCATGACATCGGAAAGCTGTCGATACCTGCGGAAATTTTATCCAAGCCGTCCAAACTGACCGATCTGGAATTTTCGCTCATCAAGGAACATGCCCAGAGCGGGTTTGAAATGTTGAAAGATGTGGATTCTGCCTGGCCTTTGGCAGAAATCGTCCACCAGCATCACGAACGAATCAACGGTACGGGTTATCCCCGGCAGCTGAAAGGTGATGAAATTCTCCTGGAAGCACGCATTATGGCCGTGGCGGATGTCGTGGAAGCCATGGCGTCTCATCGCCCTTACCGGCCGTCTTTAGGCATCGATGCGGCCATTGACGAAATTGAAAAAAACAGAGGGATTCTTTATGATGCCGATGTCGTCGATGCCTGCCTGAGGTTATTCCGCGAAAAAGGATACTCGCTCGAATAATATCGGTTGCATTATTTTGCTGAACATTGCAGATAAGCATGAGCGGTCGTTAAAAGAAATTCATTGAACCATCATTATTGATTTCAGGGAGATTATCGTGGCGAAGACTTCTAAAATTCATAATCTTTTGAAGAAACAAATCGTGATTCTGGATGGGGCCACCGGAACAGAGTTGCAAAAAAAAGGCCTGCAGGCGGGCGCCTGTCCGGAAATCTGGTGCATGGAGAATCCGCAAATCATTCAGGGCATTCACACGGCCTATCAGAAAGCCGGCGCTCAAATCGTCTATGCCTGCACATTCGGGGCGAACCGTTTCAAACTTAAACAATATGGCGCTCAGGCGGAGGTTTATACCGTCAACCGGGAACTGGTGCGCTTAGCCAAAGCAGCCTGCGGCAACAATGCTCTGGTAGCCGGCGACATCGGGCCGACCGGTTTATTCGTCGAGCCTTTCGGCACACTGGCCTTTGAAGAAGCCGTAGAGGCCTTTAAAGAACAGGCGCGCGGCCTGATCGATGGCGGCTGCGATCTCATTGTGATTGAGACGATGATTGACATTCAGGAAGCCCGTGCCGCGTTGCTGGCAGTCAAAGAACTCGCGGATATTTTCACAATGGTATCAATGACCTATGAAAAGGACGGACACACACTGGGCGGGACTCCTCCACAAAGCGCGATCATCACTTTGCAGAGCCTGGGAGCGGACGCGGTTGGATGCAATTGTTCAGCAGGCCCTCAACAAATGATTGATTTCGTCGAAGCAATGAAACCTTACGCCAGCGTTCCGCTTTTAGCCAAGCCTAACGCCGGTATGCCGAAACTCGAAAACGGACAGACAATTTTTGAAATGGACCCGAAAACCTTTGCCGCTTTCGGGATCAACCTGGCCAAAGCCGGCGCCAACCTGCTGGGCGGCTGTTGTGGAACAGCGCCTGAGCATATCCAAGCTCTGAACCGCACGGTATCGCGAAGAAAACCGATCATGCCGGTTCGACAGTCCATTTCCGCGCTGAGTTCAGCACAAAGCTTTCTGGAGTTCAAGGACAACGAACCTCTGTATCTTGTCGGCGAACGAATCAACCCCACCGGGAAAAAAGCCCTGCAGCAGGAGCTGATGGAAGGGAAATTGTCCATGATCCGGCAAATGGCCGGGGAGCAGGAAGCCCAGGGCGCTTCTCTTTTGGATGTCAATGTCGGTCAACCGGGTATTGATGAGACACAAACCATAAAGAACGTCATCGGGCTGCTGTCGTCCTCCTGTCGCCTGCCGCTGGTCATTGACTCCTCCCGTATTGAAACCATTGAGGCAGCCCTTCGGCTTTACCCCGGCAGAATGCTGATTAATTCCATTTCAGGAGAAAAGGAAAAAATAACCAGACTGCTGCCGCTGGCCGCCAAATATGGAGCGATGTTTATCCTGCTCCCCCTCACGGGCGGGGAACTGCCCAAAACAGCTAAAAAGCGCCAGGCCATTATCGAATCCATTTTCCGTAAAGCACAAAAATTCGGTTTCACCAAGAATGACTTTGTCGTGGACGGTCTGACCATGGCGGTTGCCTCTGATACCCACGCCGGACTGGAAACGCTGGCCACGATCAGCTGGTGTAAAAACACTTTTAAGTGCAGGACTGTCCTTGGGCTTTCCAATGTATCTTTCGGTATGCCCGGACGTCCCTGGCTCAATGCCGCTTTCCTGGCCATGGCACAGTACTGCGGACTGACCATGGCAATTGCCAATCCGGCAAGCGTGGAATTTATGAATGTCAAGAAAGCCGGCGACGCGCTCACGGCAAAAGAGCAGGCTTCTTTACATTTCATCAATCATTTTTCACAGCAGACAGGCAGCCCCGCTCCTGTTTCTGCAGGCCCGGCGTCACCTGAAGAAAAGATTACAACGGCCATATTAAACGGAGACAGAGAGCGCATCAACTCTCTCATCGAAGACGCCTTGCAGTCCGGACGAACAGCATCACAACTGGTTGATGATATTCTGATTCCGGCCATCGTTCGCGTGGGAAATCTGTATGAACAGAAGGTTTATTTTTTACCGCAACTGATGGCTGCGGCGGAAACCATGAAAAAAGCCCTGGCCTTTCTTGATCCGCATCTCAAGAAAGCGGCAAAAGAAGATAAAGGAAAAGTTCTGATGGCCACGGTCCGGGGCGATATTCATGACATCGGGAAAAATATTGTTTCACTCCTTTTGAAAAATTACGGATATTGTGTTATTGATCTCGGCAAAGATGTTGCCGATCAGGCCATTGTCAACGCGGCCGGGAAAGAGAAACCGGATGTGATCGGTCTTTCCGCCCTGATGACCACCACCATGGTCAATATGAAAGATATCATCGACTTGGCGCGAGAACGGGGTATCCAAGCCGATTTTCTGATCGGCGGGGCGGTCGTCACCGACGCTTACGCGAAATCCATCGGGGCACATTTTGCCAAAGACGGCGTTGAAGCCGTCAAGGTTGTGGAAAAGATCGTGAACAAAAAATAATGAGGACCTGTAATCACTCAAAAGATAAAAACAGTCAATGTTCGGTAACCCCTGTTCCACCGGAGATACCTCATAAAGGGAAAGCGTTATGACGATTGAAAAAATGAAAGAAAGACTCGGAGAAATCATTCTTGAGAAGTCTTTCAAGTACAGCGACAACCCGCCTTTTACCCTGGCCTCCGGCAGGCAAAGCAACTACTACTTTAACTGCAAGCCCACGACCCTTGACCCGGAAGGTATGAACCTGATCGGTGCTATTATTTTTGACATGCTGAAAGACACCGATATTACAGCCGCCGGCGGTCTTACGCTGGGCGCCGACCCCATCGCCAACGCATTGGCGGTGATATCCTTTCAAAAAGGGAAACCGATTAAATCTTTCATTGTCAGAAAAGATATCAAAGATCACGGAACAAAAAGCGTCATTGAAGGCAATGTATCGGCGGGAGAAAAGGTGGTCATCATTGACGATGTCATTACAACCGGCGGATCAACCATCACCGCCATTGAGCAGGCCCGCAAAGCAGGACTGGATATTGCCATGGTGATTACGTTGATTGACCGCGAAGAGGGCGGGCGGGAAAACATTCTTCCATACATTCAGCATGTCCAAAGCATCCTGACCCGGACCGAGATGATGAAACTGCGAGAAAAAAATAAAAATACTTAAGGATATCCTATGAAAAAGCGATTGATCTGTCTATTTTGTTTTGTCATGATTTTTGGAGGAACCGCGTATGCAGGCCCGGAATCTCTGACTGTCCCGGTCACCAAATTTACCGCGGCAGATACAACCAATAACATTCCGGCAGGATGGAAGCTGGAGACCAAAAAGGGGAAGCCGTCCCTTGCAGTAAAAAAAGAGGAGGGACTGTTGTTTCTTCATCTGAATTCGGCAGGCGACTCATCTTTTGGCTTACAGAAGGAAATCAAGGTTGACGTCAAAAAATATCCGATACTCTGCTGGCGCTGGAAAGCCAATAAACTGCCCGCCGGTGGCGATGTCCGCAAGTCCTCGACGGATGATCAGGCGATTCAGCTCTACGTGGCCTTTAAGCCGACCGGGTTTCCGTCAACGACCAATACACCGGTCATCGGATATATATGGGACGCCGAAGCTCCCAAGGGATGGAGCGGCCGCAGTGCCCAGATAGGAGCCGACAAAGTCAGATACATTGTTTTAAGAAACCGTACGGATCAAACCGGACAATGGTATACGGAACGGCGTAATCTTTATCAGGACTACAAAAAACTATTCGGAGATATTAAAGGCGGCGAACCTCAGGGATTAACCACCGGTGTACAGATTTATATCAATTCCCAGCATACCAAAAGCCCGGCCGAAAGTCTGATCGGCGAAATATATTTCAGCGCGGATCCCAATGATATCGCGTTGGCTGAAGCCGCAAAGAGCGGTAAGCCAGCGCAGGACCTGAATGTTTCTACAACCAAACCGCCACCTGCGCCCAAAGCACCATCGGGCCAGAAGTAAACATAAGGGGTCAATCGATGAACACCAAACTTCTCTATCCGATCCTCTTCATACTGATGATGCTGACCGGATGCAATGCCGCCGTCAATATACAAGGCAAGGTCGCGGGCATCGACTCCGGCAGGTTTTTTTACCAGGATGGAAACCTGGTAACTGAATACAAAATGGACATCGATGTGGTATGGAGGGCATGCGAAAAAACCGTTACCGATTTAAAAGCCACGGAAATTCAAAAGGAACGAAAAATATCAGGGGGTATGATTGAAGCCGTTATTGATGAAGATAAGGTGACGATCAAAGTAGAATATCTGGGCAGAGATTCAACCTCCGTCTCCATATCGGTCGGCGCAACCGGCAACAACATGGCTTCCCGTCTTATTCAGGACAGGATCTCCGACAATATGACGAAGAGATGACGTCCTTTTAAATGAGCGACGGGTGGCGATCCCCGGATTGACTGATGATTACCGGTGGGGAGGTGCAGCATACGCTTAACCCGCAACGCAGGACAAGCCGGTATTGCCCGGATGAAGCGGCTGCATGGTTATTTTTATTTAAAATGATGGTTTGAGAAACACGCATATGATCGACGTCTAGATTCTGCCCATCCCCTCTTTTGGCGTCATTCCAAAGGCGAGTATCAACGCCGATGCAAGTGACAGACTTGCCCCGAACGCAAAGGGAACCGCTGAACCGAATGCATTCCAGAGTAATCCGGCTATCACACTGGCCGGAAGAAGAGCAATGCCCACAATCGTTGAATGAAGACCGAGCATGGTTCCTTTCAATTCTTTCGGTGCGACTTCCGATACAAAGGCACGTTCGACACCAGCTATCATCGCAACGGATATGCCATATAACGCAAAAGCTGCAATAATGATTGCCTTATTCGGCGCCCAGGCGAAGCGCCGGCGTAAACAAGCGCGAAAGTCACGTAGCCGGCAACCAGAAGGCGTTTTCGCCCGACGCGGTCTGATCTTTTGCCGAACGGCGTGGCAAAAAGTGACGACACGATATGATATAAGAAATAGAGAAGCACGACGGATGCGGGAGTGAAACCCACGTTGCCGGCTTTCAGCAACAGGAAAGCATTCGACGAGTTTCCCAGGGTAAACAGGAAAACAACTGCAAGATAAAGTTTGAGATGCCGGTCAAGATTCTTCAGCCCCTGGAAAATATGAAGCGGTTCTGAGACATCGCATGGTTCACCCGTTTCCCTGATAAAAATAAACATAAAAAGCGAAGCAATGGCCGGAAGACACGAGAGAAGGAACAGTTGTTTATAGGCGTACTCTCCCTTCCATGCCATCATGATGAAAAAAGCGATGAGTATCCCGGCAGCGGAACCGGCCATATCGAGTGCTTTATGAATACCGAATGAATGCCCAAGTTTATCCGGACCACAGCTTTCGCTCACAAGCACATCGCGAGGCGCTGTCCGGACACCCTTACCAAAACGGTCTATCACCCGCGCCGCGAGCACGCCCTGCCAGGAACCGGCAACGACAAGAGCCAGCTTATATACCAGACCGGCTGCGTAACCGAGAAAGGCAATGGGCTTTTTCTTCCGGTATCTGTCCGTAATATATCCACTAAATACTTTCAGGAGACTCGCCAGACTTTCTGCAATACCTTCGATGACGCCGACAATAGCGGGGGTAGCGCCGAACACCGTCGTCAGATAAAGCGGGATCAATGGATAAACCATTTCCGTGCTTAAATCCGCAAAGAAACTAACCATCCCGATTAAAATTACATTGTTCATCTTCTTCAAAATGATGGTTACATGAATGCCAATTCGCTTGATTAATTTTTCCTGGCCAGCAGTAACCCTTTCAGGTAACGGCCTTCCGGATGTCCGAGGGAAACGGGATGGTCGGGCCCGGCTTCCAGTCGCGATAAAATCTGCAACTCGGCGCCTGCGTCACGCGCCGCCGCCAAAACGATTTGACTGAAAAGATCCTCCTCGATGAAATTGGAGCAGGAAAAGGTGGCCAGAACCCCGCCTTTGGTAAGATGCTTGATTGCCTGTAAATTGATATCTTTATAGCCTCTCGATGCTTTGTTCACATCCCGTTTCGCTTTGGCAAACGCCGGCGGATCAAGAATAATCAGGCTAAAGTTGTCCCGGGAGTTGCGCAAGTACTCAAAAACATCTGCTTCCATCACCGGATGATTGTCAACGGAAAACCAGTTGAGAAGCAGGTTTTTTCTGGCAGCAGCGCATGCCGGCTTGGATATATCAAGAGAAACCACTCTTATCGCTCCACCTTCCGCGCAATAAACGGAAAATGCTCCCGTGTACGCAAAACAGTTCAACACGTGAGCTTCTTTACTCAAGGCACCAATCTTTTCCCGGTTGACGCGCTGGTCGAGAAAAAATCCCGTTTTTTGACCGGAAACGACATCAACCACAAATTTCAACCCGTTCTCCATAATTTCAACGGGGGACGGATCATCCTCACCCAAAGCAGTTCTCCTTCTGCTGTCCAATCCTTCCAATCTGCGCGACTGGCTGTCACTCTGTTCATAAATCCATTTCGGTTTTAATTGCGAAACCAGAGCTTTTAAAATATCATCTCTCTGCTTCTCCATTCCGGCGGTGGCAATGGAAAAGACCAGTGTCTGATGATAAACATCCACGATCAGTCCCGGAAACCCGTCACCCTCCGCATTGATCAGGCGATAGGCATTGGTCTGATCACCGACGATTTTCTGCCTTAATTTGTATGCCTCATGCACACGGGACTGCCAGAAATACTGAGAAATATTTTCCTCGCATCTCCGGGTCAGGACACGGAAAGCGATATCCGTAAGAGGATTATAAAAACCCAGTGCCTGATTCTTACCGGCAGCATCCTTCGCCAGAACAATATCTCCCGCTGCGGGATTTCCTTTGACCGCCGCAATGGCACCGGAAAATATCCAGGGATGACCGCGCAACAGCGCTTCTTCCCGTCCTTTTTTTAATGTGATTTCGGGGTACACGAATTTCATCATGGCTCAATAAATTATCTTTTCCGGCTTGAAATTGCAAGGCACATTGTATTATAAGCAGTCACAAGTATCTGTCCAGCTTATGAAGGAGAAGGAAAAATGTTCGCAGTTATCATGGCCGGCGGCAAAGGGGCAAGATTCTGGCCGCGCAGCAGAGAGAAAAAACCCAAGCACCTGCTGGATATCACGAGCAAAAAAACCATTATCCGGGAAACCGTTGACCGGATCATGCCGGTGGTTTCACCGGACAATATCCTGGTTGTCACCGGGAAAAAACACGCCGGCGCCCTGATGAAGCAACTTCCGGATATTCCCATCCAAAACGTTATTATCGAGCCGGAAGGAAAAAACACCGCGGCTTGCATCGGACTTGCCGCCTTGCATATCCGCAAAAGGGTCTCCGATGATGTGATGCTCGTACTGCCCTCTGATCATGCCATTGCCGATTCGCAGAGGTATCTTCACCTCATCCGTGCCGCTGTGAAAGTCGCCTCCCGGGAAGACGGGCTTGTCACGATCGGCATCAAGCCATCCAGTGCCCAAACCGGTTTTGGCTACATTGAACGAGCAGAGCTGTTTAAAAAGAATGACGGCGAAGAAATCTTTCGCGTTCGATCCATCCGTGAAAAACCGGACCTCCAGAAAGCGCAGGAATTCGTGCAAAGCGGCAATTTTTACTGGAACAGCGGCATGTTTATCTGGAAAGCGTCTGTCCTATTAAAGGAAATCAGCCGTTGGCTGCCGGACTTATACGCAGGATTGCAAAAAATAGATCGGTCAATCGGTTCTTCTGAAGAAGAAACGACGGTTGCCCGGGTTTATAAAAAACTGAATTCCGTTTCCATTGATTACGGCGTTATGGAAAAAGCAGATCATGTTTTCATTATTCCGGGAGATTTCGGCTGGAGCGATGTGGGAAGCTGGGACGCTCTTTGGGAAATAGCACCCCAAGACACGAACGGCAATGTCTCACTCAATGACAGCCGGACAGTTTTCGAAGATACGGGAAGCTCTCTTGTGTACAATCCCGGAAAATTAACGGCACTGGTCGGCGTCCAAGACCTCATCATCGTTGAAACAAAGGACGCTCTGCTGATTTGTAAAAAAGGCCGTTCTCAGGATGTCAAAAAAATTGTTGAGAAGCTGGAAACGGAAAAGATAAAAAAATACCTCTAGGGTTATTTCAGATAAACCGGTTTCTCTTTTATTTCCTTGCCCCCTTTTTTCAGTTCTCTGGCAATGGTATTAAAAGATGTCATCTTATCGTCATAAGTAATCACAAGAAAATCCCTCTGCACAAAGTCATACCGTTTGACCCCCTTAATCTCACTCAGGATAGCCCCTATCCTGGATTTTGATCCTCAGGCGGCACAACCGGGTATGGTCAATTTGATCATTCTTTCTTTGGCCAGAGCCTGGCCTCCTGTGATCGCCAGAAAGATCGCAATCACTAAAATCATCAGTTTCTTTTTCATTGAACGCTCCTATTCCTGTTCGTGGCCAATCCTTACAAAATTTTTATTCGTATTGCAAACGTAATTTACCATTGACAGCCGGGAACATATTTGTGATAGAAAGGGGCATCTTGATATAAGGAATTCTGGCACAAGATGCCCGTCATCTCCAATCACTCATTGATCCTGGCTTCTTCATCACCGCGGCGGAGGGAAATGCTCCAATCGGTCGGGCTTAATTTCAAAATCGTCCCCTCTCATGTCAACGAAGAGAACCTTGTCGCGGAAAATCCGCGACAACACGTAAAAAGGCTGTCCCGGGATAAAGCCATGGCCATCGCAACGAAATTTAAAAACGCCTGGGTTCTGGGTGCAGACACGATTGTTGTCATCGATGGAGATATTTTAGGCAAACCCTCAAGCGGGCGCGAGGCTAAAATGATGTTGAAGAAATTGAGCGGGCGTGAACACAAGGTCTTCACCGGCTATAGCCTTGTCCATATGAAAACTGAAGTCTGTGCAACGGGTGTGGTTCAATCTTCAGTGAAATTCAAAACGATCAGCCAAGATGAAATGAATTGGTACATTGCCTGTGACGAGCCCTACGACAAAGCCGGCGGTTACGCCCTTCAGGGAAAGGGAGCGTATTTTATTCAGTCCATCCGCGGTTCCTACACCAATGTCATCGGCTTGCCGCTGTGTGAAGTGCTGGAAACATTAAAGCACTTCAAGGTCATTGAATTTCGGTAAGCCTTATGGAAACCCATATCCGCGTCAATATCAACAAAATCATGCAGAAAATAGCCTCTGCCGCTAAACGGTGCAATCGTTCCCCGGATACCGTTAAGCTGTTAGCCGTAACCAAAACCGTACCTCCTCAAATTATTGAACAGGCCATTGGGGCAGGATTAAAAGCCTTCGGGGAGAACTATGTTCAGGAAGCCAGAGAGAAAATCGCGCGCATTCAAGAACGCGTCCAGTGGCATATGATCGGACATTTGCAAACCAACAAAGCAAAATATGTCTTCAATCTCTTCGATTACATTCATTCGGTTGACCGTCTGGAGCTCGCCAGAGAAATTGACCGGAGAGCCGGGATGGCCGGCCGTCAGATCAATATTCTGATCGAGGTCAATATCAGCGGCGAATCATCCAAAAGCGGCATCAGAGCCTCGGAAGTCATTGAACTGATTAAAAATGTCTCCATGATGGGAAACCTGAGTGTCCGTGGATTGATGACGATGGCACCCTATTCCGACAACCCGGAGAACTCCCGCCCTTATTTTGCCGCGCTGAAAGATCTTCAGCAAAAAATTATTCAGGAAGGCATTGCGGGCATTCAGATGGATGAACTTTCCATGGGCATGACGGATGACTTTGAAGTCGCCATTGAAGAAGGCGCCACCATGGTCCGCATCGGCAGAGCAATTTTCGGGGAACGAAACCGGTAGATCAGGATGCCGGGAGCAAGATGCATTAGTTGGTGTATTTTTGATGATTCATTGCGGAAGATTTCCTGAATACTCTCAAGCAGGCATCCACAACCTCTGAATCATAGGTAATGCCACGGTTTTTTACGATTTCATCAATGGCCGCGTCCACGCCGAGTGCCGGCCGGTAGGGCCTGTACGAAGCCATGGCATCAACGACATCCGCCACACCGATAATGCGGGCCTCCAGAGCAATCTCTCCGTCTTTCAGCCCTCTGGGATAACCGGAACCGTCCATTCTCTCGTGATGTTGATAAACAATCTCGGCAACCGGATACGGAAATTCGATACTCATCAGGACGTCACTGGCAACCTTGCAGTGTGTTTTGATGATTTCCATTTCCAACGCACTCAACGCGCTGGGCTTTGTCAGGATCTCGGAGGGAACGGATATCTTGCCAATGTCATGGAGTGTTGCTGCAATGTTAATGAAAGAAATTTGTTCTTCAGGCAATTGCATCTCTTTTGCAATCTTGCAGGCAATTTTAGCCACCTGATCCTCATGTCCCGCTGTGTAAGGATCTCTGGTTTCGATAATTTTGGACAGGGTTTGGACAATGCCATCCAGCATTACTTGTGATTTGCGGTAGCTTTCTTTGAGTTTCTCGGTCTGAACCAGAAGATCATTGGTTTTTTCCAGCGCTTTTTGTTCCAGATTTTTATTCAGCGCCACCAACTCTTTGTTTTTTTCCTTGATGAGATCGACCAGGCGCTTATTTTCCGCCAGGATTTCAACTTTGGAAAGCGATTGTCTGATATGCAGCAGGATTTCTTCTTCATGCCAGGGTTTTCTGAAGTAAAGATCCACTCCCCCCTGATTGATGGCTTCAATGATCGAATCGGAATCGGCATATCCCGTCAGGAGAATCCGAACCGCGTCCGGGCAAATATGCTTTGCCTGAGCAAAAAACTGAACGCCGTTCATTTCGGGCATTCTCTGGTCGGAAATAATGAGAGAATAAGGTTTATCGGTTGCACGAAGCATGGCAAGGCCTTCCGGTCCATTGCTGGCCACGTGAACATCGTAATCCTCTTCAGCTAAAATACGTTTGAAAGCATTGAGAATAGAAACTTCATCATCAACGATTAGAATGGAATGCTGGTATTGCGGTTGTTTAGTCAGATTCAAAACCCTTCCCGACACACGACTGATTTAAGCGCATATAAGACCATTTGCGTAAAGATGTCAAGCCATTCTTTGCGGAAAACCATAGCTTCCAAACATGGCTCATCAATTTTTTAAAAAGCGAACGGGTGTCTTCGGATTCTGTCAGAGTGATGGCTTGAAGGCATTTTTATATCTGAAGCACTTTACGCAGATATTGGCCGGTGACCGAGTGTTCATCCTGCGCCACTTTTTCTACCGAACCGGAGGATACAATCCGACCGCCACCGGAACCACCTTCCGGTCCTAGATCAATAACATAGTCAGCGCATTTGATCACGTCCAGGTTGTGCTCGATGACCACCATGGTATTGCCCATGTCCACAAGCCGCATCAAAACATCCAGAAGCTTTTGAATGTCGGCAAAATGCAATCCGATGGTGGGTTCGTCCAGAATATAGAGCGTGTTGCTGTTGACTTTTTTGCCCAGCTCCCTCGCCAGTTTGATCCGTTGGGCCTCCCCGCCCGACAGAGTGGTCGCTGACTGTCCCAGATGGATATACCCCAGGCCAACGTCACTGAGCAGTTGCAGGTGCGATTTAATGGACGGGATGTTGGCAAAAAATTCCAGAGCCTGGCTCACTGTCATATCCAGCACATCGGCAATGCTCTTATCCTTATATTTAATATCCAGGGTGTCCTGATTAAACCGTTTTCCGCGACATGAATCACACGTCACGTAAACATCAGGCAGAAAATGCATCTCTATTTTGATCAAACCATTCCCTTCACAGGCTTCACAGCGTCCCCCCTTCACGTTAAAGCTGAAGCGTCCGGGTTTATAGCCCCGCATTCTCGACTCGGGAAGGTTCGCGAACAGATCACGGATAAAAGAAAATACACCCGTATAGGTTACCGGATTGGAACGCGGCGTGCGGCCGATCGGGTGCTGATTAATCATAATAACGCGCTCGATTCCTCCCAGATCAACAACCTTTCTGATCTTCCCCATGGGCCCGCTGTATTGGTTCAGGCGACGCGCCATCACTTTATAAAGAGTTTCAATCACCATCGAGCTTTTACCGGAACCGGATACTCCGGTAACCGCTGTAAAAACTCCCACCGGAATTTTTATGTCAATATTCTTCAGATTGTTTTCTGTGGCACCCTCCAGAATAATATTTCTTCCCTGAAGGGATCTTTTCCTCTCCGGCAATGCAATGACGTCTTTCCCCGATAGATACCGGCCGGTCAAGGAGAGATCGCTTTGCATGATTTCAGGAGGGGTTCCCTGAAAGACAATCGATCCCCCTTCAGTTCCGGCGCCGGGTCCGATATCCACAATATGATCGCAGGCCAGAATCATGTCGGCATCGTGTTCCACAACCAGAACGGTATTGCCCATGTCCCGCAATCGCTTTAGCGTATTGATCAGTCGCGAATTGTCTTTCTGATGCAGACCGATGGTCGGCTCGTCCAGCACGTACAGAACCCCCATCAATCCGGAACCGATCTGTGTGGCCAGCCTGATCCGTTGGCTTTCCCCGCCCGACAGGGACGATGTGGGCCGCTCCAGGCTTAAATAGTCCATGCCGACATTCAGCAAAAACATCAGCCGGCCTTTTATCTCCCGAACGATTCTTTCGGTAATATTCTGTTCCTGCAAAGAGAAGCTGCTCGTCTCAAAAAAATGATAGCAGTCACGAATGGATAATTGACATAATTCGTAAATATTCTTGCCCGCCACCGTCACGGCAAGCACCTCTTTTTTCAGACGTGCCCCGTGACAGGTCTCACAGGCACTCAAATCAATATAGCGCATCAGATCGTTGCGGATGGCCACCGACGCGGTCTCTTTCCAGCGGCGTTCCAGCTGCCGGATGGCTCCTTCAAAAGGCCGGTTGGTAAAATACCTCTTGTTGCCACGATCATGATAAAATCTGATATCTTCGCTGCCCGATCCGTAAAGAAGCACTTTCTGTATTCTGTCCGGCAATTTATTAAACGGCGTATTGACATCAAATCCGTAATGCGTGCTCAACGCGTCGAGGATGCTGTAATAATACAGAGAGCTTCTCCCCGCCCAGGGAGCAATCGCACCATCCCGAAGAGACAATCCCGGATCGGGCACCACCAGATATTCCGTAAAACGCATAGAGGAACCCAGACCGTTGCAGTCGGGACAGGCTCCATAAGGGCTGTTGAAGGAAAACATTCGCGGCGTCAATGCCGGAAGGCTGATGCCACAATCCGGGCAGGCATATTTTTCACTGAACAGCATTTCTTCGCCGCGGGACGTAACAATGCGCACGAGTCCATCGGCGTGGGAGGTTGCCGTCTCCAGTGAATCACGCAATCTTTTTCGAATGCCTCCCTTCAAGATCAAACGGTCAACAATGAGGTCGATATCATGCCTTTTATTCTTTTCCAGAATCATATCGTCAGCCAGGTCCCTGGTTTCTCCGTCAATCCGGACACGCACAAATCCTTCTTTTTGAAGTTTTTTCAGCTCCTTTTGAAATTCACCTTTTTTCCCCCTGACCAGAGGAGCCAGGACACTGAAGGCGGTACTCTCCGGCAGGGCGAGAATGCTCTCCAGGATGCTGTCGATGGTCTGAGATTTGATTTCCCGACCGCACCGGTAGCAGTGACAGACACCGATCGCGGCGTAAAGAAGACGAAAATAATCGTAGATTTCAGTCACGGTACCGACGGTGGAACGCGGGTTATGGCTGGCGGCACGCTGCTCGATGGCAATTGCCGGAGACAAACCCTCGATGGACTCCACATTCGGTTTATCCATCTGTCCAATGAACTGGCGTGCGTATGTGGAAAGTGATTCCACATACCGCCTCTGCCCCTCGGCGTAGATCGTATCGAAAGCCAGGGACGACTTGCCGGACCCGCTCACTCCGGTGATGATCACAAATTGATCTCGGGGAATGTCTAGACTAATATTTTTTAAATTATGCTGAGCGGCGCCCCGGATTTTAATCGAGTTCATTATATGTTCTTACAGTCTGATTTCTATATGAGATTTTTCGCGCACAGAAGAAATCCATTCCCCAAATTTTTTGTCCAGCTTCTCCTCTTCAATCTTATTCCTTATTTCTTCCCGGACCATGGCGATTGATTTCAGCCCGGCGCCTTTTTGGTCGATCACCTGAACGATATGATATCCCATTTCAGATTCAATGACCTCGCTGACCTTGTTTAAAGGAAGATGGAAGGCAACGTTCTCAACTTCCGGAATGATGGTTCCTTTTTCGATAAAACCAACATCACCTCCCTGTGCTGCAGCCGGACCTTGAGAATATTTCGCCGCCAGCAGATCAAACGATTCACCCTGAATGATCAGTGCACGTAAGCGGAGAATCTCGCTTTTTATTTTATTGTTTTCTTCACGCGTCGCCCCTGAAGGCTTCAGCAGCATGATTTGTTTCATTCTGACGCTTTCTTTCCCTTCGTATTCCTCGCGATGCTTGACATAATATTCACCGATTTCGTCATCGGTCACCATGATTTTGTCCCTGACCTCCCGTCTTAAAAGCTTCATCCGGATGATCTGAGATCTGATATCTTTCTTGACCGCCTCCAGGGAACTGCCCTCCCGGGCAAGATTTTTCTGAAACTCCGCCATACTTATTTTTTGCTTGGACAGCATGTCGCTGACAACGCTCATCACGTCTTCTTCCCTGACCGTCGTATGAATGCCGCTTTTTTTAGCTTCCTGTTCAATTAAAATATTATCAATCAGCCTCTGGAAGAGAGATTCCCTGGCCTGCTTCATCCATACGTCTTTATCTTTTCCTTTGTAGGTGTTTTCGATATTCCTCTGATACGGTTCAAAGGCTCTGTTCAGGTCATACAGCGTTATCACCTCATCGTTTACCACCGCGACAATTCTGTCCACGACCTCGGCCCGAGCCGGCAGGACCAGCAATACCACGACACACATGATCAAGATTAATCTTCTGTAAAACGTCAAAGCGATTCCTCCCTGATAATCTGTTAATGGTTGTGTTGTTTTCATTTCATGTTTTTCTCTTTCCGGACAACGGCTTTACTTTTCAGTTCATTGAGCCATGCGACGAAGGCTGTTTCTTCTTTTTGCAGCCGGATATCGGCGATCAATTCCTCCCGGACCTCCTTCAGGCTATGGCTTTTCGCCAGCTGACTTTCCAGCACCTTGAAAATATGAAATCCGTATGAGCTCTGCACAATCGGGCTGATCTGCCGTTCGCGCATATTAAAAATGGTTTGATCCAGTGAATCCGGCATCACTCCCTTGGTGATAAAACCAAGGTCTCCGCCACGACAAGCTTCCGGTCCGATGGACATACTTTCAGCGACCTTTTCAAAACTTTCTCCTGCTTTGAGCCGTTCCATCGCTTTTTTTGCCGCCGTCATATCCCGAACAACGATTTGCGCAACACGGACACGCGGATCTTCTTTATAATGGGCACGGTGCTGATGATAATAATCCTTTATTTCATCCTCCGTTATTTTGACTTTGGCGTTCACATCAGCCGCGATCAGTTTCTGCAAAAGCATTTCCTCTTTAAGTTCTTTTTTCCAGCTTTCATAATGAATTTTCTGCTGCGAGAAAAGGGTGGCAAAATCTTCTCCGTAATCCTTTTTAATTTCGCTGATTTTATTTTCCAGTTCGGTATCGCTTATGGTGATCTTGAGCTCTTTGGCGCGCAGACGCATGATTTCCTCGGTAATCATCCCCTCCAGCACTTCTTCCTCAAATCTTTTCACATCATCGGGCTGCTCCAGAAACTCTTTGGGAAGCGTTTTCTTCTTCTGGTCCAGACGCGCCTGATAATCGTCAAGATAAATCCTGGAGCCGTTGACCGATGCAACGTAAGGCCTCGAGAAATCTTTGATCTTATCGCACGCAAGTATCAGAGCCGGCAGGAGAATGAGCAGGAAAAAGCATCGCGGGATCAAAATCCCGATGGATTTTCCCGCAGAAATCAATACATTTGAAAATGACTTCGGCTGATTCATATTTTTTCTCTATATCCTTCTTGACGCTATTGAGCAAGCATCTTTAACAAAGCCTCCGCCTGAATCAGAATATCCTTTTCTTCCAGCTTCGGCGCGGAAATAAACAGTTTATGATCCGGAGTAAATCGTAATTCCTTCATTTTCTTTCGAGAAAGAGACATGATTTTAGCGGGATCAACAGGTGAATCTTCCCGGAAATAAATAAAGAGACATCGGCTGTCATAACCCATTTTTTTTGCTTTGAGCGGTTTCAGCTCGTTTCTGATATGGATGATTTGCAACAGGTTTTTCGCGCTTTGAGGCAGATCCCCGTAGCAATCTTTCAGCTCGTTTTCAAGATCATATAGCTCCTCATCACTTCCTGCCATTGATATCCTTTTGTACAGGGCCAGGCGCTGATGAACATCCTCCACGTACTCTTCAGGAATAAAAGCCGAAACGCCCAGCTGGATTTCCGGAAGCAGTGTTTCCTCCTCCGGTTTTTCCCCTTTTATTTCGAGAACCGTTTTCTCCATCAGTTCCGTGTACAGTTCATAGCCGATCGCGGCAATATGCCCGGATTGAGAAATACCCAATAAATTACCGCCGCCGCGGATTTCCAGATCGTTGTGGGCAATGCGGAAACCGGAACCGGGCTCCGAAAATTCCTTGATCACCTGTAATCTTTTCATGGCTTCACGGGAAAGCATCGCCCCTTTCGGTAAAAGCAGATAAGCAAACGCTTCACGGTTGGAACGTCCCACGCGCCCCCTGATCTGGTAGAGCTGCGCCAGACCGAACTTCTCCGCCCGGTTGATAATGATGGTATTGGCCGTCGGAATATCCAGGCCGGAACCGATAATCGTCGTGCAGACCAGAACGTCACATTCCTGCCGGATGAAGGCGGCCATTGTCTTCTCAATATCTGCCGGCTTCATCTGGCCGTGAACCACGCCGACGCGCGCCTGCGGCACAAGACGCTGTACCAGACGGCCCATCGAATAAATCGAGCGTACCCGGTCGTGGACAAAAAACACCTGGCCTTGCCGCGCCAGCTCCTTCTCGATCGATGCTTTGATCTCATCTTCATCAAACTCCATCACATAGGTTTTGATAGAGACCCTGTCTTCCGGCGCTGTGTTAATGATGGATAGATCGCGGATGCCGACCAGCGACAGATGCAGTGTCCTCGGAATCGGCGTCGCTGAAAGCGTCAGCACATCAACCAGTGTACGCGCCTTTTTCAGCTTTTCCTTGTGGGAAACGCCGAAACGCTGTTCCTCATCAATAATCACAAGCCCCAGATTTTTAAATGTGACATCCTTTTGTAATAAGCGGTGCGTCCCCACAACAACATCCACGCGCTGCGTTTTCAAATCTTCAATAATTTTTTTCTGGTCCGGGGAACTCTTGAAGCGGTTGAGCACCTCCACACGAATCGGAAAATCGCTGAAGCGGCGCGAAAAAGTCTGAAAATGCTGTTCCGCAAGAATCGTAGTCGGCACCAGAACCGCAACCTGCTTGCCGTCCATGACCGCCCGAAAGGCTGAGCGGATCGCCACTTCCGTCTTGCCGAAACCGGCATCGCCGCAAATCAGTCTGTCCATCGGTTTGGTGTCATCCAAATCCATATTGACATCTTCAATCGCTTTGACCTGATCCGGCGTCTCTTCAAATTCAAATGTGGCACTGAATTCTTCGTAAATTCTATCCGGAGGCGAAAACGGTTCTCTTTCCAGCGCTTCGCGGGCGGCATAAATGGCAACCAGTTCCTCCGCATATTCCCGCACCGACTTTTTAACTTTTTCCTTTACAGCATCCCAGGACACGCCCCCCATACGGTCAATTTTCGGCACATAACCATCCGGGCCGAGATAGCGCTGGATCTTCTCCAGGGCATTGACGGGAATGTAAAGCTTATCGCCTTCCGCATATTCAATCACCAGAAAATCATTTTCGATTTTTCCCACACTGATTTTCTTCAAACCGCGATAAATGCCAATGCCGAAATCCGTATGGACGATGAAATCATCTTCTTTGAGATCACCAAACGATTTAATGAAATAGCCCTTTCTTGCCGGCCGGGCACGGCGACGGGGGTTTTTCTTAACAAATATTTCTCCCTCGCTTAAACAAACCAGACTCATGGCCGGTAAAATAAAACTGGAGGAAACCTCCCCTCCGAGCAGAATGAGTTGCGCGTTTCCATCCCAGCGGTCGATAATCTCCAGAACAGACTCAGCGGTCGTTGTGGTCTGCACCGGCAGGTCATAAGACAAAAGCAGATGCTTCATCCGTTGAACATCTTCCGGCGACGGACAGAAGAAAAAGATCAGCATCGATTCATCCAGCCAGGATCTGATTTTCTCCACCGTCCAGCGCAAAGACGCGTCTTCTCTGATTTCACCGGGCTGAAGCTCCCCTGTGACCACGTATTGCCCGGTGTTAAAATAAACCGTTGTCGCGGAAGGCGAATTTCCCATATCCAGGTTGAGTCCGTCGAGAAGAACCTGCCGAAACCCCTCCAAAGCGACCATCACATCGGCGGGCGGAATATGCGTGTTTTGCTTCTCCAGATAAAATTTCCCGCTGTTTTTCGTCCTGAACAGTAATTTATCAATATTGAAATCGGCATGGAACATTGCCTGTTGGACAGCCAGCGGATCATCCATGACAACCAGCGTGTCCTTGGATAAATAGTCAACAAAACCGGACAACCGGTCGCATGACAACCCCTCATCGCCATGATAGGACTCATAAAACAGCGGCAGAAAAATCGGATTGATCGAGTTGGTCAGACCGTCTTTCAGCGTATCCACCAGACGGTTCCGGATCTCGCGCGAGAGGGAAAGTTCGTCACAACGTCGCCGGATATTGCGGACAGACAGCTCAGACGTGGACGGATTCACCATCACCTCGCTGGCCGGCGACAGCATAAAGGCAGCCGACGTGCCCGTAGAACGCTGCGAGGACGCGTCAAACGTCCGGATGGATTCTATTTCATCACCGTACATTTCCAGGCGCAGGGGGTGTGCTTCCGAAGAGGGGAAAATATCCAGAATATTTCCCCGGACACTGAATGACCCTTTCTCCTGAACCAGGCTCTCCCTGACATAGCCCTGTTCAACGAGTTGTGCGCAGAACTCATCCCTGTCCAGTTGGTCGCCGGCCGCAATGATTCGCAGATATCGCGTAAAGTCGTGAACGGGCATCACTTTCTGCATCAAAGCCATAGCGGAAGTCACAACAATGATTTTGTTGCTCACCTGCAGGTTGGCCAGAACTTCCAGGCGGGTCAGTTCTTCCTCCTTCTGCAGGGCGAACATATCAATGGTCAGAAAGTCGAGTGACGGATAATGGAATACTGAATGTTCACCGAGAAATATTTCAAGATTACGGGCACAGGCGGCCGCGTCTTTCTCTTCAGCGCAGACCACCAGCAGGGGACATTCCAGCCTTTTAAAAAGAAGAGATGCCAAAAAAGAGCGGGACGCTCCCTTTAAACCATTCACCCTGATCTTGAGCGATTCTTCTTGAACCTGTCGGATAAGATTGTTCAAAGGCTCGATATCGTAGGCCTTTTTCTTTACAATCATCTTACGCATGGATTGATATCCCGTTCATCTCACATGAAAGGTTTGATCGCACCAAACCCTGCTCTGGAGATCAAAAACCCTTGGCCCCAATGGACCATGGTGTACAAATTTTCATGTTCTCTAATCATCTTTTCGGGATAATTCAATTGAAAACTTCGCCTCAATGATGAGGCGCAGGATAATCAACACTTCCCGAATATATATTGACAAGCTCCCCGTCTTTGATAAACTGCCCGCCATTAATTTATCGGAGACCTTAAATGCTTTCTGTAGAAGAAGCTCTCACGGCGATTCTGGCCAACTTCCGCCTATTGGGACTGGAAAAAATTAATTTTCTGGAAGCTCGCGGCAGGGTTATCGGTGAAGATGTTTTTGCACCGCGTAATATCCCTTCAGCCGATAATTCAGCGATGGATGGCTATGCCGTGCGCTTTGCCGACACCAAAGACGCATCGAAAGAAAAGCCTCTGAAACTTAAAATCATCGAAGACATACCCGCGGGTAAAACCACTCTGAAGAAAATCAATAAAGGTGAAACCGCGCGTATCATGACCGGCGGGATCGTTCCGGAAGGAGCCGATGCGGTCATCAGCCAGGAAAATACGCATCAGGAAGGCAGGACCATCACCATATTCGCCGCAGCGGAAAAGGCAGAAAACATTCGCTTTGCCGGTCAGGATGTCCAAAAAGGAGAGCTCGTTGTTAAAAAGGGAAGTGTCTTGCGCCCTGCGGATATCGGCATGCTGGCGGCGTTAGGCAAGACATTTGTCAGCGTTTATCAAAAACCGCGCGTTGCCGTTATCGCCACCGGCGATGAACTGGTGGACATTACCATTGAACCCCCACCGGGGAAAATCGTCAACAGCAACAGTTTCTCGCTGACCGCGCAGGTCATGGAATGCGGCGCCATACCGATCATGCTGGGAATTGCCAGAGATAACAAAACCGATTTACAGGCAGCCTTTAAAGCGGCTTTGCATGCTGATGTGATTATTTCTTCCGGCGGCGTTTCTGTGGGTGATTTTGATTTTGTAAAAGAAATCATGGAAGAAGTCGGTAACGCCATGCATTTCTGGCGTGTCGCCATGCGTCCCGGCAAACCACTGGCCTTCGGTGCTATCGAAGGCACCCCGCTGTTCGGCTTGCCGGGCAACCCGGTTTCGGCAATGGTTTCCTTTGAACAATTCGTACGCCCTTCCCTTTTAAAAATGCAGGGGCATTCAAGGATATTCCGCCAGACAGTAAAAGCCATCTGTCAGGAAGAATTTCAGAAACCGGCGGGCTTCACCCATTTCATCCGTGCCATCATCCAGAGGAAACAGGGCCAATACATCGCAACTACTACCGGTGATCAGGGTTCAGGCATCCTGAAATCCATGGTTGCGGCCAACGGACTGATTGTGATGGGAGAAAATGAAACTAAAATCGAAAAAGGCACCGAGGTAACGGTTCAGTTGCTGGATGACTCTTTATATCAGTCGGAAAACCTTCAGCTATGAAACCTCATTTCAAAAAGACACAGAAGAAATTCTTTTCGTAGTTGACTCTTTGACGTTTTACAGATAAATACTTTCTTGGAAGTGCCAAGGTCACTGGTGGGCCTCCCGGACTTCAAATCCGGTGTGGGGCGCTAAAACCGTCCCAAGTGGGTTCGATTCCCATGCACTTCCGCCAATTTATTCGTCAATTTCGATTTTTAGCGAATTTATTTCTTTAACCTGTCTTTAACCTTCTTTAACCTTAAGAAATCAGAACCAAAAAATATTTGAAAAATTTACCAAGTTCTTCCTGAAACCTTCAGATCTTCAGTATTAAAATTAATCAAGCTTTCAAATAATAATCATTGATGTTCTAAAATGCATAATTTGCAAATGGTTGAATATTATACCGATCCGTATAATATTCCAAATGGGAAAATAGAAATGATGTTGATTAATGTTCAATATTAAGCTATTAGATCTAAAATTGCACTTTTTGTTGAGGGGGTTTATGCCGACAGTACTGTCGGCGTTTACAACATTATAACCGATCCATATAAACAATGTTAGGCGCTTTAATCGAGAGGCCTTAATGAAAGATATAGACCAAGCATGGAATGCTCTTCGAACAACCCTGCAAAACAATTTTACTTTTTACGACATAAAGGAAATT
>Ga0255347_1002457_pt1 | contig 26255 bp, 23 predicted proteins | sample wastewater_treat_2_FD_192479 | JGI IMG/M metagenome (GOLD analysis project Ga0255347, IMG submission 192479) | Wastewater microbial communities from Lulu Island WWTP, Vancouver, Canada - plant24 | ecosystem: Engineered > WWTP > Wastewater > Unclassified | place: Canada: Vancouver, British...
CGTTTCCGCAATTTCCTGCATGGTATATCCTGCCAGGTACATGGAGAAGATTTTTGCTTTGCGTTCTTGTCCAGCCATTGAGCCATTTGTATTTTGCGCTCAGACCAGCCTATCTTTTCAGCTAAGTCAGTAAGAGGACACGCATTTTCTGCGCCTCCACTTGTATGCTGATTTGTACCATGCTCCGGGTACCCCTCGACGGCTTTGAGTTGTAAAAAGCTATTTCGCTGATATATGAAAAAAACGGCTTCAAATAAAGCCGTTTAAGAGACAATCACCAGGTAAGTGATATAATACCATGCCGGAAAATAGTTCTTTTCACCTGAATAAGCACAATAAGAAACCCGGCTATTGTGCCAGGTCTCCTTTGATAGTCAATACTCGCGCGCGCGTGTAAGGTGCAGCAGCTATATGAGTGTTCTCGTCTGGTACACTCGTAAATGTTCCCGGATGATGATCTTGTCTTGCCACCTCCCCGGCTTCCTGTTTCTGTTGAATGTACTGTCTATTAGTGTTAAATAGGCTGGCTACCTTTGAATCGTCGTTTGTAACTTCGGACAATAAATTGTCCGAAGTTAAATCATTCCTTAATCCCTGTCTTTCCCTGGCTTCCTTCCTTATTGCCTCACAGCGTCAAACTGCTAAGGTGCTGGGGGTATCAAAAGATACAATAAGAAATGATATTGGCGAAAATTCGCCACCTAAAGAAAAAACAGATATTGAATATGAAGAAGTTACAGAAGACAGTGGTACAAATGTACCACCCACCAAAGATATAGCACCGGCAAAAGATTGGTTTCAGAATTGACAGGGATTGAAAAAAGAACACTTGAGGATTTTGTTTCAGTAGCAAATAGAATAAAAAGTACGTATCGATACGAACAATTAACATGGACCCATCACCGCGAGGTTGCCAAACTTGAACCGGAGAATCAGGAGTATTTTTATTAACAGATCCTGGCGATATAATTTCAGGGAATGATATATATAAATAATGTTTGCAAATTCTTTGAAAATAGCATAAAAAAAGAGAGCCGCAAAACCTTGTAACTCCCTTATTTTCAGTTGTCGGGGTGGCAGGATTCGAACCTGCGACCCTCTGGTCCCAAACCAGATGCGCTAACCGGGCTGCGCTACACCCCGCTAATTTCTCTGTAGCTTAGCATGGGAGGGGAGTACTTTATCTTTGAAACTCTCTCAACGAAGAATGACTCTGTAAATAATACCTCCTTCTGCCATTGCTTCAAAGTGCCGCAAAAATATAACGAGTTTTTCAATATTCATAACCCGGGGCAAAATAAATTTTCCTCTTATAACAGTAATTTTGTTGTAATACCAAAATTTGTATTCACTCAAATTTTTACCTGACATGAAAATCTAAATCCCGGAATAATTTACCGGTATTTATTCTCATTGCATATCCTTGTTCTTCATCCATGAAAAGATGTTCCCTTGATAAAAATATGCTGTAAAGTCTAAAAGAAGTGCATCTCTTTATATGATATAACCGTTCTTTCCGTCTCTAAGATGACATGGTCAACGGTGGCTGGAATGCTGTTATTCTGACCTGTTTACAGGTAAAATGTAACAATCCCTTAATAATTACGTAAAGATTTTGTAATATACTGAAAGTAGCTTTGTCGTGAATTCTAAAATGAATATCATGACAAAATTAAAATTTTATTTATCAGTACTTCTGACAGTATTGACAATATGTTCTCAGGCGCAACAATCCGGGATTATTAAAGGAAGAGTTCTGGATAGCGACAATCTTTCAATGCCTGGTGCATCTGTAGTTTTGACATCAATTTCCAAAGGTGCAATCAGCGATAGCTATGGTTATTATACTATTACCGGAGTTCCGGCCGGAACATATGAATTGCTTGCCACATACATTGGTTATACCCCCGAAACGGTACAAGTATCGGTTGAGCCCGGTAAAACAACTGTTATTGAGTTCAAACTTAAGGCTGGTATTGAATTATCCGAAATTGTTGTAACCGGACAATTGCAGGGGCAGACTAAAGCTTTAAATACACAAATGAACAAGGGCAACATCACCAATATCATATCATCCGACCTTGTAGGCCGTTTCCCCGACGCCAATATTGGTGATGCCCTTAAAAGGATTCCGGGTATCAATGTTCAATATGACCAGGGTGAGGCGCGTTTTGGTAACATAAGGGGGACTGCACCACAGTATAATTCTGTGATGGTAAACGGTGAGCGGATTCCTTCTGCCGAAGCTGAAGACCGGACGGTACAACTTGACCTGGTTCCTGCCGATATGATTCAGGCTATCGAGGTGAACAAAGCCGTCACACCCGATATGGACGCTGATGCCATTGGTGGTTCGGTTAACCTGGTGTCACGCTCGGCTCCTTACGACCGTCGTATAAGTCTGACACTCGGATCCGGATATAATATCCTTGCTTCAAAACCAATATATAATGGTGCTCTTATACTTGGCGACCGCTTTTTCAACAATAAGCTGGGAGTAATTGCAAGTGCTTCTTATCACAATCACCGGCTGGGAAGTGACAATTTTGAGTCGGAGTGGGATTTTATGGATGACAACGATAAAGATGGCTCAGCCTTTGCAGAAGAAATTCAAATACGGCAGTACTATTTACAGCGTATTCGTCAAAGTTATTCACTGAGCCTTGATTATAATCTTACCGCGAACCATACCTTGTTTGCCAATGGTATATACAACCATCGTAACGACTGGGAAAACCGTTACAGGACCATTTATAAAGACATTGAATATGATGAAGCCAGTGATTCATGGATGGGAGTTATGAAGAAGGAAACAAAAGGTGGTACCAATGACATTAAATATGCACGTCTGGAAGACCAGCGCATGATGAATTTCACACTTGGTGGCGAACACCAGTTTGGTAGAATTGAGGCCGACTGGACAGCATCATACAGCAAAGCCTCTGAAGAAAGACCTAACGAAAGATATATTAAATATGAGGTGGAGGATCTGACTTTTATAACAGATTTCTCAGATAAAAGATCTCCAAGGATCACAAAAGTGTCTCCCGCTTCGGCAGCCGATTTCAGTTCTGACTATGAATTTGATGAAATTACCGAGGAGTTTCAGTTTACAAAAGATATTGATAAAAACTTTAAGGTGAATTTTACAATCCCCTTGCTTGAGAATAAATTTAAAAACAGCATTAAACTGGGAGTACGCTACAAGAGTAAGGAGAAAATGCGTGATAACAGTCTGTTCGAATACAGTCCGCTTGATGAAGATGCTTTTAATGCAACTACCCTGGGCAATCTGAAAGACTATACAAAGAATAACTTCCTGGCGGGTGACTATAAAACCGGCAAAAATGTGTCACGGGAATACCTGGGAGAGCTTGATCTGACCAACTCTTCCCTGTTTGAAGGAGAAAGAAGTGCTGAAGGAGAAGCAGGTAATTTTAATGCAACAGAGAATATTACGGGTGGATATATTATGCTGAACCAAAATATTGGTCCTAAATTGTTTATAATTGCCGGCGCACGTATCGAAAATACCTCACAGAAATACCAGGGAAACCAGTATGATGCTGATGCGGATGAAAATACACTTACCCCCGTTGTTTCTGATTCCTACATAAATATTCTTCCCGGCCTGCACCTAAAGTACGATTTTAGCAAAACTGCGATATTAAGGGCTGCATGGACAAATACCCTGGCGAGGCCAAACTATTATTCACTGGTACCTTACAGGGAAATAACCAGGGACGACAACGAAATAGCCATTGGGAACCCCGGATTGACCCCTACCACATCAATGAATTTCGACCTCTCGTTTGAGAAATATTTTAAAACAATTGGTATTTTGTCTGCCGATGTTTTTTATAAGGATATAAAGGATTTCATAGTGACGGAAACACGTGAGGACTACCTGTTCGAAGGTACAACCTGGGATACTTATAGTCAGCCTGTCAATGGCGGAAACGCTGAAATATTTGGTATTGAACTGGCAGCCCAGCGACAACTCGATTTTCTGCCCGGTTTCTGGAAAGGTTTTGGATTGTATGCCAATTACACTTATACAACAAGCTCTGTAAGTGATTTCCGTATCGAAGGCCGCGAGAATGACGATATTCCGCTTCCCGGAACGGCAAATCATACCTTGAATGGTTCCTTGTCATACGATAGCAAACGATTTTCCTTCAGAACCTCTGTCAGCTACTCATCAGCTTATATTGATGAATTTGGGGAAGAGGCATTTTATGACAGGTACTATGATAAGGCAATTCAACTTGATATGAACGCCAACTTTTCAATTACCCCGAAATTCAAAGTGTATGCTGAAGCAAACAACCTGTTGAACCAGCCCTTGAGATACTACCAGGGCATAAGCTCACGGGTAATGCAGGCTGAATACTACAACGTGCGTTTCCAGTTTGGATTGAAAATTGATTTGTAATGCAATTATCGCAAAAGATATTAAATAAAACAGGGTGTCTTTTTATTTTGTCATGCATACTGTTTTCAGCATGTAATGATAAAACCTCAAAAGTTGATAAACATAATCAAAACAATCAATCAAAATCAATACTTCCTGAAGTTGCGGTAATAAAAGAATCTTTCACTACCCGGCACGATGAAAGTGACAATGTTGACAGTCCGGCCTTATGGCATGGCAGGGAAGGGGAGAACTGGCTGCTTTCAACTGCAAAAAAAGGTAACGCCATTATTGCATACGATGCCGCAAGCGGAGAGAAAATTGGCCGCTTTGGCAGTTTTGGAACAGGTTTGGGAGAACTTAGCCGGCCAAACGGTATTGCCGTGATAGACGATTATGCTGTGGTTATTGAAAGAGACAACCACAGGGTACAGGTTTTCTTATTGCCCGAATTTAAGTCCCTGGGGGTTTTCGGCGAATCGGTTTTACGCTTGCCCTACGGCCTTACTATTGACCGGTTTGAAAGTAAATACCATCTTTATGTTACCGATAATTATGAAACGCCGGAGGAAGAAACACCACCGGCTGACAGCCTGGGGCAAAGGGTTCATCATTTTGTTTTTACGATGGAAGATAACCGGGTAGCCGCTGAACATATCAGAGCTTTTGGTGATACTTCGGGTGAAGGTGTTCTGTATAAGGTAGAATCAATCCTTGTTGACAGGGATTATAACAGATTACTGATAGCCGATGAACATGAAGATCACTGCAATATAAAGATTTACGATACTGAAGGACGATTTACGGGGCAAATCATCCCTCATATTTATTTTTTCTATGAACCTGAAGGTATTGTTGTATGGGAATGTGAAGCTGACAACTCGGGTTATTACATTATTGTTGATCAGGGTAAAATAAACAATACCTTTCAGGTTTTTGACCGTAAAACCCTGGAATACATTGGCGGTTTCAGAGGCGAAATTACCCGCAACACCGATGGTACGGCAATTACCCAAAAAGCATTCGGCGACTTCAGTTACGGTGCCTTTTACCCGGTACACAATGATGGCAGCTTAACAGCAATATCATGGAAAGATATTGCTGCCACCCTCGGTTTAAGGAATGACTGCAATTAGAAAACAGGAGTTTTCCCTGTAATAATAAATGCTGACCTTTATTTTCCAATCAGCATATATGTAGGGTGTAAATTCACTAAACAAATAATTTATCTGCAGATAATAAAACGGATCAAAATAAAAGCCATGGCTCGATTTTTCAGAATGCTTATTCTATTCCTTGGATTGCTGAGTACCGGGTGTCAGGACAATACTTTAAGGAATGCTATAATCAGCAATCTTGATTCAATTTCTGTTGGTTATGATTCACCAGTATCAGATCAGCAGTTGTCGGTACTGGATGATTATTATACTTTCATGATTGCATGTGACCTGGGTCGCAACGGATATTACGATCAGCAGACAATTGCAGAAATGATGGGTGAAACAGCCATCATTGCTGATGCCGAGTTTGTGGCTGCATTGGGTGATGTGCATCATTATATGGGAGTTCAGTCTGTAAATGATCCTCTTTGGCTTTCAAACTACGAATTGATTTATAAACATCCTGAATTGATGATCCCCTGGTTTCCTGTCCTGGGAAATCATGAATATAAAGGGAATACCAATGCTGTTATAGCATATTCCGATGTAAGTCGCCGGTGGCAAATGCCCGGACGAAATTATGCAAAAGTATTTGATGTAACTGACAGTACGGATGTACTCCTGCTTTTCATTGATACTACGCCTCTGATTGATAAATACAGGGTTGGCAACGAATATCCGGATGCTCCTAAGCAGTCTGTTGAAAATCAGTTGAGGTGGATAGATAATACTTTGAAAAATTCCATGGAAAAGTGGAAAATTGTGATGGGGCATCATCCTGTTTATGCAGGGACAACGAAAGATGAGTCGGAAAGAACAGATCTTCAGACACGCTTATTGCCAATCCTGGAGAAGCACAAGGTCGATGTATATTATAACGGACATATCCATAATTTCCAGCACATTAACACTACAGGGTCTTCAATCGATTATTTCGTGATCAGTTCAGCGTCACAATCCCGCGAAGTAGTTCCGCCTGAAGGAGCAGTTTTCACAAGTTCATCCACAGGTTTTGCATTGTGCAGCTTAAATGATACAGTTCTGATTACAACACTTGTTGACAAAACCGGTAATATTATTTATCAGCATACAAGGAAGAAGCTTCATTGATTTGAAGCTTATCCTTGTTTCTGGCTTTCTTTCTTCAGATAATTATATACTTCAAGCTGAGAACGGTTTGCTTTTTTACCGGATTTAACGAATTTATTCGAGAGATTGGCATCCAGTTTTCTTGCTTTTACATTGTCATTCCATTGGATGAGAAAGATCTTCTTCAGTTCGGCTTTTATGTTATTGTCAAAAATCGGACAGGTGACTTCAATACGGTGGTCAATATTTCTTGGCATAAGATCAGCCGATGAAATATAGCACTCTTCATCATCATTATTACAGAAGATCATGAATCGCGAATGTTCCAGGAATTTGTCAACAATCCCTATTGCCTTAATATTTTCACTTACATCCTTGATACCAGTCACCAGCGACATCATTCCCCTGATTATCAGCTTTATATTTACACCTGCAGAGCTTGCTTCGTATAGTTTTTCAATTATCTCAGTGTCGCTTAAGTTATTCAATTTGATATATATCCAGGCATTCTTACCGGCTTTTGCATTCTTTATCTCATTATCAATCAAAAGATTGATCTTATTTCTGAGTGAAAAAGGAGACAGTACAAGATGATAGAAATTCTCTTTCTTGTAATTGACCTTAAAAAAATTGAAAGTTTTGTGAACCTCATTTGTGATCTTGACATCTGTTGTCAGCAGGAGATGGTCTGTATAGATCCTGGCAGTGTCTTCATTGAAGTTGCCTGTGCCAACAGCAGCATATCTCTGGGTAACATCATTCTTGACCCGGGTGATGAGCAGCAGTTTGGCATGTACCTTGAGACCGGGAACGCCATAGATGACTTTCACTCCGGCTTCCATAAGCTTATTTCCCCATAAAATATTGGCTTCTTCATCAAACCTGGCCTGAAGTTCCACAACCGTGGTGACACTTTTGCCGTTTCTTACTGCATTTAGAAGGGCATTTATAACGCCTGAATTACGGGCAAGCCTGTAAAGGGTGATTTGAACAGAAGTAACGAATGGATCCAGTGAAGCTTCCCTTAGGAGATCGATGAGATAATCGAAAGAGTGATAGGGGAAGAAAAGCATTATATCTTTCTTTTTAATTGCTGACAGAATGCTTTTTCCCGGCTGTATATCCCTGTGAGGCAGGGGAACAAGACCTTCATAATGGAACTTCTTCTTACCAAGATCCGGAATATTCATCAGGTCTTTCAGATTATGGTACCTGTCGGCAGGAATTATAACATCTTCGGGTCCGAAGCTAAGCTTTTTCTTAAGGATGCTAATAAGGTCGGCAGGCATGCTGCGATCATAAATGAATCTTACAGGAGAACCCCATTTTCTCTGATGCAGGCTTTTTGAAAGTTTTTCAATATAGCTTTCCGAGATATCATCAGCTATCTCCAGTTCCGCATCTTTTGTCAGCTTGATTGTATATGCTGAAAACTCATCATAGTCGAAAATAAAGAAAATATCCTTCAGGCTAAAGCGGATTATGTCATCAAGGTATATAAGGCATTTTTTCCCTTCTGACTCTGGTAATATTATAAATCTGGGAAGAATATTTGTAGGCACGTTAATAAGTGCATATCTCGTTTTATCACTTCCTTTCTTTTTTAATGTTGTTGCAAGATATATTGCATCATCTGTCAGGTTAGGCATTTCTTTGTCTTTTTCAAGCAGAAAAGGCATAAGTTTTATCCGAACCTCTGAATGGAAATAATTCCTGACAAATTCTGATTGCTCCTGGTTGAGCTGTTTTTCGTTTATTATATGAATATTATATTTTGCAAGTTCCTGGATAAGTGTCTCGTAGATCTTTTCAAACCTTGCATTTTGTAAAAGAACGATCTCCTGTACCCTTTTAAGTGTAGCCTTTGGTGAGTAACCAAGTACATCCTTTGATTTGGATCCGAGTTGGGAAAGCCTTTTCAGGGTAGCCACTCTGACCCGGAAATATTCATCAAGGTTATTTGAATATATTCCAAGGAATTTGAAGCGTTCTATAAGTGGAACTTCTTTGTTTTCAGCTTCCTGCAGGATTCTTTCGTTGAACGACAGCCAGCTGATCTCTTTCGGGATATATGTTCGTATCATAATTTATCAGGTTTAAGGAAATATTCCAATTTACCGGAACCGAATTTGATTTCTTTCCAGTTTACAGCTTTGAATGAAATACATACAACACTTGTTTTTGTCATAAATTCACATCCATCAGAGCATAACCTGTCAGCAAATTCCGTGAAAGAAGGATTATGTCCGAAAAGGGTAACAGTGTTAATATTATCATCGAGTAGTGCAAGCATCTCCAGAAGATATTTCATGTCGGCTTTAAAATACAGATCATTATTCAGCCTTACGTCATCGGGTTTGATTCCGCATTCAGCTGCAAATATCAGGGCTGTTTCCAGTGCCCTGAAAGCGGGACTTGTGATTATCAGTTGCGGAGAGCTCTCATATCCTCTGAACCTTAATGCCATCTCCCTGCTGATTATCTTGCCTTTGGTAGTAAGGGATCTTTCAAAGTCGGAGATGCCGAAAGATCCATCTTCGGCGCGGCCATGTCTGACAAAGATTGTTTTTTTCATCGACCTTTCAGGCATTATTCATTCAGAGCTATATTCCGAAGCTTGTTCCCATGTTCTGCAAATGAACGATCAGGGGATCATCCGGATCGACCGTCTTAATTTTGCCTGCAACATCTTCCAGGCTAATGGAAGTGATTTCATTTTTTTTGAGGGCAACCATTTTTCCGAAATCTCTGGCAGCAATCATATCAGCTGCTGCCGTTCCGTAGCGTGTAGCCAGCACCCTGTCCATGGGAGAAGGCGTACCTCCTCGCTGTATGTAGCCAAGGACTGTCTCACGGGTCTCCAGTCCTGTCAGTTCATAGATCCTGTTGCTCAGATATTGAGCAACATACCTGTCTTTACCCGGGTTCTTTATGCCTTCCGCTACAACAACTATGGAGTAAGGTTTGTTTTTTTCAACACGGCTAAGAAGGTATTCGGCAATCTTTTCTTCTTTATAGGGGATCTCCGGGATAAGGATCACATCGCCACCTCCTGCTATTCCTGAATAGAGGGCTATCCATCCTGCATTATGTCCCATCACTTCAATTATCATTATCCTCTTGTGTGAGTTGGCTGTGGAATGGAGTCTGTCGATGGCTTCAGCAGCAATATTAACTGCTGAATCAAAACCAAAGGTGGTATCTGTTCCCCATACATCATTGTCAATTGTTTTGGGTATGCCGATTATATTCAGGCCTTCCTGAGATAAAAGATAAGCTGTTTTGAGTGTTCCATTGCCTCCGATGCAGACAAGGCAGTCAAGACCCATTTGTTCGTAATGTTCTTTTATCAGGGCAGGTTTTTTTATTTCATTTTTTTTCTTTTTTGAGTTTTTAAAGGGTTTCTCACGTGATGTTCCAAGTATTGTTCCACCCATTGTAAGGATGCCTGAAAGATCCCGTTCGGTGAGTTCCAAATAATCCTTGTTTATCATCCCTGTAAAGCCGGCGCTGATGCCAATCAGCTTCATGCCGTATTTTACTATTGCAGTTTTTCCAACACCACGTATTGCTGCATTTATTCCGGGACAATCACCTCCCGCAGTGAGAATGCCTATTCTCATTTCTGTACTTTTTTTGCCCATTATTAGAATTATATAATAAATTTGACTTATTATTCCTCGCCGTAAAAATGATTTTCAACGATACGGCATATAATATGAAGTGCCGGTCTTTGAAGCTCCTGTATCTCAGCAGTATCTGCCGCCGGAACATTCACAAGGACATCACACAGCGGTTTCATTTTACCCCCTGTTTTACCGGTTATTCCAATGACTTTCATGTTAATGGCTTTTGCGGCAATACAGGCATCAAGAATATTCCGTGAGTTGCCGGAGGTGCTTATAGCGACAAGAATATCATTTTCGTTCCCATAAGCTATAATTTGCTGGGCAAATATAAGATCAGGGTCAGTGTCATTCGAGATGGCTGTTGTTAGTGCTGTGTGAGCCGAAAGAGAGATAGCCGGTAGTCCATGTTCAAGTTTTTCAGCCAGGTATCCGCCGCGTTTTTCATCAATTATGGCAAGTCTTTCTTTAAAACTTTTGTCAAGAGGTCTCCTGATCTCAAAACTCTTCATCAGTTCGGCAACTGTATGTTCCGCGTCGGAACTACTTCCTCCGTTGCCGCATATCAGGAGCATGCCATTATGCATATAGCAATCAATTATCATCCGGGCGGCATTGTCCAATGTTGATCTCAAATCCGTAAGATCAGGGCGTTCTGGCCACATCTTGTCAATTTCCGGCTCTATCTTCATTTTCCTTTGATTTCCGCGATAAATTTATTAATTTTATTATATATGCTTGAAATAATCAGCATTATTTCCTTTACGTTCTAAGCTCTTCGCCCCCTGTTTCTTGTCCCTTGCCTCTGTCTTCTCCCATACGTATAAATACCCTGTTAAAATAGGCTTTAACCCTCTTATGAGATTGATCTCTAAGATATATTTTTGTTATTAGTAATGGATGATTTAAATAACAATTCCATGCCTGATTATTACAAAATGCTGATGGAGGACATCAGATTTCAAGAAGGATTGCGTGCCTGCATGAACTGCGGCGTTTGTACAGCAATCTGTCCTGCAGCAGAATTCTACGATTATGACCCGAGAAAGATAGTAGATCTTGTTCAATCCGAAAACAATGAGGAGATTGAGAAATTATTAAAGTCGGAGACAATCTGGTATTGTGGTGAATGCATGTCATGCAAGACAAGATGCCCTAGGGGAAATACTCCTGCACTGGTTGTTATGGCCTTAAGAACCCTGTCAATGGAGCTTGGTTTTTTCACCGAGTCGGAAAAAGGCCGTCAGCAATTTGCAATCAAGAGAACTGTCGGTGAGAATATCTTCAACTATGGTTATTGTGTAGCAGCCTATGCTGTTAGCCCTGAAATGCATAGGGAACAGGGCCCTATCTGGGAATATATACTTGAAAATACAAACGATGTATTTGAGCGGTTTGGCGGACATGTAAAAATGCCGGGGGAAGGTCCTCTTAGAGAGATCCCTGAAGACGTAAGGCAGGAGTTGAAGAACATCTTTGATGTAACCGGAGGAACTGAACTTTTCAATACAATAGAAAAGCATTCCAAAAAGAAAGCTGCAGAACTTGGCCTGGACTTTTCCGATCAAGGTATTGATAATGAATATTTCATTGAGGTTTTTACTGCTAACAGGAAGAAACATACAATCTGACTTAAAGAAACATTGCCATGATTGAAGAAGGTAAAAAAAGAGTCTGGTCAGAATATCAAAAGGAGATCCCTGATGATCATTATTTCTATGTGCGCTCATGTATAAGACAAAGCTTTTTCCCGGGGTCTGAACAATTCTTCCTTATGTTCATGAATGATGTTCTCGGAAAAGACTTTTATGAGAATCCATCCCATACAACATGCACAGGTATCGGATATCATGCAGATGTTGTTCCTTTTCAGACTATCCAGACTGTAATAGCCCGGCATTTTGCTCTTATGAAAGAAGCAGGTTATAAGAATATTGCAATTTCTTGCGTGACTTCTTTCGGCATTTACGCGGAAATTATTGAAACCTGGAAGCATTTCCCGGAGGAACTTGAAAAGATACGCGAATATCTTTATAAAGCAACAGGGAGGGAATTTGATGTTCCTGAGACAATGGCACATACAAGTGATATAATTTATAAATTCAGAAATGAGATAGCTGCAAAAGCAAAAAATCTTTTGATTAATAAAAAAACCGGCGAACAGCTGAAAGTTGTTGAGCACATAGGTTGTCATTATGCCAAGATATTCCCGAAATATGGAATTGGCGGTGCTGAGTTTCCAAGGGTATTGAGCGGGATGATAGAAGCCTGGGGAGGCAAGGTTATAGATTATCCGGAACGACGCCACTGCTGTGGCTTTGGTTTCAGACAATATCTCGTACAGGCCAACAGAGGCTATTCACTTTCAAATACTATAAAGAAATTCTCCTCGATGCAGCCATATAAACCCGATCTGGTGATTACCAATTGTCCGGGTTGCACCATGTTCATGGATAAGTGGCAGTATACAATGAAGGAGATGGAAGGCACAGTATACGGAGAGAACGGGGAATCCATTCCGGTACTTACTTATGAAGAGCTTGCCGGACTTGTATTGGGTTATAACCCATGGGATCTCGGACTGCAGTATCACATGGTACAGTCTGAACCGCTTCTCCGCAAAATGGGGATTGAATATGATCCGGATGACAAATATAAAACAAAAGATGGCAGGCAGATGCCTATCCCACAGAATTTGATAAATGTATGATATGAGTTACAGGGTAGTTGTAATAGGTGGTGGGGTTGCCGGAATGGAAGCGGCAGCTCAGCTTGCAGGAAGAGGATGCAAAGTTACTGTTTTCGAGAAGGAAGCCGAAACAGGAGGACATGTGAAAAACTGGTTCCATCTTTTCCCGGATAGAAAAGACAGCAGGGAAGTATTGAAATATCTTGATAACAAAATAAATCATTCCAACATAACTCTTCTTACAGGTGTACCTGTTGAAAGGATAAACACTTCAAACGGTTTGTTATCACTATTCGCAGGCGATGGCAAAGAAATCACTGCTGATGCCGTTGTTATTGCAACAGGCTTCGATTTGTTCAGAAGTGAAAAAAAGGAGGAATACGGCTATGGTATCTATGAGAATGTAATAAGCTCTGCCGATCTTGAAAAGATGTTTCGTAAGGGTGAAATCAGAAAACATGACGGAAGCAAACCTGAAAAAATTGGCTTGGTCCACTGTGTTGGTTCACGTGATGAAAAAGTCGACAACCTTTACTGCTCTAAACTTTGCTGTGTAACAGCAGTAAAACAGGCAATGGAGATAGCTGAATATATTGAAAATGCAAAAGTATTCTGTTTTTACATGGATATGAGGATGGGCGGTGCTATGTATGAGGAATTATACAGGGAAGCTCAGGAGGAATATGGCATCAGTTTTATAAGGGGAAAGGTTTCGGAAGTGGCTCCGGATATTAATAATAAATTGATAGTCAAAGTTGAAGACACACTAACAGGCAGGCCTCTCAAGATGGGGATCGATTTACTTGTGCTGATGGCGGGAATGGAAATGTCGGAAGGAGGGAAGAAGATTGCTCTGTCAGCCGGGCTGGACACCGGTGAAAACCGTTTCTTTAAGCCCATGGATCTTCATTATGCAAGTAATAAAAGCAATGTTGATGGTGTTTTTTACGCCGGTACCTGCACAATGCCAATGAATATCACTGAAGCTATTTCTCATGCGCGTGCGGCAGCAGCCGATGTAATGGATTATCTTGACAGTAGAACAAACTGAAATGGAAAAATTCGGGTTCTCACTTATAAAAGACAGAAAGATTGACTATGATGTCAATGACAGGAGCATTGCTGAATATGTTGCAGCACGGGAACCCAGTTTCAGAATATGTATAGAATGTGGTTGTTGTTCGGCTGCCTGTACTACAGGCAATTTAACGAAATTCAGCCTGAGAGAAATACAGATACTTATTAAACGTGGCGAAAATGATGAAGTTCGCGATATGATAAGGAAATGCATGTTGTGTGGCAAATGCATACTTGTGTGTCCCCGGGGTGTTAATACACGAAATGTTATATTGCTGATTCAGGAAGCTTTCAGGAAAAAGACAGAAAATGCAGTTTGATCCTTTTGTAATACCGTTCAATATTGGGCTCTACTTCATACTTATCTATGCAGTAGCAAGAAGTGTGCACTGGTTTAGAAATCTATCAAGGTCTGATAAGCTCAGGCTGCAGAGGGGGTTTTTCGGAGCGGCCTTTGTAAAAAGCCTGAAAGAGATCTTCATGGAGAGTCTTATACACAGAAAGATCCTGAAATCTAACTTCAGGCTTGGATACATGCATATGAGCCTTGCTTTCGGGTGGTTCCTTCTAATCTTATTTGGCACTATAGAAGCAAATATTTTTAGCACCCGTCACCTGAACCCGTCCTATAAGGCAATATTCTTTAAGTTTTTTAATCCCGATCACGGACGGACAGGTTTTGAAGCAGTCTATTCATTCCTTATGGATTTTATCCTGGCATTTATTCTCTCAGGATTGATTCTTGCTATAATAAAGAGATTTTCATCGAAAGTTGTGGGAATGAAGAAGACAACCAGGCACAGGACTATCGATAAGATTGCCCTTACAGCCCTTTGGCTGATCTTCCCGAGTCGTCTTATTGCTGAGAGCCTTACAAGCGGCGCTCACGGAACCGGAAGCTTTCTTACAGGATCACTCGGCTCAGTGCTTGCGTCATTCCTTCCTGCGAATGAGCTTGCATATCCTTTCTGGTGGTTGTATTCGCTGTCTCTCGGTACATTTTTCATTCTTTTGCCATTAACAAGGTACATGCATATTCCGACGGAACTATTCCTGATATTTGCTAGAAACTCTGGTATCAGAACTGGCGATCAGGCCGGGGCATTCACTGAGATCCAGATTTATTCGTGTTCCTCCTGCGGCATTTGTATTGATGCCTGTCAGCTGAATTTCTCGACGGGTATTACAAACATACAATCAGCATATCTGATGAAGGGTATCCGCAACAATGAGGATGTTAGTGATATTGCGTTCAATTGTCTTATGTGCGGGAGATGCGATCGTTATTGTCCCGTCGGCATTGAGTTGACTCCCATAAGGATGATAAGACGCTGGGTGGAACCGGTCAAACCTCCGAAGCAAAGTTTGTTATCAAGATATTTTCCCGACAGGATAAAAGTCACTCCTGTCAGAACGAATGGTCAGCCCTCTTTCAGTTGGCTGCCGGAAGCTGAAATCAATAAAGCGGAGATTTTGTACTATGCCGGTTGCATGACTCATCTTACTCCTACCATCAGGAAAGCTATGATAAAAATACTTGATGCCTCAGGCTTGAATTACAGATTTCTTGATGAGAATGGAGGTGTTTGTTGCGGTCGGCCGCTTATGCTTGCAGGTAAGCATAAGGAAGCCAGGGAGCTTATTAATTACAACTCAGAGATGATAAGTAATTCCGGAGCACGGATCCTGGTTACTTCATGTCCGATATGTTATAAAGTATTCAAAGAAAGCTATTATCTGGATGTGGAGCTTATGCATCATAGCCAGTTTATAAAAATGCTTATAGATCGGGATATGTTGAGGTTAAGATTCCTGAGGAAAACGGTAGCATATCATACACCATGTGATCTTGGACGCGGGTCGGGTGTTTATGATGAACCGAGGGAGCTTCTCAGACATGTTACCCTTCTTCAATCAACAGATTTCGACGATGATGATTCTTTATGCTGTGGAGGGAGTCTTGGGAACACTAAAATAAGTTACAGACAGAAAAGTAAGATAGCAAGTGATGCTGTATTGGCTCTTACAAAAGGCAATCCGGATATCCTGGCAACTGCATGCCCTCTTTGTAAGAAGACGTTTGCAGCAGTAACGGAAACAAAGGTTGCTGATATCGCCGAAATAGTTGCAGAGGCAATAGTCCTGACTCCTTCAGCATCCAGGGAAAGCCTTTCCAAAAAACGTATCCAGGAACCTGTAGCAGACTCCTGAAACTATTGTGTACATCTTTATAGCTTTTGTCCAAGCTTATATTCTATTGGTCAAATTCTTCTGCACATTCATTATTTATTCATAATATTTTCCGGATATTTGAATAACTTTAGTTCGTTTTGAACACAATGGAACGAATTTTGTACCGTTATAATTTAAATAAAATTTTTTAGCTAAAATGAGAAAATCAACTTTTGTGTGGGCAACAATAATAAGCATGAGTTTATTATTTTCATGTAATAGTTCAACCGTAAACAGAGAATCAGCAAACAGGCATAACAGCAGCAATGAAATTTTACAGAAAGAGGATGGAACCATATCTTTGAATCTGGAAAAGGCTGATTGTTACAGCGATATGGTTAATCCATCGGGAAATACTGCTGAGTGGAGCGTTGTTGTTTCAAAAGCCGGAAGGTACAATGTCTGGCTTTCAAGTGCCACAAAAGATACAACAGATCTGAAATACAAGAATAATGTGCTTGTCAGCGTTCAGGATAAAAGGATTGAAGGGCATCCAAATTGCGATAAGATATTTCTTGACTCAAAAGATGTTTCATATCCTTACTACAGATGTGATTCATTTATCGGATCAATGTATATTCAGGACACAGGCGTTTTTAATGTTCAGGTCATAAGCGAAAAGATACTTCCCAAGGATTACAGCGATGCTGAAATGGCTACCAGTGCTTCAATTTCAAGGCTTCTGTCAGTATCTTTTACTCCCGAAAAAAGAAACTAAACAATCATAGTTTCTTTTCGACCCATCGCCTTGCATTTATGAAAGCCTGAATCCACGGCGTGGTATCATCTTTCATTTTTTCAGCCGGATAATAACCGCATTGCCATGGCAGGATTGCTCTCTCAGGATGTGGCATCATAGCAAGATGCCGGCCATCGTATGAGCAGATGGCAACAGTATCATAATCCGAACCATTTGGATTAGCCGGGTATGTATGAGATGAGTATTTTATAGGTATGTTGTACTTATCTTCATTATATGGAAGCCTGAAACGTCCCTGACCATGAGCCAGCCATATACCAAGCTCCATTCCGGCCATATTTCCGAACATTATAGAATTATTTTCCCTGATCTTAACGCCAATAAAGGCAGATTCAAATTTCCCGGAGCTGTTATGCAGAAGTTGCGGCCTTTCTTTGTGATCCGGATAAATGAGTCCTAGCTCAGCCATCAGTTGGCAGCCATTACAAACTCCCAGGGAAAGGGTATCATCTCTTTTATAGAAATTCTCAAGCGATTCCTTTGCCCTTGCATTGAACCTGAAAGCTCCGGCCCATCCTTTTGCCGGGCCAAGGACATCGGAATTTGAAAACCCTCCTACAAAGACAATCATGCTTGTGTCTTCAAGGTTTTCCCTGCCGGAAACGAGGTCTGTCATGTGTACGTCCTTAACATCAAAACCTGCAAGATAGAGGGCGTAAGCCATCTCCCTGTCACCGTTTACACCTTTCTCCCTTATAATAGCAGCTTTTATTCCGCTCATCTTTCTCCTTTCAGGACTGATGCCCAGTGATTTGAAGCTCCCCTGAAAACTGCCTGTTTCTATTTTCAGTGAATGATTCATGTAATTATCAAATCTTTCCTTTGCCATTTTCTCTCCTGATTGTCTGCGATCGAGAAGATAGGATGTTCTGAACCATTTGTCACGGAGTTGATCAATATCAAATTTTGTGTGAAAATCATTGTGGGTCAGAAATATTTTACGCTCGTTCACGGGATGGCCTATTGAATAGTAGGATATGCCGTTTTCAAGAAGTATTTCTGCTATCTCATTCTCATCCCTGACCTGAATTATTATCCCGGGATTCTGACTGAATAATATCCTTATAATATCATCATCATTTAAAGCCGACAGATTAATTGCCAGTCCGCCGGAAATATTTGAGAAACACATTTCAAGAAGTGTTGTGAGCATTCCCCCGGCTGAGATATCATGACCTGCAAGTATCTTGTCTTTAAGAATAAGATCCTGTATCATGTTGAACACTTCGGCAAAATATTCGGGATCCTTTACAATGGGTGCTTCTGTTCCCACTCTGTTTGTAACCTGTCCCAGAGTACTGCCACCGGTTTTGAATAGATCACGGCTCATATCGATATACAAAAGGCTGGTGCAGGGATCATTCACAACAACAGGTTCAACAATCCGCCTGATGTCTTTTACTTCGCCGGCTGCAGTAATTATTACGGTTCCCGGAGAATATACAACCTGATCCGGATATCTCTGTGTCATAGATAGACTGTCTTTCCCGGTAGGTATGTTTATCCCGAGTGCTATGGCAAAATCACTCGCTGCCTTGACTGCTTTATACAGTCTGGAGTCTTCTCCTTCATTATTGCACGGCCATATCCAGTTAGCTGATAATGAAATGCTTTTTATCTTGTTTTCAAGAGGGGCCCATATTATGTTTGTCAGGGCTTCAGCGATTGACAGTACTGAGCCGGCAGCAGGATCAATAAGACCTGCAGCGGGAGCATGACCAATTGAGGTTGCCATTCCTGATCTGCCCCTGAAATCGAGAGCAATAACGCCGGTATTGTTAAGAGGAAGCTGCAGTGGCCCGGCACATTGCTGCTTGGCTATTCTTCCCGACACTGATCTGTCCACTTTATTTGTAAGCCAGTCTTTACATGCTACTTCTTCAAGTTGAAGTATCATTTCGATATACTTATGCAATTTCTCCTTATCGTAGCTGATCTCGCTGTAAACCTTCTCAATACTTATATCGTTCATTATTGTCCGGGGAGGATTGCCAAAAAACGATTCCAGATCAAGATCAACAGGCTTTTCTCCTGTCAGGGAATTTGCCAGTACGAACCTGTTATCTCCTGTCACTTCGCCTATAATATACATGGGAGCTCTTTCCCTCTCGGCTATTTTTGCAAGAATGTCCACAGAGCTCATTTTCATAACAAGACCCATTCGTTCCTGCGATTCGTTTCCAATGATCTCTTTTGCGGAAAGAGTCGGATCTCCGACCGGCAGTTTACTTATGTCAATAATACCGCCTGTTTCCTGAACAAGTTCAGAAAGACAATTCAGATGTCCTCCGGCTCCATGGTCGTGAATTGAGATCACAGGATTTTTATCCATCTCGACTAAGGCTCTGATTGTATTATAAACTCTTTTTTGCATTTCCGGATTGGCACGCTGTACAGCATTTAATTCTATAGAGCTGTCGTATTTTCCTGTTTCTACAGAAGAAACGGCACCGCCTCCCATGCCGATTCTGTAGTTATCTCCGCCAAGCAGTATTATGGCATCACCTTTTTCCGGAATATCCTTTTCACTTGCATTTTTCTTACCTATTCCAATGCCGCCGGCAAGCATTATCACTTTGTCAAAACCGTATTTCTTTCCATTCTCAAAATGTTCGAATGTAAACACAGATCCGCATATCAGGGATTGGCCAAACTTATTTCCGAAATCACTTGCACCATTTGAAGCTTTTATCAGTATATCTTCTGGAGTTTGGTAAAGCCAGGGCCTTTCTTCAGTTGCTTTTTCCCATTGCCTGCCTTCCTCTGTCCTCGGATAGGCTGTCATGTAAACAGCTGTCCCGGCAATAGGGAAGGCCCCTTTGCCTCCGGCAATCCTGTCTCTTATCTCACCGCCGGTTCCCGTAGATGCACCGTTAAAGGGTTCGACAGTTGTGGGGAAATTATGAGTTTCAGCCTTTAATGATAAAACAGATTCAAAACTCTTTATTTTAAAGAAATCGGGTTTATCCAGGGTGTCTGGTGCAAACTGCTCAATAACAGGGCCTTGCATAAAAGCGCAATTATCCTTGTATGCCGATACGACCTTATTCGGATTTAGTTTAGTTGTGAGTTTTATCATATGGAAAAGAGATGCTTCTTTTTCCTTACCGTCAATAATGAACGTGCCGTTGAAAATTTTATGCCGGCAGTGTTCAGAATTTACCTGAGAGAATCCGAAAACTTCGCTGTCAGTTAGCTTTCTTCCGAGTTTTTTGCTAAGCGCTTCAAGATATTCTATCTCCTGTTCATTAAGTGCAAGACCTTCTTTCCTGTTATATTCACCTATATTTTCAATATAAAATATAGGTTCCGGGAGACGATCTATTGTGAAAAGATCCTGATCGAGTCCTTTATAGAATGCCTGTAGCATCGGATCATATTCAGAGTCCTCTTTTGCGTGATGAAATTCTTCTATCCTGTCAATACCTTTTATTCCCATGTTCTGAGTTATCTCAACAGCATTTGTGCTCCAGGGAGTTATCATTTCCTTACGAGGGCCTATAAAGTTTCCAGCCAGAGAATCCTTATCTATAATTTCAGAATCCCCGAAAAGCCATTTTAATTTACCCAGATCTTTTTCGGAGATTTTTGAATTTGTTCCTGTCGCAATTATTGTCCTTGATTTGTTTTGAAAGAATAGTACCATTGTAGTATATTGATAATCAGTTCTTTAATATAGAATAATGCTGTAAGAAAGTAAAGCTAAATATAATACTTGTTTAAGAAATTAATTGTATGATGCGATTACAGTTTTATCCGGAATTTTTAAAACCGCTTCTTTATCCTTTGAAAAGTGTGTAAAAATGGGAATAACTCCGCATAACTTGCCTGAGGTGCTTTATTTGTTCCGGCACTATACAGATTGAACGGAAATTGGCTTATATTACCAAGTTTGTCACCGGTCATATCAAGTTGCAGTGACGCTGTTTTCAAAATCAGGGATATCCGGGTTTAGCATTTTTCAGAAGGGGAGATCATCCATTTCTTCGATCTCGGGAGGAACGTCCTCCAGCATGGGGCTGGGGCCAGGTGCCTGTTCCTGATTTCCCGGGATATCAGGTATTATTTCAATCTTCCAGGCATCAAGGTTAGTGAAATAATTGGTCCTTTCGCCACGTTCCCATTTATTGCCCCTCACATTAAACCAGACCTTCACATTCTCGTTTAAGAACGATTCATTAATAAGATCGCATTTATCCTGAACAAGCTGGAATTTAATGTAATCGGTAAAGACTGTGGTTCCGGCACTTTCTTCCTTTTCAATTACAAATTCGCGTTTTCTGAATTTGGCACTTAGCTGGTTTACAGGGAAGATCTCAATAATTTTGCCGCTTATTTCAAATGCCATGTGGATTATCTTTTCTAATTATGAATCTGAAAATATTGCTGACCTGATCTGTTTTCTCAGGCTTATAAACTACTGTGTTATTTCAAGAAGTTCCACTTCAAAAATAAGGGTGGAAAATGGTTTAATAACATCGCCTGCACCGTTAGCACCGTAAGCAATATTTTCCGGAAGCCAGATCCTGAATTTTGAACCGACAGGCATAAGCTGAAGAGCTTCTGTCCATCCGGCAATAACAGCCGATACAGGGAATTCAGCAGGTTCTCCTCTGTCGACCGACGAGTCAAATTTTGTGCCGTCGATCAGGGTTCCTGTATAATGTACTTTAACAGTGTTCTGGAGTGTGGGTTTTTCTCCCGTCCCCATCTTTATAACTTCATATTGTAATCCGCTGGATGTTACGGTAACATTCGGATTTTCTTTATTCTTGTTAAGGAATTCTTCGTTTTGCATAATATAGTCTTTATATAAAATTTTGTTTTGCTCAGCCTGTTGTGCTGCTCTTTCTTCTTCCCGCTTATTCACATATATCATTATAAAAGCCCTTGCTTCATCGTCAGACATTTCGGGTTTGCCTTTTTTACCATCAACCATAGCTTTAGCTACAAGTATGGGATTAAGCTCAAGGCTGTCAGTTGTCAGAGCATTATAATTTACTATTCCAAAAGCATAAGAAAGAGTGTCATTTCCGCTTTTCATTTTTGCATTATTGACTTTATTACCACAAGATCCGGCTATAAAGGCCAATACTATTGTCAGAACTATTAATTCCTTGATTTTCATTTTAAATTTTTAAATTAAGTTTTCGCAAAGATAATACTTTGACCTTTGCAAAAAAGATTTATTTTTTAGATTTTATAAGCACGTATTATATGTCTTTTTCCGGGTGGTCCATGATAGAGTTTCACATTGAATCCTGAGGCTTTCAGATTTCTTTTTACGTCGCCTTTACAGGAATATGTAACAAGTATGCCTCCCGGTTTTGTTATTGCTGCTATTTTCTCAAATATTTGAAGCGACCACATTTCAGGCTGTTTGTCAGGACCGAAAGCATCAAAATAAATCAGATCATAAGATCCGGATAATTGATCTGTTACAAGATCGCCGATTATCTTTTCAATATTGAATGTACTGCATACAGGTGTCATTATTCCGGGTTCTGCATTATGGATTCTCATTGAAAGCGTTGCATAATCGTGCCCTGTAAATTCAGCATGATTGAGAATATCAGTGATACTTTTATCCAGCGGATATTTCTCAATTGATGTATAATAGACCTGTCTGTTGCAATCGATACTTCTTGTTGCTGTCAGCAGTGCATTCAGTCCTGTTCCGAATCCGACCTCAAAGATTTTAACCGGATCGGCTTTGCAAACATCAAATCCGTTATTTATGAATATGTGATTTGATTCCTGAACAGCGCCGTGGATGGAATGGTAATGTTCCTTTAGTTGCGGAATATAAATAGTATGGGAACCATCATAAGTTGTGACAATATTCCGTATATCTGTCATTATTCAGCATTTCCCTGTCTTACCAGTTCGAATCATACCATGAACTGACATCTGTTGCGATCATTCCTGCTCTGCGGGCAGCCTCAAGACCTAAGTTGCTGTCTTCAAAGACTTCAATATGCGAAGGTTCAACATTCATCATTTCAGCGCATTTCAGGAATGTTTCGGGATGCGGTTTAAAATTATCAACATCGTTTGATGTTACGATTATATCAAAATAGTTTTTCATTCCTGTAGTCTCAAGGGTGCGGATTACCGTTTTCCTGTGGCCTCCGGTACCGACAGCCATCGGGAAAATGCCGTGATATTTCCTTACAATATCAGTAACAGGTATTATGGGCTTTATTTCATGCTAGAATTTGTCAAACTGTCTTATCTTTTCCTTTATTATTTCTTCTATTGATATGGCATCTTCCATGCCATATTTTTTAATAATCTCAGTTGCAATTACCTTTCCCGGACTTCCGTTGAATTTTCGCAGGAAAGCTTTGTCCATGTCGATTCCAAATTTTTTGCTTGCCAGGTTCCAGGCTATGAAATGGTAAGGCATAGTATCAGCCAGTGTACCGTCGAGATCAAAAATAAGTCCTTTTACTCCGTGTTGGATATCGTATTCCATTCATTAAAAATTTGGGTGCAAAGATAGTAAAAAAATAAAGCCGCTGATGAGGCGGCTTTAATCGAATGATCGCAATGTTTACTTGTTATTTATATTGAGCCAGATAATCTTTTACCTGATGATAAACATTCTCGGCTGTAAAACCAAATTTCTCATCAAGTACTTTATATGGTGCCGAATATCCGAAAGAATTCATGCCCCATACTTTACCTTTCGGACCGACAAGTCCCTGAAGGGTTACCGGCAATCCTGCAGTGAGTCCGAATACTGGTATGCCCTCAGGTATAACTGAATCACGGTAATCCTGACTTTCTCCCCTGAACAATCCTTCAGAAGGTGCTGATACTATTCTTACCTTGATATTGTCTTTTTTAAGGAGAACTGCACCTTCAACAAGAGTTGAGACTTCGGAACCGCTTGCTATAAGGATCACATCGGGTCTGCCCTGTGAATCCTGCACAACATAAGCTCCGTGCTTTGATTTCATTGCATCGGCAAAACGATTGTTATTGTCAGAAGGAAGGTCTTTAATGTTCTGGCGTGAAAGTATCAGAGCTGTTGGTGTACGTTTATTCTCCAGTGCCAGCTTCCATGCAACATTTGTTTCAATGGCATCGGCAGGACGGAGTACAAGCATGCTGTTTTCTCCATGGTGATTCTTCAGATGTTCCATGAGCCTAATCTGGGCTTCATGTTCCACCGGCTGATGAGTGGGGCCGTCTTCTCCAACCCTGAAAGCGTCATGTGTCCAGATGAATATTACGGGAATCCCCATCAGGCATGCAAGACGTACAGCAGGTTTCATATAATCAGAAAATACAAAGAAAGTCCCACATGCAGGTATGACTCCTCCATGCAAAGCCATTCCGTTCATCACAGCTGCCATTGTCAGTTCAGAAACGCCGGTCTGAAGGAATGCTCCTGAAAAATCACCTCTTGTAAATGCTTTTGTATTCTTGAGGAAACCATCAGTTTTATCGGAGTTTGAAAGGTCAGCTGATGAAACTATCATGTTCCCGATCTTTTTTGCAAGGATGCTCAGCACTGCAGCTGAGGCTGCTCTTGTAGCTGAGTTTTCTTTCTGTTGTATCGAACTGAAATCAATTTCCGGTATATTGCCGGAATAGAAAAGTTCAAGAGTTTTATTTAATTCACCATTCTTTAATTCCCAGTCAGCTTTTGATTTTTTCCACTCAGCAGCCTTTTTTCTATTATCATTGATCACTTTATTATAATGCTGCTTAACTTCATCAAATATTTTAAAAGGATCAGCGATATCTCCACCGAGATTTTTGAGAGACTTTTCGTACGATCCGCCAGCAGCACTGACAGGCATACCGTGTGTGGATATCTTTCTTTCAAAAGAGTTTCCGTCATTATCAAGGAGTCCTTTCCCCATTATTGTTTTTCCGATGATAATAACAGGTTTATCCTTTGAATTTATGGCGCTTTTCAAAGCTTTCCTTATCTGCTCATGGTCATTGCCATCTATTGTTATTACTTCCCAGCCCCACGACTTGTATTTCATTGCCGTATCTTCAATTGTAACAGCATTTGTTTCTGTAGAAAGCTGGATGTCGTTTGAGTCGTAGAACATTATGAGGTTATTAAGCCCCAGGTATCCGGCAAGTCGTCCTGCACCCTGTGATATCTCTTCCTGAACGCCTCCGTCGGAGATGAATGCAAATGTTTTATGGGCGAAAAGTTCACCAAATCTTGTAGCGAGGAATCTCTCGGCTATTGCTGCGCCCACAGCCATTGTATGGCCCTGGCCAAGCGGACCTGATGTGTTTTCGATTCCATGTGCAAGGTCAAGTTCGGGATGACCGGGAGTCGGGCTGCCCCATTGACGGAACTGCTTTAGCTCATCTATAGTAAAGTGACCTGTCAGGGCGAGTATCGAGTAAAGCATGGGGGACATATGTCCGGGATCAAGGAAAAACCTGTCACGATTGATCCATTTTGGATCATCAGGATCAAAATTCAGGAATTCGGAGAAGAGAATATGAATGAAATCTGCTCCACCCATTGCACCCCCCGGATGACCCGATTTTGATTTTTCAACCATAGACATCGCCAAAATGCGGATATTATCCGCTGCCAGTTTGTTTACATCAATGCTCATAGGATAATTTTAATTAGTAAAAACAGCAGTAAATTTATGATTTATTATTGAATGAAAAAACATAAATGCTCAGACTCCTCAATTTTTAAAGCACATATTGAACTTTACATCAGCATTTATCCTGATCTCTAAGGAACATGCTCCTTTTATATAATACATAGTGCAGGAATTAAGGAATGAAGCTGAAGCAAATGTAACGGATGGGCGGTATGTAGCGTTGGCGCAGGCCGTACCGCCGACCACTAAGCGGTCCTCTTTAGCCAAAAGATTCTCGCGGTACGGAGAGACAATGACATATACCGACCTGTTAGCTGTAGGGCTATTTATTAATAATTGAAAGGTTACATCCATAATGTTTATTACGTCTGGATGGCTGGAAGGCTCTTCACACAGGCACTTCATTTGAATCGTCAAAGAAACAATATATGTGTGATGTGCCTGACAGCGAAGGGAAGGTCATGTTTTTGTGGCATTATTTTAATTGTTTTAATCCAATGCCTAATGTTTGATCAAAATTCTATTTTGTAACTCACAGATGGTATAATGGGGAACAGAGTCACCTGTTTCAGTTCACCATTATCTAGTGTCAGATACCATGGATTCAT
>Ga0255347_1002466_pt1 | contig 26186 bp, 17 predicted proteins | sample wastewater_treat_2_FD_192479 | JGI IMG/M metagenome (GOLD analysis project Ga0255347, IMG submission 192479) | Wastewater microbial communities from Lulu Island WWTP, Vancouver, Canada - plant24 | ecosystem: Engineered > WWTP > Wastewater > Unclassified | place: Canada: Vancouver, British...
CCCCCCAACTTACCCCCCAAGTCACCACACTTTGGTTAGAACCTGCACCTTGCGAAGTATGGTTTCGTCTTCTCTTCTTGCAATGAAAAAGTTAACATTAAAAATCATATAAAGTATCTCCGACCCTTCCAAAACTTCCATACAACGTATCCTCTGTCAATTCATTTTCGCGTAGTTGTTTAAAACTGGATGGAGCGAAGTCTCGCATTTGCATAAGTTCGGCCGGTGATTGAATACGTCCGGATTCCGGTTGGATGTCCTGGTAGAAGTTTTCGTTTTGGCCTTTATCATCGGCTCCGGTATTGGATATAAACTCCTCCAAAAAATCTTTGAATTGAATGGTGTCGTATATAAGTGGTAATTGCACCAACGACATAACAGTATCGTCGTGACCATAAATTGCCGCGTAGGTACCGTTTCCATTTTTATCACAGAAACACTTCAATTCGTTATAAAATATATGTGAGGTATTATGTATGTTACCTTTTGTATAGGCAGTACGGAATAATTTACAACCTAACTGTTTTGATTTGTGGGAAATATATACACCATACTTGAAGCGTGTGAGTGATTCATTATAATACTTAATGAAGTTATCCATTGTGAAGTTTTTGGTATATTTTACCTCGGCAAGTGATTTAAAATTACTCTTCCACAGGTCACCATTCATATTGGCCTCGAAGGAATAGAGGTACCTATTTTGGTTGCAATATAAATCTATAAAATGGGCGATCGAATTACAGCATTCCATATCATCCAGGATATTCGATCGGAAATACCCTACACATTCAAATTTAGGAGAACGATCTTCGGCTACACCTGTCAATTTGCTAATCCATACGTGGTGGTAATCCTCTCCAACACCTGTGGCTATATCGGTAGTGAATACCACATAATCCTTGCGGAGATCGAATGGGTCATAATCAGGTTTCCAATAAAAACAATCCGCATGATCTATACCGAGTATTTCCTTATTAACAAAATGCTCAATTTCACGTTGACGTGCTGTGAGGATTCGTTGTGGTATAAGGGAGTTGGTTGCCACGGCAAATTCACAACCATATTGCTCATTAAATGCTTCCTCTGAACCGAGATTGGCCACCTTGCGTCTATGCCATTCCTCGTCCCGCTTTTCCCAACAACGCTTTTCGGGGTTCCAGTCAGGTACTTGCCACCAGTTAATTGTATATGGCTTATAATCATTTTCACCATTCTCGGCAGCAACGAATAATCTACAAAATAGTTCCGGGCCATTTTGTGTGGAGGTAATCATAAGTTTAGCGTTGGCAGCATCGATGGTAGGAAAGATATTCATATAAAATGATTCCTGAATATTGGGGGCGATATGAGCGAACTCATCCAATAGTACGCAATGTAAGGTAAAACCAATAGCAGGTTCAGCAACGGTGGTTTCCGTTAATATACGGCATCCATTATCGAACACTACCTCATTCTCGTTCCATTTTTCCACACCAGGTTTGAGGAAGTAAGGTACTTCCAGGAATACCTGTTTTACCTTCGATAAAATTTCCTTTGCCGTTTTACCCTTGTTACCCAATACAATGGCATTCTTGTCGGTGTTGAATAATATATACCATAGCAGGAACATAGCGGAGGTGGTTGTATTATGTGATAAGATACCATTCGTATAATATCTATGATCTTTTGAGTCTATGGTAACATCACACATATTTATAGATATTGAAGACTTTACAATCGAATCCACTTTGACCGGTCCATCTTGTGTATAAATATAATCACCGGGATTAAAATCTTTTATATATTTTTCATTAAGATTTTCATCGAAACAGATATGAGTATCTGCGCAATCCATTTCAAATCTACCAGCCTTTATATTATATATGACAAATGGTTTAGTTTTATGGATTTTTGACACAGGTTGCCAACCACTATCGGTCATAACAAGCATCCCTTCAATATCGAACGTTTCAATGATTTTTTCATCACCCTTATCCGATAATATATGAAGTATAAAATATAATATTTTAATTATTAACCATACATTTTGAGCCTTTTTTGTCTGACCTGATAATTTATCAATAAATTTATAAAGGTTGTATTTAATTCTCCATTTAAAACCAGTTTCAAAACAGTTAAGAATTTCGTATAATGGAATCTCGTAAATGTCCTCATTTATACGATAATCCTCCCATTGTATTTTATTCAATGCCTGGCAACAACCATCTTTTACTTTGCAAACTATTCTGGATAAAGCAGTTACACATTTTCCGGATTGACGGGCAGCTCGTAGTATGGTTAATTGATTATGTAGGAGTAAATCCAGGTATTCCCATTGGTAATCACGTAATTGTATATTACGTAATCCTTTTGGTGTCATAAATTTGGCGTAATTTTCTATAAAATATGGGAGGTCGTTCTTACATTTTTTCCATTCCTCCACTTCATGTGCGGTTTTTACGAATACTATATCTGATTTGAGTAGCTTTACATTTTTCTCGTAAAATGGATTGGCTATCAATCGTTTACCTTTACCAAGAGCATTCACCGCACGTTCCAGGACGGCCGTCGACCATTGAATCGTCGAGTTACGTCCATCAGTAGTAGTTTCCTTTACAGGATTGAATGTTTGATATTGTGGTATTGATTTCGTTGTTTCCATAATTACTTATATAACTAATTTATTATATAATAAGGTCGGCAAGTCCAACCAAAAGAAAATGACAAAGTTTTATGAGATATCAATTGGTACGTACCTCTCCATACCTTGGTGGACAAATCAGGTGGGATATTCCTTTGGATTCGCATTATGAAAATGGTAAACATATACTTCGCACCAAAGGTCTCCACATAGTACCACTTAACGACGATATACCATTCCGCGAGGATAATTCGTGGGATTGCCTTAAATATGATCATTCGAAAAATATAAGCAACCTATACAGTCAAATAGGTGACGCGATGTTTTCCAGTGATGGTGAATACTCCACTATACACTGGCTCCATCAAGGTAATGACCTGTTGGATCCTTATTCCCATAAATATATTATGGGCGCAAGACGTATAAGATATCAACGTTATGGTAAGCAATTTGCATTCCTTTGTCCGTTATGGATATCGGAACAAACCGACCCATCCAGATTTTATTTCGTTATTTCGGTAAGGGTTGTAGGTGAGGAACGCGACCATATTGCCCGCACAATCATTCGTTTAGGAGACGATATATCCAATTATATGAAAAAATACCTGGATAAATCTGCCAAATATGTTAATCGAGATCCGGCACAATACACAGCCGAGCAGGAGCCATACCAGGGAGTTACAGATGACCTATTAAATATAAAATTTGATCCTGATTATGCCTATATAACTGGTATTAGTGTGGTTAATGGGTTACCAACCATAAAAAACGTGTCGTATATTATACCGGATATGGTTAATAAGGAACAACCCCTTATGGAGTTTGATAATATGTTGCTATCTCTATTTAGTTCTCAAAAAATGATAGCTCAACAATTGATTAACCTCAATTTTGTGTTTAACATAGAGGACATTTCGTATTACCTTAAAAAAGAATTGCTTGGTAAGCATATAACTGTGTCTATAAGAGTTGGGTATGCTGAAGACAATGATACAACCTATAATGAATCTTCGCTTATACCATTAAGGGATTTTTACACAGACTATAAAAATATTCCGGGATTCAGAACTGACATTAAGGAATATAGTTCGACTGATAATGTGTTTAAATACATGGGTGATAATAATATGCTAAACTATGTGCATGCCAATAAATTCACCCAACCAATTTTTCATTGGACTATGGTGGAAAACCCCGAGTACATATATAATTTTTATGACGGGTTTTCACCAGTATTTAAAGACGAACAAACTCAGGAATTATGCAGGACATGTGGCCATTATTATGAACAGGCTGATATATCGGCACCGGATCATACCCTATACAATAACGCCGCTTATTGGTGTAAATATATGGATCTAACGGATATCAATGAAAGTTATTTAGGGCAAAAGTTAAAATCCGACACAGATGATTATTCGGATTTTTCACCTTTTTCCAAATTGATCATCAATAGTGAAACAAATATTGCATATCTTAATAACAACCGTTATGACCTTAATAAAATGGCTCAGGGTGTGCGTGATGCATTTATGACATTGCAGGGGACTCAAGGAAAACATCCTACACTATATTTAGGAAATGGTATATCCAACAATCCTGATGCTGATTGGGGTGTACAGCAGGCAAATAGGGATAGATATTATTATCATTTACAAAACATTCCAATAGATTATGTATATGAGGAATACGACCAGGAAACACACCAAGGAGAACAGAGATATATAAGAACATCCCATGTGCAGGACGCTAATCTACCAACATATGCTCCAGACCCCGAAGGTGATTGGGTTCAAATGGATACCACCGGATACATACCTAATCCATGGGAGGATCCACAATATCCAGGGGTACAAGACACATATAATGCTATGAAATATCACTTGGATCACATTAAAATACCTGTACCTGGCGTAGAGGATACCCAATACGAAATTGATAATAGAAATGAAACACTAACAATAGCTGGATATTCATTACAGCAGGCTCCGACCGATATGAATAATCATGATATATCCTCATTATTGAGTTTGGCCCAGGGAGTTCAGGCATCGGCACAGGGATATTTTGAACAACAATATGCTACCCAAGGTCATTTACAAACAACCATATCCCAATATGATCAGGCTTATTTACAAATCATAAATGATGAGTACGAAGCTCTTAACCAAATTGATGAGTATTATGGTGAAGGACCTATTAGGTTTATGCGTCAAATGGTACAAGCTGTGGTAAGTGGTACAGATGAGGGTGGTGATTGGTCACCGGCCGATTATGATCAACCTTACTATGCAGTACAGGCCATAGAGTGGGTTGAGTCTTATTGTCAAAAAGCACCAAACACAGAAAATTATATACAAGGTGTGGAAATATCATCTCAATATATGGTCACCAGCGAAGGATTTACCCAAGGATTTACAAGTGAGCCATCTCTCGGACAAACTCCAGTTTCGTGGTGCATTGATGGGGAAACGAATGGTGCACCATTTATTTATCAACCAAATATGGTAGAAATCGATAACGAATGGCAAATTACTGGTTATACAAAATACGAATCCGAACCCCAAGCAACACCTGATTCACAAACCGGATATTACTATGTGGATGCAGATAATTATGTACAGCGGGTATATATGGGTAATCCATCAATACAACAGGAGGATGACTATTGGGTGGTATCCGGTACATTTGTAATGGAATCTCAACCAAATATTTTGAGAAAAGACCCGCAATGGTACCTGATTGATAATGATTTGGAACCACCAGCTCCATATATGGAGGATGACGAAATAGTATATTTCAACCAGGAACCAAGCATAAATATTCAACGGGATATTGATTGGAATATCCAAATACCTCAAAGTCAAATGCTGAGACTATTGAAATATTCCGAACTTTATGAGTTTAATAATTCCTCTATGGAACTTGAAAATTATAATATGGAGGATTATAGATATGAACAGGTTGTTCAATATATGAGTAATTATGTAAGTGGGATAGCTCCAGATATATATTCAGGTATAATTCTGCCAATAGATACATATTTTGAAACAGAAACAACATCTCATAATCTTGCAAGTTTAATAGCTTGGATGATGTCGGATACATACAATAGGCCGAACCCACCTGTGGCTCCACCATTAACATACCCAGGAGATGTATATTATGGTAACCAAATATTTACATCGTTAATGAGCATGGAATTATGTAGTGATAATATAATTTCAATAAGCCAAATGTTGAATGATGCAAGTGAAATGGTGGCGCAATATGAATTTTCTACGGATGATTTCAATACTCAAACCAGGGATATTTCAAGGATATTGGATGCTTGGGAGCGGGATGCATATGAATTGTGTGGTAATACAAGAGCAACCGGAGATGCCATAACTATAGCTACAGTAAATTATATTAATGGCCATTACAATGAGAATGATGATCCAGTATTCGACGATGGAAGGATAATTCTTTTGTTTATAAATTATAACATATCGAATGCTACGTATTACCAACTTGTTAATTTTATAACAGAAAAGGGACCAACCGGAATAAATTGGGTTCATACTGAGGGAATAAATCTCGAAGATGACCAGAAAAAGATTATAATGGATTTCCTTGTAAATCTTTATAAATGTTGGGTTGAACCTTATCGTATAACCTTTGATAAATCTGTTGCAATTGTCGGTGTAGATGATATGATCGATAATGAAAAACCGAGTGAGGTAAACGGGTGGTATATACCACAAAGCGATAGTTACGTATTGAGATATACAGGTAAACTTATACCATTATTTATCGATCCCCAATCCGAGACATTTGTGAATTATGTATACAGGTATAAACAGTGGCAGAATATTAATGATCCAAAGGTGCAAAAATATAACAAACAAATTGAATCCGGTCTTAATCCATTATTCCCATCCATAGGGTATTATTGTTTTGAGGAGCGAAAAGATTCATTGGAGGCTCCGAAGTGGTACGCTGGATATGGTGGAGTAAAAGAAGATACCCAAGAAAATGACCACGAACCTTGGGAATGGGAAATATTCTGGAAGAATGATAGTAAAATCATAGAATTACCTGAAGTATACCAGGATCATACCGAGCCAATGATTCCAGTAAATTATGACGAAGATATTGAGGAAAAGTATATGTGGGGTTTATTATATAAATACATCGCCGGAATCATGCAAGGCCATTCGAATTGGGTTACATCCGGAGAGAATGGTCCAGAATTAAACTTGTGGTTGAAACATAAGATGAAGGAGCTATATTCAATCCATTATGATTTTGAATATGCATCCGACGAAATACAAGAGGGAGATAATAATTTGAAAGTAATTTATTACGTTAATTTTAGATTGAGATAAAAAATATTAACATATGGATAGTTTCCTAACACCGATGAGAATACCGAGACTTGAGGATCCAACATTCCAGTCTCAATTTGATAATTTTTGTAGGGCAATACGCGATAATTTCGATAAGATTATTTCCGTGCAATTCACCAAAGGAGAGCGTGGTTCATCCATTATAAATAAAACAGCTCCAGTATTTGCTAATGATAAACTTACCAAACTTGGTGCCGCTTTTCTTAATGGTATTTTTATGCCGAATGAAATTAGCCAATTTGTTCCAAACATGTCGCAATCTGAAATAAAGATAAAGGTTGATTCATTGGCTCCACCATTAGTCCCGGGAGATGATCATAGCGCTATTAATTTTGGGGTTTTTAGAGAATTAAAACTCGATATATTCGTAGATACCGAAGGTGGCCATTGTTATATGAGTACCCCTTATATATTTATAGATAATCGTATCAATGATTTGAGAAATCTTTTCGAGGACGAACAATTTGAGGACGATACCATATACCGGACATTCAATGATTTTTCATGTTCCTTCATAGCTCATGCCAATTATTATGTCAATAACACTCCATCAACCGATAATGTTGAAGATTATGGAAATTGGGATTGGACCGGTGTAGTTAATCAAATAGTTCCTAAATTATATTTTGATAGCGAAATCAATGAATTTTGTTGGAAAGTAAACGGACAGGAAACACATATTACAGCCCAAGGTCTTAAAGGCGAACCCGGTACATCCTCATTATGTCATGTATGTAGAGGTGAATTGGAAGGTGTATATATAACTATAACCGAGGCACAATATATAAAAAATAGTGCGATTAATCCTGAACAACATTGGCATAGATATGGTAGTGATACCGGAGGTGATGAATATAATGCATACGATATCATCCAGGATAAGGATTTAGTATTGTGTTATTATGATGATCCAATAACTCCGGGTAATTCCAATGATGGTACAAGACGACGTGCGTTTTTAGGACAAGCTATAAAATTTAATCCAGATAATAAAAAATTATATCGCGGACAAAGAGATCCGAATGATCCTTGTGAGGATATATTTTACTCAATAGCTAACCAATCGCTCAAGAATTTACTATATACTATCGGTCCCTGGTCTGATGAACAACACCCAAGTGGACCAACTGAAAATGCCATTAGGGGATTGTTTATAAAGGGATACAACACATCGAATAATGACAATACACTCCATATGTTATATGCTTGGAGAGAAAACGAGGAGGATCCGGGAAAACTTCGTATAACTCCAGTAAATAGATCGGAAGCTTTAAATTGGAACAAAGACCCACTCACATACATATGCTCGCAACTTATAGATTTTATAATAGACTATAACATATACATTAATGGTAATGTTAACATTACACAGGAATTGAACGTTCAAGGCAACACTCAATTGCAGGGCAATATGGTGGTTCAAGGCAACACTCAATTGCAGGGCAATATGGTGGTTCAAGGCAACACTCAATTGCAGGACAATGTAGAGGTTCGAGGTAACACGGTAGTCCAAGGAAACACCACTGTGAATAATCTTACGGTACAGGGAGTATTTAATCAAACCGGCATTATAGGTACTTCATTAAGTATAGGTGGTGATTTTTTATATAGTGTTAATAACCAAACTCAAGGACAAGGACAACTGTCCCAAAGTTCATCTAAATTTGCAAGGGCTTGTGTGTCGCAAATTAATAATATCAAAACATATGTATCCGCTGTAAAATTAAGAAGTCAACAGGGACCTGGAGATAGACCAACGTCGGGGGATGGATCATTCCCAGATATACCTTTAGCGTGGACTAATTTCGGTCCAGGAGCAACCCATTTGGCTTATATAGGTATAACTTTTAACTTGAGATTGATAATAGGCTACGCTGGATACGGTGATTCCATTACCAAGAAAGATGCTTACCATAGAAAAATCGAATACAACCAGCAATCCCCATCTTCTCCAAATACTGGCTCTATTGATGAATGGCAAAATATGAATTTATATAATGCCAGGGAATACAATATACCTTGCTATATTTACAAACAGTTTAGTATAAAGGGCGAGCATGAGCAAGTTACTGGTGAAAATAATACCCAAACCTACAAAGATACTACAAAAATATGGGATAATAATGCTAATGCGTGGACGGATGATTTATACGTATTATTTTCACAGCAGGCTGACCCCATAATATTTGAAGGTATTCAATTTACCCCAAAAATTTGTTTCAATGTATTACTTACATCAAAGACCATTGATTCACCGGATCAGGCCGATCCGAATGCACCCGAGAACGACACAGAAACAGATGAAACTACTCCATATAGAAATTTCAAATTGGGTGTCATATTTTATCAGGGAGTTGTGGAAACTGCCCCAAACCGTGGATTTTATATGAATTTGAATAGTGGTTTAAATAGTGAAAATCAAATTACAAATTCAAACATGCCATGTTTGTATTCCACAATAAACATAACTTTTGATTGGATAAACAAGTCATATATCGATAAATTTGTAACCATATTCCCGTATCAAATATGTGAATCGGCAAAGATACCGGTACCATTTTCGTCTGCTCCACTTAATTACATGATAACTAACCAACAAAACTTATATCTCGGAGTACAGGGTAATAATAGTTTAACTGATGTTGATTTGAGAAAAAGTTATTATAAACGTTATGTGAAGGAAGTAGCACTACCACGAATGTGTGCAATAGCAGCTGGTATATTGGAAATGAATACTTATAAGACTTCGGGGTCTACTGATTTAGATATTATATATACCTATACAAATGAATATAATGAAACAGTAGCCAGACCTCAAAAATATATATCGTTTTTTATAAACCGAAAAGCAAAATACCATCCGGATAGAAACATATTATCAATAGATTGTATCAATGATTCGTTTGATGTTCATCGTATTTTCAAATTCAATAACAATATGGAGGTACTTGATGGTAACGCTAATGTATATAGTAAATCATTGGTAAATGAAGATCCACACATACAGATGATACAAAGAATGATAGATGCTGACCAACCGATAGTTGGTATGACATCACAAACCGGTGCTTCAATTCAACATTGGAATGATAATGATATATTCGTTGTTAGATATGTATAAGGATAAAATGGAACAAATATAAAAAAATATTATTTGAAAGTATGCCATTTACAAGTGTTGTAGCATATCGGCCTGAAATGCTTACCGGAGCCAGTGGGGATATAAATGGAAATAATCCAGGCAGAGCATCCTATTCAAGGGAAATTAATTCAGTATCATATACCAAATCGGATGATACATTGCATTTGCTATGTCCATCGGTTTTAATAATTGGTGAAAATATATTGGATGCAGATGATGAAACTCAAGATATATCATTCCAAGCACAGCATCGCACTCAAAATAATACATTCACCAATATCATCGATCCGACTATAATAAGGATAGATGAGAATAGATTTGATACATTAGTTGGCACTATGGAGTTCGTTGATCGTGGAGCGTTGGTAAACGACAAGATAAGCGCAACCGATTGGGGCAATGCTCGAAATTTTTATTCTTCCCAAAATCCAGGAGATACCCAAGAAAATTTTAATGTACGGGCAAAATATCGCATACCACTATCTATGAAAATATATCCAAAGGCTTTTGTTTGGAGGTATTTGGCTAATGGTAACCCCATTGCATTAGTTCCGGATATATCAACTGAGTTTGAACATAAGATGTGGAGGGGTGGTATATTTACTGATTTATCACAAAATTGTAACGCTTAACTTATTATATATATTGATATGAGGAGGAATCCTCGCATAAGAAATAAACAACATAAATGTTATGCAAGTGTATAAGGTTTTGGCCGGTCTCGATTTTTCCGGTAAAATTTTTGAAGCCAAGGCACAGACAGCTCTTGGTAATGAGTTAATTAATAAATATCGTACGTTCGTAGTGGCCAATCCTACCACATGCGCAACAGTAAATTCATTCCTTCGTGAAGCTCGTGGTTTGTCCTACGATTCAGGTATCCAGGCATTAGTTGAATCTCTTGCAGAGACCATAAATGATAATAAATATGGATGGGCTATAGCAAGTGTATGTGAAAATATCGCCAATGGTAAATCCGGTCGTGGTAATTACCTCCAACTCCGTGCCCTCGAACAGGTACAGCCAATGCTTGAAATGAAGGAAGACGAAATCGTTTCCTATATTAAATCGGGCGCCCTTAAGAACGTTATGTACGTTGAGGCTTTCCGCAATATAGCAAAGTCGATCTATCGTGAACAACCTATCGTTGAATACAGCGAAGACTTTAAGGTAGTTCACCCAATTTCATTGGTGGAACAGGTTGAGGATAGTTATTACTTCCACGCAGCGGGCCGTATCTTCCGTACCAACACAGAAGGTATATTTGAAGCAGATCGCCGTGATGTATCCAATGATTTCCTCACCGTTGCTTCTCTCCTGGAAAGTGGTACCTTGAAATATGCAGACGATACCCTTTCGATGGAAATCGCTAATCGTACATATAAGGTATACGAAGACAATGGTGAAGTAAAGGCTTCCATCACTATTAACGATAAGGTTTCGGTTTATACAATCGACCAACTTCGTGAAAACAACAATTATTTCGTAATGTCTGCGCCGGCTAATTTGAAGGCTCAACGCGCAGTTTTACTCGAATCCTTTGCAAAGGTATTTGAAAACTTCAACAAAATTGCTATTCTAAACAACGTATCAATTATCTCCAACCAGAATGATCGTTTCGTACTTATAGAAAACAATGGAAATGCCTACGCAAAACTACTCCAATCTAACCATAGTCAATTGTGGGAAGTTAAAAACGATATTGCAAAAGTATGTGAATCTGTTAAGAAATTTACACGTCTCGATGTTAGTAAACTTTACACCGAATCTATCAACAATGCCGTAGCTGCAACGAAGGAAAAAGAAGGACAACAAATTAAAGAAAATCTTGAAAACGAAGCAATCGAAGAACGTAGACAGCGTATAGCATTACTTACCGAACAATTCAAGAACGATCCAATCCGCTTAAAAATGTTGGCATCAATCGCAGCAGATCTTAACGAGATTAAATAAGTACTAATTATGCAACTTTAGAAGGCTCCAAAATTTGGGGCCTTTTTTTATTACCTATTTATTTAGTGTATAACAAAGGATCTTATTCTCCATATATATTTGTATGGGTAAGATAAGATCCTTGATTATACGCGGAATTTTCCGGCTTATTTGGTATGTTTCGTTACCGGTATCATCCACACTCATGCTCGGATAGCTCCAAAATGTTATTTTAATCTTATGGGTCAGGATATCGGTATGCACCTCAACAACTCGTTGTATGCATGCCAAGCATCAATTGCTGCAATCTCTGCCTGTCTGTGAACTTCCTCCTTGCAAAAAATCGGTATTAAACTGCTTCGTTAACCTAATTTTTTTAACTTTTTATGCTTCGAAATATAGATTTTCATATCATTTATTTCCTGCTCTGCAAGGCTATTCGTTAGGGTGCTTATATAAACATTCCAGGAGTTAAGTGATTCGATTATATGTGTGAAATTATCTTCAAAACCGTGTGTATAAAAGTATGGGGTAATATCAAGCCATTGGGTACCACCTTCATAATTTATCCGGCGCAACATAATTTGGTTAGTGTTTGGATTATCCAGACCTCCCAATTCCTCCCTGTATGGTCCAAACTTGCAATAATCAAATGGATCCAATAGTAGGTCCGACCAGCAACTCCGGCCACTATACCACCCAACACGAAGGTTCGGTTTGATTTCCTTTACCTTACGAGCCAATTCAAGCAACCTTTGGGTATCATTATCACCACCCATAAAGCCCACACAGGTTATGTGGCGACCATATTTTTTTATCAGGCTTTCCAATACCTCATCGGTAAGGGCTTCACCAGGATCACGACCTTCCCATAGCCACGGTGAATGGCAACCAGGACATTTATGTGGGCAACATGTAAGGTTTATTGCCAAAGTGGTCTCCCCTGGAAATTCCTGGAAGACCACACTGTAATTAGAATATCTGATCATCGTTAGTTATTTCTTTGCTTATCGTTTTGGAACTGACCATTGTAGGTGTTTTCAACTTTATTGGAGTTATGGACTATTACCTGAGCCAACCTTGCCCCTTGTTCGATAATCATTGGCTCTTCCACTTTAAGGAATGCACCCATATGTTCAGTTTCGAATCCGGCATCGAATAATCCACTACGAATTTCACCACCGCAACGAACTACGCTGGAACGGGTCTTGAACTCCATACAACAATCGTTAGGCATCTTGCACCCTTCCTTAAATTGTACCTCGTAATATCCTGGTTCCAATCTCCAACCAAGTATATTGGTGTCTAAAACTTCAGGCACCCAATTATGTGATTTTGGAAGGATTGTTTTATGAAATTCTGGTACATGTCCTATATCGGAATCCCTTTCGTTTTTAACCCATTTCATTGAACCATCCATTTCGGCATAATGCCCGAATCTACTGATGGATTCTACTCGTACATCGATTCCTTGTTGTTGGATATATTCCTCTTTGAAGCCCTGGATTATACCTCTTTCTGCAATTTCTTTTCCTGTTAACATAACAATATTATTTTTTAGTTTTTTTCTTATTTTCTTTCTTGGCGCACCTGAACCATTCCTTATCGATTGGTTTGATCACAGCCAAAATATGTTTCCTAAATTTTTCACGTTCCTGTGGGGTAAGTTTGGCACCTTCGATTGCCGCTGCCGAATTAAATTCGCCTGCTATATCGGCTAATTTATTTCGAGTATTTATTAACCATTTACTCAATAAATCCATTTTGCTAAATTTTATATGTTAATATATTGAACATTTCCTTGCTTTTAGAACAGGCTCATTTGAATACTACCATCAATATTCATTATTGGTAGGTTAGCACTTGACAATATACGATTGATAGGATCCAACACGAACTTCTTATACATTCTCCTGCGATCCACCGGAGCATACTTGTCGGCCCATTTTGGATACTTGGTTCCTTCGTAAGCAAAGTAGATATCACCCTTCTTTTCACTGGAACCTTTCACCGTATAGTATTTCAATTTACCTCCATAAATCGGTTCACTACCAAGGTGGTGTACATTATTCAACCAATTATACATTGCCAATGCCTTAATACCAAAGGTGGTTGCCGGTGCGGTTTTAAATCCTTCCGGATCGGTATCGGTTATTATCTTTTGCATATAACCATTTATTTTACGATTGGCACTAATATCATCAATATTCGCCTGCTGGAAATCGTTAAGGAATTTTTGGGACATAATATTCAATTCCTGTGTGAGGTACTTACCATCATATTCCAACATAAACCTTACCATTTCCTTGAGTTGTTTACGGGCGATTGTTGGGTATTCGGATTTGATAATTTCCAGACCTTTAATCTTGATTGGGAGGTCATCCATATCGTAATATTTACCCTCCGACCAAAGAAGTATTTGAGCATAACGCTTTTTAGTTTCGTGTAACCAAATACCTCGCTTATTCACAGACTCGAGTTCGAAATCCTCTAAATCAGCGGTTTCCGGTCTAACATTACGTGATAGGAAATATTCGTGGAGATGTTCCTTATTATGCTTATCCAAAAATTCTGTGTTGATTTTGAGGATGATTTTAAGTTTATCCTCCAGAGTTAATTTTTCAGAACCCTCGATTGTATCGATCAGATCCTTATATGAAAGGTATAATGAATCGGTATTATGAACCAAAATATCGTTTGCTATAAATGTATGACTTTCATCATTCATTTCTATATCGTAAACAATCTCTTCATTGAACAACCCTATACATTCACAGGATTCTATTTCATCAAGTATATATTCCATGATTTAATATATAAAAAGTTTATAATTTTTTGGACCAACTCACTGTTAAAATCTTATCAGTAGATTTTATATCCTGAGGCTTGACTACCAATTGAACTCCATCCCTAAAAACAACCATTGAATGATCATTTGTGACAATTATTTCCTTTCCGGTTTTTGTGCGGATTTTCCATGCAGATTTTGTTACTTTATGGGCGATAATATCTTTAACTGGGTGATACCCAATTTTTTCATCCTTGTAGTTAAGGATTTTATAAGGACAGTTAATGTGTTCACTACCTTGATTATCGATAGCCTTTATTCCATACATTTTTTTACATGTCTCGTATAAATCCTCAATGGTTATTACTCCTTCTACTCCATCCAATTCAACATTAACTAAAGAACAACCATCTATACTATCACCATACACACATGTTACTAACGAATTATCATGTGAATTTCTAATTATTGCTTTAATATCCTCTGCGGATTTCAACTTAATACCAAGGTCATCCTGTATCTTTTTAAGGTCTGGATTTGTCTGCCAAGCATCTCTCCAGAAATCATTGAGGTGACGTTCCATATGATGAGTGAGGTTACGTCCTTCACCGGTAATATCATTTGCCAATGCAATATTGAACCAATAGAATGCCTGATGGGAAGTACCACCATATATACTATTCATCATAAGTTTGATAGCTTGTTCCAGGTTCGCAAGGTAGGTTATTTCCGTTTTGATTATTCTTCGAATAGCAGTTAAATCATCCGGATTCCTATTAACCAGGTCCTCACCACAGGTAAATGCATATCCCATACTTTTCAGGTGGTCAATCTCATCCTGATCATATTTATTTAGGATCGAATGGTTAAGTTCCTGAATACCCAAACCTGGATGGTCCTTATAACAACGTAGGATATGGTCGATATCGTTAATTATATGGGCATCCAATTTCTTGGACAGGTATTTACTATGTGAACGTTCAATACGAAGGTTATTCCATACGTTCTTCAAGGTGTAATCCTTATCATTTTTATAAACGTGGCCATTAACCGAAACGAAATAATTTTTATCCTTACGGTAAGGTGCAAGTTTCTCTTCGTCCAGGAATTGACCCACAAACTCACCATACTCCGGTTTATTGATTGACCCCTTATTCTTCCAAACATTGGCGCATACCACAATATATCCTTCCATATCCCTGTAGTAAGGTGCGAGTTTCTCCTCATCATAGAAGGCACCAATATAATTTTCAAAACTAATATTCGTCACTATACCAGTTGTTGGATACAGGCCTGAAAAGTCATTACAACACACTAATTCCCACAAACCAGCCACAGGCATCTTTACGTATGCCCCGGTTAACCTACCACGTTCCACACGTTCCTTATCCTGCCACACAATTTTGATATTTTTGCTGCGGAAATATTTAAAGATTAAGGATTCGGTAAGTGCTATCTTCGAAAAACATTTACCGATACGTTCCTTTGCATATAGCGAATACATATAAATGTGGTCCATTGATTTGAATTTCTTATCGTTTAACTGGACCAGGATACTATCGATCAAGTTGTAAAATACATACTTACGATAATCATTGACATATAATTGTTCGAGGTTTCCGTCATATTCCAACTTGTTTGCTCCAAGTACTTCGTGTGAAATATAATCCAGGTTCATTGATTCCTTTATAGGTAACACTTGCGTATCCTCCGTGGCAATTACATCCATCATATCCAATATTAAGGTATGCACCGGATGAGGTATCTTAATAGTATCACCCTTCATATTGGTGAATTGCTCGTACCTGGTTGTGTGGGTGATGGATGCATTCCTGATCGAAAGATTTGGATAGAAATTACGAATACGGCTCGTAATATAGCACCAGTCGTATCCAATCGAGTTCCAACCGGCAAGGATTGGTACCTTCGCTACGACGTTTTCCAGGAAGAAACGGAGCATTTTTTCCTCCGTATCGAAATACAAATATCTAAACTCCGGTTTCTTTAAATCCAGAGTTTTGTAAAATGGAATGCTATCGAGATAATTATAAAATTGTTCCTTAATCCATTCGATATCCTCGTCGGATAATGGTTTATCACCCATAACCACACTGTTCATATTTGGAGACACCAGTGATATGGTATGGATTGGTTCGTCTGCAACTGTTGGGTCGGTGAAATCACCTAAACCAATTTCTCCGTGAGGTCCTGACTTCAACTTTGTTTCAATATCGAACGTATATAATTTTGGGAAAACCTTACCATCCATTTGTTGTTGGATAGACGAATCCAAATTATATATGAACTCCTTGATATCGAACTTGCTTGGTTTATAGGTATACTTCACGTCGGCTTTTGCACCATCCCAGGTATTGAACCTTCCATTCGGTGTGTAGTAATAGGTTAGGAATTTTTGGATGTTATCGAAATGCTTGATTTCCTTATTACCATCTGGTTTGATAAAGGATATACTAAATTGTTTTTTATCCCTATTGTAATCGTAATCAAGTATCATAATTATAGTTTACATTTTACAGGTTAATATATAGGAAATACACAACAGTTTAAATTGCCAAACTGATAAGAAATTACGCGTGGTCACCTTATTATTTTTATAGTTATAAACAATATATCTTCTATGGGTCAACGATTACAAATGAATATTAGCAAGGACGATAAAACGTTCCGTTACCTTATCGATGTTGATGATACTGTAAGTACCACCAAAGGAGCTTACGGTGTGGATATATTGAATGAGAACGGCATTATCCAAATTCTTAACCAAACCAGGAAACTCAACAACGTTGTTCGTGATGTAAATACCTGGAAAATATATAACATAATACGTGACAACTATTATATACCAAATTCCGTGGTACAAAAAAAAGTTAGGTTGTATATTCCAACGTATTCGATTGAACGTCTGTATGATGATAAGTTTGCGGACGGAGTTGACTTATCTGGATTGCGTTACATTGTCACTGCATATACTTATATAAATGGATACGAGGTGATCGTAGGTAGCTATATGTTCTCTCCCGGAGACACTGTTGCTTCCTCAAAGGTATTCAATTATAAAGGTAACGAATATCGTTCAATGATCGAATTTAATATTATCGATCCGGCTGTGTTGACATATTCGGATGATTGGGCTTCGTTTAGGCAGGATGTGTGCAAGGAACCAGCAGGTACCAATAACACAGGTTCCGTACTTAATTTTGATTTACACATCGTATCCAAATTCGATAACAGTTGGATAGAATCCATTGAATTCAAGGGTTGCTCCAATGGATTAGCATTCAGGAGATATACCAACGACATTATGCATTCCTCCTTAACCTTTGATAATGGAGCCACAATGGAGTTACTATTTAATGACGAATATGCCAACGACCTTTGGACCTATATGCAGGAAACTTATAGTATAGAAGGAGGATGCGTTATGGCTTACGAATTACTTATAAGGGATAAGGACAACGTATACCTCGCACCACCAGTTGCTATACATGTGATTAGTGATCCCTGGACGAATCGTTGGCAAATCAATACAGAAGGTGGTGATTTAATATATAGCAGGGACGGGTCGGATATACACCAAACGAGAAGTAAGCGAGTTGTGGAAAATAACAGGATTCATCCTGACATACCTGAACCACCTCACCACAAATTTACACGCCAGGATTTTCTCCAGGATACGACTCTTGATTGGAATTGGTATAAGGATGGACTCGTACTCCAGGGCTGCATATACCTTTTTAAACCAGATGTGGATTATTCTGATTTTGAAGCGCTTATGGAAGAGGAAGTGCCTATAATGGAGTTTTTAACCAATGAAATACCAATTACCAAGGAAATTTTCAAATTCCTTTTACCTCTTGAAAATGAAATTGGTTTGGAAAAAATTAACTTTGATCACATAGATATGCAGGAATATAATGTACATGTAGTAAATAAAATACATAAGGAGGTAATCAATATTAGCCGTCCGGATGATTACAAGGCAAATATTCTTAAACCAGTATTTATTCGTTCGGTGGATTTGAAAAATATTACCATCCATCCTGAAGTTACGGAAAACATAAGTTTCAACCTGAATCGCTACAAATCGGTGGTGGATTTATTCTATATTCGCATAGAAGGTGTGGATTTTATAGAATCAGGCCGCACAGATTCCACAATAGTATTTAGGATTGATGGTTCAAGACTTCCTAATGAAACCACAGAAGGCAAATTTTTTATATTAAACGAAAATTTCGAGGTAATAACTTCCGGTAATTATATATACGAATAATGATAGACCTTTGTAATACAATGGACGCTGTGATTTTAGAGAATGATATAGACCTTGTTCTCCAGCAAATAGAAATCCTATTTGATACAAGTCCCGGTGATGTGCTTGGTGATTATAGATTTGGCACCAGGTTCGAGGATTATTTATTTGATATATCACTCGGAAATCACGCAGTGGCTTCACAAATATCCTCCATTATACGAAACAATGTAGATTTGATGGGGTGGGACCTTACAGTTGAGGTTGATTTTTTGGCAGGTTCCCAAAACGATATCCTTATGTTTAGGGTAACATTAAGTAAGGATGGAGATGCTTATAGTAAGATATATAGTGTCACTCAAGGCGATGTTTCGAAATACACCAAATTATTACCAGTAGCATAAAAATTTTGTAGGATTATGAAACTTTTTTCACTTTTACAATTAAAATATAACGAATTTACCAGTGCTGTACAAAACTACCTTGCCAAGGCGCTTGGTAATGTTTCGTTCCGTAATTCGAGTAGTTCCATATTCGGTCAAATTATAAACGTGGTTCAGGCAACCACACAAAATATATTATCCTATATAGAGGATAGTCTTACCGAACAAAATAAATATACGGCAACTCGTAAGCGTTCCATATATAATCTCGCTTCAATATCCGGATATCAACCACATATGGGTTCGGCGACAACGGCAACCATATCATTGGCATTTAAACCGAATAATGCAGTGGTTGGTGATGTAATTTTACCAAATCGTACTAAATTTTCTTGTTCACAAAATGGTTGTACATTTAACCTGATTCTCCCACAGGAAGCCATTGTACTTTCTCCACGTATGGATAATAGTACGAAATTCCTTACCGTTGTGGAAGGTAAATTCGAAAGCCAAACCTTTATGGCAACCGGTGGAGAATTATATACCATTAACGTACCATTCTCCGGAGATTGCGATATTGAATATTTAGAGGTGGAAGTTAACAATGAAAAATGGGAGCGTCGTGAATCCTTATACGACCTCGATCCGGAAGCTAAACAATATTTTGTTCGCACAGCCTTAAAGAAGGGTGTCGATTTGATATTTGGTAACGGACAGTATGGTAAGGCACTTCACGACCAGGATAATGTAAAAGTAACATACCTATTACATAGTGGTGAGTATGGTAATATAAATTCCAATGAACCCGTTTCGTTTGAGTTCTCCTCATCCCTTCGCGATGTACTTGGTGGTGACGTGGATGGTAACTCGATGTTTAGTGTTCAAGTGTATGGTAAGGAATTTATAAGGAGCGGTTCCTTTTCGGAAGATACCAACCAGGTACGCGAAATGATTGGCCTTAATAGTCGTTCGCTTGTATTGGCCGATCCTAAAAATTATTCGTTGGCACTTAACAGGTTCTCCTTTGTAGGATATAACCGCACCTGGTCCGAGCCTGGTTCATTGGTAATCAACAGCTTGGTACTGGCCAATTTTAAAACAAAGCTTGCCGATGGCCTGGATTATTTCAATTTAACTGAGCGTGATTTTTACCTCTCCGACGACCAAAAACAATCTATAATTAACTCCATACGTAACTCCGGTCAACAACTTGCCGGTGCTGTTTATAATATATTCGATGCCGAGGTATGTAAGTATGCCATTTATGTTTATGTTAAACTCAAATCGGAATCAGCAGATACCCAATATATTACCAACCAAATCCGTAAATTATTGGGTGGTTTCTTCGCCGATATAAAATCCGATATTTTCATACCTAAATCTGATATAACGAAGCTATTAAAGGATAATATCGATGAAATTGATGGAGTTAACATATATTTCCTATCGGATCGCAATGAACAGGCCTTAAAGAACCATAAATATATTGATAAGCAATATAATTATAACCCATCGAAAGGTACATACGATATAAAGGAAACACTTGTTTATTTATATGGTAACGAAAATCCAAACCTTGGGCTTGATTCTCACGGAAATATTTACCTGGATAATACCGATCAATTCCCGGTGCTTATGGGTGGCTGGTCATTTATATCATCTGCAGCTGGTGAACGCACAGAGATGGCGACCGTGATCGATCCGGTAACAATTATATATGAATAAGGAATTATGATAGAATTTGTAGACCTCAAAACTGGAAATCTTTTCCATATAAAATCGGGAGACCCTTACACATTTTGGTTCGAGGATGGACAATCCTTAAACCTAAATTATGTTAAGAAAATATGTTTCATTTCTAATGAGGCCTCCGCATATGTGGAACTAAACTCCCCAGTATTTTCCATACTTAAACTCAACCAGGATATACCGAGGTTTAACGAAACCAATGGAGAGATAATAAATGCCAAACGCTATATTGATTTGGATCTTTTGAAAACCAATCAATATCTAATGACTGGCTATGCATACACTCTTCCTGGAACTATGGATACCGTGTATATTTATATGTTGTATATTATGGGTTCATCGAAGGATTCCGGCGAAATTCGCGATAAATTTAAGATAAATGGAGAAGAATTTGAGGTAGGTGCCGATTTTTATGCACCTAACGAAATACTTAAATCGAACCTTGAAAATTTTGATATATCCTTACCGGAAGCTATTCAAAAGGCTATATTCGACGTGGACGTTCACGAGGAATCCAATGATAATATTACACTTAACCGCAAATATAAGGAACTCCTGATGAACTATTGGGATATAGTTGCCAATAAAGGCTCATATAATAGCCTTTTGAATAGTCTTGCGTGGTTCGAATGGGGTGACCTGGTTAGGATCGAGGAGGTATGGAAACGCCACGGACGTCGTATTGAAAATTATTTCCATACCGAACTAAACCGTGAAATTGATAAGGAGTTTTTGTTGCAACTCGCACATAATTCAAAGACCACATATATAGGTCTTTATATAGCTCTTTCCAAAATAACCAGGAATAAGGATGGTCAATTAGAATATTGTGATGCTATCGGTGGCAGTTCTCCAATTACCGGTTACGAAACAGGAAGTGCCGTACATAATACTTTCCAACAGGATGAAGATACCATAAACGAAATGGGATGGGAGATATCCCGTGTGGGGCAGACTCCACATCAAACTCCCCAACAACCTGCACCAGTTCCTGGACAAATAACTGAACATATTTCTGTACCCGCTGGAAGAAATAGGGATGTTATGGTTTATAACGAGCCTAACCCTAATCTTGAACTCGTTTCAACAAAATGGAATTTACTTGAATTGTGCCTTAAAATGACACTTTTGGGTAACTTTTACTCCACATACTTTATGCCTATACATATGGACTTGATCCATTCAACGATAGAGCATTGGGTATTCGCATATGCACAAAAACTCCTTAATACCACAGGTACCGAACATATTCGCACCAAATCATATGGTAATACCTTTGGTTTGAAATACGATAAGGAATGTAAGATAAAGCATGTGGAGAATAGGGCCTATTCAAATACCTTATTTAAAGGCCGTGGTGATGTGTTTGGGTATAATCAAGATTATAACAAATTAGAGCCAGTAAATCAACCAAGCGATTTTAACCCATTACGTTACTTTTATGGGGGAGCCGCCGGTGTGATAAATTTCCAGGCATCGATCCCTGCAATTGACGAGAATGATATAATATATAAACAACGTATCACCTGGTACTCCGATACCGGATGCATCGGTAGTATGTATGCGAACATAGACCCGGATAATTATGATCCGTGGTTTGATGTGCGTATGGAACCAACCTTATGGTTTGTACGTGATAAATACCCAGATTATAGGCCCGGTAAATTTATATGTAGAGAACCAGCATTGTATGAAAGAAGTACAAGACAACATACATATGGTCATACCGGACCAGATAGCAACCCAATACAACATAATGTGGACCAGGGTGAATGGTTCGATTCGGAACGTTGCGAAGTGGAACCAGGTATCTATATGTATCCTGTTGATTCTCATACCCTTAATAATCATGATTGGATAAGGCTGGGGATTTATGAAAATAAATTATGGCCTATCGATCCAAATAACCCGTCGTTATATCCGGATATGTGGAATGATGAAGGTATAATTCATTTGGAAGGAGAAAATTACACTTCCTATCCTAACAACGACACTTACGAATACCGCTGGATGCACAATTTCGAATTTGCCCTTGGCTTCCGTAAGGCCGGTCATTATTTCGTGACATTTGAATTTACCCTTACCTCTGGTGCAACCTATACAAGAACTGCCGAGGTGGATGTGGTGAATAACGTATCGAACCATATTAAATTATGGAGTGTCAAACCAAGAAGCGAAAATGAGCGCGATGCTTTGGAACCATTCAAAATCGAACCACTCCTAAATGCATTCCAAATTCGTACCAGGTTACCTCACGAGGAAAGCCAGTTAGAAACCCAAACCACACCGGTTGGGGATATACATTACGAGTATGACTTATATAAGGATTACCAGGAGCATAGTATATTTATCCAACGCACAGCAAACACACCACTCGATTTGAATCACACAGTTATATTCGATATACCATTATACGAATATATAACAGTAACCTGCACAGACGATGAGGAAGAACAGGTTACAACGAATATATACTCCAATAATTTGGAGGAGGGTTTGGCCGAATTTGATGGGTATTTATGGATTACCTCACAGGTTAATAACAAGATACGTTGTATAGGTATATCCAGGAAATTCCAAACCGAACCGGATTTCAACCATCGCATAATATCGTTGGAGCCAGGTACCATAGGGTCACCAAGGTGGCAGGTATTATTGAATCCGGTATCCAGGAAATACGAACCTGTAATCGAGTGGCGTTTCCAACCATTTATGTTCAAGTTGGAACCTTTTGAAAACTGGACACCAGAAGGTGGACCAAATTATATAAAGGCTACAGACATAATTTACGCAGAACCTTGTCTTAAATTTAGTTTGGATACGGAAGCAAGCAACTGGAAATTTATCAATATATCAACCAATGAGGTATATGAATCGGATTTGTTTGAAAATAACCAATACTCACCAACCGGTAATTATGGTTATAGACAATCACGTGTACCAATCGCAGGAGGTATGCAATCAACCTTTGTATTACCTTATACGGAGGCACACCTAAATCCAGGATATTACTCAATCGAACTTCATTATACCAAGGGTGGTGTACACCAGGTATGTAAATATGATTCTGCGTTTATTATTGGAAAATAGTATTATTTAATTATGGAAGAAGTTTTGGAACAATTTTGGAACTCCATTGATGTGGTATATGTGTTGATGTGTAATCTCATCACCTACCTAATTATTACATGTTTCTCAAACGGTAAGGAAATGTCTACCGGAGCCAAGCGCGTTATAAGCACCATTGTTGCGATAGGTACAGGATATGTATTTGTTACCCAATTAGGTCATCCACAGGAAATGATTTTTTATGGATTTTTCGTACAATTCCTAATGTATGACTATATCATAAAATGGTTCTTCAGGAAAATAGGTGAAGAGCCTAAACAAACCAAAAAATCATCCAAAAAGAAAAAGACCACAAAAAAGACCGTCAAGAAAACGACCAAACCTAAAACTCAAAATAAGGATGAATAAACAAAAGATCTCCTGATCCCTTATAAATTATCCAAGGAACAGGAGATCCTTTGTTATACGCAGGATTTTCGCGCAAATTTTTGATTTTACTGCAAGGAGTCCACCTCCCCAATTTCAATCAGGTAAGCATCGGCCTTTGGCTTCCACTCATTCGCTATTCTTAACACCTTTGAAATATAGTCCGGATCTTCGGCGTATATGTTACCAATTTTTTCGAGGTACTTATCAAGTGTAGGTTTTTCACCCTTAAATATCCACAGGTCCCACATATGTCTATCTAAGATCGAATGATACCAATTCATATAAATACCGTATCCTTTATAATTTACACCAGGAATTTGTAGATTGGAACGTGATTTAGGTCCTTCACCACACTTCTTCATACCAAATCCATTTTTAGCATTCTCTCCAACATCGGAACCGAACGTCCTGGATTCCAGTATCAATTGTGCCATAATAATTTCCGGATACCACGCACCACACTCACACACGAACCTAAATATGGTATCTTGTTCCTCCGGCACAGCATCCTTAAAGGTTGCGTACTTACCTACCAGATATTCGGTGCCAAGAATCGACATGCTCAAGTCGGTGGTTTTTTCGTACACTTCAATTTCCTCACGGAGTTGTTCGTTTTCCGCCCATAGGAGAATTATAAGGATTGGAATAAATATTGCACAAATATACTTCTTCCCACATCGATACTTCTTCCCACATCGCTTAACCTGTACAATTTCACCTGGTTCATAATCACCAACGAATGTGAGAGATTCTGAATTAAATACCCTACAAGGAAAATCAAATGAGTTTAAAATCTTCATTACCAACATTTTTTTTGTTAATACTATTAAAGTCGAAGAAAAATTAGTCTTCGATTTCAAGGTCTCCAAATTCATCCATTTCTTCCAAGACATACTCGTAAAGGGTCTTGGCAAGTCTCATTTCGCGGTCGCTATCCGGCTCGTAATTGTCCTCGTTGGCACTGTCGGCCCATACCTTCTTCTGGAACTCCTGCGTGGTCATACACTCCTCTTTGGCAATCTGATCCAGTTCATCCATACAACAGCAACCACAGAGAGGATTGTATTGCTCACCATCAAAGATACCGATTTTGTCTTCCTCCCTGTGAGAGGTCTTGGAAAGAGTCAAGGGGATGGTATCTCCATTCTTGGTGGGAAGTTCCACCGTTGAGCTGATTTCCCAAGTGCCGTAGTAGCACCACTTTACCCTTACATTTCTCGCGATTTCATTAATGATATCATATCGTCTCATCTTCTTAAGTTTTAAATGTTCTACATATTTATATAAAGGAAATGGTCAAAAACTTAACAAAGTTTTTAAATAATTAAACCAAGAAATCCATGTTACCTTTAGTTGCATGGATGAATTGGTTTCTATAAAATATCTATATTGATCCCTGATTTTTTATATATT
>Ga0255347_1002472_pt1 | contig 26147 bp, 43 predicted proteins | sample wastewater_treat_2_FD_192479 | JGI IMG/M metagenome (GOLD analysis project Ga0255347, IMG submission 192479) | Wastewater microbial communities from Lulu Island WWTP, Vancouver, Canada - plant24 | ecosystem: Engineered > WWTP > Wastewater > Unclassified | place: Canada: Vancouver, British...
CCCTATAGGATAAATCTTATCCATAACCGACGACCAGTTAATCATGCTAGCTGTAATAGCCCCAACCTCCTCGACAGGAGCAACCGTCTCAGCAGTAATAGTCTGAATATCTACTATCTTGTCGTCAGAGCTGTTCGCGGTGAATGTATCGACTGTCGTGCCGTTCTGCTTAATAGTCAGAGTGCCGTTATTTGGTGTAATTTTTGTAAATGCACCAGTATCTGTTGCACTGTTGTTCCATCCAGTTGCATTTCCAGCACGAGAATAAATAATGCCATCTGGCTGAGTAGTAAACATTTGGTTTACTTCATTATCTTGTATAATTGTTCTTAAAAATCCATACATATTCGGTTGATTTGTAAAACAATTTGCTACTGAATAATTAGTAAAATACACACCTGCAGTATTACTGAACAAAGTTCTCCAAGAAGCTGTTGTATCATCTGCAGGTTTTAAATTTGTTCCAGTATATTTTACTTTTATTTCACCTTCATTTGGAATATATCTATAAGTTACATTTGCAGAAGCTGAATCAAACTCTGATTTTGTAGAATTTTCAACAACTACTTTTGCAGTAGAATACATGCTTATAAAGTTATAAGAATCCATGCATGCATAGATTATTGTTTCTCTTACACTAGCTGTTCCTCTAACTTTTAAATGAATATATCTATTAGAAGTATTCGCTGCTAAATCATTTGCTTTAGTTCCAATTTCATGTAATGCTCCCATATATCCAGAATCATACATCAAATTCAACAAATAAAACTGATTTCTACCGAAAATCAAACAACCGTCAGAAGCTTTATTTGATTCTGTTGTAATAGTAATTTTCTTATATACAGAGCTGTCAGAATTATTATCTATCTTAGTGTTGTAGCTATATTTAGATAAATCTAGCTCATCTTGTCCGATAGTAAGTTTTTTGATTTCAGACACAAGACCTCCTTATTAAGAGCTCTGAGAATTAGTAACATTAATCAAATTATAAGATGTTGTTGTATCAGAAGCATTTGTTACTGTCATAGTAAAAGTATTTGTATCATTTTTCAAATATACTTCTGTTTTATCTGCTTTTGCATTTAATTGCTGAATAGTTGCATATGGAGCTAAAGCAGCTGAAGTAATATATCCGCTATCATTTGTTAAATCAGAAGTTTTTGTAGGAATAGAAGGCTTGTCATCAAGGTCAGAATAAGAACCAGAAGTTGCCACTGTTGCTAAATCAGATGTGTTTGCTTTAGCAGCTAATAATGTATCAACTTGAGCTGATGTATAATATGCTGATAAATCAACAATTCCAGAAAGTTCGTCCCATCCTGAACCATTCCATGCGTAATTTGCTCCTGTATCAATGACGTTGTATACATCACCAACTGTTAAGTCTGTTGTAGGCAAGTCATCATACGTTGCTACAGAGCCTTTATAATGCATTACAGAGCTTAAAGCTGTTGTAATTGCTGATTGAACCTGTGTTCCAGTCTGATAATCTGAGTCATTTGTCAAATCAGATGTTTTTGTTGGAATCGAAGGTTTATTTATTAAATCTGTATAGCTTCCTGTTGTTGCAACAGTCGCTAAACTAGAGACCTCTACGTAATTTTCTAAATTAAGAGTATCTCCACCAATTGTAATTCTTTTAATATTTGCCATCTATTATTCCTATTCGCTAACTAATGTAAATATATCATATGTCTTGATTGTAGCATCATCACATGTTATAATAGTATTTTGCAGATTAATTTGATTCTTCTTATAAACATCACTTTCTTTTACAAAATGTTGGTCATTCTGGAATTGAGAAAGTTTTGTAGGCTTATTCTTAATATAAGAATATTTCTGAGAATCTTGTTCATTCCAATCTGATTGAACTATTTTTAAATCAAGTTTATCTATCAAATCTCTAAGAGTTTCTTCTACTTGTTCAGCTCTTACTCTTTCTGCATCTACTATTCTTGAAACTGATAAATTAGCACGATTATTTGTCATATCAATATCTACAGAATTGTCTGAAGATAAAATTGTAAGCTCAGAGCTAATTGAAATCCAGTCGTCTAAATTAAATGTAGCACCTGATTTAAATGAATGATTAGCTTCATAGAATTTAAAATTATAAATTACCATGTTTCCTTTTTCATACCAAGTGTTTGGATGAAAATGCGGAATTGATTGTGGGTCAAGAACTACATCACCAGTTTGTGGACCACTTTCATCTCCTCTTATTCTTACACTTAATACAGGTGCTGATGTAAATTCATTTACTACTTGAATCGGAGTTGCTTCTTTTTCTAAGCTTACTTCTATTATTGATGATTCAGAATTTACAATTGTTTGAATTTCTGGAGATTCTTCTAAAGAAACTATAATTTCGCTAGTATTTTCTTCGAATGTTGTAGAGATTTCTGAAGAATTTTCTTCTAAAGTTGTATTAATTTCAGAAGTTTTTTCATCAAAAATATTATTAATAGTAGATTTTTTCTCGACTAAAGTAGATGAAATTTCTGAAGACTTGTTTTTAATTTCTGCATCAACTGAACTTTTTTCATTTAAGACAAGTTTAATTTCAGAATTACCTTCTTGAGAAACTGAACCTATTTCATTTGCCATAATTATATTTTATCATCGGCAAAAAAAATACATTAAAAAGCTGCCCTTAAAGAGCAGCTTCCTGGTGTCTTTTACAAGGCTTCATTTCGTGACATACCCCACCATTGTAAACACACATCGGAACTAAAAGTCCCTTGAATTCTGGACACAGTTCAATTACTTGCTTGCACATTTCAGACACAACGTTTCTTGTTTCTTCACTTGCTTGCATGCAAAGACGTTTATTCGCAATTACCATCAATTCTTCTGCATTTACGTCCCAAATCATTGTGACTGGAGAATCTTGCGGAGCTTTGTTTCTGTCATACATGTCTTGTCTGTCATTTCTTTGACTTCTGACGTAAGGTTGAGCATGAATATGTCTTACAAGGTGAACACTTACCCATGAGGGAATGTCTTCAAGAAGAAAGCTAAATCTGATGTATCTTATCGGGCTGTGTCGTGCTTCCAGAATTTTGCGTCTCCATTCAAAATCTGGAACTTTCTTTGTCTCTTTGCCAATTGTCACAAAAGCTCTTCTTTTTACTTCCATCCAGTCTTTTTCAGTAGGATATTCAAGAACACTGATTTTCATAAAAACACCTCCTAAAGAACTCAACAGTGTTGTATTTTTATTATATCAAGTTTTTAGAAAAAGTGTATTATTTCGTTTTCTTTTTTCTTTTCTTTGAAAAAATTATAGCTTTGCCTTGTTTTTCAGCTTGCTTTTTAGTTGGATAAACTTTTCCAGTTTTACCCCAACGATAACCGCCTTTTGTCTTTTCTACTGGCGTATTAATCCTTATTTAAAATCCATTTAATACTACCACAGTCATAAACCTTTTTATAAAAGTTCTTTTTCATATTTTCAGATTCTGATAAGTTTTCATCAAAATTATCTAATATTTTTGAAAGTTTATGTTTTTGACAACTTATTCTTGAAAGAACTTTATCGTCTTTTATATAGTAATAATTCGGTTGAGTTTCATATAATTTTGTAAATCCTAGTTTTTCATATAACTTTCCAGTTGTATGAGCAATATCTGAATATGAGACGATTGTTTTCCACTCATTTTCTTTTTTAAATTTTTCTAATAATCTTGTTGCGCCCATTCTTACAGAAGTGTTTAATTTATTGCAATAACGATAAAGTTCTATTTCATCTTTATTTTTAACTTTTCTAAATGTCATACATGCAACTAATTCATTATGAAAATATAAACCATAACATATACTTGCACTTGAACCGTATCCTTGTCTGTGATTTTTATTTAAAAACTCTCTTGCTTCTTTAGAAGAAATTCTTTTTGATTTACAAGAACCTGCATTTATAGATTGAGAGAGTCCTAATCTATTTTTAATCATCGATGAAATAATGTCATATTTATTTCTAATTTCCCATTCAAATAAATGAATCAACTGTATATCTTTTTCTTTACATAAGTTAGTTTTCATTAAATGATAATTTTTATTGTGCGCTTCAGCTGTATGAGACCAAGTATCATTTACTTCAATTGCTAATTTAAAATCAGGTAAATAAAAATCTAATTCTAACGGTCTGATTTGCTCTCTATCATGAGTTATATATTTCACCTTAGATTCTTTTAAGATTTTTTCTATTGATTGTTCAAGCTCAGAACCAGTTATTTCGAATCTATTTCTTAACTTAAACTTATTTACATACTTTTGAGCTTGAGAAAATTTTAATCCTGTTGCAAAGCATAAATCATAAATTGTAGGTTTTCCGAATTCTTCTAATATAAACATTAGAAATTCATAATTATCTTCATCTAAGAGCATATAAATGTCTGAATAATTATATTTTTCTTTTAGTCCTTTGCGAACATTATAGCTCCAGATTCCTGGATTATTTTTTCTTGTTTTTATTTGGTTTTCTCTTGCTTTTTTAAGAGATTCTGGATTTCCACGTCTCTCAGATTTTCTATTAACATTAAAAGTGCATGAATAACCGTATTTTCTAAAATTATTCTCAGCTCTTTTTTTCATTGAATCATTTTTCTCATATGAACGATTCATTACTTTTTTATATTCTCTTTTTGGATTCATAGAAGAAAATAAGGCGAAAGACTCTCTTCGAGTTCCGCCATATTTTTTCCACAATTCTTCTCTTGTTAAAAACTCATTATAATAAGAATTTTTGTATTCTTCAATGTTTATCATGATTTAATTATAAATCATGGACCATGAGTAGTAAACAGCTAAGAATTCAGATTATTAATGATTTTGTTTAGTCTGTTTGAAGTTCTTTGAACTTTATTCTTGACATCAGTATTGATTAATTTTTCTATTCGGTCGGTTTTTAATCCGTATGATTTTGCTTCGTTTATTGAGTTTGAAATCACTGCATATGCATTTAGGTTATTAGGGTGTGCAACAACTGATAATCCGCAAAGTCTGTGATTATGCCAAATGCCTTCTCCATCTGGGTCACCACCAATAGTTTCAATTGAAACACCAGAAACAAATCCACCAAGCATAAGATTCTTAGCAAGAACTGCTAAAGGATTTTCGTTTACTGCAAACTTAATTCCATCAATTAAAACTTTGTTTCCATCTTTTCTAAGATTTACTACTTTACCAATAACATCTGAAATTTCTTGACCATGATTAGCTGTAACAACTCCGTCATAATCTGAAATATCAAGCGTATTGATATCATAGCAAGTCATATTCCACTGACGAGAATCATCTGTAATAGCTAAGGGTTCTGCAAATTCGACGACGTTTGTTTCTTTGCCCTGGTTTACAGAGTTCTTCTCAATAGTAATAAAATTCTCTGTTTTCTTTTCCATAATTTCATTATATATTAAATATCGTCTTTTACATAAAAATTCACCAGATGTTCTCTGGTGAACTCAGAATTGATATTTTTATTCCTCTTCAAATTCTAGTTGAGAACGAAGATTTGCTTTAAACTCATTATATCTCTTAATTGATTCTTTATTGTTGAAATTTACTTTTTTGATTTCTTCACTTAAAATTGAGAAGTATTCTTGTCTTGTCATTTTAATAACTCCAGACATTAACATAAAGTTTTCCATTAATGAAATCAGCTGAAAAAGCTAAATCTTCTTGATGTTCTTCTTCATAATTAATTAATTCATCACTAAAGAAATCATCATAAATCATATTATTAATTTCTTGTTCAGTTTTCAATCCACGAAGATTAGCAATTCTAAAGATTTCTTCTTTTATTGCTTGTTCAAGTTTATGATTTTATTCATTTTCTAGCTCCTTTGCTATTTAATTATAATTATATTATAATCTATTTTGAATAAAAAGTAAATACTTTTTTATCGTAAATAATCTTTATTTTTGATTTTGACTATGACTCTGTCACCATTTTGATAGCGACATTCTACACAAGGAGTTGCTACAATTCCTTCCCATTCTTTAAATCTACCATCTGCTGTATCATTGATTAAGTTGTATAGAGCTCCAGTAAATTCACATAGTTCTTTTTCTGGCATAAAATCATAACAAGTCTTGATATTAAAATATTTTGCAATTTCTTTAATTTCTTCACCAGGAAGCCAGAATCCATTTATATTAGCATCATATAGAACAAATTCACTTTTTGTAAGCTTCAATTCATTTCCCTGAGATTTCGGTCCCATATGTTCACCGAAAAGATATACTTTCTTGTCTCTACCGAATTTTTCTTCAAAAATTTCTTCAATAAAAGTATTATTCATGAAATCAGTTAGTTCTGCACCGCATTGAAATTTGTCGCTTTTTCCATTCCATAAAGCTTGTTCTCCATCCCAAAAGATTCTTAGGTTTTCTCCATCAAGCTTTCTTTTGAATTGCCATGGAGTCATTTGAAGTTGATAAAGCAAAATTTCTCTATACTGATTATTTTTATTACGAGGAATCGTTAATTTTCTTGTTTTGAATTCTTTTCCATAATCATCATCTTGAACAGTTGGTGCATCTATATGATGATATTTTCTTTCAAAGGGTCCTTGTTTTGTCGTTCCCATAATTCCTCCTTATCTATTTAAATATATTTTAATATTTATCTCTTAAAAGTAAATACATTAACTTTGAATAAATACTCCAGTTTTGATGTTTTCTAATACCTGATTCACTCTTTTTTCTTTATTCTCTTGCAAAACTTTATTTTTTAAATTAGTATCAAGTAAATCTGCGTAATATCTGTAAAGTGAAGAGCACCATTTTTTATCTAATTCAGTAGTTCTTTCTTCTCTTTGTGTTGAAATTGATTCTGGATTTTGTTTATTCCACTTAATAATTCCTTCATTTGTAGTAGCAATTGTTTCAATTACATCCATTTGTTTTAAATGTTGAACTACATCTTCCATTAGTGTGTTTTCTGGAAATTTTACTATTTTATCAGCTCTTACTAGTTTAGTCCAGCATGCAATATTACAATCATCACCAATTTTTTCTACTGTATTTTGAGATGACAAATCTACATATCTATCTACTCCGTCACAAAACCAATAGCTCAATCTTATTAAATCTGGAAAATTATTCGTTAAAATTTTCTCAACTAAATGTTCAAAACAATTATTAGATGCAAATTTATCATCTGAATCAATAAAGAGAATATATCTTCCTTTCGCTAAATCAATTCCAATATTTCTTGAACCACCACTCCATTTTTTCTCTTGATTTTCAATTAAAGTAAAGTTTTGTTTAAATTTTTCACTCCATTCCTTCGCTTTTTCTAAACTGCTGTCTTCACTTACATCATCTATAAAAATAATTTCATAGTTTTCAAATGTTTGATTGATGATTGACTCAAAGAGTTCATCTAAATATCTTGCATTATTGTAGTTTGGAATGATTATGCTGAACATATTTATTATTATAATTTAATTTACAAAATAAAAAATCTGCCCATATTTCAGAGCAGATTAGTAGGTATAGCTAGTTTTGCTTCAGATTAATTAGAAGCAGGAGTCAAGCCAGCGAATGCAGCTTGGTTTGCGATGTAACCACCGCGGAGGAACGAACCACGAAGAACGAGCTCGTTGCGTTGCCATGCAGAGCGAACAGTGCCATCAGCAATTTCGTAAGCAGCTTCAGCAGAAACGTCATACTTAAGACCGCCAGAAACTTTACCACGGAATTCGTCAAGGTCACCGTAGAAGACTGGGCTGTTGATTGTAACTGTATCAACGTTACCAGTTTCGTTGTTCATAGCCTTGAAGCTCTTTGTATCACCTTCACCAAGAGTTGGCATCAAATCGTTAGGAACGACGATGTATGGATAACCGAAGATTGTTGGGAAATCACCAGTTGTCATCGTATCCTTGCCAAGTTCACCCTCAGCAGCTGCGCTGAAGAGATATTCAACGAGCTGAGCTTTTGTCTTAGCGTTGAACACGAATGTTCCGTTAACAACATCATCACTGACCTTTGTAGTAGCCTTGATGAATTCGACAAGCTTTTTAACAGAAGTTTCACCTTCGAGTTCAACAGTGTTACCAGTCTTGTTAACAGCTTGTTGCATACGAACAATAACAAGTTGAGCAAGCTTGCGGTCATAATCGTTGCGATAACCAGCAGCAACGTCGCTGAGGATATCAACAGCAAGATATTTAGTTGCGTTGTCGCAGATTGGAGTAACAGCGGCAAGCTCTTCCATCTGAGCTACACCCTTCTTGAGTTCGTAGGTCGAGATTGGCTTCAAGTTGCCATCTTCACCGTCATCACAAAGTGCAACGTTTTGCATGTCGATGTCACCTTCGCGGGTTGCCCATGCAAATGTTAAGCGGTCTGTAGTTTGATATTCAACAGCATTCAAGATAGCAGAGTAGTTTGTTCTCTTGCCATGAATCATGCGGTCAACTTCGTAAGGAAGAACGAAATCATCAGCAGTTTCGATAGTCATAACTTCGATAGCATCACCATCATCGTTCTTAACCTTGTTCTGCTTGTCTTCGAAATTGAACTTATTAATCTTTGCTAACTTTTGAGCAGCATCGATGTTGTGAAGGCGATATGCATTCCACGCACATGCAATCTGTTCATTGTAGCGCTTGCGCCAGTTCTTTTCAACAGCTGGCTCATTCTTTTCTTCAGCTTCTGTTTCTTCAACTGCTGGTTCTTCAACCTTAGCATCAAGAATTTCGTTAACAACCTCAGCTTTGAAAGAATTTAGAATCTCTTGCAATTCTTCTTTGGTCATTTTATTTTCCTTAATTTCTTGAGGCTCTTTCTGTTCGGCGTCCTCTTTTTCCGTTTCTTCTTCAGATTCCTCTGAATCTTCTTCTGTTTCTTCGGTCTCTTCTTCAGTTTCACTAATGTCATTGGAAGTCGTTTCTTCCTCTTCTAGTTCTTCTTCAGATTTTTCTTCAACCTCAGATTCTTCAGGTTCTTCTTCGGTTTCTTTTTCAGAAGATTCTTCGCTAATATCGTTTTCTACCTTTTCCTCAATCTCATTCTCAATTGTTTCTTCAGCAGCTTCAATTTTTTCTTCTGCTTTTTCAGAATTCAATTTATCGGAAATTTTTTCTAAGATATCAACGATTTTTTCTTGCTCTTCAGCGATGTCAGCGATTTGTTCGCCCTGTGTAAGGACAACCTTTTCAATGGCATCGATTCTATCTTCTTTAGGAGCTTCTTCAGTAGTTTCTTCTACCTTTGTTACTTCCTCTGAAGTAGGAGCATCTTCAATCTTAGGCATTGAATCTCCCTTTTTAATGTTAATGTTTTTACTGACGCTTTAAAGCGCCAATACTGTGCGCACTTTTAAAGTATCTAAGCAAATAATAACATATAATATTTTTTAACTTGTTACATTGTTTATTTTTGAGCATTTTACCAACAAAATTTTCTGGTATATAATAATATTAGCACTAAAAAATAGAGGAATAAATCCTCTATTAGTGGCCACTGCAAATTCATTAAACCTAGGCAAGTGGCTAATAAGATTATATCATGTTTAATCTTAAACTAGAATCTAGGTAGCATAATTTAAGAACAAATCATCAATACGCAACTCCGGTCTTTGCACTAACAAAAGCTTAGCTTTTAGCAGGTTGGTTTTCTTCCGGTAGGACAAAAGTTGTAGGAAAGACTGAATGATTTTATCATTGCTCCCCATATGATTGATTAACTTGGAAGAGACTACGATAAACGTAGGTTCTTAAATTTTAATGGCACAACTTCAGCAGTGAGGTCTAAGAACTGTGGCGGTCGAAGCTCTGTGCAGTCGCAATAGCGTGATGCGGTAAGCCGTGAGAGAAATATTTTCTATAGTTCTCTATAGGGATTCTTGTCCCTAACAAAAGCAGAGATAAATTTAAGCTAATCTATTTTTTAAGTAAATTATAAAGATGAATTAAAATTAGAGCACCGTTTAAAAACCAGACAGAAAAAGAATTTATCAGAACTCCATAAATTACAAAAAATAAAGCTCCGACAATATTAACAATTCTAATTTTTCTTTCTGATTTACATAAAAAAGAGATAAGAACGATTAAAGACGCTAGCGTTCCAATTATTTCAAAATTATTCATTCAAATAATCCTTTATTTCGTTTAGCATTGTTCTTTTAGTAGTATAATTTATAACTTCTATTTTAGAAGACACCAGAAGTCCTCTGAGAGCTTCTAGAGATGTATTATTTGTCATACTTTTAGAAGCATCTGATTTTACTGAATTTACAAAAAGTTTTTCATAGTACACACGCTTAATTCCAGCTTGAATTATGTGCTTTAAACATGCATCACATGGAGCATATTCACAGTATAAGGTGCAATTAGATAAATCTCTTTTTGCAAATAAAATTGCATTCATTTCTGCATGAATTACATAATGATATTTTAGAGGACGTTCAGTTAAAGTAAGAAATTCTTCTTTAGCTCCCTGTGGAAGACCATTATATCCAAAGCTAATTGGTCTATGATTTTCGTCTACTATTACTGCACCAATTTTAGTTGATGGGTCTTTTGATTTTTTGGCTACAGTCTTAGCTATTGAAATAAAATATTCGTCCCATGTCATAACTACCACCAGAATTCAGGAAAATGTTTTCCGATTAAATTGAATGTTCGTTTAATCGTTTTGTATGCTTTTAAGCATTTAGGCATATTTTCACCCTTAGCATACTTAAGATAGAAATCTAATCCATTAATAATTTCATCTAAGATTGCATCCCATTCTTCTGCTGTCATATCTGCGGGATATCCAAAGTTATTTTCTTTAAAGCATTTAAAATAAGAAATCAATGTAAGAGATAATGTATAGTCGAGATTCCAAGTTCCGACATAAATTTTTTCTTCCTCTGATTTCCGATTTCGAATTTCTTCTAAAGGATATTCATAAGGTTTTATGTAGTCTTTGATGTATTTATTGTGTGCTAGCATATTCCTCCATTCTGGTCAGAGTGGTTGGATTTGAACCAACGACCTCCTCGTTCCAGGCTAGGCGAATACTCCGGGCTGTTCTACACTCTGATTGGTAGAGGATATTGGATTCGAACCAATGACACGTCGCGTATAAGACGACTGCTCTAACCACTGAGCTAATCCTCTACTAACAATTATATTTATTTTTTGTCTTTTTGTAAATACCAAACAATCAAAGAACCTAATAAGTTTCCGAATATACACAATAATAATTCTGGAAATTTTATTTCGTTAGCGATTCCCATTGTAATTATATTCGCTATACAGTGTTGAAAACCGCAAAGAATAAAAGTTGGAACGCCTAAAAGAATTCCTAATTTACTTCCTCTTTTAAAAGAATCAACAGCAACAAACATTATTGCACCGCACATAACACTTTTAATGAAAAATGATAGTGTGAAGCTCATTAAATTAACCTTTTCTATAGCAGATTCTACAATTTGTGGGTCAGTTAATGAGAATGCTAATCCGATAAAAAATCCGAATAAAATATTAAATGCTAGTATTACAGATAAAGATTTGATGTTTTCTTTGATTTTACCTTCAAATAAATATCCACATTTTCCTGTAAATAAATTAGCTTTAAACATACAGACAGAATACAATCCTAAAGAAAACAAGAAAGCCCCCAAAGGAGCTCCCTGTTTCAATAAGACGTAATTTCAAATAGCAATGAATAAAGCTGCTAAAAATGATTTAGAAATTAAATCTTTCATTACTTTATTACCAACTGTTGTCCGGGATAGATTATGTTCGGGTCAGAAATTTTGTCTCTATTGTCGTTGTAGATTTTTTGCCATGTAGTTCCGAACTTAGCAGCGATACCAGATAACGTATCACCCGGTTGAACTGTATAGATAGTGTTTGAAGAACTTCCACCACCATTTGTGTAAATTTTAAGTTGCTGTCCAGGATAAATTACATTTGGGTTAGAAATTTTATCTCTGTTATCATCATAAATTCTTTGCCACGTTGTTCCATATTTAGCAGCAATTCCACTTAATGTGTCACCAGATTTGACTGTATAAGTTATGTAATTACTTGGTTGTGGAGTTGGCGTTGGAGCTGGTTGCGGTGCTGGAGTCGGTTGCGGTGCAGGAGCTCCAGAAGGATTTGCATATTTCTTCCAAGAACTTGCATCCATGTTTGCAATGTTTCTATCAAGAGTTCCGGCGCTTGATGTATATTGCCAGATAGCCCAGAACTTCCAAGAACCAATTCCATATGGCATATCATTTACAGAAGGACGAGGAGGATTAACAACATTATATTTATTCGGATATCCTGCAATCCATAGACCATAATCATTTGACACTGAAGACCAGTTGTAACTATTAACAACACTAGCACTCATGTAAATAAGAGGTCTGATTCCAGTTAATGAGTAAACTTTATCTAGCCAAGCTTTTGCCCAACCAACATTATGTTGAGTTCCTGGTTGTTCCCAGTCAAGAACTAAAATAGCTTCTTTTAAGTATCCCTGAATATTATTCACAAAGAATTCAGCTTCTGCTTCTGCAGAACATAAGTCAGGACGTGCAAAGTGATAAACACCTAAAAGCTTACCAGCTGATTTATTCATTTGATATTTAGCATCACATGTAGGGTCTACATATCCAGTTCCCTCAGTAGCTTTACAAATGATAAATTCACCCTCTGTTACTGAATTTCCTTGCCATTTGCTTTGGTCTGTTCCGTATAATGCCATTATTCTTCTCCTTCGTAATCAGAACCGTGAGCTTTTTCTGCTGAATCGAAATTGTCTTCTTCCATTATTGTTTCTCCATTGTGTTTTTAATTCCGCTAAACAAACCACATGCGCTTAATCCGCAAGCAATTCCTAAAATGATTCCTTCAATTAATGAAAGACCAGAATCAATAGAAAATACTACAATTCCCGAAATTATACCAAGACCCAAGTCGAGTAAAGGAATAAATTTCTTCTTTAATCCTAATCGTTTAGCAACTTCTGCAAGTGCAATAATTAATGCAACTTGTGCTACAGGAGTTACAAGATATTTAATGAGTTCTGAAACGTCCATTTTTTCTCCTATTTATGAGTAAATTATACTATAGAAGAAAAAATCCACTAAAAGTGGACTAATGGTGACGAGTCTAGGTAACGCTCCTAGCGAGTCATAATGACAAGAGATTTACAGTCTCTCCCGCCTCTTTAACGGATTACCTCGCCATATGGCTGAGAGAGTAAGATTCGAACTTACAACTTCTTGTTCCAGAGACAAGCGTTCTACCGTTGAACTATCTCTCAATGTGGCTCTCAAGGAAGGACTTGAACCTTCAAATTCTCGGGTCAAAGCCGAGTGACTTTACCAATTTGTCTACTTGAGATTATTTCTTATTTTTTCCTCTAAAAGTATCTGATTGTGAATGACAATTTGGGCATAATATTTGAACATTTTCTAATCTATTGTCATTATTAATCCCGTTAATGTGGTGCAATTGTAAGACTAGCGGTTTATTATTCCACATTGCTTCTATCCCACAAAGTTCACATTTATATGGACGTATTCCTCGTTCAACAAGCTGGTTCAATATCATTCTTCTATGTTTTTTATTGCCATTTTCAATAGCATAATACTCTATAGGATATTTAAATCCAAATTTACGCCCCTTGTTACTTTTTGGAAAATTTGGATATTCTATATTGAATTCTTTGCATTTTCTTTTTATTTTATCTCTAGTATTTCCAGTAGAAACAAATCCTAAATATCTGATAATTCCATCAGTCGATGTAGAATTTTTTATAGCTTCTTCAAGTTGCTCTTTAGTAATAAAATTAATTAAAGCTCTCTTTTTTCGTTCTTTCATATTTATATTATATCTTTTTAAAAGAACAACATCTTATAACTATTCGTCTTGTTCTACCACTAAACTAAGGGAGATTGTTGGTGGAGATAACGGTAATTGCAACCGTGTCCAAATTCTTACTCTAAGATTTTAATCAAAGCCATTTTCTCTTATATATTCAGAAATTGTCTAAACTAATTTTATCCCCTGATGGCGGAAGACCAGAGACTCGAACTCTGAAGGCGCTTTCACACCCGCTTGTTTTCAAGACAAGTTCCTCATCCAGCCGGATATCTTCCAATGGTATCAGAGATGGGACTCGAACCCATAATCCGACAAAGGAAGCGGATTTTCTTACCACTATAGTTTTCACTACCTAAAATATTCTTTAGTTTGTGGTCTGGACTTTCTCTTTATCCCAGTAGGATACTCTCCGTAAAGTCTCTACACCTTCTTTCTAAAAGCTTGGCTCGGGATTAGCATTTTAAAGCCTTCCCCGAATTTGAAGAGTTACATCTTAAAGATTACTCCTTAAGAGCTCAGTTCTTTTTCTTGAAGCATTCTTGTTCTTAAATTTCCAATTCTCTGTTTGAGAATGACAATTTGGGCATAAGATTTCAAGATTTTCTAATCGATGGTCATGCGTGTTTCCATTTTTATGATGTAATTCAAGAACAACAGGTTTTTCCATCCATTCTTTTATTTTACATCTTTCACAATATTGCTGTTTATATCCTTCATCAAATAACCTTTGTTTTAGATGATTGCTTTGATATTGAGGATATTTTCCAGAAAGAATATCTTCTGTTGAATATCGTGTTGATGGAGTTTTCTTTTTAATTCCGACTCCACCTTGATTTGTATGATAACAATTAAATTGTATCGCATATCTCTTAAATGTAGTCGGTTTTAAATTTAAAAGAGCCGCAGCTTTAGCCATTGATTCAGCTTCATTACAAATTCTTATAAATTCTTCTTTTGTTATTTTTTCTTTATTTAAGATATTCATAAGAAAACTATAACAAAAATAGTAGAACTTACTTGAACTAAGTCCGCCGCGTATACCAATTCCGCCACTCTGACATGGAGCCACCTATCAGAGTTGAACTGATATCTCCTCTTTACAAGAGAGGTGCATCACCGTAATGCTTAGGTGGCAGATGGTGACCTCTATGAGAATCGAACTCATATTGCCGGGCTGAAAACCCGGTGTCCTAACCGTTAGACGAAGAGGCCATGGCTCCAGAGGTGAGACTCGAACTCACAAGTCTATGACGGCTGATTAACAGTCAGCTGCGTTTACCATTCCGCCACTCTGGATCGTGTAAATATAAATACTGTTCTATATTCTCATGCTGATTTTCATACCAACCTAACAACCTATTACAAGATTGGCACAAAAGACCTCTAAAACTTTTTGTATCATGATTATGGTCTACAGAAAGTTTATTAGGTTTACCTAATCCTGAAGTATCTGCTATTTCTTCTCTTCCGCAAATTTCACATACAGGATGAGTTTTACGATACTTTTCTAATTCTTGATTATTAATATCAAGGATATCTCCTCCTGCAACGACTTTCTTTTCTTGACGTTTTTTATTATATGTATCTTTAAAAGTTCTAATTCTCTTAGATTCAATCTCTTGATACTTTTGAGAATTTTTATATTTTATTTGCCAAGCGTTCTTACTACAGGATTCAGATATCTTTTTATTGCGTTCTTCACGATTTCGCAAACTAGAATAACCTCTTGCACATTCTTTTGAACAGAATCTTCCTGAACCATAAGAGCCATCATGAGATTTTTTGCAATATTCACATTGATAATTCGAACTTTGAGATTTCATAAAATAATTGTATCATAAAGTTCGATTTAATAAATTATCAACATATTATGGTGCGAGTGGAGAGAATCTAACTCTCGTTTCCTGCTTGGAAGGCAGGAGTAATTAACACTATACGACACTCGCAGATGGCGGAACTGAAGAGACTCGAACTCTCGACCTTCTCAGTGACAGTGAGATGCTCTAACCAACTGAGCTACAATTCCTTATGGTGGCAGAGGTCAGAGTTGAACTGACTTTAACATGTTTATGAGGCATGTAAGATTACCGAATCTTCTCTCTGCTATAAACCCTAGACAAGAAAGGAGCAAAGGTCTAGGGCATAAATGAACAACTGCTTTCGGTGTTGTAAGTTCCGTCTTCATATAGTTAAGAGAAACTGTTAACTTCTGACCAATTAACGGGTCTCTAGTGTAGCATCTATCGGCGTATTCTAGATATCTGTTGGGAATAGATAGCCTTTTGCTTTTTCACCCAACATTTAAATTTTACCATTCGAAAATTAAATAGTAAATATTCTAAAGTCCAATTTCTTTTAGACTGTAAATTACTCCATCTTTCATTTCGTGGAATCCTTTAATCTGAATATTGTCTAAGAATTGCAATCTGTCTTTATCATATCCACAAAATACTAAGCAACCATCTTCTTTCAATATGTGTGTAATTTTATCAATTAAAGTGCATCCTAAATTTTCTACACAACTTGCAATAAATTGTTTTTCTTTATCAGAAAGTTTTATACTATTTTCATATTCAATCCAGTTTTTTAGTTCACTGAAAGAAATCTTCTTTAGAATATTTCCGTTTGAATCAGTTAAATTGAATTCTTCTTGAATATATGCTATTTCACTAGTTTCAGGATTTTTAATTCTCATCTTTTTCTCCTCTTGCTTTTAAAAATGCTATTAATTGAAGTTTCTTCTTTTTTCTAATTGCCCAACGAGAATGTTCTTCAGTTTTAGCAAACTTACCAAATGAAGATTTTGGTTTTAGAATTCCTCTACGCATTCTTTTCCTTAAAAATTATTTTGTCTACCCAAAAGAAGATTAATCCACCAATTAAATTTGCAATTATAGTAGAAGTTAAATTACCGAAGTGAACGAATAGAGAAATACAAATCGCTAATATCGGAGTCGATAATTGCCATCTTATAAGATATAGAAAATATTTCTTTAAAAGATTTTTGTTCATGTATTCTTATTATATCTCTTAGCAAATTCTAAGTAACTAAAGAAGCATCAAAAAAGCTCCATTTCTGGAGCCTTTAAGATTAAGAACTTGCTGGAGTAAGTGAGCCGTTCTTATACATCTGGATGATGCCTTCACCTTGGTTAGGCATACCAGTGAATTGAACCTCAACAGTCTGAACGACGTTGTCTTCGTAGCTGATGGAGCTAATTTTAGCCTGAGCATTAACAAGACGAGTAGTCGTATCACAACCAATAACTTCAAGGTCTTCTTCAAGAGCAGTGCTACCACAAGCGCTCATAGCCTTCAAATCGAAAGCATCTTCGCTTACAGTCTCACCTGTGCTTAATTGACCACCAGCAGCAACAGCATACTGAGGGAAGATAAGGCTAAGAGCCTCAATGTCAGCACCAAGAAGAGTAACAGTAATAGAAGCAGAAGTTGTTGTAGGAATGTCATAGGTTCTACCATCAATTGTAGTTGGCTGAGTAGAATCAGAAGAGTAATCCCATGAGATTTCACTAACATCTTGAAGTTCTACTGAACCATATTTGATAGTAAATGGACCCTTAACTAATGCCATTTATTATTCTCCGTGTTTTTAAATTTTGTAAAATTGCTATACCTGAAAAAATAATATCACAGATAAAAAAAGTAACTTTAAGTATTTACTTTTTAAGAACAAGTATTTATAATTTAAATATAAATCATTTATGATTTAGCACATACCCCTCGAAAAAACAAAAAGATTATATACTCCACACTCCCAAATATAAAGAGCCTAATGCGATAAGGCTCTTTTTTTTGTTATCTAGTTCCGATTCTACGAATTTGTTTGAACTGACCGGTTCCATTTTTGCCATTCGAATAAAGAGTCGCTGGAGTAATTTCTCCTAGACCTTCAATAATGTAGGCTTCATACTGAGGTTGACAATAAATTTGACCAGAACTTTTTGTAGATGTTTGATGTCCATTTTCTACTACTAAGCGTAATACACCTTTTTCATCGTCTGGAATAAATTTCCAAGGTTCAGATTCAGTTGTTGCATTATAATTTACTGATATTGAAGTGTTTCCATTTGAGATAGAAGACAATAAAGTAGAATAAGATATTCCGTCAAGAGTGTAATCGAAGTAAAGTTTAGCAACTCTCTTTGAGTAATTTTCTCCGTAATTTATTCCTGTTACTGTAGCGTTTAATCTGTATGTAGATGGAGAGCTTCCTGTAAAGCTAACTTTAGAAAGATTCGGAGCTGGATAAGTTTGTTTAGCTTTAACTTGAGTTGCAGCAGTTGTTGAACCAATATTTGTTGTAGCAACCCACTTAATAGAAACATTTAAATCAGCTGGGAAGTTGAAACTATTCTCTGTTACTGATTTAGATGTTGCTCCGTCAGTCCAAGTTCCAAGAGTGAAATTTTCTGTCTTTCCGTTATAAGTGTATGAAGCTGTGCATGTTAATTTTCTGCTTGAATATCCCTGTCCCCAGTTGATATTTGAACAAGATGATGTAATAGTCGAATATTGAGTATATGAACCTGTGCATTCAATTCCAGAAGGAGCAGTTGCATATTTATCAAAATAAATAGTCCAATATTTATCTTTACCGCCCATGTTTGCATCACTAAATCCAGCGTTAAATGTAGCTGATGTTGCAGAATTTGAACAATTAATTCTTACAGTAAAATTCTTTCCCCAGCTTCTATTAAGAATATTATTAGTGTAAGTTCTTTCCTTGATTTGTCCAAGGTTGTTGCCCATACTCCAAGAAGTAATATTCCAGTCATACCAAACGCTATAGGCACCATTAGACTTACAATAAAGATAAATTGTTCCGCTTACATCAACGTGGTCGCTGTATCTCTTAATTCCACTAATGTATACATTTGTTGTGAATCGAGTTCCCCAGCCACCCCACTCATGAACTGTTTGTTCTCCAAGCCAACCAGTAGTTGCCATCAATTATCTCCTATATTTTTTTCTTGAGCCAGATTAATTGTGCTCCGTCTATCGAACTTGGTGTTGGGTCATTAGCTTCTGTTACTACAATTCTAGTTTCTGTTTCTGCTGCATTTGCTTGTCTAAATCCAGAAACGAATGAAGAAGCTACATCAATTCCAAGTTTGCTTGAATCAATTTTCGAGAATTGCCTTAAATCAGTGATTAGTGAATCTGTAATTGTAGAAGTTGAAATTGGAATATTTATCTGAGCAAGAATAATGTAAGGGTTATTAGTTCCCACTACAGCTTGAATTTGTGCTGATGTTGGCGGAACTGGAGTATCAGCATCAGAACCTTGAACTTCTATAATCTTTAAAACGTCAGGAGATTCAATAATATTGTCAGTTTTTGTAAAAGTAACTGTTCTATCAATGTAAGCAACTACATAAGAAATTCTTGAAGATGTTTGAGAAGAACCTGCAATTTGAAGAACATAATCTTCTGAAAGCCAACCAAAGTAGCAATAATTATTAAAGTCAATAATACAATGAGATTCAGTGTCTTGATTACCTACTCCAGATGAAATTTTAACTGACATTGTAGGAGTATCTGTAGCTGAAACGTTAAATCCGTTTAGAACTCCACCTTTGTCTCCTGCTCCAATTGAACTTGTTGTCAAAATTGAATGCATAAACTTAGAAGCACCTCTTTCAGATGTCCAAGAATCATTATCTCTATATGCTAAATATGTATTGTAAGTTGGCATTAGTTATTCTCCCAATCGTAAGCTGCTGTTCTATTCGTTGGAGTTCCTTGAATTTCAAATTGTCCAAGAATCGGGCACCAGTCTTTACATTCTACAATTTGTCCAATTGTAGTTTTAGATTTATCCATGATTCTAATATCAAAGAAATATTCACCAGGTTCAATCATTGTCATCTTTTTAGATAATCTAAAGATTGCTTTTCCTTCTTTAGGGTCTTGTCCATACATTCCTTGATAATTATTCTTCCAAACGTCTTTATCATCAGAAGGACCATTGCTTCCTTCAGTTTCATCATCACAATCAATTGTAATCTTGAAATCAAAGTCTTCACTTATTTGTGAAGTAACTGCAGAATCATCTTCCAATTCTTTAGTTTTGTTAATGTCACCATCATATTCTTTCTTTTTAGCTGTTAAAACTAAAAGTTTTCCACTTAAATCGTATGGTGTAATATTTCCTTCTGAATCTTTTCTGCTAAATGACACTGGAATGTAGTCATTAGTTCCTCTAATGATTGTGTCATATTTTATAATCTTAAGACGTTTTCTCATGATTAAATAATATCATAGAAAGATATATTAACTATTAACTCATCAATAAAAAATTCACCAGAAGTCCTCTGGTGAATTCAAAAGTTTAATAATTTTATTTAAATTGATTAACGCCAGTATCCAGCTTCTTCCAAAAAATCACTCAATCCTATAAGGTCATCAATATCTGACTCAGATAAGAAACCACTGTATTCTCGCTCTAACATATCTTTAAGGTCTTTTACTGAATCACATCTATCAACTAAATCAAAGGCATAATCTGAGAGCTTGTCGTAGTCATCATAGTCAAATCCAGGTTCAATTTCTATAATTTTCTTTCTAACAGTTTCTCTAAGACTTTCGCTAGGTTCTTCACTCAAATAACTTTTTTTAGCAGATTCACGTGCTTTTTCAGCAGAAGATTTTCCTGAAGTTTTATCAGAACTTTTGCTAGAACTACCGCTTCCTGGTTTTCCTTTACCGCGTCCCTGACCAGGATTGAAGTTTCCACTTCCAGGACCTCCATTTGAAATCAACTTAACTAAAAACTCGTTCATTATTTTATTTCCTATTTAATCTAAATCAATTTTATCATATCGTCAATTTGAGTCGGAGTATAAAGCTTTTCAGCTTTTTCTTTCAAAATATGATATCGTTTCAGAACTTCATTATATTCTTTAATAGAAAGTCCTGCAGTTTTTGAAGCCATTTTATATCCGAGAATCATATTGAACATTCCAGTTCTGCGGACTTTTTCATATTTCATCCAGTTTTCAATCTCTTTAGGGATAGTCATTATTTTTCTCTCCTTTCTAGCCATTCTTCAAACGAATATGGAGTTAAATCCCATTCGAGCGTGTAATCGATGTATTCATCATACAAGTCATTTAGCTTTTCTGCTTCTTCACAAAGTTCTTCAAATTCGTTTCTTTTTCCTAAGAGCCATTTTGCATCATCAATATTTTTCTTGATATCAAATCCTGCATTTTCCAATACTTCTAATAGTGATACGCTCATCTTAAAACCTTTCTCTCTTAGCTTCATCGTAATCTCGTGCATCTTCATCACGAATCATAATTTCTTCAATAACGTCATCTTTAATCATCGAATAAAACATTACTGCAATTACATAGTTTTCATCTTCTTCACCGTAAGCTTCATCAATCATAGATTGAATGTATTCAATCATATTTTCAGAATCTTCAATGTCATCTACATTTTGAAATTCTTCGTTTACATCGTAATGATAATCGATTAAAGCATTTTTCAAATTCATGTCTTTAATCATTTCATTTGGTGTCATCTCAATTGCTTTCATATTTTTCTCCTCATTAAAATAGATTAATTTTATTCCAACCAAAGCTATCACAGATGTAAGCTTGTTTGTTAAGAACCACGATATCGCCAACTGAAAGTGAATGACCTTTGAAATCAGAAGGACGAGTAATCATCTCGTTAAAGATTCTGAATAGAATTTCTAAAATTTCTTCATCTGTTTTTTCTTTATCAATTTCAGTTGTTCCTTCATAGACCTTGTTGTAATCATCTGCGAAGTAATTAACTTCTTCTGAATCAACTCTAAATGTTGGATTTTTTGGTTGATAGATTGTGAATTTCATATATGCTCCTTTGCATTTATTTATAATTAGATTATATAACAAAACACCAAAAAAGTAAATACTTTTATTCAAAGTCGTCTTAAGTTCTAGAAAGTTTTAGCTTAGAGTAATAGTTTTATATTACTTTTGTGAAAAAATATCACCAGCGTCTTCTGGTGACTTCTGGTGATATATTCTGGATTTACCTACTTTTTGAGTTTCCAAACTTTTCTTACTGTTTCATTTCCGCTATCCCAAGCATCGTAATATTTTCCATTCTTTACAAATACTAGATGATGTGGAACTGATACGATAAATCCAATACGATTCCCTTCTGTTAATTTTGCAAATTCTTTAACTCTTAGATATCTTTTGCCTCCACCGAACATTTCTTCAGTTTTTGCTTTGAATTGTGTTGGTTCGCAAAATGATTGCCAAACTGCATTTGAAATCTGAACATCAAATAATTCAAAAGAACGTTCAGCTAATCGCTTTGCAGCTGTTAGCCAATCTACGTTCCAAGCTTGCATCATACATCTTACAACGCAATCTCCTTTGATTTCTTTCTGTCCCTTTTTTCTTGCCACGTTTGTAGATTTTGCATCCAGGATTATTGTTAAATTTTTCAAACATCTTAGCTCCTTTGCTACTTGTTATATTTTAATTATAATCCTTTTCTCTCAAAAAGTAAATACTTTTTTCTATAACCACCGCCTAGTATTTCTCTATGAATAATATCTCTTTATGTTCAAGACTAGCTCTAAGATAACTGTATTTGATGTGTCTATACCTCATTCGGCGTTCTGCATAGCAGTTTTTGAGGTCTTCAAGCATGTCTTCTTCTGTCTTATGACGTGCAATTGCAACTATTCTTTCATTCAGTGCCATATATTACTCCTTCTGTATCTATTTCAAGAACTTTTCTTTGAATTCTTCTACTGGCATTTTTGAACCTGCTAAAGAATCTAGTTCTTTTGGAATTTCTAATGTTGAAGTGTAATTTGTTTTGAATTTTATTGAATTAAAATAATCTCCTCCTATTTTGCTATTTTCTAATACAAACATGATTTTTGGATTATGATTTGAATCTTCCCATGTATCATAGTGAAAATAGATTTCATTTACTTTATATTCTTCAATCCATTTTCTGATGTATTCTTTGATTTTAGAGATATTGTGTTCTATTATAGGAAATTCATGCTTTTCTAATGCTTTTTTATCGTTTTGAATATCTTCTTTCAGCTCAATTTGAATTGAAAGATATCCTTCGCTAAGACAATCATCATCTAGATATACATCGCTTACATAATCTAGTTTAGAGATTTCTTTTACTTTTTCTTCGATTTCTTTGAACATTCTCTATTCTCCTATTAATTGCCAAAGTTTGTATTGTTTATCTGATTTCAAATCAAAATCTTTATTCGAACATCTAAAACAAATAGACATATCATAACTATTTTCATAGCTATATCTGTCTCCTACGTGTGCTGAAAGAGTTAAAATTACACCATTGCTTGCACAGTCATCACAAACTTTTACGAGAATTGTTTCGTTTACTTTATTCTTTTTTGCCCATTGCTTAAATGTTTCTCTTATTGTTTCATCTTTTAGTCTTGGAGTTAAATCAATGTCTTTGAACATTTGCAATAAACTATCAACAGAATTAAAGCTATGAATAGGTTCATCATATCTATCGTAGACTATGATATATGCATCTTTATAAATTTCTGCTGTTTCAGTATTTTTTAATGACATTTTCCATCCTCCTCTATTTTTACTATTTCATCGATTAAACGAACGATATAAGTTTTGAATCTTGTCTTTACTGCTATGTTTTCTTCAAGTTCATCAATTCCTACAACTATTCCTACTTTATTTGAACTTTTGAGATATTTTCTAAAAACTACTTTGTTACCAAGTCTAAAATTATCAGTTCTTCTTACTCTCATTTTTCTAATTTAACCTTTTGTTCAACTGTTTGAGATTTGCCATCAACAACCCATTCACAATATGTTTCACCGAAATCTTCTGATTCTTTCCAATTTTCTTTCCACCACTTTTTAATTTCGTCTAAAGAGTCAGATTCAAATTCTTCTATATCATCTCCAAGAACCCATGCAATTATTTTGTATTTCATTGTTCTTCTCCAATTAATTCAGGATTTTGATGAATATTGCCAACGACTTCAATCTGTCCTTTGTCGCAATGGAAAATCAAAGAGCTAATAGGGTCATCTTCTTTATAAAAATGTGGCAAAATCCACTCACCACTATTGCATTGATAAACTGAACTATATGAGTTAAGAACTTTCACTATATCACCCTCATATATCTCTTTACCATTCTTGTCTTTAAGTCCTGTGTATTGCTCGATAATCCAGGTTCCTCTGTTTATCAATTCACCTAATATATTTATGACATTAGATGGGTCGTTAGGGATTCCCATATATTCATTTATGTTAATCCCCCATGCTCTAAACTTTAATTCTCGCATTTTTCCTCCTTTACATTCCAAAACCTAACTTGTGAACCATTTCCACTTTCAGCTAGAAAAGCTATTTCGTGAAATAATTTTTCCCATAGTGAATCTTCAATCCGAAAATGCAACTTATTTTCTGGATTTTTTCTATCTTGAATAAATATCAGTTCTTTCATTCTTCTATTTCTTCTACCTTAAATATCATATTGCCTTTGCTCGGAATTAGAACAGCACTTGTTATCTTGCCAATAAACTCTTTATAAGCATCGTCACTAAGAGTTATTTGATACGTTATCTTTTTCATTCCTTTTCTCCTAAATTGACTTCACCTAACACACCACCATCTAGCGCTTTTAATGCCAACTCAGCTAATTCTCTAGCAGATTCTTCATCTCGAAATACTTTATACTTCATAACAGCAGAAGCGACTAGAAGATCGAATTCTTGTTTGGTTAAAATTTTCTTTATAGCACTCATTGTTCCTTCTCACTTTCGTCATGCATATCCAAACCCATCAAATCTGCTAAAGAATGAACCTTTCGTCTTTCCACATTTCGGGCAAATTATGACCATCTCATCGCCACCAGTCAAAAAGATATCTACTTCGTCTCTTCTTACTAATGTGCAATATTGATGCTTACAAAAAAGCTTTTCGATAAAATTCTTTTTATTAACTTCTACTCGTTCATAAGGTTTCGCTGAGTTGAGTGGTGTCATATATTCATATTTTGCTTTCATTCTTCTTCCTCTTCACTATCATCTTCAAGATTTTGCATTTCCATCATGAAATAATCATCTATATCTTGCATTTATTTCCCCTTTTTGTGATATTCAATTAATTGAACTATTGCCCAACCAATTAAAAGACCGAGTAATAATTTAACAATAGCTGTTAATAGAGATACGATAAAATTTTGCATTATGCTCCTTTGATTAAATTAAAGTTTTTATCTGTTCTTACAACTTCAAAGTTTTTAATTCTTTTTTCTAAATTGTTGTAATATTGCTCTTTTGTTTCTGAAGTAGTGTGATATCCGAAACATCTTTTGCAATAATATGGTCTCTGTGGGTCTTTAGAAAATTTACAAGCTGTCAGTGCTTTTTGAAGAGTCGAGTAAAGAAATTTCTTTCTTCCAGTTTTTGGACAAACTACTCTATTATCAGATTTTTGAGAAACGTGGTCATTTTCTTTAGCTCTTACCTTCGCTTCATATTGTCTTTTCTTTTTTCCCATATCTATTCTTCTTCAGATTCATTATTCTCAACAATAGATAATTCTTCGCCATTTTTGCCTGCTTTATATGCAGCAATAAGCATTTCATAAACATCATATACAAAGCTTAAATCTCTGCCAAGTGTTGCATCTTCTGGACATTCAGTTAAATTTCCAATTGCAAAGCTATTGTTATATGAATCAGTTTCTAAGCTAATTCCAAATGAAGAATCGCACCAGTAATCTTCATCAAATTTTCCTGTTGTTTTTGTTATTTTCATATGTCCTCCTTTTCTTTATTTAATTAAATTATAAATACTTTTTTGATAAAAGTAAATAATTTTTATAGATAAATTCTCAAAAAAGAACGGTCACCAATGTCTTTTCCATCAACTCTCTTTGAGCAAGTATCACAGAAAAATATATAAGAATCTGATTTATCACCATTTCTTATTTTATGAATAGTCAATGTATTTACTGGTGTATGTCCAACTATCTGATTTATTTTTGGACAAGGATTTGAAATCAATTCTTGTTTGTCAGCCCAAATTGGAGACGGATGTTCAAATCCCCCTCTATAAAAACCACATTGTGTAAGAGCTTTAAATAAAGACGAGTATTCTTGGTCTTCTAACATTTCTGACAATGATAAGTTTAAATGCCCAGAAATTTCTTTTGCTGTTTTTAAATTCTTAAATCTTTCACTTAAAAGAGAAATATCTCTAAGCCAAGAAGAACAAACTCCTGCATGCGTAAATAGATAGTCTTTATAAGAATATGCTATTTGAA
>Ga0255347_1002473_pt1 | contig 26144 bp, 22 predicted proteins | sample wastewater_treat_2_FD_192479 | JGI IMG/M metagenome (GOLD analysis project Ga0255347, IMG submission 192479) | Wastewater microbial communities from Lulu Island WWTP, Vancouver, Canada - plant24 | ecosystem: Engineered > WWTP > Wastewater > Unclassified | place: Canada: Vancouver, British...
TGCTGCTCAACGCCGCTCGGAAGGCCGGCGTCGGCACCGGGGATGACCTGCGCGGCGTGCTCTACGTCACCGCCGGGATAGGCAGCATCAGCAGCGCCCAGGGCAAGGCGGCGCAGATAGCCAAGTGCGTCGCTATCATAGCCGAGGTCAACGACGCGATGATAGACCTGAGGCTGAAGCGCGGCTGGCTGGACTTCGCGTCGGACGACCTTGACCTGGTGACCGAGAGAGCCATGGCGGCCCTTGAGAAGAAGGAGGGCCTGGTGACCGCCTACCGGGGCAACACGGTCGACCTGCTCGAACACCTGATTGAACGAGGCATCACGCCGCAGATCATCTCGGACCAGACATCCTGCCACATCCCCTACAGCGGGGGTTACACCCCTCAGGGGTTGACCTACGACGAGGGCAGGAAGCTTCTGTCCAAGGACCGCGAAGGCTTCAAGGCGCTGATCGACCAGAGCCTGAGGCGCCACTGGGAGTGTTTCAAGACCCTCACCGGCAGGGGAGCGTGGTTCCTCGAGTACGGCAACTCCATCATGGAGGCGATGTTCGACGCCGGGGTCAGGGAGCTGTCGCGGAACGGAAGGGACAAGAAGGACGGCTTCATCTTCCCCGACTTCATAGAGGCCATCACCGGGCCGGAGCTGTTCGACAGGGGGTACGGCCCCTTCAGGTGGGTCTGCCTCAGCGGAAGGGACGAGGACCTTGCCAGGACCGACGCCGCGGCGCTCGAGTGCATCGACCCGAACCGCTCCCCGCAGGACCGCGACAACTACAACTGGATACGCCACGCCGGGGAGAACAACCTCGTGATAGGCACCAGGGCCAGGATGCTCTACCAGGACGCCTCCGGCAGGATGGCGATCTCCCTCAGGTTCAACAGGCTTGTCCGAGACGGCGAGACCGGACCGATAATCATAGGGCGCGACCACCACGACACCGGCGGCGCCGACTGCCCCACCCGCGAGACCTCCAACGTGCGGGACGGCAGCAACGTCACCGCCGACATGTCGGCCCACTGCTTCGCCGGGGACGCGGCCCGCGGCATGACCTTCGTGTCCCTCCAGAACGGCGGAGGAGTCGGGATAGGCAGGAGCATCCACTGCGGCTTCTCCCTCGTGCTGGACGGAAGCGAGCGGGTGGATGAGATAATCCGCAACGGCATCTCGTGGGACGTCATGGGAGGCGTGGCCAGGCGCTCATGGGCCCGCAACGAGAACGCCATGAGGGTGGCCGCGGAGCACAACCTGAGATCCGCAGACTGCATTACGCTGCCGTGGATGGCCGACGACGCCCTCGTGAGGGATGCCGTCAGGTCCTTCACCGACCCGGGCGCGGAGGGGGCAAGGTGATGTACGAGGCCCTCTTTCAGCCCATGCGCATCGGGTCGGTCGAGCTCAAGAACAGGATCTCGATGGCGCCCATGGGGCTCAGCGGGCTGGTCACCTCCGAGGGCGGCTTCACCCCGCGCGGAGTGGAGTACTTCGTCGAGAGGGCGAGGAACGACGTCGGCCTGCTGATAACCGGGTGCGCGAAGGTCGAGCAGCTTGTCGAGCCGTTCGTTATGCCCTCGCAGCCGGACCCGATGTTCAACCAGGCGCACTTCATCCAGACGGCGATCGAGATGAACGAGCGGATACATGCTTACGGCAGCAGGATATTCCTGCAGATGACCTTCGGCTTCGGGCGGGTGGTTCACCCCAAGACCGCGACGAGCCAGCCCGTATCGCCTTCACCCGTCCGGAACTTTTGGGACGACTCCATCACCTGCAGGGAGCTGACCACAGAAGAGGTGGACTACCTGATCGAGCAGTTCGCCAGGGCCGCGCTGGTCGCGCGCGAGAGCGGCTTCGACGGCATAGAGGTCCACGCCGTGCACGAGGGCTATCTGCTGGACCAGTTCACCATGGAGCTGTTCAACCAGAGGACGGACAAGTATGGCGGCAGCTTCGAGAACCGCATGAGGGCGCCGGTCGACCTGCTGAAGCGAACCAAGGAGGTGGCCGGGGCGGACTTTCCCGTCATGGTGCGGTTCGGCCTGAAGAGCTACATGAAGGCCTTCCACCAGGGGATCCTTCCGGGGGAGGAGGCCGTGGACATTGGCAGGGACGTTCCCGAGGGGATCGAGATCGCCCGGGTGCTGGAGGATGCCGGCTACGACGCCTTCAACGCCGACGGCGGGGTCTACGACTCGTGGTACTGGGCCCATCCGCCCATGTACATGCACGAGGGTTGCTACCTGCACCTGACGGAGGTGCTCAAGAAGGTTGTCAAGGTCCCGGTGATCGCGGCCGGAAAGCTGGGCGACCCGGCGGTGGCTGAGAGGGCGATAGTCGAGGGCAGGGCCGACGGAGTGTCGCTCGGAAGGCCGCTGCTGTCGGATCCCGAGTGGGCACGCAAGGTGAGGACGGGGCGCGTCGAAAAAATACGCCCGTGCATAGGCTGCCACGAGGCGTGCCTGAAGCGGATAGCCCGGTGCAAGCCGCTTAGTTGCGCCGTGAACCCCGCTGCGGGCAGGGAGAGGGAGTACGCCCTTGAGAGAGCGCAGGTCCCTGTCTCCGTGCACATCGTAGGCGGCGGTATAGCGGGGATGGAGGCGGCCAGGGTCTGCGCCCTGAGAGGGCACGAGGTCAGCCTGTACGAGGGGAGCGACGCCCTGGGCGGCCATGTGATCGAGGGCTCGAGGCCGGACTTCAAGATAGACGACAGGCGGCTGCTCGACTGGTACAGGAGGGAGCTCGATGTCCTGGGGGTCGGGGTAACTCTTAACAGGACGATGAACGCCGAGGATATAATGATGCTGGCTCCGCAGGCGCTGTTCGTCGCCACGGGTTCAAAGCCGGTCTTCCCGCCGATACCAGGGCTGAACCTGGACGACCCGCGAGTGGCGACGACGAGGCAGGCCCTCATGGGCGAGAAGCCGCTGGGCGACAGGGTGGCGATTATCGGCGGCGGCCTGGTGGGGTGCGAGCTGGCCCTCTGGCTCGCGCAGAAGGGACACAGACCGAGCATAGTCGAGCGACTGGACGAGCTGATGATGCTGGGCGACACGGCCTACCCGAACAAGATGATGCTGCTCGAACTGCTCGTTTTCCACAAGGTCGCGACCTTCACAGGGGCCTCGGTCGTCGGCGTCGACGAGACTGGGCTGAAGCTCGGCGGTGGAAAGGAGATACCGGTGGATTCCATAGTCCTGGCCACTGGCTACCGTGCGGAAAACTCCTTGTACAGAGAGCTCGCGCCCAGACTGCCCGCTGTCCACCTGATAGGCGACGCCCTCAACCCCGAGAACATAAAACACGCGATATGGAGCGCCTACGAGGTCGCAAGGATGGTGTAAAAAGCACCGTTCCCACGAAGCACGGGACGGAGCCTCGGCCCTGTCCCGTGCTTCGTGGGTTGAATTGCTGAAAACGCAGGAGTCAACTCGATCCTCAGCATTGATCATGCGAAGGGAAGCAGGTACCGGCAACATGGGCGATGCTATATGGAAACGCGTTTATCGTTGTGCAGAAGAGCTGACCCGACGAGGCTTGACGCCCTTCAGCAGGGGAGATTTGATTCGTTGTGTACAGCGCTGTGATCCAGCCTGTAATCCGGACTCAATCAATCCCGTTATACAAGGACTAACTGACAACCTCCGTGGAGGGGCGCCGGGTGCGGTTGGAAAGAACCTTCTTCACAGCGTCGGTCGCGGACTGTTCATCCTGAGAGACACAGCCTTTCAGTCGTTTCCAAAAGAACCAGCTACTGCCTCTCTTCGCTCTGAATTCAGCCCGCCACAAGAAGAGCGTACCAGCTTGGCCGAGGTCGCTTGTAACGCGCTATTGATCGGCGGATACACGTTCGATTTCATCTGTGATATCAAGCCGGAACTAAAAGAAGACGGCACCCCCAGGGAGTTCTTTCCTCATCCGCGTTACAAAAACACCAAGGGGCTTGCGCTGAATAAGTACGGGACGGGCCCTTTCTGCAAGTTCAAGATTCCGTCGAACATCAAGAAATCCGGTGTATATGCGATAGTCGTGAACAGTCTCATCAAGTACATCGGTGAGTGCAAGAGTCTTTCCGATCGTTTCAACATGGGCTATGGTATCATTTCCCCCAGAAAGTGCTATATCGGTGGCCAAGAGACAAACTGCAGAATCAATGCCCTGATCCTTAAGAGCCTGGGCGAAGGCCTGAAGGTTGCCCTTTGGTTCCATGAAACCGACGACTACAAGAGAATAGAATCCGATCTTAGAGCTCAAGAAAAGCTTGAATGGAATCGAGCGTAGGAAGGCCACAGAAATGCCATTCTTGGCCTTCCACGGATCCTTCACACTCACATTCGTTCGGGAAGACAGCGGGGTGGTCTGGATGGAGATGACCAATCCCGAAACGGGGAAAAGCGAGACGCGGATGCTGGAAGAGGAAAGCCAGGCGTTCATCGCGACCTTGGAGTCTCCAGGCGTCATAGTTTACCGTCCGGCTGGGATAGACAGCGTTTCCGTTGATTATGATCGTCTTGAAGGAGGTGCAGTGATGGACGCCGAAAGAACGCCGCTAGAGATGAGCGAGGAGGACAAAACCGCGCTGAGCCTGCTGCAGCACTTCTGTTACACGGTTGGGAGCGCCAACGACGCGGAGGATCACGGGTACGGGGGAGAGGCGAGGCGGATGCGCGAGGAGTCATGCGAGTCGATCCGGAACCTGGTGGACCAGACCCCTTTCCTTTTGGAGCATTTCCCAGGACTGAAAGAGGAGCTGGACACCTTCCGCTTTCAAGCGTTCGGGTGGAGTTCGGTCGCGCACGAAGCGGAAGCGCTGCTTGCAGGTGACGTCCTATGACTTCCTCCGAGACGTCCTACACTCGATGCGACATCTGTTCGACCCTTTCGGATAGCGAGTACGGCTACAGCAAATACGACTGGCCGGAGCACGACATCGACCTGCCGGATGCAGCGGGCTCCCTCGTTTTGGTGAAGGACCTAAAACCCTTGAGCGACCGGAAGCTGCAACTCCTGCGGTGTCCGGGGTGCGGCGCGTGGTTTTTGTACCGGACCGACTACGAATACCTGACGAACGGAACGGAGGACGAGCAGTTCCTAACCCGCCTTACCGAGGAAGAGGCCGCCGAATATCTGCGTTAGCCGGGGGGAGGAAAACGTCCGCACCCCCGAAGTCGCCCGACAGCCTGTGCGCTCCAAAAACGCCGTATTGCGCAAACGATTCTTTGACATGTATCGCTATTGGCAGTATGCTGCTATTCAAGCAGGGGGTGGCTTCGATAAAGTATGAACCGAATCCAAAGCACAAGGCGCCGTGGCAGCCCGGACGCAAGGGGACGCTTTGCCCTCCGGCGAGCGAGCTCTCCCTTCTGGAGGCTACACGCCTTTTAAGGGATAGCGAGCTGGTTGGGAACAAACGCTATAACTTTTATAACGGCAAAGCCTATTGTGCCCGCCCGCACGGTGAAGACCTTTGGCACGGCTACCCGGTTGACTGGAGCGAGGTACCGCACTGCGTCAGAAAAAAATGGCTGGAAGCGGGCAGGATAAAACGGAGCGACATGAGGGGGAGTCCGAGTTGAGGTCTTTTTACGTCGAAAAAGGCAACAGAGGACTTTTCGCAATCCAAGCTGAACTGATCGACGACCCGGACGGCGGTCGTTACGCCTCACCCGAGGAGTCGCTTTCGTGGGGGCGTTTGGACCTCTGGGTGCAGGAACGCAATCTATGCGGTCCCAACGGGGCGACATGGTATTTGCTGCCCGTTTTGGAGTGGTTTGCACGCAACTGGGACGCGTTATTCCATGAGAGCAAACTGCCCTTGGAGTCGAGAGACGAGCTATCCCCTTGGGAGCGGCGGGAGGAAGCCACAAGGACTCTCCCCTACTTGAGCGACGATGCTGCCGACAGACGTGAAGCTCTTTGGTACGAATGGAGCCTTCGTCATGCATTGCGCAGCGGAGCCGAGGGAGGAGTATTCCCGGATATTCTCCTTCTTCGCGAGGGAGAGTGTGCGCGCTTTTCGTGGGGCCCCCCTCCTTCCGCAGGAATGCCCGCGGAGCCTGTTTTCGACCATCAGCGGGGAGACGAGCTGTTGCCGCTGAAATCGGTCTGCGCCCCCCTCTTTGAGTGCATGAGCGAACTTACGGATCTTATGTTGCAGAAGGGACGAGCGGCGGCGATTAAGGAGCTTCCTCGCCTGCTCTCCCTGCGCAGTCGCCTCGCGAGCTTGCGCTCAACACCATCGGAAGAACGGCTGGTCTGGCTTTTCGGCATCGCGCACACTCTGGACGAAGCTCGCTCGAAGATGACGTTGCTGAAGGACAGCCTGGGAGATTCTTTTTATGCATTCGCGATGGAAGGACTCTCGCAGAACGAATTGTATCTGGAGGGCTCAAGTCTTGGCGCCATGATGTACGGCAGCGTCGCCCCGGAAATCGGGGAAAAAGACGTTATGCTCCTTGCATCAAGAGCAATGAGTCTTCCGAGATCGGACGTCTCCCTCCCAAGACTGCCGACTCCGAATCCCTCGTGGCCTTTTCTAGAAGGATACGAGACGGCGGATCATCTCCACGACCACCTGAAAACAGATATCGGAACCCCGTGCGAGATCGATATAGAGAAGATCCTCAGAGGGCTGGGCGTACACATCAAGTCCGTTGCATTGGACGACGAGCAAATCATGGGGGTTGCGGTCCTGCGCCCCGGATTCGCGCCGTCGATCCTGATTAACGAGAGACACGAGAAAAACAAGACGGCACAAGGATGTCGTTTCACTCTTGCCCACGAACTTTGCCATCTTCTACTGGACGCAGAGCACGGGCGACCTCTGGCAGTCGCCTCGGGGCCTTGGGCGCCTTCATCTCTTGAGAAGCGTGCAAACGCATTCTCAGCCATGTTTCTGATGCCTAAACCAATGCTGGAAACGTTGGCAGCAGAATATTCGGAGATGAAACTGGCTGATGTCGTGGCAGAACGCCTTAAAACCGGTAGGCTTTCAGCCGAGTTGCATCTTAGAAATCTGGGTTTTCTGCCATAGGTCCACAAGCCGGTAGTTAGCTCTATCTGCCACTTCTTCGATTAAGTCCCAATAATGGTGAAAAAAGGAGATTACCCGGAAATGGACATACCAAGGATATTCAACATCACCGAAAGCGCTCACCGCATCCACAACCCGATCACACCCGACAAGCTCGTCACCCTCGGTGCGGCACTTCGCCTGGAACCAGGAACCCGCGTGCTCGACCTCGGCAGCGGCTCGGGGGAGATGTTGTGCACTTGGGCGCGCGACCATGGGGTCATCGGCACCGGCATCGACTTGAGCCGGTTGTTCACCGAGCAGGCGAAATACCGCGCTGAAGAACTCGGCGTCGCCGATAAAGTCATGTTCATCCATGGCGATGCCGCCGGTTATGTCGCCGACATAAAGGTAGATGTGGCGGCTTGTATCGGTGCCACGTGGATCGGCGGAGGAGTCGCCGGTACTATCGAGCTTCTGGTGCGGAGTCTCCGCCCCGGAGGGATGGTCCTCATCGGCGAGCCATACTGGCGGCAGATGCCGCCGACCGAGGATGTTGCCAGGGGTTGTCTCGCCCATGCGATCTCCGACTTTCTCATGCTTCCGGAATTGCTCGCTTCTTTCGGCCGCCTTGGCTACGACGTCGTCGAAATGGTCCTGGCCGACCAGGACGGTTGGGACAGATATGAGGCGGCCAAGTGGCTTACCATGCGCCGATGGCTTGAAGCCAACCCTGATGACGAGTTGGCGAAAGAGGTTCGAGCCCTACTGACCTCGGAGCCTGTGCGCTACGCGACTTGCACACGCGAATACTTGGGCTGGGGCGTGTTCGCTCTGATGATGCGGTGATGAGTTGTGGCACTCGGCCAAGATACGGCTGAGAAGAGGGTAGCATACGAGGAGCCAGATAGTTTCCAAGCCATTCCGGATAGCTTGTCCGGAGTGGCCTTGTCATTTCCGCATCGCAGGGGGCTCCCTCGGCAGCCTGGTGGTTATTCCTCTTTTTTAAAGCCACGAGTAGCCATAAATCCGCACATCCGTCCTGTGAATGTCGAATCATAAACTCCAGCCTGCCAGGGCCTCGCCGGCGGCGCGACGGCCCTCCTCGATCATCTCGCCCGCATGAACGAAGTCCATGAAGCGGATGTCGCCTACGTTGGGGCGTATCAACAGGTCCGGTCTGTCGACCTGCAGTCTGGTCGATGCTATCTGCGATTCGATTATCCCGAGGCTGTTCCCCAGCACGTCGAAAACGTTCGGCAGGGAGTGCCGCTCCATCCATGCCTTCATCGGATGAGGAAGAGCAAGGTCGAACTGCCTTGTGTTGCGCTGAAGCCAGTCAAGAATCTGGCCGACGCCGGAGTTTTGGCTCAAGGCGGGCGCGCTTCCCTCCATCCCCTCCGAGTTCCTGTAGCGTCTGTCCCTGACGCGGCCGTAGTTCAGGTCCACGGCGATGACCCTCTCCGCTCCCAGCGCCCTGCAGACGCTGACGGGAACGGGGTTGACCAGTCCTCCGTCGACAAGAAGGTCTTCTCCTCTGCGCGCCGGGGTGAAGATTCCCGGGACGGCGATGCTCGCCCTTATCGCCTCGACAAGGCCGCCGTCGTCAATGACGACTTCCTCTCCTGTCATCAGGTTCGTGGCAACCGCCCGGAAGGGCAGAGACAGGTCGGTCAATTCAACCTCTCCGACCATCTCCGACACCAGCGAGGCGAGCTTGTTCCCCTCTATCAGGCCGGAACGGGGGAAGGTGATCTCGACGAAGTACCTGGCGATATGCATCCAGTCGAGCTCAAGCACTGTCTCGGTAAGCCTGTCGAGCTTTCCGGCGGCGTACATTCCGCCCACCAGCGCGCCGATGCTCGTCCCTGCTACGACATCCGGCTCAAGTCCCGCCTCCTCGAGCTTCTGGATGACGCCAAGATGCGCCATCCCGCGAGCGGCTCCGGCCCCCAGCGCAAGCCCAAGCTTTGGGCGTATGGAGCTGGTCTCTGAAGCCGCAACTGTCTTTTTCACGGAGATCCTCCTTTCTGCTCAAAAGCGGAGCTGAGAGCGCCCCTATATTGTAACTCCTTACAGTAGGGAGAGCGGTATTTTGTACCATGCGCGTCGCCAGCCCGTCGGGGTATCCTTTACCCATCGTAGCACAGACACTTTTTAGAAAGGCGGGGTAAACTATGAAGAGGACGACGGTAGTAGCGTTGGTGGCGATCCTGGTCCTGGTGGCGGCAAGCGGAGCGTACGCGTGGGGCGGACGGGGAGGCAGGGGAATGGCGGCGCAGGGCACTCCCGGAGCGATGGGGCCCATGATGATGAGAGGGGCGGTCCCCGGAGCGCCGGACGGATCGGCCTTCCCGATGATGGGCGGATGGGGCGGCATGATGGGTGGCCGCCACATGATGGGCGGAATGCACGGCCGTGGCATGACCGGCTGGTGGGGGAGCATCGAGATCCCGCAGGAGATCCGCGACAAGCAGGTGGAGATGCAGAAGCTAGCCCTGGACATGCAGGCCGAGATTCAGAAGAGACCCCTTGATCGCGCCAAGGTCGAGGAGCTGTACAAGAGACGCGTGGAACTGCGCAACGAGCTCGGCGGCTGGATGATGAAGCAGAGGCTCGACATGGTGGAGAAGCTCCAGAAGTAGCGCGGCAACGAGTCGCGAGTATGTTGCGAACGGGTATGCGTGGAGGGAGGACGTGCGTCCTCCCTCCACGCATATCGTATTGCCAGTTCCCCATCGGCATGGAATGAGTCGACACACGGGTCCGCGCGTCTGTGCTATGATTGAGAAAACTGAGATTGCAGGCAGTGCGGAGGCCGTTTGTCGGATTATTTGAGGCGCGGGCCGAGGGCCCGCGCGACAGGGAAAGGAGTGTCGGAATATGAGCGGAACGCGGGGTTCATGCACGGTTTTCGTCAACAGCTTCACCGACGGTCTTCTGGATCCGTCCAGGCCCATGCTCGGGCCGGTCAGGGACGGCGGGACCATCGTCGCCAACACGGCGCCCGGGTGCTGGGGGCCCATGATAACGCCGGAGCTGAAGGGCGGGCACGAGGTGACGACGCCGGTCGCGGTAGAGGGGGCGGAGCCAGGCGACGCCATAGCCATCCGGATAATGGACGTCATGGTGACATCGCTCGCCACAGCCTCGGGCAATGACGCCACGCCAGATCCCTCCCGCTTTCGCGGGGACCCGTTCGTGGCGAAGCAGTGCCCCTCGTGCGGCGCGTACCGTCCGAAGACCGTGCTCGAGGGGATCGGGCAGGGGGCTGTTCGGTGCGCGGAGTGCGGGGCGGAGATATCGCCCTTCATAATCTCGAACGGCTACACGATCGTCTTCGACCATGAGCGAATGCTGGCGGTGACGCTGGACAAGGGAGGGGCCGAGCGGGTTGCCGGGGACGCGGCGCGCTTCTCGGCGAAGCCCGACAACTCAGTCCAGAACCCAGTGCTTGTGTTTGCGCCGGCCGACCTGCCGGGCGTCGCCACCAGGATGAGGCCGTTCATGGGGCAGCTCGGGACCACCCCCTCCCTGCCCTTCCCTGACTCTCACAATGCGGGCGACTTCGGCGCATTCCTGGTGGGCGCCCCGCACGAGTATGCGAAGACGCAGGAGGAGCTGGACTGCCGGACTGACGGTCACATGGATGTGAACACCGTGCGCGCCGGGGCCGTGCTGATATGCCCGGTGAAGGTGCCGGGAGGCGGGGTTTACATGGGCGACATGCACGCCTTCCAGGGCAACGGCGAGATCGCGGGCCACACCGCGGACGTGGCGGGGGTGGTGACCCTGCAGGTGCAAGTCCTGAAGGGTGTCAGGATAGGAGGGCCCGTGCTCCTGCCCCTGGAGGAGGACCTTCCTTATCTCGCGAAGCCCCTCTCCTGCCACGAGAGGCACTCGCTCAAGCGCCTTTCGGAGGACTGGGGGGTCGGCGTGGAGGAGGATGCCCCGATATGCTTCATCGGCACGGGAGCCAACATGAACGACGCCATCTCGAACGGCCTCGAAAGGGCCTCCGACGCGCTCGACATGTCTGTCCTCGAGGTCAAGAACCGGGTCACTGTGGCCGGGGCGATTGAGATCGGGCGCGCCCCGGGCGTGGTGATGGTCACCTTCCGCTGCCCGACGGCGAAGCTCGATCGCATGGGGGTGCTGCCGCTCGTAAGGCAGCAGTACGGCCTGTAGGCCTCCGCCTCCTTGTCAAAAGGCGCGCGACTGGTTAGGATTGTCCCGTGGTTTTTTTACGATCGGGGGAATGACCTATTTGCGCCCTTAGGCTGATGATCCAGGGGACTTCGTCCTCTGTGGGAAAGAGCGTGCTCGTGACGGCACTGTGCCGTATCTACGCCCGAAGGGGCCTCAGAGTCTCGCCCTTCAAGGCGCAGAACATGGCGCTGAACTCGTTTGTCGCCGCGGACGGCGGCGAGATGGGGCGCGCCCAGGCGGTCCAGGCGGCCGCTGCGGGGCGCGCGCCCTCCGTCGAGATGAACCCTGTGCTGCTGAAGCCCGAGGGAGACTCCCGCTCGCAGGTGGTCCTGCTGGGGAAGCCCTGGAGGACACTGTCGGCGGGCGAGTACTACGCCTGCCGCGACAGGCTCTGGGGGGCCGTGGTCTCGTCCTTCCGCAAGCTGGAGGCGGAGAGCGACCTGGTCATAGTCGAGGGGGCCGGGAGCCCGGCGGAGATCAACCTCAAGAGCCAGGAGATAGTGAACATGAGGGTGGCGCGCGAGTTCGGCTGCCCGGTGCTGCTCGCGGGGGACATCGACCGCGGCGGAGTGTTCGCCTCCCTGGTCGGCACGCTCGCCCTGCTTGACGCAGAGGAGAGCGATCTCGTTAAGGGCTTCGTCATCAACAAGTTCAGGGGGGACATCAAGCTGCTGATGCCCGGCCTGGAGATGCTGTCGTCCCTGACAGAGGGGCGTCCCGTGGTCGGGGTCGTCCCCTGGCTGAAGGACCTTGCGGTGGCCCAGGAGGACTCCGTCTGGCTCGAGGAGCGAGCGTCCGGCGGCGAGCCAGGCGGGGTGGACATCGTCGTGATCAAGCTACCGCGCATATCCAACTACGACGACTTCGACCCGCTGGCGATGGAGGAGGGGGTCTCGCTGCGCTTCGTCGAGCGGCCGGAGGACTTCGGCAGCCCGGCGGCGGTCATATTGCCCGGCAGCAAGACCACCCTGAAGGACCTGGCCTGGCTTCGCGCCTCCGGGCTCGACGCGATGCTGGCCTCCCACGTGCTGGCCGGGGGCTCGCTCGCGGGGGTGTGCGGGGGCTTCCAGATGCTCGGCAGAAGGATCTCCGACCCTCTTGGAGTCGAGGGGGATCCCTCCGAGGAGTCGGGACTGGGGCTGCTGCCGGTCGACACCCTGTTCGAGCCGGGCAAGGAGACTGCGACAGCAAGGGGCCTGGCCGCCGTCCCCGGTTGCTCCGCGTGCGCCAGGTACGAGGTCGAGGGGTACGAGATTCACTCGGGCCGCACGACCCTGTCGGAGGGGGCGCGCGAGTTCGCGGTGCTGGAGGATGGACGCCGCGACGGCGCGGTCTCCGCAGGAGGGCGCGTCTGGGGAACCTACCTGCACGGCGTGTTCGACAACGGCCCGTTCCGGGCGGCCTGGCTGCGCTCGCTGGGGTGGCGGGGCGAGGGCGATCCAGGGCCGTTCGCAGCTGTGAGGGAGCAGGCGTTCGACAGGCTGGCCGATGCGGTGGAGGACAGCCTGGACATGTTCCTGCTGGACAGGATCATCGGGCTGTGAGCCGCGCGACGGTGGCGTTCCCCGGCACGTGCGGGGAGCTCTTCCAGGGCACGGTGGACGGCGTCCTCTGCCTGGTGTCGTGCCCCATAGACATGATGTCCAGGATCGAGGTGTCGTGCGCGGATGGCGCGGGGCTCTCCGTGCCGAGCGCGATGAGCAAGACCAGGCGGGCTCTCGAGATCGCGCTGGCCGACGGGCGCGTGCGCGTCGACGGCCGGGTCGCGGTTCGCCGCGTGGAGTCGCTTCCTGAGGGGAAGGGGTACGCTAGCAGCACCGCGGACATCCTGGGCGCTCTCTACGGTCTGGCGAGGCTGTCCGGGGCGGAGCTGGAGCCAGGGGAGGCCACGCGCATCGCGCTCGAGGTCGAGCCCACCGACAGCATAGCCTGGCCGGGGCTGGCCCTGCTGGACCACAGGGGGGGGAGGAGGTCCGAGTTGCTGGGCGCTCCCCCTCCCATGGCCGTGTTGGTGATCGACGAGGGCGGGTCCGTGGACACGGAGGAGTTCAACCGCGCGGACCGGGCCGAAATCCTGTCCTCGCAGGCGAGGACGCACGAGGAGGCGTTCTCCGCCCTGGCGGATGGATTGAGGAGAGGGGACCCGGCGGCGGTCGGAGAGGCGGCGACCGAGAGCGCCAAGGCATGCGGGTTGATCCTCGCGAAGCCATGGCTCGACAGGTGCCTCTCCCTGTGTCGCTCTCTGGGTGGGTACGGAGTCTGCACGGCTCACAGCGGTACCCTGTACGGGGTGTTGTTGCCGGTGTCTCTCCTGGTCGATCGGGCGGCGGTGCTGGAGGCGGCTCGCCGGCACCTTCCCGAGGCGGCCGGGCTGTCGTTGCACACCCTCGTGCCGGGTGGTCCAAGGTTCGGAGTCGACTGAGAGGAGGGGCTTTCATGGTAGTCTTCATCATCCTGTTCGCGGCCGTCACGTGGGACCTGCTGCTGGACGAGCCTCCGTCCCCGTTGCACCCGGTGGTGTGGATGGGCAGATACGTAGGGGTCCTATGGAACCGTCGCCCGGCCGGGGCGAGCGACAGGAAGCTGTTTCTCTTCGGCGGGGCCATCGTCCTGTCGGGCGCTCTGCTGTTCAGCCTGCCGCTGCGCGCGCTCGGCCTGCTGCCGGGCCTTGTTGCCCTGCTTGTCGCAATCCCCCTGCTGAAGTGCGCCTTCTCGATAGGGGCCCTGCTTCGAGCCGGGGAGGGGGTCCTGAGGGCCATCGACCTTGACGACCTGCCGGAGGCGCGCAGACTGCTGTCCTGGAGCCTAGTCAGCCGGGACACGGAGGACCTCTCGCAGGAGGAGGTGCTCGGCGCCACCATCGAATCCCTGGCCGAGAACCTGACCGACAGCCTCGCGTCCCCCCTCTTCTTCTACTCCCTTTTCGGGCTGCCGGGGGCCTTCTTCTACCGCTACGTCAACACCTGCGACTCCATGATCGGCTACCGAGGAGGGGACACGGAGTGGGGCGGCAAGATCGCCGCCAGGCTTGACGACGTCCTGAACTGGGTCCCCGCCCGGATAGCCACGATACTGCTGCTGTGCGCCGGCGCGGCGGCGAGGGAGAATGTCGTCGGGGGCGTCGCGGCCCTTCGCGACGAGCGCGTCAAGACTGAGAGCCCGAACGCCGGCTGGACGATGTCGGTCATGGCCGGCCTGCTCGGGGTCACGCTCGAGAAGCGAGGCCACTACTCTCTGTGCGGCGGGAGCGAGCCGATGTCCACCGGCGCCCTGGCCCGCTGCCTCAGGGTCGTCCGCATCTGCGGGGCCTTTATAGTGGCGTTCGCCGCCGCCCTCGGTGGTCTCGGTGCCCTTTTCGCCTAGGAGAGAGCTGCGCGGCGTCGGCGCTCCCGTCCACGGGGGTCTGGACTACGAGGGGCTGCGAGCCGAGGGGATCGACCCCGACGGAGTCCTGGACTTCAGCGTGTCCGTGAACGCACTCCCCCCCCACCCGGAGGTGGAGAGGGCCATCGCCCGCGCCGCGCTCGCCAGATACCCGGACTCCCGCTGCGGAGTGCTTCGACGCGCGGTCGCGGACGAGATCGGGGTGTCGATTGACGAGGTGCTGGCGGTCAACGGCCTGGCTCAGGCGATCTTCCTCGTCGCCTTCGCCTTCTGCGACAGGGGGGGGCTTGCCATGGCCGCGTCGCCGGCCTTCGGGGAGTACGAGGCCGCGTCGCGGCTCGCCGGGGCAGACTTCGAGCTAGTGCCCGCGAGAGAGGACGAGGGATTCTCCTTCCCGTCCCGCCGGCTGTCGACCGCGGTCCGGGAGCGACGCCCGTCCCTTGTCTGGGTCTGCTCGCCGAACAATCCGACCGGCGCGCTCCCCTCCCGCGAGGAGGCAAGGGAGCTGCTTTGCGCCTGCGAGGGTGCGGGGGCGCTGCTGGTGATCGACGAGGCCTACGTGAACTTCTCCCCCCCGGGCTCGTCGCTGGTCCATCTGTTGCCGTCGCCGAACCTGCTGGTGATGAGGTCGATGACCAAGGATTACGGGCTCACGGGGCTGAGGCTCGGGTACGTCGCCTCCGCAGGGAGTGTCATCCGCCCGCTGGTCGCCCTGCAACCTCCCTGGAGCGTTAATGCCTGCGCGCAGGAGGCCGGGATAGAGGCTCTTCGCCAGGGCGAATACTACCGGGAGCAGTGGCGCGAGATCCGCAGGCTCGCCGGGAGGATGGCGGAGGGGCTTCGCCGCGTGGGCTACAGCCCGCTGGAGCCGAGCGCGAACTTCCTGCTGTTCAGGGTGGGCGACACGGCGGCGCTGAAGGAGTACCTCTGGCGGGACCGCATACTGGTTCGCGACTGCGCGTCCTTCGGCCTGCCGGGCTACGTCAGGGTCGGAGTCAGGACGGAGAGGGAGAACGATCTGCTGATCGAGCGCCTGGGTGCGTTCTCGAGGAGGGGGTCATGGGAAGGATAGTATTCATCCTGGGGGGTGCGCGCAGCGGCAAGAGCTCGTGGGCGGAGAAGCTCGCCCTCGAGTTGGAGGGCGAGGGCAGGAGCGTCGTCTACCTCGCGACCTGCGAATCCCGGCCCGACGACCGGGAGATGGTCGACAGGATAGCCAGGCATCGCGAGCGCAGGCCGTCCTCCTGGCGCACGGTCGAGGCCCCCTTCACGGCGGTCGAGGAACTGGAAAGGGCTGGGGCGGATACGGTCGTCCTGCTGGACTGCCTGGGCCTGTGGGTCAGCAACATGCTCCACGCGCAGGAGGAGCAGGAGGATAACGGCGTAACGGATTTTATTCTCGCCAGGGTGGACGAGCTGCTGGCCGCCGCCAGGCGCAGTCGCTGCGCCCTGATAGTCGTCTCCAACGAGACGGGGTGCGGGCTAGTCCCCACGTCGAGGCTGGGCAGGCTCTTTCGCGACACCCTCGGGTGGGCCAACCAGGCTGTCGCCCGCGAGGCCGACGAGGCCTGGCTGCTGGTGGCGGGCCTGCCCCAGAGGCTGAAATAGCGCTATCTGCAGACCTTGACTTGACATACTCCCGCCGCGGCGGGATACGACGAAGGAGGCATCATGACGTCCCTACAACGCACTATCGATGCAGTACGACCTCTTTGCACCAAGTCCATGGAGGAAGCCCGCAGGCGACAGGACCAGCTCACCAAGCCCCTGGGGAGTCTCGGCAGGCTGGAGGAGCTCTCCGTAAGACTTGCCGGGATCATGAGAACCGCGCGGCCCAGGATCCGCGACAAGGTGATCCTGACGATGGCCGGCGACCACGGGGTGGTCGACGAGGGGGTCGCCCTCTACCCGAGGCAGGTCACGGTCCAGCAGGTCATGAACTTCCTGCGGGGCGGCGGGGGTGTGAACGTGCTCGGCAGGCACGTCGGCGCCAGGGTCGTGCTGGTCGACATGGGGGTGGACCACGACTTCGAGCCTGTGGAGGGACTTCAAATCCGCAAGGTCGCGCGAGGGACGGCGAGCATGCTCAGGAGGCCCGCCATGACGCGCGAGCAGGCTGTTCATTCCCTGGAGAACGGCATTGCGGCGGCCCTCGAGGAGGCCAGGGCCGGGATGGACATCCTCGGCACGGGCGAGATGGGCATAGGCAACACAACTCCATCCACGGCCATCGCCTGCGCCGTCACCGGTGTAGCGGTGCCTCTGGCGACCGGCAGGGGGGCCGGGCTCACGGACGAGGGGCTCAGGCGGAAGATCGAGGTGATCGAGGCGTCGCTTGCGCTCCACAGGCCGGACCCGAAAGACGGACTCGACGTGCTGTCCAAGGTCGGCGGCTTCGAGATAGGGGGAATAGCGGGCTGCATTCTGGGGGCGGCATCGCTCGGGATCCCTGTCGTGGTGGACGGATTCATCTCGACCGCGGGTGCGATCATCGCGGCGCTTCTCTGCCCCCTCTGCAAGGAGTACATGATCTACTCGCACAAGTCCGTGGAGATTGGGCACGAACACATGTTCGAGTACCTTGGCGCGAGGCCGCTGCTCGACCTTGGGCTGCGCCTTGGGGAGGGCACCGGGGCGGCGCTGGCGATCTCCATCGCCGAGGCCGCCGCGAAGGTGCTGGACGAGATGGCCACGTTCGAGAGCGCAGGAGTGTCGGGGCCGGTTCAGCCTGGCGGGATCGTGGACGAGGGCTGACATGAAATACCTGGGCGACTTTTTCAAGGCCCTCGGCTTCCTGACCATCCTTCCCTGCCCGCGACGATTCGCCTCGATGGACGACTACAGCCGGGTGTGCGGCTGGTTTCCAGTGGCAGGGGCGGTGGTAGGGGGTATCCTCTATCTCTCCGCGCGGTTCCTGTTTTTCCCGGTCTTCTCCCCTCTGGCGGCATCGGCCTCGGTGGTGGCACTGTGGGCCTTCCTCACCAGGGGATTTCACCTGGACGGCCTCGCGGACACCTTCGACGGAATAGGCGGAGGCCACGACTGGGAGTCGCGCCTCGCGATAATGAAGGACAGCCGCCTTGGCACGTTCGGCGGAATTTCGCTCGCGTCCGTGCTGCTGCTGAAGACCGTCCTGCTGGCGGAGTTCGGGGGACGCCTGGAGACTCTGTGGCTGGCCCCGGTGATGGGGCGGTGGAGCATGCTCGTCGGCATGCGCTTCTTCCCGTCAGCCAGGCCCGGCGGCATGGGGGAGACGTTCCGGGCGCTGTGCAGCGGCAATCAGCTCACCCTTGCCTCCCTGGCGGCCTTTTGGGCGGTGCTTCTGCTGGGGGGGTTGCACGGACTTCCGCTGCTCGTCATGGTACCCGCCCTAGCGTACCTGCTCTCGCGCTGGCTCTGCCGAATGCTGGGCGGCCTGACCGGTGACTCGTACGGGGCGCTCTGCGAGATCACGGAGCTGGCGGTGCTCGTTTTCTTCGCGGCTCTTTAGGAAGCCTGTTGACAAAACAGACCGGATGGTCTAACCTATCAGTCGCACTCTGATTGCTGTGCGGGGAGGTGCGACGTGCGGTCACGGTCCAGGAGGCTGGATGAGGACAAGAGGAGAAGCCTGATAGACGCGGCCATCGAGGAGATAGCGGCGAACGGGATGGATGGGGCTTCGTACAACAGGATAATCGAGCGCTCCGGCCTGAGCAAGGGGGCTGTCTACTACTACTTCGAGAACAAGGAGAGCCTGTACAGGATAGTCCTCGAGGAGGTTGAGCGCAAGTTTCTAGAGGCCGTCGGCACGCTGAGGATCCCAGACGACAGGGATGCGTTCTGGGGCGTGTGCAGGTCGTACTACCGCAAGGCGATCGATTTCGCCGCGTCGAACTTGAAGACGATCGAGGTGGTCAGAGGCCTGGTCGACCCGTCGAGAGGGGCGTCGCTGGGCCGCGGGGCCGCGCTTGAGCCCATGCGCAGGGCGGAGAGATGGGTCTTGTACGCCCTCAAGAAGGGGCAGGACCTGGGGGCCCTTCGCACGGACGTCGAGCCGGAGCTTCTCTGGAATATGTTGCGCTCCCTCGGCCACACTATGGACTCGTGGCTGTTCGAGAGGCTCAGGGACGACGAGAGGCCGGTGGACGCGGATGCCTTCGTGGAGTTTGCAATAGATGTGTACAGGGGAGTCCTGTCGCCCTAGCGGCCCGGGAGCGAGCCGGGCGGATTCCCCGGCGCGGATGTCCAGGAGGAAGACGGGCGGGGCTCCTGCCTTGAGCCGCCTGACGGTAGATTTTTATCAGTTTGAAAGGGTAGGGGAGTAATGTTCAAGAAGCTGTTTTCCAGGTTGAGCGTTCTGTTCTGGGTCGTCCTCGTCTGCGCCGGGGGAGTGCTCATGGTGTTCCGGATCCACGCCAGGCTGGAGGCCGCCGCTGCCAACACCGCGGCCCTCGAGTCCGTGGAGGAGACGGCGATACCGGTCGACGTCATGAAGCTCAATCGCCGCGACTGGGAGGTCTGGCGCAGCTACTACGGCCAGGCCAAGGCGGGGCGCAGCCAGATTGTCTCCTCCTACGTCAAGGAGATCGTCCAGGAGGTCAACGTCAAAATTGGCGACAGGGTAAAGGCCGGGCAGGTGCTCCTGACCCTCTCCTCCCAGGATCAGCGGGCCCTTGAGGCCGCGCTTCGCTCCAGCTACGAGGACTCGGTCAAGGAGTACAAACGCCTGTCGGAGCTCCAGAAGTCCGGCGGAGTCTCCCAGGCCCAGGTCGAGCAGGCGCATTCGCGCATGAAGGGGGAGGAGGCGAAGCTCCAGGCCTCCCGTTCAACCCTCTCGCGGACGCAGCTCAAGGCGAGCATAGACGGAATAATTGCGTCGCGGCTGATCGAGCCGGGGGAGGTGGCGGGGGAGAACAGGCCCCTCCTGACGATCATCGACCTCAAGGACCTCGAGGCCGAAATAATGGTCTCCCGCAGGGACATAATGAGCCTGGGCCTGGATACTCCGGTGGAGATCCTGTCCGACAGCGCGCGGACCATGGGCACGATACGCAGGATAAGCCCGGAGGCGGCCCAGGGCTCGGGGCTCTACGCGGTGGTGGTGGGGCTGAACGGCCTTGAGGTGCTCCCGGGGACGCACGTCGAGGCCAGGTTCCTGGTCGAGCGGCAGAAGGACCTCCTGGTGATCCCCTCCGACGTGGTGCAGAGGCGAGAGGACAGGGCCACCGTATACGTCGTGGAGGACGGGAGGGCAAGGGTCAGGGAGATAGTGACCGGGGAGGGGCAGAACGGCGCAGTGGCGGTCGTCGAGGGGCTCGACGAGGGAGACCTGCTCGTCCTCAGGGGGCGCAACATGCTCTCGGAAGGCGCTCTCGTCAAGATCGCCAACGAGGCCGGGGAGGAGAACCCCGAGGCCGGGAGAGCCGCGGAAAAACAGCCATGAGGGGGCTTGTAAGGTTCAGTATCCAGCGCCCGGTGTTCACCTGGGCGATGGTCTTCGTGTTCATGCTGCTCGGGATCAGCAGCTACAACAAGATCCCCGTCGCTCTGCTGCCGAAGGTGGACATCCCGATCGTCCTGGTCCGCACGGTCTACCGCGGGGCCAGCCCGAACGAGATAGAACAGCTGGTGACCAAGCCCGTCGAGGACGCCATCGCCGACCTCGAGGGGCTCGACAAGATAACCAGCTACTCGGCGGAGGGCATGTCCATAGTGGTGCTCGAGATGAAGGTGGAGGTCGACGTCGACCTCGCCCTCGTCGACATATCCAACAAGGTGAAGGCCGCGAGGTACAAGCTGCCAACCGCGGTGGAGGAGCCTGTGTTCAGCAAGGTGGACATAAACGCCTTCCCCTTCCTGATAGCCTCGTTCACGAGCAGTCTGCCGGAGAAGGACGCGCGAAAGGTGATAGAGGACACCATAGTCCCCATCCTGTCGAGGGTGGAGGGTGTGGGTCGCGCCGACGTCACCGGAGGCCGTGTGCGCCAGGTCCGCATCCTGCTCGACCCCGTGTCGCTCAGCGAGCACAGGGTCGACATCCGGACGCTGGCCGCGGTGGTCGCCGCCAACAACGTGACAAACCCGTCGGGGTACATAACCCAGGAGAGGGACGAGACCTGGCTCCGGCTCGTGGGCGAGTTCAACAGGGTCGAGGAGCTGGAGAACATCATGATACCGACGCCGTCGGGAAACCCGGTCCGTTTGCGCGACCTGGGCCGCATAGAGGACGGCGAGGAGGACGTGCGATCCATCGCCCGTGTCAACGGCCAGTCGGTCGTGCAGCTCAGGGTCAGCCCGAGGCCGAACTCTGACGTGGTGAAGGCGGGGAAGTTGCTGAGAAAAGAGCTGGACAAGCTCATGAGGACGATGCCCGACTTCTCGGCCGAGATCGCCTACGACGACTCCCTGTTCGTCGAGTCCTCGGTCAAGAACGTACTCCGGGACATGGCCCTGGGCATCCTGCTCACCTCGGTGGTGCTCTACCTGTTCCTGAAGCGCTTCTCCGCCACCTTCATCGTGGCGATAGCGATGCCGGTGGCGCTCTTCGCGACGTTCACCCCCATGGTAATGCACGGCTACTCCATGAACATCATGAGCTCCCTCGGACTGGCCATTTCAATGGGAGTGCTGGTTAACAACGCAATCCTGATAATCGAGAACATCTTCAGGTACCGCGACCTGGGGTACTCCCCGGAGGCGGCCGCGGAGGAGGGGACGGTGGAGATCTCGCTCTCCGTCGTAGCGGGTACCGCCACCAACCTCGGGGTTTTCCTGCCGGTGGCGATCATGACGGGCATCGCCGGGCAGTTCCTGGTTCAGTACGCGATGACCATCGTCTATGCCACCCTGTTCTCCCTCTGGGTCTCGCTCACCCTGACGCCCTCGATGGCGGCCCGCTTCAAGCCAGACTCGGGCATTCCCAGGCTCGGCCGGATCCTGTGCGGCTGGTGGGACTGGGTTTACAGCGGGTTCGAGCAGCTCTTCCTGTTCATCCTTCGCGCCTCGGTGAGTCGGCCTGTGCTCACGATACTGGTCTTCGTGGCGCTGACCTTCGGAGCGTTCAAGGCCGGGGGGTACCTGGGCATGGAGTTCATGCCGCGCACCGACAGCGGCGCTATGGCGGTCGACATCACCCTTCCCAGCAACACCCCGGTGAACGTGACGCAGGCGCGCGCGGGGGAGATCGAGGATCGCATGATGACCACCCTCCCCGGAGTCGAGTACGTGGTGTCCACCATAGGCGCGTCGGGACGAAACCAGGGGACTCACAAGGCCTCCATCGAGGCCTACTTCAAGAAGGGCGTCGAGCGCCCCTCCACCGTCGAGCTCGCCGACGGGCTTCGCCCCTTCGTCAGCTCCATGCCGGGGGTCCAGTCCACCGTCAGCGGCTTCCGCAAGGGGATGGGCGGCGGGAAGCCGATAGAGATCGTGGTAAACGGTGCGGACCTCGAGGTCCTGTACTCCATCGCACAGGAGATCAAGAACAGGATCTCGCGAGTACCGGGGATAATCGACGCCGAGATCGACGTGGAGATGGGCAAGCCCGAGCTGCAGATACTTCCGGTCCGCTGGCGCCTGTCCCAGTTCGGCATCAACATGACGACCCTGTCGCAGATTGTCTACGGCTACCTGGTGGGCATGGACGCCGGGAAGTTCCGGCAGGAGGGGTACGAGTACGACATCAAGGCGCGGATAAATCCCGAGCACGCCAGGGATATCTTCAAGGTCACGGAGTTGCCGATAATGACCGAGTACGGGCTGGTGCCCCTGAAGGAGTTCGCGGACGTGCAGTGGCGGGACGGGCCGACCGAGATCGTCCGCAAGGACCGTCGCAAGGCCGTCACGGTGGGGGCGGACGCGCGGTACATAACCACCGGGGAGGCGATAGCGAGGGCGCGAAGCGCCATAGCCGGCATCGACCTGCAGCCCGGGTACGAGATCAAGTTCGCAGGCGAGGCGGAGTACATGGCGGAGAACTTCGCTGAGCTGGGCAAGGCCCTGCTCATAGCTATAGCACTGACGTTCATCATAATCGCGGCCATCCTGGAGTCCTGGTTCTACGCGTTTGTCATCACCCTGTCGGTCCCCCTGGCGGCGCTGGGAGTGATACCGACTATGCTCATGGCCGGGCAGGCGGTGTCGATGTTCGCACTGATAGGTCTGATAATGCTGGTTGGACTCGTGGTGAACAACGCCATAGTTGTCATAGACTACGCTGAGATAAGGCGCAAGAACGAGGGCGAGCCAGGGGCGGTAGCGGTCCGGAAGGCCTGCGAGGTCCGCCTGAGGATGCTCTTCATGGCCATAGCGACCGCCGTCATCTCCATGGTGCCGCTGGCGGCCGGCACCGGCGACGGCGGATCCTTCCGTCAGCCCATAGCCTTCGTGGCCATAGGAGGGCTGGTCGCGGGGGGAATAATCGCCCTGCTGGCGATCCCGGCGGTGTACTCGCTCTACTGGAACATCAAGGAGCGCAGGGCGGCCAGGCGCGCCGCCGCCCGGTAGCGGACGGCACGGGGAGGGGGCGAGGTGACGGCCGGCGAACAGAAGGTGCTTGAGTCGCGGGGAGCTTCGCTGATGAGGCGCGATCCGGCGCTTTTCTCCGCGCTGGTCGCGATATGGCTCTCCCTGGCCGTGTTCGTACTGTATCCGGCGCTGAGGCTGTTCCTGACGGCGTTCGTAGCCGACGGACGCCTCTCCTTCTCCAATCTGGCCGAGGTGCTGGAGGGGTGGTATTTCAGGAGGGCGTTCGTCAACAGCATCTGGCTGGCGACTGCGGTCGCGGTGGCCGGGACCTTTCTGGGGTACCTGTACGCATACGCTGTGACGCGGATATCCATGCCCGCCTGGATGAAGTGGTTCCTGGGGGCGGTGACCACGCTGCCCCTTATCTCCCCGCCGTTCACGAGCAGCATAGCGCTCACCCTGTCGCTGGGCCCGAACGGCATGCTGCTGAACCTCCTGGGGGCAGGGGATTTCAACTTTTACGGCTTCTGGGGCACCTGGCTGTCCGAGATGCTGACCTACTTTCCCGTGTCGTTCATGACGATGGCCGCGGTGCTGTCCGCCTTCGACCCGAACCTCGAGGATGCCGCTCTCTCCCTCGGCGCCTCGCCGCGTCGGGTGTTCCGCACTGTCACCCTGCCGCTCTCCATCCCCGGGATTGCCAACTCCTTCCTGCTGCTGTTCGCCAGCTCGCTCGCGGACTTCGCGACCCCCCTGGTGCTCGGCGGACACGGCTTCCCCATGCTGCCCACCCAGGCCTACCTCCAGATCACGGGGATGTACGACCTCCGGGGGGGTGCCTCCCTCTCCTTCCTGCTGCTTCTGCCGGCGCTCGCGGTCTACTTCCTTCAACGTCGCTGGGTGGGCCGGAGGAGCTACGCCACCGTGTCGGGGAGGACGGGGAGCAGGTCGGGCTCAAGGACCGGGGGCAGGCTCGCGAAGGCGCTGGTCCTCTGCGCCTGTCTCTCCATTACCGCCTTCATCCTCTACCTGTACGCCCTCATACTGTCCGGGGCGGTGGTGAAGGTGTGGGGTGTTGACAACTCCCTGACCGCGGAGAACTTCATCTACGTGTTTACCTACGGAAGAAAGGCCATAACGGACACTCTCACGATCGCAGCCATCGTCACGCCGCTGGGGGGGCTCCTCGCCGTGGTGACCGGCTACCTGGTGCAGCGGAGGGAATTCTTCGGGAGGCGCACCATGGAGTTCATCTCCATGCTCAACTACGCGCTGCCTGGAACGGTCGTCGGCATCGCGTACATAATCGCCTTCAACGAGAGGCCGATAATGCTGACCGGCACCCTGACGATACTCGTCGCGGCGTACATCTTCAGGTACCATGCCGCCGGCATCAGGGCGGTCGTCGCGTCCCTCCACCAGGTCGACCCCTCCCTCGAGGAAGCGTCCGCCGGCCTCGGGGCGGGCCCCGCCCGTACGTTCTTCAGGGTGACCGCACCGCTGATAGTCCCGGCCGTGCTGATGGGGATGCGCTACCTCTTCATATACTCGATGACCGCCATAAGCGCCACCGTGTTCCTGGTGTCGGTGCGATGGAGTCTCCTGACCACGAGGATACTCGAGTGCATGACGGAGCTCCAGTTCGCAAGGGCGTGCGCCTTCTCGACAACCCTGGTGGCGATCGTCTACGTCGCCGCGGCGCTCCTAGCGTGGCTGACACGCATCGCCGCCAGGAGAGTCTCCGGCTGAACACGTGACGGACGGCTCCCGGTCCGAACAACTCCCTTGTGTCTCGTGGTGCTATGAGCTATCATATATTTTGCAAGCTGGGCGCCGGAGCACGCAGGCCCAAATCGAGAATGGAAGGCAGGAAGCGCAAATGCGCTGCACAGGAGCATCTGCAAGAGGAATAAGGCTCCCCGTTTTAACCAGGGGGGCGGATTTGGTCAGGGTAGTCTGCGACGAGCTTGAGCGAGCGTCGAAGGCCCCCCGGGATCCGTTCGAGTTTCACGACGGGGATGTGGTCGGTGTCACCGAGTCGATCCTGGCCCGCACGCAGGGCAACTTCGTCGCGCTGGACGATATAACCGCGGACGTGCGCAGGCTGACGCCCGAGGGAGACATGGCGCTGATCTTTCCGCTGCTCAGCCGCAACAGGTTCGGGCGAATGCTGTCCGCCTTCGCGGAGGGCGTTCGGGGCAAGCTGCACCTCCTGCTCTCCTACCCGACCGACGAGGTGGGGAACAGGCTCGTCGACCCGCTGGTCTTCCACGCCAACGCTGGAAGGATCAAGGGCGATCTTTTCTCGGAGAGGGAGTACGACGAGGTGTTCGGCCGCTGCCCCCACCCCTTCACCGGGGTCGACTACGTCGACTTCTACAAGAGGATGAACCCCGAGAAGATAGAGATCCACTTCGCCAACAACCCCCTGTCCGCGTTGACCTTCTCCAGTACGGTGATAGTGGCCAGCATTCACTCTCGTCACCTGCACCGGGAGATACTGGAGAGGGCGGGGGCCACCGTCTTCACCCTGGACCAGTTCTGCGCCGCGCCGCGCGCGGACGGCAAGGGGTACAACGAGGAGTACGGGCTGCTGGGGTCGAACTTCAGCGGCGAGGACTCGGTCAAGCTCTTCCCCAGGGAGAGCGCGAAGTTCGCGCGCGCCCTGGCAGACGAACTGCGGACCAGGACCGGCAGGCGGATAGAGGTGCTGGTGTACGGCGACGGCGCCTTCAAGGATCCGGCGGCGGGGATTTGGGAGCTGGCAGACCCTGTTGTCTCCCCCGGCTACACCGAGGGACTAGAGGGGCTCCCAAAGGAGATCAAGTTCAAGTACATCGCGGACAATCCCGGGGACAGGACGCCCGAGGACGCCGTAAAGGAGGCCATAAAAAGCAAGGGAGACATGGACCGGTCGGCCGGACGAGCGCTGGGCACCACTCCCAGGCGACTTACGGACCTGTTGGGGTCGCTTTGCGACCTAGTGTCGGGCTCGGGGGACAGGGGGACGCCGGTTGTCCATATCTCGGGCTACTTCGACTCCTATATAGACGACTGAGCCGGGCCTGTCCTAGAGAAAATTTCCCGCCCGA
>Ga0255347_1002477_pt1 | contig 26099 bp, 19 predicted proteins | sample wastewater_treat_2_FD_192479 | JGI IMG/M metagenome (GOLD analysis project Ga0255347, IMG submission 192479) | Wastewater microbial communities from Lulu Island WWTP, Vancouver, Canada - plant24 | ecosystem: Engineered > WWTP > Wastewater > Unclassified | place: Canada: Vancouver, British...
TCCTTGCCCGTGGGTGTGAACCAGGTCTCGCAGCGCCTCCCGAGCAGCTCCTCCACGGCCCGAGCTCGGTCGTCAACCACCTGCGCGGTGATCGACGTCCTGATGTCGTCGAGCAGATTCCCGGACAGCTCGCCGACCTCGAGTCTCCCCTGCGGCGCCCACAGAAGCTGCAGCACCCCCCAGTGCTCCGGTCGCGACATGCCCTTTTTCGGCGCATCCTTCGTGAAGAGGGCGCGCGTCATCCTGTCCGCGTCGGACCCCTTGGCGACAGGCTGGTAGACCCCTTTCTCCATACGCTCCAGGAGTGATTCGGCCGAGTCGAGAAACCCCTTGCGAACGCGGTAGCGCACGCCGCCCGAGGAAAACTCGACCGTGACGACCGGGGAGAGCCTGCGCCCCCACGGGCGGAGCCTCTCGACCTCCTCCCCCCTGGTGCCGTGGTTGTCCATGAGCGCGCAACGCAGAGCCTCGAAGAGGGTCGACTTCCCCGTCGCGTTCGGGGCGTGCAGGATGTTGATCCCCTCGGAGAAGGGTCCCGCGGACCGCTCGCCGAGAATGCAGCGCCAGTTCTCGACCTTTATGGAATGCAGAATCATGACCTCGCCTCCGAAAGAAGAGAATAGAGCTCCAGAAGGGCCCTCGTCCTGACCTCCGACGCCTTGCCGCTCTCGCGGATGCGCTCCCCGGCCTCCCGGATCAGCCCGGCCGGCAGGCCGTCCACCCACGACTCGTCCTCCGGCGCTGGCGACAGGCCGCCGCTGTCAACCTCGCTCCACATAAACCGCTCGGCGGCCCGCGCCACATCCTCGACAGCCTCCCGGTCGCCGGCCCGCATCAGCCCGGAGAGGCGCACGCGGAGAAGAGTGCTCTCCGGGTCGGGCAGTTCGGCGATCCGGTCGCGGACTCTCTCGATGCCCTCGCGGGAGTCCACCCGCTCGTCCATCGACACCCAAGAGACTCCGCCCGTGCGCACAGGAGAGATCACCGGGACGCTGCCGGGGCCGTCTATCTCCACGATCAGGACGCTGCCGCTGTCCCGCTCGCCGAACGAGGTCTGCTCGTGCGTTCCGGAGTAGGCCGTCCTCTCGCCGAACGTAGCGAAGGAGTGCCAGTGCCCGAGCGCGAGATAGTCCAGCCCCGAGCGGGTCGCGGCGTCCCTCGGGATGGGGTTGTCCCGCTCGTCGATCGGCGCTCCCTCCACCGAGCCGTGCGCCAGGCCGACATGGATCCGGTCGCCCCCCTCTGCCTCTATCCACGCGGTCGGGTCCTCGTCGGACCTCTTCGCGAGCAGGGGGCAGGGGTAGAGGGTGACGCCGGGAAGCTCGTGCGGCGAGCTCTCGCGAAAGACCATCACGTTGCGCGCCGCCTCCCACGAGCGGTCCTCCCAGACGGACCCCGGCACCAGCGGGTCGTGGTTGCCCGGAATGACGAAGACGGGGCACGACGCCCTCCCCAGGATGTCGACCACCCTGCGCACCAGCGCCCTGTCGACGGCGTTGTCCTCGAAGAGGTCCCCGGCGACGAGGATGAAGTCCGCCCCGCGCTCGGACGCCGCGGCGACCGCCCTCCGCGCGGCGGAGAAGCGCTCCTCGCGGACGCGCTTGCCGGCGTCTCCAATCCTCGCCAGCTTCATGCCGATCTGCCAGTCGGCCGTGTGCAAAAAGCGAACCATGAAAACCCCTCCCTCTCGTCAGTATCAGTCCGTCCACCTGCAACTCGATTATACAAAACCGGGGCGACCGTTTAAGGGGCGTCGCCCGAAATGTTCGGCGAATAGACCTCAGTCTTCGGATTCGCACACGCGCCGCAGAATCACCTCGTCGGCCTCGATAAACACCTCGCCGACATCGTCGGCAAGATCGCCGTCGACATCGAACGGCAACAGCGCCACATCTTTCCAGAGGGTGACGGCCTCTTTCATCTCTTCACGAATCTCCGGCGGCATGAGGGACTCGACCTCCTCCTTCAGAAGAGCAGGCGCCCACAGAGGGGCCAGCACCCTCTTCTCCTCGAGCCCCTTTTCAGTCCACTTCTCCCTGCCGAGCAGCTCCAGCAGCTTCCTCGGCAGAGTCTTGCAGTCAGGATGATACCTCGCGTCCTTGACGCCCGGAATCTGCGCGATCAAGGCTTTCGGGGGCACGAGAGAACAGACCTCGTAGATCGTGTCGGCGACATAGGCGCTTTCAGCGGCGACCTCCCGGCTCGGCGCGGCGAAGATCGAGAACCTGCGGTTGGGATAGCCATCAGGCCTCGTCCACTCCCAGAGGTTGTCGACCAGATAGGGCACGTTGAGCGGTGCGCGCTTCGTCGAATGCCTTCTCTTGGTCACCTCCCCGTCAGCCCCGGCCCTCTCTGCTCTGTAGATCTTCATGCAACATCCCTCCTGCGTCGTTTTTTGAGTTGAAGGCGTTGCCGCCAGCAGTTCAATGATACACAATCAGGGCGACTGTTTAAGGTGTTTCATGAGAACGATCTACCTGTCTGGGGTTGTCTACAGATAATCCCCCGGCCGCCTCATCGCCATGAACAAATTCATAGCCACGGTCTCATGTTCGGGGTAAGCAACGCCCGCCTCATTTCTCTTCTTCTCTATCAACTCATCCGACCACAAAGGATGACAGGGAACGAGGACTCTTTTTCTACTTTCCCACTGTGACACGAAGCAGACCTCCCCCGAATCCATGCTCCATTTGTAGCCGAATTGGTCAAGGACTCGGCTGAGAGTCGCTCCTTCCTCCGCTATGAACGGTCGCCAAAGATTGCCCGTAGTGCCGACAACATCGGAACAGAGGTCGATCTCGGCGTTCGAATCCAGCGCCAGTCTGCCCATCTCCACTGCGAGGCGCCAGTCTAGCAACCCGTGATAATAGAGGTTGGAGTAGTCCCTAAGGCACAGATTGCAAGACGTGTCGCAGTGCTCGCGGTGGTCCGGCCGCATCCACTTGACCACTATGCTGTCTGACTCGAGATCGCAGGCCGTTGACAGCAAATGAGAGAAAACTTCATGATCGGCTAGCCATCTGCAATAGCCCGCCCCATTCTCCAGACTGTCGCACAGGAAAACCTGGCCGCGCGGCACACCGTCAACGGACACGGTTCTGATGCCGGCCTGCAGTTCCTTAACGTCGATATCCAACAGTGCCGACGCTGCGGTTCTCAAGAGAAAGGCGAATGAATACCAGGCCGCTCTGCCATAGACTGTCCGAGGCGATATAGCGATGGTCGACGCCAAAGTCTGCAAGTCCACCACAAGGACGTCGGTCTTCTTGCGCGACAAGAGAGCGATTGTTCTCTCTTCCCCGTCCCAGTCGTCGTCAAGCGTTGTATAGAACACACCATCAATGTCCCTGTTTCTTTTTTCTCGAAAGACAAACCCCCCCTCGTCTCCGTTTGTATTCAGGGAGACGACCTCCTTGGCCGAGGTCAGGAGCGCGATGTTGCTTCCGGCGAGATGCTCCCGAGGCTCCGAGTCCATAAAGAGCATGGGACGGCTTGCATGAGGCATCCACTCGAAGTTGCCGTCGAACTCGCGCGGCCTGTCTTCGCAGTAAAACCCCCACGGCACGCGAGCGTCGTAATAGCTCATCTCATGTTCGCCGCACGCCGGGCATTCGTTCCTCCGCGAAGCAGCATCTTCGACCTCGCAGATGGCCTGGCATTTCCCGCAGATTCCGATCAATCTGTTCTCCTCCCCAAGAGGAGGAGTGAAGCCTGGCTTCGCTTTCACATGATTGCCTTCGGGGAGGAGCCTCACTACGCCTTCGGAACGGTAGACACGCTTGTCCTTGACGGTCTCGGAGCCGGGTGCGAACTGGGCTATCGCGATGTCGAGTTCTCGATCGACCGTCCCGTGTTCGGGGGGCCACGGCATCGCTATTCTAGGCAGTTTTGTGTAAAGCAAACGGACACGTGTCGGGAAGCCGAACATGGGCAGGAGTCCGGCGTTCGCAAGGCGCTCGCTCAGGTACTGCTGCGTAAACCCGGGATCGTTCACGCAACGGTCGATTTCCTCCACCAGTCCTTTGGCTACGAAACCGCCGAGCTCCTCCTTCAATAGTCGCATCTCCCCTGCGTTCCCGGCCCGCGCGGTACCCTTGACCAGCACCCCGAGAACCCGCTCCACCAGCTCGTGGCACTCCTGGCTGTCAATGAACTTCGCGACCTCGCCTCTTCTCTTCCCCCACATCTCCACCGTGCCGAACTCTCCATGCACGCTGTCATGGCCGCCCTCCTCTTTTTGGAACGGGGCGAACGCGTGTCGAAGCACTTCCTTCATCAGGACCCTCTTGATTATTTCGACCTGGCGGACATCGATGTACGGCTGCGGAGGCGGATCGCCGGTGATAGACTCGGGGCGGTTGTAATAGAACTCGTCGTGGCTGCGACCCCGACAGAAAGTCGCCGCGATGGAGAGTCCAGCCCCTCGTCTGCCGGCCCTGCCGACACGCTGCTGATAGTTGAACCTGCGAGGAGGCATGTTCGCCAGCATCACCATCGAGAGCGAGCCGATATCGACCCCGGCCTCCATCGTCGTGGTCACGCTCAGCAGGTCTATTCCATGAACAGCCGGGATCTCCGAGTTCTCCTCGTCGGTCAGGAACACCTCCTGAAACCATCGCTGCCGCTTGGGCTTGTCCGCCTTGTCGGTTTGTCCGGTAAGCTCCTCGCAATGAAAGCGGAACGCACCGCCCGACTTCTCGGAGAGGTATCTGTAGTAGTCGAGCGAAGAATAAGGCTCCCCCTCGCATAATGGCTCATTGCATTTCGGACACCGCCCAGCGGCCTCGTGCATGAAAAAAGCTCCGCATACGGGACAACGCCACCCCCTGCTCTCATCCCCCTCTTCGCGCAACTCAAGCCAGAGATTATTCGGATCAACTCCCAAAGGTCCACCCCGCAACGGTTTCACCAAAACATTACTATTTCTCAGTGCTCTTTTAGCAAGATTCGGCTCTATACCAACGTCCTCGAGGTAACGTTCGGTTGCTCCGACAAAAAGAGCATCTCTATTATCACCTTCATCAAAATATGGGGAGTATTTAAACTTTTTAGCCTCACAGGTCATGCGTAGCGCCGCCTGTACTGCTTGAACAAGACGATCGTCCTCGTTGTCATCGTATCTGTAGGTCACGAAGCCAATGCCCAGGTTCTCGAGCGCTCCCATCGTGTGAGGGAATAGACAGAACATGATTTCGCGCATCAGGCACTGTTCCATATACTCCACATGCACTTTCTCACCGTAACTCAAATCATTCCGAAGGGTGGGGCTGCCTTTTGACCAGTTGAACAGCCTCCACCACTCCTGTCCCTGCAAATCCAAGGCTTTTGCATCTGAACCACCCGGGCATATTCCGTAACGAAGCAACATGCCCCACACGATGTCTCTAATACGACGAAGAGGGACTCGACGCGGATACCCCCATATCATGCCCCTGTTTTCCTCTGAAAGGCTTTCTTGGTCTTCGTCCAGCGCAAACATTTTAAGGTCGCTCGCCAGCTCCCTCGGCAGATACTCGGAAGTCCCCGGCTTATGAGCTTTGCTCGACGATTTGACATCCGCATGCATTCGCGGGTTGATCCTCGATATCTCTTCCAAAAACTCGGGGCGGCAATTCGATTTGGAGGCATTGGAAAGGACACTGTCAAAAAATCCATCGGTCAATATTTTATGGGCATCCAAAACGCAGACTCTCACCATATCGCGGAAATGGTCCATTTCCATTCCCGCCGACAGCTTCGCGGCGTCCTGCCGGCTATCGGTGAAGACCACGAGCTTCCGGCTCGGGCGACCGTCCGTCGTCGCAGGCAGTTCCCGTGAGAGAGCCCCAGCGAGTACTTGAGCTCCGCGCTGAAAACCGGTGCGATGCTTGCGCAGCGGGGAGCGCTCCATTCCTCGCTTGCTATAATCCACACTGCAGCAAGGACATTTCAGGGGCAAGCCGAAACTATGGTTTCCATTTTTCGTGGTTATCCTGAAGAGTTTTCCCATCTGTGTCGCTTCAGAACTGCGCCCTTTCAAAACGACCTTGCCTGTAAAGGCATTCAACCGAGCGACACTCCAAGTGTGATCATCACCTTTATGCACATAATTTACACCGTCAGCAACCTCGCCGCCAGGCCAGAATATGGCATAGTCCTTCTGATCATTCTCCGATGGACACCGGTCCGGCATTCTCTCAAGTTCAGGCTGATCGGGCGTCAGTATCCAGTAGTGCTGTTCATCATCCGCGATCTCCTTCGCAAATCCTCCAAAGTAGACCTCTCCGCAGTTGCTGCACACCCAAAGGTCGAGGACGCGCCCTCCGCAAGAGCAAGTCAGACGATGTCGGGAGTGGAGGGCGCCGCATTTCGGCAAGTGCGTCTCCTTGCTGTCCCTCCCCTCGCGGGCGGGGTCGTTGCAATCCGGGTTGGTGCAGACCCACAGACCCTCGAGGTTGTGGAAGAACAGATGCCCCCGCAGCGGTTGAGGCGCCTGGCAGGTGTTGTTCATAGCCAGGCCGAGCGCCATCAGCAGGCCGCGCAGGGCCTCAGACGCCGAGCGGGCATCATTGTCGCATGATCGGACATCCTTCTCGTGATCGCCGAAGAGCGCTTCGCACACCCTGGTCAGCCTGGTCGCCCGAATCACCCCGTCCTCGCGACACGCATCCCGGATAGCGTCCACTGCGGACACTCTGGCAAGCGCATCCCCGAGGCCCTTCCGCCAGGACTCGGACGTGTCCGTGATAGGAGCCCCCAGGGATTCCGCGAGAGCCGCCGCTGCGCTTTTGGTCTCCGGCCCGTCAGTATTCGCCGGAGTCATCGTCTCAAGCGGGTCGCTCTGAACGGAGGCGGAAAAGGCGGAGAAGGCATGGCGATATGGCCTGAGCAGGAAGCGGGCACCCTCCTTCGGAGGAGTCTGCTCGCCCTGAATCAGCTCAAAACGATCATTGCGCCCGAAGAACTCGCCAAGGAATTGTGTTGACTTGCTGTCCTCGACTAGGCTCGCCGATGTCGCCATTATCCTCAGTTGTTCGGAGTCCGGGGACAACCCCAGCCTGTCGAGCACCAGTCTTAAAACGTAAGCTATCTCCGTGCCCGAAGTACCCCTGTACGAATGCAGCTCGTCCACCACCAGGAAGAAGGCGTTCTCCTTGTCCTGCTCCAGCCACTCGCGGGTTCTTTCGAAAATCGGGGCTTCGATCTCCCGCATCAGCATAATGTTGAGCATCGAGTAGTTCGTTATCAGGATGTCCGGAGGGGTCTCCTGCATATCCCAGCGAGACCACATCTCGCCGCCGTAGATGTTCGCGAAGTGGTAGCGTATCTCCTCGTCCACCCCCGGTTGCTCCAGTACCCTCTCGACCTGTTCCCAAGCGTCGTCCGCCTGTTTCATTGCGACTCTCAACTTGCTAAGGGCATTGTTTTTGGAAGGTTCACCCGACACAGGGGTAAGCCCGGTATAGCGACCGAACAGCATCCTGTTTCCTCCTCGCTCCTCGTCCATCCATTCGTGCACCGCAGGACTGTCCAGAGTCATGCGAAGCCGACGCATTTGATCCTCGACGAGAGCGTTCAGGGGATAGAGTATCAGGGCGCGAACCGCGTGCGGTCGAGAGGCATGCCCCCACTGTGGTTCTCTTTGGCTCTTTTTCTTCCTCCACCAGTACCTGCCGGAGGAGGGGCTATTGTGGACTCTACTCCAGTTCGACGATTCATGCGCCAAGGACGCAAGCAGAGGTAGGAGAAAGCACTCGGTCTTTCCCGATCCCGTACCGGTCGTCACCACAATATCCTTCTTTTTGTTAATGACTGCGTCGAGCGCCTCCCACTGATGCTGGTAAATCGAATAGCCGCTCGGTATAAGCCCCTCACCCAGACGAGCAAGCCCTTCGTACCCCTCTCCGAGAGCCATCGCTGCCCCCCCGAGGGTGTACTGGGAACTCGGATATACAGGGACCGGCTCTATCAGGGGCTCCTGGGACAGGATGCCCGGCTCCCCCAGCAACACCCTGCGCTCCGCGTCCAGAACGGGATAGCGGAAAGGGAAGGCGCTTTCGATGTAGAGGCGATAGATTTCGCGCAATCGCTCATAAGAACCGACCAGATCGTTCATTGTCTCTCCTCCATTTCCAATTCGAGCAAGCGGCATAGCCGTTCCGCAAGATGCCTGGTGACGCCTTCGTATATCAACATGCGCTGACCATCGCCCGATAAGTGACGCGGGAGCAGCCCGCCGGCGAGGACAAGCGCCCTCTCATAGGGAAGAGGCCACCTCTCCCTCTCCATGATGACGAGCTGCTCTTCCCGCTTTCGAAACCAGACGGGAGAAAGCCCTCTCTTCTTGCGCGCAAGAAACCTCATACCATAGAAGTCGCCGATTATCCCCTTTTCAGAGCCGTCCTCGAACAAGACATACATCGATCTCCTGAAGGGACGGTCGAAGACGAGCCGGTACAGGCCATCCCAACGGTCTCCTGTATAGCGCACCGTGTCAATCATCTTGTCACTGTTCAGGTCGTACCTCGAGATCTGGTACCTGTTATGCAGGTCCACTTCCCATTCGTTTTCCCTGAGCAAGCGCTTCCACTCCTCGAGGCTGGGCAGCGATCCGGCCATCTTGAGAGAGACGCAACCGACATCGTGAATGCCGCTTTCCTCTGCGCACAAACTCTTTTTCTCGGCAGGAATGGCCAATCGCAACGGTCCCTGCCTTTGAGACCTTTCAGCAAGGACGCATTTCTGTCCTATAGCGTCGACGAGAGCAGGGGTGCGCTGCCCCGTCAATACTACCTCCTCTCCGTTTGCCGTCGTCAGAAGCGCCGGAGGAACAACTCCCCACCGGAGGCGGGCGTCATGGTCAAGATGCCCGAGAAGGATATAGCGCCGGAGCGTGGACCAGCCACCACTGTCGGAGGGGACAATCTGTCGACAGGACTTCTGAAAAAGATTGAAACTGCCCGAACCTGCGGCGCTGCACCAGTAGAGGAGCCTTTCATGCTCCTGCCCTGCGTCGGAGCCGTCGCTTTCAGTATCAACAGCGCAGTCGTCGAAAGCCGCAGCGTCGAATGAGTCGGGTATCTCGTATTTCAGAGAATGAGTGAATCGACTGCACTCGTAGTTCTTTTTCATCCAATCGGCTTCACCATCATTCAAGAGAAAGGTATTTTTCTCGTTCCGGGCATTACGGATGCCCGCCCTAACAAGAATCTCCCTTCCGATCGCTTTCGTCGCTTGCGAATCCTCGTGTTTGGACTCGTCGAGGTTGACCGCCAGAGCAAGATAATACTGTCCTCTCTTCCCAGCTTCGTACTTTATGCATGGAAAAGTGGCATGGCACCTGTCTCTTCGAATTATGTCTCCGATCGTCTCGCAAATTGCCCGGCGCCTATCTCTCGCCGCATTATGAAGTATGGCGATATAATGCAATTCACTCATAACGCGCATCCTCCCATCCTTTAATCCCCCTCGAGAAACACGCCCCTTATGCGCAGTCCTCCGGTGGAGACTGGACTGCTATCCCATACCTCCTCTGGACAGGCATGTGTCTGGATCTCCTCCCAGCCGATGACACGGAACACCGTTCTATCGTCGGGGGCGGCCTCCGATTTGTTTTCGTCCCGGTTTCCTCCACTGGAAGAGCCGTCACTCGCCCACGCCGCGATCGAATAGAAACCTGTCAGCAACTCGGATGGCAAGGGCGTCTCCGCCTGAACCTCGATGTCGTCCCAACGGAGCAGGCGCTTGCCGTCCTCTTGCTGAAGAACCAGGGAATACCGCTCATCGAAACCAAATATCTTCACGACCGGTGGATGCCCCTCTATCCATGCGTTCTGGTTCGGTGCGCGCAGCCCCCCCGCAAGTGATACTCTTGTCTTCGCGCGAGGCGTGAGGGCTTCCACCAAGTCATCGCATTCAGACGCTGCGGGCTTGTGCCATTTTATGTCGAACGAACAGACCATGCAGTGCTTGTATTCGACGAAGCCTTCATGAGGAATACGCTCTCCCCATTCAAGCAGCTTGGACGAGCGGAGCCTGCCCATCTCGTCATCAAAGACGCCCTCGCGGCAGAGAAGAATAAAGCGCTCTCCGAGATCGGGCGAAGGCTTCCAGGTCGCCCACGGCCCGTACTCGCCTTCTTCCGGGTCTCGAACAAGGATCCAATAGTCCCTTCTTGGGAAGACCATGCTCTGAACGACGGGGCTGCCTGTTATTGGGAATTGCATCGCGGCATCCACGAATGGCACCTGCTCCCAGAGCGGAAAGAAGAAGCCGTCCTTGAGTCGCCTCAATTTCTCATAGGGGCCGCCCTCTCGTTCCACCAAAAGCGCCGTGCTTCTCATTCCGCGGGGCTCCTTTGGAAAAACAAAGTAGAGCACGTCATCCGACCTGCGGTTGTAGACGCGATAGAGGCCGCACTCGATCCTGTTCGGGACTCTCCTCTTACGATCCCGTCGTGCCTCCTCGGTCTTCCACTCCTCCGACTCGTACACTCTGTAAGCGGCCCTGTAGAACTCCCACCGACGCCCGGGGTCGGTGTGGCTGAAGCCCTCCTTGAGATGACGCTGCGTGAACTGTCTGCGAGTCAGCCAATAGCCCAACCGCTCACAATCAAAACCGTGCGGCTGCTCGCCGCGAAACAGCTCGTTCAAAACATCCTTGTCGCACTCTCGGAGGATAGGCTGAGAAAGCGCGTATCCGATATATCTACGAGGCCCTGTGTCCGGAGCCACCGCCGTAGCCTTAAAACCCAAGGAGAGAAGATATTTGTTCCACTCCTCCCAGAGCGCGACTTCGGAACCTGTGTCGAACCCATCCGGGCGCCCTGGACTAAAAGGGGGAGTGAGCAGAAGCTCTCCAAATCTGAGAAAATAGTTGCGCGACTCCGCTTCTTCATCATGCTGCATTTTGTTGGCCGCAAGGACAAGGGCGCCTAGAAAGGCTACACATTTGGGCAGCCCGTCGCTTGCCCGCCCTTTCAGGCTCGCCATCTCCAGTCTGTTTGAACGGACGCATTTCTGTCTAACCGCGACGAGGAAGTCATCGACAGGTTTCTCCAAAGGCTCATCGATAAAATTTTGAGCAGTTTCGAAGAGAGAATCTTCGTCAACGGTCAGAAATACAGGCGATCCCTTCGCGATGCCCGTTGTAAAATAGGCTGCGATGGAACTATTCCAAACATCGTAGGATGCCATAGAACCCCTCCCGGTGAATCAGATTTTTATCCACTCGATCATGTCCCGGTATCCTCTGTGCAGCTCCCTTATGATTCCGCCGAAAAAACTGTCGCAGGACCGAATGTGAAGAACAAGAGTGTCAATGGCCCGAGTCATCGGTATCATCATCCAGCGAGCGGCGAATTTTTTCGCCAGAGACTCCTCGTCTACGTAGGGGGGCACCCCTCCTGAAGGCGCTCTCCAAGAGGATAGCTTGTAGTCGTAGAGGTTATCGACGTCGAAATTCATCACGCTCCACCCCTCGAGTCCGCGGCAGGAGTCGTACTGGACTATGCGAAGGTCATCCGTCGACATGGGAAATGTTTTTCTCCGCCTCTCAGAGGTCCCGTCCCACACGGAGTACCCCCACTCGCCGTACCACTCCGAGGCAATCGAGCGGCCATCAATGACAAGTTGGGGAGGTACGCACGTCAGCAGATCGACAGGGTGGTTCCCTCTTTCCTTTGCCTCGGACACAATCCTCTCCAACAGCCCCTTCATGGAGACGGGTTCTCCCTCGGCCACTATCACCTTTCCACCGACAGATTCGGGATTGTCCTCCACGGCCCAGTCAACAAGGTCAAGGTGCCTGGCCAGGGCATTGGCAAAACGAGCAAGATTGGCCTTCATCCTCAAACCTTTTTTCAGTATGACACGCTTCGTCTTATAGCCGGCAGCCAAACTCCAGTCGCACCTGTCGTCTTGACGCACCAGCTGGTCGCGCCCATCTGCGACCACGAGCCTGGAGGGAGTGAAGATTAAATGCAAAAGCTCCTTCTCATCCTGGGGCCAATCCTGCCCCTCGTCGACAAACACGTAATCCCAGGATAGATCAGTTGGATTAGCCTCCATGGCCTTCTTGAAATCGTCTGGAGCAAGCGCTTGCTGCTGATAAAGATCGAGGGCATCTCTTTTATATTTTTGATAATTTCCATAGAAGTTGTCGTCTTTGTCGGGCATAATTCCTACCTGGCGAAAACATCTTGTAAGAAAGGAATGGACGGTCTGCACCTCGACTAAGGTTCTCCCCGAGTCGTCGTATCTGCCCATCAACGCAAGCAGCCTTCGCAGGTCAGTGACAAGAGCGTTGTTGTAGGTTAGAACGAGTACCCTGGCACCATGATCCTTTTGCAGTCTCCAAGCCAGGCCCAGAAGTATCATGGTCTTGCCTGTTCCTCCGTGACCTTCGAATATCAGCTGTTCCTTTCCGATTCTCTCAAGCCAATCGGACTGGATCGCCTCGTTTGCGATCTTATCCATGCGGCCTCTGTCCAAGGGGGTGGGTGACAGGCGGCGGGAAAACAGTTCCGCTGTCTTTTTTATCACACCGGCGTTACGCTCGTGCGTTGCGTAAAAAAACCACTTGCCCCTGGACCCAAAGATTCGTTTGGACTCCGCCGCAGCGGTGTTTAGCAGTTTCGTCCACGTCAGTCTGGAGGGGAGGACGTTGTGCTTACATTTCGGAAGGGAATCGAGCGGCACATTGCGAAGCCATATTAGGCTCGTAACGTACGGAGGTTCGGTATTTTCGACATTATCGCTAATATAGCCTCTCAACGAATATAATTGATCACTGCTCTGTTCCGTTGCACTGTTCCAATATTCACCCTCCACAGAATCTCTATACTGCACCTTGACTGTATTACCGGTAAACCGAACCCGGCCTGGGGCATGATCCTTGACCTCAATCACGAGGCAGAGCGTGCGGACTTGAACGGCAACAGGTTCATCCGAGTCCAGGGCCTCTCGGCCGATAGGCTTGAAGCACGAGAAGGTCGCCCTGTCATCCGTGATGTCAGCGAGCAGCAGCACATCTATGTCCTGAACAGTCTGCCCGTAACACTGAGCGTTCGGAATTATCGTGATGTCGACGCCGGGGGCCGTCTCGGCCCAGGGCCACGCGTCCAAGATCATCTGTCGTATGGCTCGGGCAGCATCAACCTCCGCACCTCTTTCAGATTCGACAATTCTGATCATCTCCGCCTCCTGGATTGAGAATAGTTGAAAAACAGATCCGCTGCTATTCACAGAAAAAAATCATCCTCTTCAGTTCAAGGATATTCTATCACTATGACAACCCGGATATGCGGTCTGCGATTTCAGGACATCCTTAACACTTCATTCCCCCAAGGAGGCCCCAATTAAGTCCTCCGAAGCGAGCTAATATTCCGCCAAGAACATAACCGTGTCCGAATAATCGACCTCGTAGAGCGTTTCGCCACCGGCGTCGGTCAGCAGATTGACTATGGTTTCCGCCTCCTTAAGGCGATAGTGAAACAGCAGTGCCAGATGGAGGGGAGTAACTCCAATACTGTCGGGGATGCTCACGAAGGCCCCCGCCTCGATAAGCAGACGAACCACCTCGGAGGAATTCGCCCTCACCGCGCGGTGCAACAAAGGCTCTCGATTGTACTGCGGGATGTTCGGATTCGCCCCCGCTTCCAGCAGCACCCGCACTGCGTCCGCGCATGTCCTTCTGATTCTGCAGTTGTTGACAGCAAAACTCAGCGCGCTCTCGCCCGTCTCCAACATGGCGTCAGCGTCCGCCCCGGCGGTCAGCAGAGCTTGAAGCACATCCTCGCTCCTGTTCATCATGACTGCGTGCATCAACACCGTGAGGCCGTCCTCGCCTCTGACGTTCGGGATGGCCCCCGCCTCCAGCAGACATTCGACAATGCATGCGCGACCGTTTCCTTCCACGGCGTGCAAGAGCGCGGTCCTTTTGGACTTGTCGCGGGCATTGACCTTGGCGCCGGCTTCTATAAGGGCTTTGATGGGCTCGTCTGTCTCCGCGCTTTCGGCGGCGATCATGAGCGGCGTGCATCCGTGCCGGTTCTTTGCGTTGACATTGGCACCACTTGCTATCAGAAGAGGTACAGCCACTGGATCGGCCGCTAACTGCATCAAGGGCGTTTCACCGGACTTGTTCACGCTATTCGGATTGACGCCAGCGTCCAGCAGCATCCGCAGCGTCTGCTCGGTAAACCCAGACTCCATCCTATGCAACACCGTGTTGCCCTCGTCGTCCATGGCCGAGGCGTCGGCTCCGGCGTTCAGGAGGAGTTCAAGTAGTTTCGGCTCCGGGGCTCTTTTCATGCAGAGAAGGGGAGTCAGCCCCTCGTTGTCTCGCGTGTTCACGTCCGCGCCCGATTTCAGCAGCAGCTCCACCACACCGATGTTCTGCTCTTTTTCAAGGGCCGCCATGAGTGCTGTGCGACCGGCGTCATTCCGAGCGTCGACCTCCGCGCCGGCCGACAATAGCACCTCCGCGATCTTCGTGTCGGAGCGGTTCGCCGACCGATTATTGACACCGAGCATCAGCGCTGTGTAGTTGTAGTTGTCCCTGGCGTTCACATCCGCCCCGGCGTCCAGGAGCACGCGCAACACCATCGGGTTGTCGTTGGACCACGCCGCTACCATCAGAGCCGTCTTTCCATGATCGCCCCTGCCCTCGATGTCCGCGCCGGCCTCCAGAAGAGCCGCTACAACCTCGTGGTTCCTGTTGTGCTCGGCCGCGATCACAAGCGGTATCCTATCAGCCAAGTCTCTGACCTCGATGTCCGCTCCGGCAGCCAGAAGGGCACGCAGGACCTCCGGATTGGCGTTCTCCGCGGCAGCCCTCATCAGAGCAGTCCCCCCGGTGACGTCGGTATCCTCCAGATCGGCCCCAGCCGCCAGAAGGACTCTTATGACCTCGGGATCGGGATTGCTGCTGGCGGCCCGCATCAAAGCGGTCACATCGTACTGGTCGAAGTCCGAAACAGAGGCACCGTTCCGAATCGCCTCCTCCACCTCGTCCGCGGACGCGGTCTTGCACAGATCCAAAAAGTCAATCTCCTTCGCACGAGTGTTTCGCTTAGTCATGACAATCCCTCCCTCTTGGACTATGCCAATTATACAGAACCGGGGCGACTGTTTAGGGGGTGTTGCCCGAAACGTCCGGCGAATAATAAAACGAGCGGGCGAAAAATCTTCCTCGCGGCGACGACCTAAACGGTCGCCCCGAATTGGTATGATTGCGACGGTCGAAGGGGCGAGGCTCTCTCGGCAAAAACTAGAAACCAAAAACGTAGGAGGAACAGCCCATGAAAATCATCGAAGGCATGAAGCGTCTGAGGGTCATAGAGAAGCGCATGGATTCGCAGCGCAGGGCAATAACGGAGTACGCCTCCAAGCTCACGACCGAGATGCCTCGCTTTCAGACTAAGGAGGACCAGGCCAGGGAGGTGGCTTCGCTGATCCAGTCCAACAACGATCTGTTTGCGGAGTACCTGCGGATCAAGCGCTCGATAGAGTACACCAACCTGAAGGTGACTCTGGAGCTGCAAAAGAGCGTCTACACCATCTCCGACCTCCTGGTTATCAGGAGGAAGCTGGCCGACATGATGGTGGCGACCTACCGGGCGCTCAACGACGACATGGCGCAGCACCGCCTTAGGAACACCCCAAGGTACGACGGCGAGACCCCCAAGGTAGAGACCCTCTACGACGAGCGGGAGAAGCTGGAGAACATACGGAAGTGGCAGGATCTTTCCGATATGATCGACTCCAGGCTGGAGGTCGTCAACGCCACTACCGACCTGATCGAGATGGAGTGACGGGCACGGAGGCGACCCCTCCGCGTCCTCCTGAAGCGGCGACGTAAAAGGAAAATAGGGAAAGACCCTGGTCGGGGTCAAGACACCGGACGTGGCTCAAAGCGAGCCTCGAGGAGTGCACGATAAGTGCGAGGCTGAAGGCTCAAGGCTCAAGGTTCAAGGCTAAGACGCCCCCGCGTCGGTAACCTGGGGATCAAGAGTCAAGGCTGACGGCTGAAGAAACCGACGTCTCGGTCTTCGATCCGGACGTTTGACGGAAAAACCCGGAACAGGTGCGCCCGCTCTTTCCCGGGCACTCTCACCCCCGGCTGTCGCCGCTTCACCTTTTTAGCAATCGCCGACGGCGCCGTCCACCCGGACGGCACCGTTTTCGCCGCTTGGACCGGCACGATGCGAAAAACCGACCGAGTTCCATCAGCAGCAAAACCCCCCGTGCGTAATTCCCTTCCCCGGTGTACTATTGAAGCTGTCAACAGCATCGCAAACATCGGGGCCTGGTGAGGAAATATGAGTGAAGAGAAGAACTTCAAGCCGGTTTTCACCATAACAAACAGCATCACAGCCGGATTGACCCGCATCGAGAGGGCACGCGGATTTCTGGAGGGCGCGTCTCTGTCCGAGAATTGGCTGCGGGAGAATGAACGACGCGCTCTGATCCTCGAAGCGCACCACACCACGCGCATCGAGGGGACGCGCCTGGCTCTGGACCAGGCCGAGCAACTCCTCGAAGGCAAGCCGGTCCCCCGCGCCGACCCCGACGATGTAAGGGAATTGCTGAACTACAAAAGAGCCTTCGAGTTCGTCTCGGAGTATCTCCAGCACGGTGGCCCAATCACCGAGGGACTGATCCAAGGGATCCACAAGCGGCTTGTCGATGGAGTGCGAGGCGGAGCCGCCGCCCCAGGAGAGTACAGGAAAACACAGAACTACGTGGTCGATGCGGCGACCGGAGAGACCGTCTACACTCCGCCCCCTGCGCACGATGTGCCGATCATGATGGGTGAACTGGTGAACTGGCTGAACAGCGAGAAGGACGTTCACCCGGTTCTGGAGAGCGGCATCTCCCAGTACCAGCTGGTTCACATCCATCCGTTTCTGGACGGCAACGGCCGCACATCCCGGCTCCTCTCAACCCTGTGTCTCTACCGGGCCGGGTACGATTTCAAACGGCTGTTCACCATCAGCGAGTACTACGATCGGAACCGGCTTGCATTCTACCGGGCCATTCGGAGCGTCCGCGCGAACGACATGGACATGACCGCGTGGCTGGAGTTTTTCGTGGAGGGATTATCCTCCCAGATCGCGGAGGTCCGAGAGCGCGGCGAGATGGCGATTCGACGCGAATCCCTGGTGGAGCATCACCATCTCTCGGATCGTCAGGCCCGGGCCCTCGCCCGCATCGTGGAACAGGGCGGTCTGACCATACAGGATTTCGAGGAATTGTGCCCGGAGACCAGCCGGCGGTCCCTTCAGCGAGACCTGAAGGGCATGGTGGATCTGCGGCTTATCGTCGCAGAGGGCGAAACCCACCGCCTGGTCTACCGCCTGGCTCCGATGGAGTAACGTTTACGACAGGTTTGCGACAGTCTTCGCGACATCTTTGCGACACAGGACGCCGTCTCGATGCGCGGAGGGATCTCCCTTTTTTACCACCCTCGAATGATACAATAGCGGCGATGGAGGCGAGCAAGCATGAGCAGACAGTTCAACGTCATAATTGAGAGGGACGGAGAAGGCTGGTACATCGCCTCGGTACCCGCCTTAAGAGGCTGCCACACCCAGGCGAAATCGCTCGACGAGCTGAATAGCAGGATAATCGAGGCTATAGAGCTTTGTATGGAGGTTGGAGTTCCGGGGTAAGTGGGGCTTCCGCATCAGTCTACAGAGAAACTCGTCCATAAAACTGCGTGGGGTCATTTCTGGAAAACGCGCTCTTTCGGAGCCACCCGCGCGCATTGAAAGCCACCTGACGCGCCAGGGCGGAGCCACCCGAATCGAGAGACTCCGCCGGTTTTCGTCTACCGACGTCTAGTCAAACGTCCTGGAACACATGGACTTGCTGCCTCCTATCTCTATCCTGTACGCTCGGGAGGCGAAACGAAAGCACGATTCGCCTCCTGCGATCAGAGAATACACGTTGTTGCTAGCATTGGATTTGTTTTGTCAATCGGCTGTGCTGCTATACTGAATGAGCTGAAACCTGTTGACATCTTTCATTATAAGTATAAATTGTGCTGCCTTTTCTAACGCTATATGTTGTTGAAGTATAGCCCTCCAATGTTCCTCCTGTTACGCATAGCTGCTGGTTCTTTTCGTTGTAAACGTAAACACTGCTTCCTTTCTGAACTGCGGTACTGATAGCCATGCAAATCCCTCCTCACTATTCTGATAAAAAGGCTTCGGTTTCAGATCAGACCATTGCCTGATTATGCACGTACACTGCGCTCCCCCTTTGTGCCTGTGTGCCTATCGCCATGATATCTCCTCCTGTCGATTATTTGGAATGTCTCATCCGCTATTAACTCTACACAATTGCGGCGACCAGTTAAGGGGGGTTGCGGTTAAATCCAGAAGAAGAAAAAGAGAATCGCCATGACGACCGCTATGGCAAAGGTGTTTTCCGCAAGCCAGTCCAAAGCACTGCTGAATATGGGAGTCATCAGCACCCGATCAATAAGAAAGAACGCAAGAAACAAGAGCAGCTTGTACTCATTCGCCCCGAAAAGCGGTTTACCGGCAAGTTTTTCAAAGAGACATGCCACGACGACACCCAACATGGCAACAACTGCTCTGAATCGAAAACTTACTATGCTGCCTAAAAAAGAGTCGAAATACAAAGAGTCTGCAAAACACCGATACGCGACTCCGAACAGGAGAGCGCAGCCGACAAAGAACACCCAATTTGCTTGTACATATCGAGCTGTTTGCTCCAAACGCAGTTGATTCGATGAAAGCAGCGTGGCGATACTGCGGTTCAATACCAATGCCGCGAGACCGAGCAAAGTTCCATGGAGCAAATAGTATCGATTCAAATAACTACTGATTTCAGCAAGAAAACCATCCTCAAGCTCGTATTCATCCATTGAGCATTATCCTCCTTCTCGGCGTCGGGAAGAACGCATATCGTTTAGGGGGTCAGCTTTTGTCCGCACATCCCTTCTTGCTCTTTCGCGCCTGATCTCGCCGACCAGAGCGACGACGTCGGACTCGTCCCCAAGCCCCGCTCGCTCCGCTTCGCCCGAGAACGCCGTCTGAGCCTCTCTTATGGCCTCCAGCGACGTGACCTTGGCGAGTTCCATCCGAACATCCCCCCTCAAAGCAAGGCATTCCTTGCATTCCTTACATCAAAGCATGGACCATCATGCGCAAAAATGCAAGCGGCATGCCAAGGCGTTGGTATCCCCCCTACCTCCTCCTCATGCACGACTGCAGGTCGTTTGAGGTGTAGGCGAGGTGGGCGGCTAGGGCCTCCAGCGCGGCGTCCAGGTCGCGCGCGGCTACGGCCTCCAGGATGGCGCGGTGCTGGCGCTGGGACTCCTCCTTCATGGAGGCCAGGTGTATGCGGATGTTGCGGTCGGTCTTCTGGCGCAGGCGGGCCAGCATGTCTAGGGTCAGGGGGCGGTCGGCGGGCTCGTAGAACAGGTTGTGGAACACCTGGTTCAGGTCGCGCCACCTGATGCAGTCGGCCTCGCCCTCCATCGCGTCGAGGGCCCTGGCGGCGTCCTCCACCACCCGCCTGGTTATGCGCGGGAAGGCTATCCTCATCAGGCTGGTCTCCAGCGCGGAGATCATCTCGTACAGCTCCCGCGCCTCCTCCACCGACAGGGCCGTGACCACCGCGCCCTTGTGGCCGCGGAAGGCGATCAGCCCCTCGGTCTCCAGCAGGCGCAGCGCCTCGCGCAGGGGGATCGGGCTCACGCCGAGCCTCAGCGCCAGCCGGGCCTGGTGCAGCGGCCTGCCCTCGGGCAGCAGCCCGCGGTAGATGGCCTCCCTCAGCACCCCGGCGATGTAGTGGGGAGCGGGGCTGTCGTCCGTCTTGCGCGCCGCCAGGGATTCAAGGGTCATCTCCTCCATCGGACACTCCTCCAGGAAAATATATTTTCCGAGGGCGATAATATACGAACGCCTCTCCAATTATACTTCATTGACAGCGACCGCAGGTATTCAGCATACTTTACGCAGCATCCACATACGAAGGAGTGATCCCGATGGCGGTTCCGATGGAGTATCTCGCGGCGGAGCTTGAGGAGATGAAGCGCGGCGGGTTCTACGGCACGATCCGCGCACTGGAGAGCCCGCAGGGGGCCCGGGTGCGCATCGACGGCAGGGAGTACCTCAACCTGTGCTCGAACAACTACTTGGGGCTGTGCAACGACCCGCGCCTGGTCGCGAAGGTGAAGGAGTACGCCGACAGGTACGGCGTGGGGCCGGGGGCGGTGCGCACGATCGCGGGGACCATGAGCCCGCACATAGAGCTGGAGAGGAAGCTGGCGGAGTTCAAGGGGGCCGAGGCCGCCATCGTCGTTCAGTCCGGCTTCTGCGCGAACCTGGCGGTCATCCCGACCCTGGCGAACTCCCCCGACGACGTGATCTTCAGCGACTCTCTGAACCACGCGTCCATCATCGACGCGTGCAAGCTGACCAAGGCGAAGGTGGTGCGATACGCGCACTCCGACATGGCCGACCTCGAGGCCAGGCTGCAGGAGCACACCTGCGCGGGCAAGAGGCTCCTGATCACCGACGGGGTCTTCTCCATGGACGGAGACATCGCGAAGCTGCCGGAGATCGTGGAACTCTGCGAGCGCCACGACGTCATCACGGCGGTGGACGACGCCCACGGAGAGGGTGTGCTCGGCCGCGGCGGGCGCGGGATAGTGGACCACTTCGGGCTGCACGGGCGGGTGGACGTGGAGATAGGCACGATGTCCAAGGCGTTCGGCGTGATGGGCGGCATGGCCGCGGGGAGCGCCCTTCTGATCGACTACATCAGGCAGAAGGCGCGCACCAACCTGTTCAGCAGCGCGCTGACGATTCCGGACGTGGCGGCCAACCTGGCCTCGGTGGAGATACTCCAGCAGAGCGAGGATCTCGTAAGGAAGCTCTGGGCCAACGGCGACCTGCTGAAGCGCGAGCTGAAGGCCGCGGGGTTCGACACGGCCCACAGCGAGACGCCGATCACGCCCGTGATCATAGGGGAGGCCGCCGCCGCGAAGGAGTTCAGCTCGAAGCTGTTCGAGGCCGGGGTGTTCGCCACGGCGATAGTCTTCCCGACAGTGCCGCGAGGGACCGCCCGCATCCGGGCCATGGTCTCGGCCGCTCACTCGGAGGACGACCTGGCATTCGCGGTGGAGAAGTTCACCCTGGTCGGCAGGGCGATGGGGGTGGTGTCGTGAAGCGGATAATGGTGACCGGCGCCAACGGTCAGATCGGCGTGGAGCTGGTCGTCCACCTGCGCAAGCTCTACGGCGCGGAGAACGTGCTGGCCACCGCCCGCAGGCTGGTCCCGGGGCCGGTCGGCGAGGGCGGCCCCTTTCAGCTGCTGGACGTTCGCGACGGGGCGGCCTTCTCTGGTATACTGGGATCGTTCAGGGCGGACACGGTGATCCACCTGGCCGGCATACTGTCCGCCAAGGGGGAGTCGGACCCCGTCTCGTCGTGGGACATCAACGTCAACGGCACCTGCGCCGCGCTCGAGGCGGCCAGGGCTCACGGCGCGGCCTTCTTCCTGCCGAGCTCCATAGCCGCGTTCGGCCCGTCCACCCCCGCGAGGAACACCCCGCAGGATACGATCCAGCGGCCGACGACCATCTACGGGGTGGCCAAGGTCAGCCTGGAGCTGCTGTGCGACTACTACCACAAGAGGTTCGGGCTGGATACGCGCGGACTGCGCTTCCCCGGCCTGATCAGCTACGAGGCCCTGCCGGGCGGCGGCACCACCGACTACGCTGTGCACATCTACTACGACGCCGTTAAGAAGGGGAGCTACACCAGCTTCATAGCGCCAGGCACCTGCATGGACATGATGTACATGCCCGACGCGCTCGACGCGGTAGTCCGGCTCATGGAGGCGGACCCGGCAAGGCTCGTGCACCGCAACGCCTTCAACGTGTCGGCGATGAGCTTCGAGCCGGAGCAGATCGCTGCCTCCATCCGCAAGGTCATGCCGGGCTTCGCGATGGATTACGACGTGGACCCGCTGAGGCAGTCGATCGCCGAGTCGTGGCCCGACTCGCTGGACTGCTCCGCGGCGCGCGAGGAGTGGGGCTTCGCCCCGAAGTACGACCTCGACAGGATGACGGAGGACATGCTTTCGCGCTTGAAGAATAAAATATAACGAGGGAGTGATTCCCATGGCCGGACGAAGGGCGAGCCTCTATATTGCCGACATATTTGCCATGATCGCCTTTTCCACTGCCCTGTGCATGGGGATAGAGCTCTTCCTCGCGGGGATGACCCTCGCCCAGTCCGTCAGCGCACGGATCGCGGCGGTGCCGGTGAACCTGTTGACGGGGAGGCCGTACGGCTGGTTCAGGGACTGGCTGTTTCGGCTTCTCCGCATCGACAGGAGCAACAGGTGGAGGGTCGTGATGGGGGACACGCTGGCCTTCGTGGCGTTCCAGGTGCCGCTCTACGTGGTGGTGCTGCTGATGGCGGACGCGTCGTGGCGCCAGATCGCCGTTTCCACGGCCTCGATAACGGTGCTGTTCACGCTGGCTGGGCGGCCCTACGGGGCCTTCATGGACTTCTGCAGGCGGGTGTTCGCGGGCGCGTTGGGCGTCGCGGACGACGCCGATCGGTAGGGCGTCGCGGCTGATCAGTACAGCTCCGTGGGCGCATGGTACATCTGTTTCTCCCTGTACATGCGCTGGTCCGCCACGTGGAACAGGTCGCTCGCGCGCTCCCCGTCGTCCGGGTAGAGCGCGCTTCCTATGCTGATCCTCAGGAAGATCCTCGTCCCGTCCTCGAGTTTGTGCTCCCTCTCGACCCTTCGGCGGATCCTCTTCTCGAAGGCCTCCACGTCGCTCCAGTTCACGGCGTTGCGGTCCAGCAGGACGAACTCGTCCCCGCCGAAGCGCGACGCCATCTGCCCGCCCTCGAGCGCGCGCTCCAGCGCCCTCGCCACCAGGATCAGGGCGGCGTCGCCAGCCGGGTGTCCGTGGCTGTCGTTGATGCTCTTCAGCCCGTTCAGGTCGACGAACACCACCGCGAAGGAGCGGTTGCCCGCCCCCCGGTGCGGCAGGAGTTCGTCAAGGCTCCGGTCGAACGTCCTGCGGTTCGGCAGGCCGGTCAGCCCGTCGAAGTCCGCCAGCCTCTCTATGTACTGCCTGGCCCTCAGCATCACCGCCATGCTCATCCCGAAGCTCCAGGTCATAAGGTTCCACAGCACAGCGGCGAGGTAGACCAGGCGCGAAACCTCCGACACCTGCGCCCCGATCAGCCCCTCGAAGGCCAGTGTCCAGCGAAAGGCCAGGGACGAACCCATGACAACGCACCCCAGCGCCGCCACCCCGTTCACCAGCAGCTCCAGCCCCTCGGACCCCCTCAGCATGCAGAAGGCCGACAGGAACAGCGTTATCGACATGAATCCGTCGATCAGGAGCGACCTGAATCTGGCGTGATCCCCCGCGATGACCATAAGGGCGACGAGCAACAGGAAGAGCGCCGGGAGGAAACGCCTTCTCTCCCTCTCCCATCCGAAGCCCCTGAACCTCATTATCCCCTCGAACCCCAGCAGCAGCGACAACGGGAAGCCAAGGAAGGCCAACTGCCTCAACGGCCCTAGGAAGACCAGCGGGCGGACGCCCAATCCGACGACCAGCGACGCGCACGCCAACGCCCACAACCCCGGGCCGCGCTCCGCCGGGTTCAGCCTCCGGAGGACCAGCATGGCGACCGCGGACAGGGTGAAGCTCGACAGCAACACCACCTCCAGGGTTGGGAAGTCCAGGTACTCAAGGAAGTTCTGCAGCAAGCCCAAGCCTCCTCCGAGCCGAGATGACGTCAGTGCGACGATAGATGCCGCTTATCATCGCACATTATAGCACATTTATGCGCTTCTTCCGACAGATTCGCGAAGTCCGCCTTGCAAAACCGCGCTTTAGGTTTATAGTAGGGCACGTGGGAAGTATTCAACCCGACCGGGAGGCCGAGGATTTTCACCTTAGGAGGTCTTTGCAATGAGCGACGAAATCGTCCGGGTAGGCATCTTCATCTGCAACCGCTACCACACGTGCGCGGGGGGCAAGTGCCTGCGCTCGCTGCGCAACAGGGAGGGGGCCTTCAGCATCTACAAGGACAGGGAGGTCGAGCTGGTGGGCTACACCACCTGCGACGGCTGCCCGGGGGGCAACATCGAGTACGCTCCCGCTGAGATGAAGAAGAACGGCGCCACGGTGATCCACCTGGCGACCGGCATGGTGGTCGGCTACCCGCCCTGCCCGCGGATAGACTACTTCCGCAGGTACATAGACGCGGCATACGGCCTCCCCGTGGTCGTGGGAACCCACCCGATCCCGGAGAAGTACTTCAAGGTCCACGAGGCCCTGGGCACGTGGAACTCCCCGATGTGGCAGGAGCTCATCGCGCCGACCCTCGCCACCCCCGAGCTGCGCCTGGCGTACAACTAGGGAGACTCCGATCAGGTCGCTTCCGTCCGCGGAGATCGTTGAAGCCGACGGGCTTGCGACAAGCGAAACGCACCTGACCGGAGCTTCTCCAGGTTCCCGCCGAAAAAAGGCGCGGGGGCGTCGCAGCCCCCGCGCCTTTTGTTTTTTGCGCCGCCGGCCGGGCCTACTTGCCCGCCATCATCGCGGCGATGTCGCTCTCCACCGTGTCGATCGGCTTGATGTCGAAGTTCTTCACCAGGACACCCGCCACCGCCGGGGAGAGGAAGGCCGGCAGGGTCGGCCCGAGCCGGATCCCCTTGACCCCGAGGAAGAGCAGGGCCAGCAGCACTGCGACGGCCTTCTGCTCGTACCATGCGATGTCGTAGGATATCGGCAGCTCGTTGATGTCCTTCAGCCCGAAGGCCTCCTTCAGCTTCATGGCTATGACCGCCAGCGAGTAGGAGTCGTTGCACTGCCCCGCGTCCAGCACCCTGGGGATGCCCCCGATGTCGCCGAGGTCGAGCTTGTTGTAGCGGTACTTGGCGCAGCCCGCGGTCAGGATGACGGTGTCCTTCGGCAGGTTCTTCGCCACGTCGGTGTAGTAGTTGCGCGCCGGGAACCTCCCGTCGCACCCCGCCATCACGACGAAGCGCTTGATCGCGCCCGACTTGACCGCCTCGATCACCTTGTCCGCCAGCGCCAGCACCTGCGCGTGGGCGAATCCGCCCACCAGCTTGCCGGTCTCGATCTCCTTCGGGGCGGCGCACTTCTTCGCCATCTCGATCAGGGGGGAGAAGTCCTTGGCGCCGCCGGGCTTCCTGTCCGCGATGTGGACCGCGCCCGGGTAGCTGACCACGCCGGTGGTGAACAGCCTGCCGAGGTAGGTGTTGTCCTTCTTCACCGGGACCAGACAGTTGGTGGTGAGCAGGACGGGGCCGTTGAACGACTCGAACTCCTCGTTCTGGTGCCACCAGGAGCTGCCGTAGTTGCCGACGAAGTGGTCGTACTTCTTGAACGCCGGGTAGTAGTTGGCCGGCAGCATCTCGCCGTGGGTGTAGACGTCCACGCCGGTGCCCTCGGTCTGCTTCAGCAGCTCCTCCATGTCCTTGAGGTCGTGCCCCGAGATGAGGATGCCGGGGTTGCCGCGCACCCCCAGGTTGACCTCCGTGATCTCCGGGTTGCCGTAGGTCTTCGTGTTCGCCTCGTCGAGCAGGGCCATCGTCGCGACGGCGTTCTCGCCGGTCTTCATGACCATCGCGACCATGTCGTCCACGGAGAGCTCCTTAGTCGTGGAGGCCAGCCCCTCCATCATGGAGGCGTAGATCTCGTCCTTCTCGAAGCCCAGCACCTCTGCGTGCTCCGCGTAGGCCGCGATTCCCTTGGTCCCGAGGATGAGCAGCTCCCTCAGCGAGCGCACGTCCTCGTTCTCCATGGCGGTGATGCGGACCTCGGGCGAGTTGGCCTTGGCTACGATATCCTCCTTGCTCGACGCGGTCCACACGGCGCAGTCCGGAAGAGCCGCGGGAGCGGCCCCGGCGGCCTTGCCCCTCTCGGCCACGCCCTTCCTGACCTCAAGCCCCCTGCGGATCCACTCGATGATCGCGTCGTCGTCCCACGCGGCGTTGGTGATGGTGACGAACAGCGCCCTGATCAGGAATCTGCCCGCCTCCCTGTCGACCTTCCCCTTGAGCCTGAGAGCG
>Ga0255347_1002479_pt1 | contig 26073 bp, 26 predicted proteins | sample wastewater_treat_2_FD_192479 | JGI IMG/M metagenome (GOLD analysis project Ga0255347, IMG submission 192479) | Wastewater microbial communities from Lulu Island WWTP, Vancouver, Canada - plant24 | ecosystem: Engineered > WWTP > Wastewater > Unclassified | place: Canada: Vancouver, British...
TCTTCGGGTTTTGATCGATTTCGTTTTTCAGTATGAAAGGCTGAAGATCCGGATATAACGCATCAACTGATATTATTAGCAGAAAGGAGAACGATATGAAGACCTTCATTAGGAACTGGACCTGTAAAAAACATATAGCAGCCGGGGTGATGTTCTATACCACCCTTGCGATGGTCGGGAATGCATTGTTTAAAAATCCTTACGGTGCCCTGGAAAAAAATCGCAGCTTAACCGCTGCATGTAAAGCTATGCCAAAGAAGCAAAAGTGTTTTAATCAGATTTTGCTTGGATGCTTTGCCTTAGATATGGCAGCAAGCTGTATTTTGTTAAAAGCTTTGAAAAAGCTGGGATCATAACCGGATAAATCTCGATCCGGAAACCCTTGCTCCGGCACGAGCGAGGGTGTTTTTTTATCCAGTTTGCTTTTTGTCAAGAATTCTTCCATAATAAAGCAAGAGGTATGGGATGTTTGGATATGTAGCACCGGATAAACCGGAACTGAGGATCAAAGAATATGAATTGTATTCCGCTTATTACTGCGGGATATGCAAGTCGGTAAAGGAAAGGTACGGTCAAATACCCCGGTTTGCTTTGAATTATGACTTTGTATTCCTGGCGTTATTGCTGGGCGCACTTCGTTCACCTTCGGAGGAAATCAAAAGAGAGAGATGCCCCGTACATCCAATCAGGAAACGTAGCGTTGTTTACAACGAGGCAGCAATAGATTATGCGGCGGATATGATGCTGCTTTTGACATATTACAAACTGCTTGATGACAAGCATGATGAAGGAGGTTTAAAACCTGCCGCAGCATTAGCTGTTCTTAAAAGCACCTACAAAAAGTTGATGAAAAGTTACGGCGAAAAATGTATAATGATTCAGAAAAAGCTCGTTGAAACAGCATTTATTGAAGAGCAGAAATGCACATCGCTAGACCGGGCAGCAGAGCCTTTTGCTAAACTGATGGAAGAGGTCTTTGCTGCGGAAGGTATATGCTGCAATAAAACAATACTGATGCAATTTCGAAAAATAGGCTATCATACAGGGAAATGGTTATACCTGATTGATGCATATGACGACCTCGAGGAGGATGCCGCAAAAGGTTTATATAATCCGTTGCTGTTGCAGTGGGATTATCGGCCTGCTGAGGAGAATATGAGTTGTTTTCGTAAGCGGATCAAAGAACGCACAAGGTTTAATCTCTTGTTCTACCTCGCAGAGATATCCAAAGCCTGGGATTGCTTAGATGTCGAAAGAAACCGGCTGCTGGTGGAGAATATCTTATATTCCGGCTTGCTGAAGAAAACAGAAGAGATACTTGAGAAAGGAAATACAGAAGATGCAAAATCCCTATGAAGTTCTGGGAATCAAAGAAGGAGCAAGCCCTGAGGAAATCAGAGCAGCATATAAAGAACAGGTAAAAAAATATCATCCGGATCTTCACCAGGATAATCCTCTTTACGAATTAGCTGAAGAAAAGCTTCGGGAAGTCAACGAGGCATATGATTATCTCATGAAGAACGGAGGCTACAAGGCTAACAATACCGGTTACCAGGGGGAAAAAACATATAGCTGGGAACATAGAAGGCAAAGCCCGGAGTTTCGTCAGGTAAGAATGGATATCGATCGCGGGGATCTGGGCGCTGCTGAAAATGTATTAAACCGCAGCAGTAACAGAGGCGCAGAATGGTTTTTTCTCAGCGGAATGATCTCTTTGCGAAAAGGCTGGTATGATGATGCAGTAACTAATGTGCAAACTGCCGTCAGCTTAGATCCTGACAATACCGAATACAGAGCTGCACTTAACAATATGATCATCACACCGGGAAGCTATAGGGCAAATGCTTATAGCCGAGGATACAGCAATTCTAATGAGGAGCTTTGCCGGATGATGCAATGCTATTGCTGTGCGGACATGCTCTGCGATTGCATGTAATCCCGACTGACTCTATTCTTTTCGCATATCTTTTAGACTTGTCTCATAAAGATAGACAAATGCGGAGCGAAAGAGGGTTACGGGATGAATAAGAGAAAATATGCCGGCAGAAATGCATCCTTTGGCAAGATGCTCCTTGCTTTTACCATAGTTGTGATATTGGCGGCAGGCGCCGGGTACGGTCTGGCTCAGTATGTCATAACGCCATTTTTCACCGGGGAGGATAGCGAGATATCGCAGGAGAAAGGGCAGGAGCAGGATTTTACCGGCTCTGCCATCATAGCAGACCGCGTTGAGGTTGAAACAGAGCAAACAACCGCCTCGCCGACAGAGAATACCGTTTTGACCGAGCAGGAGGATAAAGGAATCGATACATACGAAACCGCCTTGCTGTATTGCATACAATATGGCAGCTTCAGCGACCAGGCAGGTGCAATGACAGCGGCATCTGCACTTGAGTCTTCGGGCATTGCGGTAAAGATCATGAAGAAGGGCGACGCTTATAAACTTGTGGGTGCGCCGTATTTTTCAAAGGAAGAGGCAAAAATAACTTTAGCAGGAATAAAGAATGTCGAAAGCGATGATGCTTTTGTCACTACGGTGGAGGTGCGAATGAAATGATGCCTTTATCAACTATGATGCGGCCTGAAAAACTGGATGAGTTCGTTGGACAAGGCCATTTTATGTATGATGGATCTTTGTTTTGCAATGCCATAAAGAATAAAACATTTGAATCGGCTATTTTTTTCGGACCCTCCGGGACCGGAAAAACTACCCTGGCCAGATTGATCGCCCAAGAGATGGATTTAGATTTTTTTGAAATAAATGCCTCTACTACAGGAATAAAAGAGCTGAAGGAAATACTGGAAAAGGCAAAGGTCAAGTTTTTTGGGCTTCAGAAGCAAAAGACTTACCTTTATGTTGATGAATTCCATAGATGGAACAAGCTGCAGCAGGACTCACTGCTTAAGGCACTGGAGGAGGGCGTTGTCCGGTTTATCGGAAGCACTACGGAAAATCCGTATTTTTCTGTGAACAATGCAATACTAAGCAGAGTGCGTTCGATTTATGAATTTAAGAAGCTTTCGACTGATGATATAGTTAAGATCCTTCATAACACACTGGACAACAAGGAACGGGGGCTTGGCAATCATTCACTTGTATGGCAGGAGGAGGCCTTGCATGCCCTTGCCGATCTTTCCGGAGGGGATGCAAGGATAGCTCTTGATACTCTGGGCTTCATTGCGGACAATATTAAATACGGCCAAACCATTGATATGCAGATCGTCGGCGAAGCGACCCAAAGGCAAATGACTTTCTACGATCGAAAAGAGGACAAGTACAATCTGCTTTCAGCTTTGCAAAAATCAATAAGAGGCAGTGATCCGGATGCGTCATTGCACTATCTTGCCAGGCTTATTGACGGCGGGGCCGACGTTGTTACCATCGGCCGCCGCTTGTTGGTCATTTCCTGCGAAGATGTGGGAATGGCATATCCGCAGGCGGTGTCTATAGTGACTTCCTGCGTTCAGGCTTCGCAGATGGTGGGTTTGCCCGAGGCCAGGATAAATTTGGCGCAAGCTGTTATTTTGCTGTCTGTCTGTCCCAAATCCAATTCGGTCATTTCTGCCATCGACAGGGCTTCCGAAGACCTCAGAACAAAAAACATCGACGATGTTCCGCTTCACCTAAAAGACAATAATTACAGCGGTGCAAAAAATAGAGGAATAGGCATCGGTTATAAATATCCTCATGCTTATGGGGGTTATGTTAAACAGCAGTATTTACCGGATAGTCTATATAACGCAGGGGTAAAGTATTATGAACCGACAGAAAACGGAAAAGAACTCTCGTTCAAAAAGTTTTTAGAAAGTATCAGAGGTTTCTGTAATGAAGATTAGAACAGCGGATCATTCGGGGATATGTTTTGGAGTACGCGAGGCAATACGAAAAACGGAGGAGCTCATATCGGACAATACAGGTAAAAGTACCAGGATTTATACCTGCGGGCCTCTGATCCATAACAGAGCAGTGACAGATGATCTTCAAAATCGAGGTGTGGAAATCATTGAAAACCTTTCTTCGGCTGAACCGGGATCCGTCATCGTAATTCGTTCCCACGGGGAACCGGAATCGTTTTACAATGAGGCGGCGCAATCAGATTATAAAATAGTGGATGCGACTTGCCCCTTTGTAGCAAAAATCCATGAACTTGTATTGAAAGCACAGCTTGCCGGGAGAAATATCGTGGTCATCGGCGATGTAAACCACCCCGAGGTAAAGGGGATCGTAGGCTGGGCCGGAAAAAATTGTGAAGTGATTAACAGCATTGATGAAGCCGTGAAAATTGATTATGACAATATAACACTTGTGGCGCAAACTACTATTACAGGTTCTCTTTGGGACAGCATAGCCAACTATCTGACCGGCGTTAAATCGGATGTGATACCGTTAAGGACTATATGCAATGCTACGGATGAGCGTCAGAAAAGCTGCGAAAAAATTGCGCTGGAATCGGACCTGATGATCGTTATAGGAGATAGAAACAGTGCAAATTCAAAAAAACTGCTTGAAATCGCTCAAAAGAACTGCAAAAAAACCTTTTTTGTTGAGAATATTAATGATTTACCATTGAAACAAATCGAATTATGCGATAGAATAGGGGTTGCGGCAGGAGCTTCAACTCCTGAACGCATTATTAAGGAGGTTATTTCCACTATGAGTGAAGCTATCACCGAGATGAAAGAAACGCAGATTGCGGATGCAATTGAAAATTCTGCAGAAGAACCCATTGTAAAAACGCCTGATGATGAAGCAACAACCGAAGCATCAGCTGCACCTGAAATCGAGCCGGAAGAGGAAGAAACAGAAAAGGCAAAGGAAACTCCTGAAGAAGCACCTCTACAGGAAGATACTGCAGCCACAGAAGTCCAGGAAGAAGAACTGCATAAAATGGACGACTTCATGGCTGAGATCGACAAACAAATGATCCTTCCCAACAGGGGGGAAATTGTCGAAGGGGAGATCGTACAGGTTACCAACAGAGAGATCGTAGTGAATCTGAGGTGTAAAAAAGACGGCATCATTCCAATGTCTGAATTAATCCTTGAGGAAGGCCGGGAATTGACTGAAACATATAAGGCAGGAGATATCATCCAGGCAAAAGTCATAAAGACTGATGACGGTGAAGGAAATATCCTCTTATCAAAGAAAAAAGTTGAGATTAATGAACACTGGGACGAAATCAATGAAGCTCTTGATAATAAAACAGTAGTTAATGCGAAAGTGGTCAAGGAAGTCAAGGGCGGAGTAATAGCAGTATACAAAGAAGTATCCGGTTTTATCCCCATGTCCCAGCTGTCTGATCGGTATGTAGAAAAAGCTGACGAGTTCATAGGCAAAGTATTGCCGGTGAAAGTGAGCAGGGTGGACCAAAAAAGAAATAAGGCTGTTTTTTCGCACAAGGCTTATCTGTCTGAAGAAAAGCAAAGGAAGGTCCAGGAAATCTGGAATGCGCTGAATATCGGTGATGTGGTAGAAGGGACTGTTATGCGTTTCACGGATTACGGTGCTTTTGTAGATATAGGGGGTCTCGACGGACTTCTTCATATTTCCGAAATATCTTGGGGAAAACTCAAACATCCCCAGGAAGCTCTAAAAATTGGGGAAAGGATCGATGTCAAGATACTTTCTATAAATACGGAAAAGGGTAAGATCTCTCTCGGACTGAAGCAAACTCAGCCCGAACCTTGGTCTGTGATAGATGACAAATACAAGACAGATCAGATAATAACGGGCAATGTGGTCCAGATCAAGGAATACGGTGCTTTCGTCGAGTTGGAGCCCGGCCTTGACGGGCTGGTTCATATATCCGAAATTGCGCATAAGCGCGTTACTAACATAGCTGATGAGTTATCCGTCGGACAAACAGTACAAGCTAAGATCCTCGACATAGACAAAGAAAGAAAAAGAATAAGCCTTTCAATAAAGGAAACCATTGAACCTTCATTGATGGAGGAAGGAAAAACAGCACCATCCAGGGATGAAAACGAAGAAACAGTTGACGAAGCGGAGGGCGTTGCTGAGAAGATAGCGGAAAAAACTACAGAGTTCATCGAAGAAGTAAAAGAGAATATTGACGAGCTGAAAGAAAAGGCAAAAGAAGTCAAGGAAGCGGCAGAGGATATCTTAGAATCTGTCACGGATAAAGCGGAAGATATCATCGAGGATATCAAAGAAAAAATTGAGGACTGATTATCTTAAAAGATCAAATACCGCAGGGGCAATTCCACATAAAGGAATTGCCCCATTGCTTTAAATAAAGGAAGGTTATGACAGGGTCACTTGAATAGGTTCTTGCAAAGATTCGGAAATAAGTTCTTTCGCGTTTTTTAATGCGGCTTCAGTCACGTGCAGCCCGCCCAGTAGGCGGGCGATTTCATCGGTTTTTTCTTCTTGATTTAATAGTTTTACTGTTGTAACTGTCCGTCCCCCTGAAAGATCTTTTTGAATTTGATAATGATAATCTGAAAACGCTGCGATCTGTGCGAGATGAGTTATGCAGATCACTTGATGAGAACCGGCTATCTGCTTTAATTTTTTGCCTACGATACTGGCAGTGATACCGCTGACACCGCTGTCAATCTCATCAAAAATAAGTGTCGGAATACCGTCAAATCCACCGAGCATAGCTTTAAAGGCAAGCATTATTCTCGATATTTCACCGCCGGAAGCGATTTTGCTTAAAGGCTTAGGCTGTTCACCTTTGTTTGTGACAATCAGGAACTCAACTTGATCGGATCCCGATTCAGTATATTTTTTTTCACCATGCTCCGTCAGGGGAGTAAATGATACGGTCAGTGAGGAGTCTTTGAAGTTGAGTTCACCAAGCTCTCTTGCCATATCAAGTTCCATCTTTTTTGCCGCATCTTTTCGCAGAGCTGTCAGCTTTTCGCAGGCGGCATCCAAGCGATTTTTAGATATAGAAAGTTCTTTCGCGAGTGTTTGCTGCAACTGGTCGGAGTTATCTATATGTGACAGAAGTTCAGCCGTCTTTTGTTTATGCGAGAGGACATTTTCCAGCGTTCCGCCATATTTCTTTTTTAACCGGTTCAACAAATCGATACGTTCTGAAACAGTATTAATAATCTCGGGAGAAAAAGAGACAGAGTCTTTTGCCTTACGGATATCCATGCACAGATCTTCGAGCCTGTAGAAACAGTCTGATATGGTCTCGGATAAATATGAAAATTCATTAGAAAAGTTTTTTATTTCACCCATGAGCCTAGAACTCTTACCTAAGGTGTCCAATGAAGAAGACTGCCCATAAAGAAGCTCATAAACTTCAGACAAAGTCGAGTAAAGCTTTTCGCTGTTTTGCAGAATCAGTAATTGTTCAGAAAGAGAATCATCCTCTCCAGGAATGGGATCTGCCTGAGTTATCTCCGACAGCTCGTACTGCATAAAATCACGATTTCTGAGTTGTTCGGCCTGCAAGCTCATAACAGTATTAAGCTCGTTTTCTAAGCCTTTATATTCTTCATATAGCTTATAAACCGATTGCTTGATCGCACCGATGGACTGCTTGCCGTATTCATCAAGCAGTTTAAGATGTGTGTCCGGGTCAAGAAGGGATTGATGGTCGTATTGACCGTGAATATCGGCGATCCTTCTGCAAATGTTGTTTAAAAAAGACAAAGAGACCAGAGTGCCGTTAACGCGGCAAATACTTTTTCCGCCGGCATAGATTTCCCTAAGTATGTAGAAACCATCCTCGCTGTTGATGCTGTTTCCGGCGAGTAAGGCCCGAATCCCGGGATCTTCGATTTCCGCAGCCAATTCTATGATTGCTTTATCTTTTCCCGAACGAACTAAGGTTGTATCCGCTCTCCCTCCCAATGCCATGCTGACAGCTTCGATTATAATCGATTTTCCAGCTCCGGTTTCGCCGGTCAATATATGCAAACCTCTTTTAAAATCAAGGCTTATATTATCGATAATAGCAAAATCCCTAATAGATATATGTGTGAGCATAGCCATACCTCGGGTAAAACAGGATCATTTCAATATGTCGTGAAAGCGTTTTACAAGATCCGGAACATTTGCGGGGTCATCGGCAATTAAGAGAAGGGTATTATCTCCAGCTACGGTACCCACAACATGATTCATGCTCATCGTGTCGATAGCCTCGCCTGCAGCATTAGCGCAACCCGGGAGGGTTTTGATCACTATAAGGTTGCCGGAAGAGTCTACCGCTCTGATCGTTTCTTTAAAGATCGTTACAAAACGTTCGGGTGAAGGCTGCTCAGCTGCAGGGCTCACAGCATATTTATAACGACCTGACGGTGCAAGCACCTTAATGAGCTGAAGCTCTTTGATATCACGTGAGACTGTAGCCTGTGTGGCTTGATATCCTGCCTTTTTCAAAAGGGATACCAGTTTGTCCTGTGTCTCGACCTCATGAGAGTTGACAATATCCAATATCTTGTTTTGTCTAGCATACCTCATGGCATCCTCCGTGTTTACTTGTTAATGACAATTGAATATTTATGCGGCCGTTTATTTGTTTACATTATAGCACAGGAAACTTGGATAGAAAAGGTTATTATGTTATAATCATTTTGACTTTTAGAGAGTATTAAAGACCGGCGGGAGATCAGGATGAGGATAATGGGTATAGACCCGGGTTTTGCCATTGTAGGTTACGGTATTGTGGACATGGAGGGCAGCCGTTTCACTGCTTGCTCTTATGGTGCTATCACCACCGATAAGGATATGGATATGCCCGACAGGTTAAAACATATATATTGCAGGCTTATGGAGATAATCGATGAATACCGTCCGGAGACTGTTGCAATAGAAGAACTGTTTTTCAATAAAAATGCAAAAACTGCTATTACCGTAGGTCAGGCAAGGGGAGTAGCCGTATTGGCATGTGCAAACTCCGGGCTGGAAATCTTCGAATATACTCCGCTTCAAATCAAACAGGGCCTGATAGGTTTCGGCCGGGCAGAAAAAGAGCAGGTGCAGTTTATGGTAAAGGCCATCCTTCATTTATCGGAGATGCCAAAGCAGGACGATACAGCGGATGCCCTGGCTGCCGCTATCTGCCACGGTAATTCCTCAACCTGCCTGAGACGTATCAAGGGTGGCATCGGACGGAATGCCGGGAAAAGGAAAAATGGAGGGACATCCATATGATCCATTATTTACGAGGGAACATCACCATGAGCTTCGACGGAGGTATTGTAGTGGAGACGTGCGGCGTGGGCTATAAAGTTTTTGTGCCTGATAATTCTCCGCTTTACACATATAAAAGTAAAGATGAGGTTACGGTTTTCACTGCCATGATCGTACGTGAGGATGACATAAGTATTTACGGTTTTCATGACAGCGACTCTCTTGACCTATTCCTGCTCCTGCGAACCGTAAACGGGGTGGGAGCAAAGGCTGCGCTCTCCGTTTTATCATGGATCCCAGTAGAGCATGTCAAGAAGGCGATAGCTTTTGAAGATCCGGCTACCCTCACAAAAGCAAACGGAATCGGTAAAAAGACGGCCCAGCGTATTGTTTTAGAATTGAAAGATAAAATAGGGAGTTTTGGAGAACTGTCGGATCTCGCCGGAGATACTGGACTCGAAAGCGGAAGAGCAGAAGCTGTCAATGCCCTCATTGGCCTGGGCTACAGCCGAAGCGAGGCTATCAGCGCCATAGGTGCAATAAGCGATGACAATCTTCCCACGGAAGAATATATACGCCAGGCCTTGAGAAGGACATAGGAGAAACACGATGGATTATGAAGACAGGATCGTTGAAACCAGGCTTAATAATGATGAAGAAGAACTGGAATCGACTCTCAGGCCTAAGTATTTCAGTGAATACATAGGACAAAAGGGCGTTACGGACAATCTTAAGATATATATCGAAGCGGCAAAGATGCGCAGGGAGCCCCTCGACCATGTTCTCTTTTACGGCCCGCCGGGCCTGGGCAAAACGACCTTGGCAGGGATAATAGCAAATGAATTGGGAGTCGATCTAAGGATCACTTCAGGTCCGGCTATCGAAAGGGCAGGGGACCTGGCGGCAATACTGACAAATCTCAATGACAACGATGTCTTATTCATTGACGAGATCCATAGATTGAACCGCTCCGTAGAAGAAGTTTTGTATTCCGCCATGGAAGACTTTGCCCTGGATATAATTATCGGAAAAGGCCCCTCCGCAAGATCTATAAGGCTGGACCTGGCGAAGTTTACTCTTATCGGAGCAACGACCCGAGCCGGCAGCCTTTCGGCTCCCCTGCGAGACCGTTTTGGGGTTATCAGCAAATTCGATATGTACACCGTGGAAGAGCTTTCTGAGATAATAAGACGCTCCGCCGGGATATTGAATATCAGTATCGATGAACCTTCTTTAGCGGAACTGGCAAGAAGATCCAGAGGAACTCCAAGGGTAGCAAACCGCCTGCTGAAACGAGTAAGAGATTTCAGCCAGGTAAAGGGTTCCGGCATCATAGATACGAAGATAACGGATAAAACCCTGAAAGCACTGGGGATAGACGAGCGAGGTCTGGAAAGCCTTGACAGGGATATTCTTTCGATAATAATCCAACGGTTTAACGGAGGGCCTGTAGGCATAGATACCATTGCGGCTTCCATCGGTGAGGAACGGATCACTATTGAAGATGTATACGAACCGTACTTATTGCAGGCAGGCTTCCTTCACCGTACACAAAAGGGGAGAATGGTTTCTGCGGAAGCCTATCGGCATTTAGGTTTAGCTCAGCCCTGCGACGGACAAATATCCTTTGACGATTGAGTAAAGAGCTGTGATGAGGTGGCAAAATGGTAAAAATTAAGCTTTGTACAGTAATACAAATAGTGGCGCTTTTGGGCACGATTTCGTTATTATCATTTTTTTATCCGATTGAGGTAAGAGCAGCCGAAGACACGGAGGGCATTAAAATCGGATTAAAATATGGTTTAAATGCCGTAACTCAGTGCGTCATCACTTCTCCTACAGGTTTTATTCTTGGTACGCTCGAAGACGGAGGCTTTTCCGAAACCCTTCCGCTTCCGGCATATAAAGAAGTTACCGCAGCCGCAAAAAGCGGTCATGTGGAGTTAAGGGACGAAGCCGGCGTGCTTCTGTCGGCTGATATAGGGGTCAACGGCTGCATAATGCCTTATGAATCAGCAGAAGGGCAACTGATCTCATTGAATGGGCAGAAATACCGCGGTGGAATATTGTTAAAGACAGATAGCGGTAATAAGCTTACAGTGATCAATTACCTGACTATGGAAGAGTATCTTTATGGAGTGATCCCCGGAGAGATGCATCATGATAATCCGCTGGAAGCTTTAAAGGCGCAGGCTGTTGCGGCAAGGACCTTTGCGATCATTAATAAAGATAAACATGAATCGATGGGTTTTAACCTCTGCGCATCAACATGCTGCCAGGTATACAGAGGCTTTGAAAGCGAAAAACCCAGCACGAATAAAGCTGTGTCTGAGACGAGGGGAATGATGATTTATTATCAGAACGAACCGGCAGCCGCATTTTATTCTAAAAACAGCGGCGGGCACACACAGAATTCCGAGGATGTATGGTCAACAGCTTCCCCGCATTTGCGCGGTATTGCAGATCAATACAGCCCTGATCTTCCATGGCAGTCGACAATGAGTTTTGAAACACTGAGGCAGAAGCTGATACAAGAGGAGGGGGACCCGGGGGCTGTGATATCGGTTCGTATAGGCGAGCGTGATGCCTCGGGGGCTGTCGCTTCTTTGATTATTAAAGGGAAGGATAAGGAAGTAAATCTGACAAAATCGAGGGTACGGGCTGTTTTGGGAACTTCATTAGTCAAATCGCGGCATTTTTGCATAGGGGATACATACGAAAAAAGCAATCAGCCGGATACCGGCAGCCTGGCACTGCTTTCCGCTCAGGGTATCAAAAATGCGACAAACTCGGACCGGGTCTATTTATTAAACGGGGATGGAAAACTGAATACATCAGATCTAATCTCGTTGAAAATTACCAAGGAGAACAGGGCAGTGGATTTGGAATCGTTTTCGAGTAATACAGCAAAATTTGATGACAGTAAAATAGCTGCTGACGGGTCTTTGACATTGACCGGTTTAGGATACGGTCACGGGGTTGGGATGGCTCAGGATGGTGCGATCATCATGGCAAGGCAGGGTAAAAGCTTTATGGAAATATTAAAATACTATTATACCGGTATTGAGGTCTATTGATGCATATAAACGATTTTGACTATGAATTGCCAGAAGGTCTCATTGCACAGTATCCGGTCTCAAACAGAGAAAATTCACGGTTGATGGTAGTCCACAGGGAGAGCGGATCGATAGAACATAAGTACTTTTATAATATTACGGATTACATTTCACCCGGTGACTGCCTGGTTTTAAACAACTCTAAAGTATTGCCGGCACGCCTTGCGGGGAAAAAGGACTCTACGGGGATAGAGGTGGAGTTCCTTCTGCTGCGGCGTAAATTTGGTGATGTCTGGGAGACTATGGTCCGACCGGGGAGAAGAATAAAGCCCGGCGATATTATCCGCTTTTCCGATGCTCCCTTTTTATCTGCAAAGATAGTGGATTATGGAGAAGATGGCACAAGGATAGTCGAGTTCAGATACGAAACAACCTTTATGGAGGTATTGGAACGCGTGGGGAAGATGCCTCTGCCGCCATACATCAGGCGTGAAAGCAGAGAGAGTGATAAGGAAAGATATCAGACGGTTTACAGCAAAGAAGAAGGGTCCGTGGCTGCTCCAACAGCAGGGCTTCATTTTACAGAGGCTCTTCTGGACCAAATAAAAGAAAAGGGTGTTTCGATCGCCTGTGTAACATTGCATGTGGGTATAGGTACATTTCGACCTGTGAAATGTGAAAATATAGAAGAGCACAAAATGCACTTTGAAGAATACCGGATCGATGAAAACACTGCCAATATTATCAATAAGGTCAAGGCTTCCGGCGGTAAGGTGTTTTCTGTTGGAACGACATCCACCAGAACCCTGGAGAGTGCGGTTTCTGCGGACGGGAAGGTCAAAGCGGGTCATGGGGATACAGATATTTTTATCTATCCGGGCCATACATTCAAAATAGTAGATCATCAAATAACAAATTTTCATTTGCCGAAATCTACACTGATGATGTTGGTAGCAGCCTTTTATGATCGCAAGAGGATCCTTAACGCATACGAGATTGCTGTAGAGCAAGGATATAGATTTTTCAGCTACGGCGACGCAATGCTGATCCTTTAAGTGAAAGGAGACCAATGAACGCAGTAACCTTTGAACTGAAAAAAGAATGCAGCCGCACAAAGGCTCGCAGAGGACAATTAAAGACTCCTCACGGAGTAATCGAAACACCAGTGTTTATGCCGGTCGGTACTGCAGCTACTATCAAGGCCATGAGGCCGGAAGAGGTCAAGGAATCAGGAGCATGTATAATACTTTCTAATACCTATCATCTGTACCTTCGCCCCGGTCATGAAATAGTACGGGAAGCAGGGGGACTGCATAAATTCATGAATTGGGACAGAGCTATCCTCACCGACAGCGGGGGGTATCAGGTATTCAGTCTGGGTGATTTGCGGAAAATTACAGAGGAGGGAGTGACCTTCCGTTCCCATATAGATGGATCGACCCATATATTTACACCTGAAAAATCCATCGAGGTTCAGAATGCCTTAGGGTCTGACATAATAATGGCCTTTGACGAGTGCGCTCCTTATCCTGCGGATAAAGCATATGTTAAACAATCTATGGAACGAACTGCAAGATGGTTGGCCCGTTGTAAAAAAGCGCATAGAAATACAGAAGAGCAATCTCTTTTTGGCATCATGCAGGGAGGAATGTATCCGGATCTGCGCAGGCAAAGTGCGGAGGAGATCGTAGAGATGGATCTTCCTGGATATGCTGTGGGGGGACTGTCCGTTGGCGAGCCAAAGGAATTGATGTACGAAGTAATGGACCATTGCCTCGACTGTCTGCCAAATAACAAGCCACGGTATCTGATGGGGGTTGGAAGTCCGGACTGCCTGCTTGAAGGTGTGGAGCGAGGCATTGATATGTTTGACTGCGTGCTGCCGACCAGGATCGCAAGAAACGGAATGGCAATGACGTCTCATGGAAGAGTTTCTATAAAGAATGCAAAATATGAGAGGGATTTTAATGCCCTGGACCCGGAATGCAGCTGTTATACCTGCAGGAATTATTCCAGGGCGTATCTGCGCCATCTTTTTAAAGCAAACGAGATACTTTCTTCTATGCTTTTAAGCAACCATAATTTACACTTTCTGGTCAATATGATGGGGAAGATCAGAAATGCTATCGAGGAAGATCGTTTTTTAGAGTACAAGAAAGAATTCTATTTAAAATACGGAAAGTTTTAGCAGATTAGCCCATCAAGCTGCGTCGATTTAGCAGCATTCCGGCGACAAACGAATACCTGAACAAAAGGAGTGAATCATATGCCGATTATTGTACCAAAAGGCTTGCCAGCATTTGGAGTTTTAAAAGAAGAAAATGTTTTTGTCATGAATCAGCTGAGAGCTGAAACCCAGGACATACGTCCCTTGGAGATAGCAATAGTAAATCTGATGCCGACAAAAGAGGTCACTGAAACACAGCTTATCAGGCTTCTTGCGAATACCCCCCTGCAAGTTAATCTCAAGCTCCTCACCATGGAATCTCATGATTCTAAAACCACCAAAAAAGAGCATCTTGAAAATTTCTATAATACCTTTGAAGAAATCAAAAATCAACGCTTTGATGGCATGATCATCACAGGAGCGCCGGTAGAGTTTTTACCTTATGAAGAAGTAGATTATTGGAAAGAGCTATCGGAGATCATGGAATACAACAGAAATAATGTCTTCAGTGTTCTTCACATTTGCTGGGGAGCTCAGGCGGCAATGTACTACCATTATGGAATCGATAAATATGTGCTTCCGGAAAAATTATTCGGAGTTTTTCCGCATATTGTTAAAGATACAAAGTCAGAGCTGATGCGCGGTTTTGATGAAGTGTTTTATGCCCCCCACAGCCGCCATACCCAAGTCAGAAAGGAAGACATACTGGGCATACCCGAGCTGATCATCTTGGCGGAATCGGAAATTGCAGGAGCTCATATCGTTGCAACGAAAGACAAGCGCATGATATTCGTACAGGGCCATGCCGAATACGACAGCGATACCTTACGCCTTGAGTATGAACGTGACATAAGAAAAGGGATGGATATTGAAGTTCCTTGTAACTATTTTGAAATGGATGATCCATCGAAAAAAGTGCTGGTTCGTTGGAAAGGGCATGCAAACCTCTTCTTTGCAAATTGGCTAAATTACGTTTATCAGGAAACTCCATATGATCTTAATAAACTGGACGAGTTAAGATAACAAAACTAATTTCTATCTAAGACTTTGATGAAAGGGGCTAAGGCAATTGGATTTATGTTTGCACCGAGTTGACTGCGGAGGCTGCATCTATCAGGGAGTGCCTTACAAAGAACAGCTGCAGCTGAAAGCAAAGGATGTTCTCCGCCATTTTAAAGACAATCTGGTGTCATTTGATGATTTTTTAGGCATTGAGGGCAGCCCGGAGCTTTATGCCTATCGCAATAAGATGGAATACACTTTCGGTGATGAAGTGAAAGGCGGGCCTATGACCCTGGGGCTTCATAAGCAGGGGCGATTTATGTCCATTCTTACAACAGACCAGTGTCAGCTGGTGGTTCAGGACTTTAACAGGATAATTAAAGCAACGTTAGATTTTTGTCTGGAAAAGGGGTATCCTTTCTATCACAAAAGAAGCCGTAAAGGATTGCTCCGGAATCTGATCCTTAGAAAAGGCCGGCGAACCGGAGAAATACTGGTCAATATAGTCACCAGCACCCAATTATATTTCGATGGCCCGGCATATGCTGATATGCTCAATGATTTAGAGCTTGAAGATCAGCTTGTCGGAATCCTGCATACAGAAAATGATAATCTCGCAGATGCAGTAGTGTGTGATAAGTTAAATATTCTATCCGGAAGGGATTATTACTATGAAGAACTGATGGGCCTGAAATTTCGTGTCAGTGCTTTCTCTTTCTTTCAGACCAACGTTTTGGCGGCAGAACGATTATACACAGAATCACTATCATTGATCTCTGACCTGGCCGGGAAGACGGTCTTCGATCTTTATTCCGGCACGGGTACGATCGCCCAGGCGGCAGCGCTGCAAGCAAAAAAAGTCATAGGTATAGAACTGGTGGGAGAGGCAGTGGAGGCGGCAAGGTCAAATGCAAATATGAACGGCTTGCCAAACTGTAACTTCATAGCCGGAGATGTCAAAATAATTCTAGACCAAATAGAGGAAAAACCGGATGTGATCATTATGGATCCGCCAAGGTCAGGCGTACAGCCCAAGGCTTTGGAAAAAATACTGAACTATGGGGTCAAACAAATTATTTACGTCTCATGCAACCCTAAGTCATTGGCCCAAAACCTTGCAACCGCAATGCTTTTCGGGTACCGAGTCAAAACGCTGAAAGCCTATGACAACTTCCCTTTTACAAGCCATACGGAGTGCGTGGTAATGATATCAAGGGATTGAGTGCCTGTATCTTTAATTCCCGGCAGTGTATAAAGTGAAAAGTAAGAAGATATTTGAAAGATAAGCCAAAACGCCGGGTAAGTATCCGGGTTTTTTGGCTATTGCTGTAGAATTGGCAGGGAAACCCATAAAGCTTGTTGATATGACCAGATATTTGTCTGCGGAAAAATGTTGCCTGACAGTAAGTGAGTATATAGAATTCTATTGAGGGAGTCTTATTGCTTTCTGATCTATTTGATTAATCCACTGGAGGTCGAAGGAATTGAGGGTTCTTATCGTTGATAATCAACCCCTGGTGCGGAAGGGAATATTGCAGGTCCTTTTTTCCGAAAGAGAAAATCAACAGTTTATAGAAGCATCCGGTATTGCTGAAGCATCTACTATCCATAAGAATAATCCCGTTGATATAATTTTCGTAGAGTTGGATCTGTCCGATGGCAGCGGGTTTGATCTGATAAACAACATAAAGGCAATGGGGGAAAACGGACCTAAATTCATATTGATGGCATCCTCGATCAGCATCTTTGAATTCCGAAGAGCCAAAGAATTGGATGTTGAGGGTTATATCCTGAAAGAAACAGATGCTGATGATCTTAAATATGCTTACGGCCTTATCCTTCGCGGAGAAAAGTACTATCCGCCAAAGCTGGTGGAAAAAGCACTGAATATGAATGATAAAGACGCTATGTGCCTCCTTACAGACAGGGAGATGGACGTCCTTGTTGAACTCAGTAAGGGACTGACGAACTCACAGATCGGGGATAACCTTTACATTAGCGAAGGAACGACAAAGAAGCATATCAGCAATATTTTATCCAAGCTCAACATGTCAAACAGAATGGAAGTGCTGTTGTATGCAAATAGTATATACGGTAAATAGTAAAGGGCAGGATAGTTGATTTTTTAGTAGCTCCCGGAGGTAAATATGCATAAGCTTTTCAACAAAACAGGACTTGTCTTATTATCTGTTGCTTTACTCGGGCTGCTCGGGACGAGTTATGCCGGTTATACCGGAGAGCTATCAGCCGACACAGAGCTTTCGACCGGCAGTATGGATTTTGAGTTTATCGACATGGAAGTAAATGAGGATTTTTTAATATGCATTCAAAAAGGCGAAAATGGAAACATCCAGGATATCTGCGCAGATATAGATTACGATGGAAAGCTTCTTAGCGTAACAGATATGGGGCCAATCGATATGTCCTGGTTAGAGGATGGGGACCTAAGGATCATTATCCGTTATGCCATAAAGGCTTCTAATGAACATAGTATAATGAAAGCGGCAGCGACTGGGAAAAATGAGGACGCAACAAGGTACATCGGCAGTATACCTCTTGAACGGATTTCGAGAACACCTCGGTGGTATATAGAAAACGGCCAGGATATTTGGGGATCCGGCGATGATGAAATAGACTCAGTACCTCAAATCGTTTACAGCCTCCTGCCTGAAACCTTGGGTGATTTTGAGATATACCAGGTTCTGACCGCAAAAGCAGAAGATGACGGAATGCAAGGAATCATCATACTGGTGCAAACGGAAGTTCCTGTAATTATTCCTGAAGGGCAGGTAACCTTAAGCCAATTTTATCTGCCGGAAGAATTGCTTCAAGAGATCTCAGCATCCAAAGATTTAGTGCTTTCAGTTCATGGCTGCTACGGTTTTGAGATCCCTATAAATCTTGATCAGTTCAATGCGGGAGGGTGGCCGCTATGAAGGGGAAAGTATTATTGTTAATAGCTACGACTGCATTGACTTTATTGATACTAACCACGAGTTACGGTTATTGGACGGATCATCTGAGCATAGTTGGAGAAGCCGGCTTTGAGTTCCGCTTACCTGTTATCAACGATATCACCATCGAAGACCAAAGCCATGATGAAGCTTCTGATGATATCGAGAGGTCCGGAGCGCTGTCGGATAAGACAACGGTTACGACAGAGGAAGATTCTGAGCAACAGGGTACGATCCCGGAAGGTTCGGAGGAACAAGGCGTCGATGAAAGTACAGAATTTCAATAAGTATCGAAGGGTCAGCGTCACACTGCTGTTCCTTTTTACAGGACTTGCCCTGTTGCCTGTTTTGATCGAGCTGCAGCAGGGCAGTTCTTATATCTTTAGCAGAAAAGTGATACCCGCTCTTTGGTGTGTTTTTTTAGTCATTATGTTCTTTTTTGTTCCCAGAGTCCATGCTGCCGGCAAACTGATACAAAGAGAGATAATTTATGTTGAAGCAGGCGTCTGTGCAATAATAATCATCTCTGTAAAAATACTGACGGGATCAATCCTCGGTCAGCTCGGAGGTAGCCCTTATGATTTATCTATGACCGGGATCCTTGGAAATCTGTTTTCGGTTTTGCCCGGTTTAGCAGCCAGGGAGACAATACGCAGCTATATACTCTGTACATATTGCAGCAAGCAGAATATAAAAATCTTTATATTTCTTACTATATTTATGACTGCATTCAGTTTGAACTTTTCAAAGCTGCTGTTATCACTTGATATGGAAAATATATCTGTTTTTCTTTCTACCGAAGCGGGCCCAAAACTAACCGGGAACATTATGCTATCATATCTGGCACTCTACGGCGGCCCTTTAGCAGCTATACTTTATGGGGGTATCCAGGAAATATTTCATTGGTGTTCTCCCATACTTTCTTCATTAAACTGGCTTGCAGAAGGAGCCGTCGGCATTCTTGTCCCTGTCGGTTTTATTTTATTCATCGTTGGAAAATATGAGAATAAGAAACTTCGGTTCAAAGAGGAAAAGGAGCAAAGGAGAGGTGTTATTGGGTGGTCTGTCACAGCCATATTTTCTATCGGTCTTCTTTGGTTTATAGTGGGAGTGTTTCCCATAGTTCCATCGGTTGTAGCCACAGGAAGCATGCAGCCCCTGATATATCCCGGAGATGTTATCCTGCTTCGGCAGATGCAAACAGAAGAACAGCTGAGAAGTCTTTCAGCGGGTGATGTTATACAGTTTCAAAGAGATCAGATCCGCATCACACATCGAATAACAGAAATACTGGATGATGGTATCGGCAACCTGACCTTCAGGACAAAAGGAGACAACAACTCTGCAGAGGACAGCCGCCTTGTCCTGCCAAACGAAATTAAAGGAACACTGATAACAGTAGTCCCAAAGGTTGGCTACCCGGCTCTGTTAATTAAGAAATCTCCAAACAACAGAAATAGAGATATCGAGTTTTGAACATACCTCTAAAGGAGTAGAGAAATGGTCCTAAGAGATTATACAAGTGTGGTCTGTCGTGTAATTCCGGGGCTCCGGAAGCCGGTATATAATAACTGCAGGTGAAAACCAATTATATTAAAAGGAGAAATAAGAATGAAGAAAAAAGTATTAGCATGTGTACTTGCGTGTGCGATGCTGATTCTGGGCATGGGATATGCCTACTGGACAGACAGCCTGCAAATCGACACATCGGTAACCACAGGAGAGCTTGAAGTTAAATTTGTTGATCTGGCTTTATACGGACAATATGCCGGAACAGACAACGAAAAAACATGGGCTATAATTGATGGCGTCGGATCGCCGGGTTATGTTGACAACTACTTCTTTGATCGTGGAAACGAGAATAATGCGAATGGCCTGTATAATATCATAGCAACCCCAGCTAAGTTAAACGAATATAAAAACAGAGTTGAAGGCTATACAAAAACAGAATTCAATGCGTGGCTGGACGATCCCATTAAGCTGGATGTAACTGTCGGACCTTATGGAACAAATACGGATTCCTCCAGCACTATTAAAATTGATTTGAAGAAAATGTATCCGGGCTATGCACAGGTCTTCCAATCTGATATTGTAAACATCGGAACTGTAGCTGCAAAACTAAGCGATATCAAGATTACGGGTATAGATGTTCCTAATGATTATATGAAAGATATTATCGGAGTATCTTTAAGAGTTTTGAGAGAGTATGCAGAAACCCCTGCCGGACCGACACAGGATCATGTTAATGTATTCTCAACAGCAGCTCTTCTCCCCACTGACTACTTTACTCTCGGGGGCGTTGATTTTATCCGGCTTTCCGCACTGGAGGAACTGGATTTGGGCGCAGTTATTGATGAGAACGGAGAGCTTCTTTATGTGCTGCCTGATAAAAACAGAATGGATGTGTATTTAGGTATAGCAATGGATCCGGATATGGAAGGAAATTATACTTCAGGTATTTCCAGCGATCCGAGCGATGTTTCTGATTATTGGACTGAAAACCAGACCGGGGTGAGATTCAGCCTCAACTTCCTGTGGGATCAGTTTAATGTCGGTAATCCTACCGGAGGAACACATAATCATTTGGAATAAAGAAGACTACTTTTAGTAATAGCATTCCTCGAAAGATTGGGTGCCTTAAATTCTTTAAGGCACCCTGTTATTACCGGTAATAGTACATATTTGAAGGCAGTGGAAATCGAGGTAAGATATGAAACTCAAGCTACATAAAAAAACAAAAAAATATATCCTCTCAATCATGATATTGCTCCTGTTGGTTACAGGGATCCAAATCTACAGTATTGTAAAAAGTGAAAGAACGATAACCAAAGAAAAGGTGCTATTTGAATACAGCTGCCAACCCGCCGTGGATTACAGCGTTGTTATCCACCCCAATGAATTATACTCAGGGACAATACTGGAGGAATCAACCTATTACAGCAAACTGCTGCTGGATTATATCGAGGCCAGTTTCGCTTTCGATTACCAAGGCAGTTATTCAGCACCGTTAAGGATCCAGTATCAGGTCGTTGCCAGTGTCAACGGTTACCAAGGTCAATCAGACAGTAAAACCATTTACTGGTCAAAGAGCTTTCCGCTGACAGAGGAAAAGACCATAGAAACAGAAGGGGACAGTTTCAGCACAGAAGAACAAATAACCTTTAACCTGTCGGATTACGACTCTTTTGCTGTGAGAGCTAAGCAGATTTCCGGCATGAAAGTCTCGAATGAGGTAGTGGCAGAATTGACCGGAAAGATCATAGCCCAAGCTGCAGGCAAAGAAGTCGAAATCCCTTTTTCTTCAAAGCTGCGGGCTCCGCTTTTGGAAGATGTATTTAAGATAGACAAAAGTATCACCGAACCTATTAAAGGCACCGTGACGGAAACAGAGGAAGTGGCCGTGCCAATTGATCGGGCCAAACTATCCCTGCTTGCAGTTCTGATGCTGTTATTGATTGTCGCAATCCCGGTATTGTTATTCATAATAAAAGAACCCGATGAGCTTACTCTTTTACGAAAAAAAAATAATGGCCTGCTCAAAAACTACGGCAGTCGCATGGTTGCCATGAAAGAAATCCCCAGCTTCGAATCCTGCAGATTATACCAGGTCTACAGCATAAAGGATATGATAAAAATCGCTGATGAAGTGCAAAGGCCTATCATTTATATACCTGATGAGAGCACCCTTGTACGTAATAATGAACTGTTGATAATCAATGAAAATAGCCTTTACCGCTGGTATTCCGCATAACAATCAAGGCTTAGGAAGGGCTATTTTCCCTTCTATGGCGCTGGCGGCGGCAACTGCAGGAGAACCAAGATAAATATCAACAGAGGCAGGACCCATGCGCCCGAGAAAGTTTCTGTTGTTGGTTGCTACTATTCTTTCTCCTTCGCTCAGAATGCCGCCTGCCCTGCCGCAGCAGAGTCCGCAGCCAGGGTGTGTTATAATTGCGCCGGCACTGATCAGAGTGTTGAGAATGCCGCTTCTTGCTGCCTGTTTATAAATCTCTCTGCTTGCCGGCGTTACTATCAGCCTGACATGGTCGGCGGCTTTTTTACCCTTCAGGATATCTGCGGCAACCGTAAGATCTTCGAGTCTTCCGTTTGTACAGGATCCGATAAAAACCTGATCGATAGGGATGCCTTCTAACTCGGCAACCGGTTTAATATTGTCCACAGAAGATGGGCAGGCCATGACCGGAACGATCTCCTCTGCATTATAGTGTATTTCATTTACGTAATCGGCATCCCGGTCTCCGCTGATCTTTGGTAGATCTTCAAAAAGGATACCGCAGTATTCTGCAGTTTTCTCATCCGGTTCAAAAATAGCAGCCTTTGCTCCGGCCTCGACTGACATGTTTGCTATGGTCATGCGGGAAGCAATGCTCAAATCAAAAATCGTACTACCTGTGAATTCAAGTGCTTTATAGTTAGCTCCGTCGGCTCCCAAATCCCCTATAAGCCGAAGTACAATATCCTTTGCCGTCACGTTGTCCGGCAGCTTCCCATTTACTGTTACCCGAACAGTTTCCGGGACTTTTACCCAAAGCTGTCCCGTACCCAAAATTGCCGCCATCTCAGTGTAGCCTACCCCGGAGGAAAATGCGCCTATACTCCCATAGGTAGTTGTATGAGAGTCGGTACCGAACACCACGTCTCCCGGTTTTACGTAGTGCGCCTCCAACATCAATTGGTGGCATATACCGTCACTCCTGTGGATATTCTTTATTTCGTATTTGTCGGCAAAAGAATCGCCGATCTTAAAATGACGGATGTCTTCCACACTGCTTGCCGGAACCAGGTGGTCGTAGATAAGCACCGCTTTAGAGGGGTCCCAGATTTTGCTGAAGCCCATTTCTTCAAATTTTTCGGCCACGAAGGGTATAAAGATATCATGTATCATTACCCGGTCCACATTTACGGTAACAATGTCGTTTGCCTGTATGTTATCCCTCTTTAAGTTGTTGATTATTATTTTTTCTATACTGGTATGTTTCATCGGACCCTCTATATTATTTATATGTTTTTATTTTTCATCGCCGCCACGAGCCCTCCGGCTTCAATGATCTCCATAAGATTTGGAGGCAGGGGAGCAAGATCATATTTAGCTTCCTTATATTCAATGTATTCTCCGATCACTGCAGCAATGTATTCTCCTTCCGAAATTAGATCCGGGATCAGACTGTGTTCGATCAACAACAGGCCGTTGTTAATGGCATTTCGATAGAAGATCCTGGCAAAGGATTTAGCGATAACGCAGCCTATTTTAAGTTCCTTTATAATCTCCGGGGCCTGCTCACGAGAAGAACCGCATCCGAAATTCCTGCCTGCGACTATAATGTCACCCGGTGCAATTAATTCTGCCAGTTCGGGACGAAGAGGCGAGAAAGCATACTTTTTCATTTCTTCGATTCTTTTCATAGCCAGATACTCCGTTGGTATGATAATATCCGTGTCTATGTTATCACCCAATATCCAAATCTTTCCCTTGATTACCATGCGCTACCTCACTATACAACGTTTTACCGGCTCTGTGGAATATTCAGACGGCACGAACTATTTTACCAGCCATGGCGGAGGCGGCCACTGTTGCTGCTGAACCTAAATAGACTTTTGACTCCTTATGGCCTGCTCTTCCTTTAAAGTTTCTTGTACCTGTAGATATAAGGACTTCACCTTCGCCGATAACACCCTGGCAGCTTCCCCAGCATACGCTGCAGTTGCTGTTCACGACCATTGCGCCCGCATCAATAAATATACCCATAAGACCTTCTTCCAGAGCTTTCTGATAAACTGAATTTGAAGCGGGAGAGATCAGAAGCCTTACATGGTCTGCTATTCTCTGCCCTTTCAGGATTTCCGCAGCGATACGAAGATCTTCAATCCTTCCGCTGTTGCAGGAACCAATAAATGCCTGATCGATTTTCACATCTTTAACAGATTCTACATTGACGACATCGTCTATATTATCGGGCCTTGCCACTACAGGTTCAATTTTCCCCAGGTCATAGAAGTATTCTTTTTCATAACGGGCATTCTTATCGCTTTTGAAAAGGTGTTTGGCCTGACGCCCATGGGCCGAAAGATATTCGACCGCTTTTTCATCCGGTTCAAATATTCCCGTTTTAGCTCCTGCTTCTACCGCCATATTTGTGAGTGCCATGCGATGGCCGATGCTCATGGCATGGGCTCCGCTGCCTGTAAATTCCATTGTCTTATAGGAGGCGCCGCCGGCACCTATATCGCCTATAATTGTTAAAATCAAGTCTCTCGGATAAACCCCCTCTCTAAAACTCCCGGATAAATGGAAAAGCAGGGTTTCCGGCACCAAGACCCATGATCTGCCCGTGACCATGGCATAAAGGAAGTCAGTATTACCCACACCCGTTCCGAAAGCTCCCAGGGCACCATAGGTGCAGGTATGGGAATCTGCCCCGAAAATTAATTCGCCTGATCGCACATACTCCTCCATCATGATTTGATGACACACGCCTTTTCCTTCATAAAAAGCGATTTCATGTGTTTTAGCAAAGTCGCGGATCTTCTTGTGGGCGGCAGCGGTCTTTGGACTGTCTGCCGGCATGTTGTGATCGATGATGAACACAAGCTTGCTTTTATCAGCGATTGCCGGGTTTTTAAGCATAGAGTTATACATATCTATGGTCAGATGGGTTGTGCCGTCATTGCTCATCATCCTGTCAATGCTGACCATGTGGATATCTCCGGCCTTTGCATGGTCGATATTTGCAGCCGCAGCAATGATTTTTTCACTGATTGTCATTCCCATTCTTAAAGAACCTCCTCGTTAAGAAAGCTGACCAGACCTCCATGGTCAAGTATTCTATGCATGATAGGCGATAATTTTGTGCAGGACAGGATGTTGTTTTCGATTTTAAGGGATCCTTTTGACAAGTCAAGCTCCGCCTGATCGCCATGGTGTGCTGCATTGTAAGCTTCTTTACATATTATAGCGGGAAGTCCGATATTTATAGCGTTTCTAAAGAATATTCTTGAAAAAGACATCGCAATTACAGCTCTGATCCCCAGCTCCTTTAATATTCGCGGGGCCTGTTCCCTTGACGATCCACAACCAAAATTCTCGCCGGCAATTATGATGTCTCCGGATTTTACCACCTTTGCAAAATCCGGCAGAATCGGTTCAAAGGCAAAAGCCTTCATTTCGTCGATAGTCGGAAGAAGCAGGTATTGTGATGGTATAATCTGATCCGTATCTACATTATTGTTGAATTTCCATATTTGTGATCTGTCCACGAAGCTTCTCCTTGGTTCCGATAGCTATTAATATTGAAAACGATTATACAGTATCGAGCATAAATATAAAAGCCCTTTTATTAAAACGAAGATAGGCGATCTGGAGAATAACGGTTGCAGGAAGTAACTAAAGTGATATAATTTAACACAGAGAGTATTATTTTATCAATGTTATGTATTGACAACGGTGATTAAGATGCCTCCATAGGAATTATAATTAAAAGCACGATAGGATCTGTCTATTCGACAAACCAAGAGTTTAGCATTTTATTTACACACATGCGGAATTTAACAGATAAGGGAAAAGGTTTGTCGGAGGACCGGTTTTTGCTTGTGTCATAGTTAACTGAAAAGCCACATAAATATAACGGAGTCGAAATCATGATATCTTTGCTATGAAAGGAGACTAACTATATGAAGTCAATAGGTTTTTAATAAAAAGTAATGCAAATTTTGTTGCTGAATGTACCTTGATAATTGCATGACAAAATAAGCATCCATTAG
>Ga0255347_1002491_pt1 | contig 25988 bp, 20 predicted proteins | sample wastewater_treat_2_FD_192479 | JGI IMG/M metagenome (GOLD analysis project Ga0255347, IMG submission 192479) | Wastewater microbial communities from Lulu Island WWTP, Vancouver, Canada - plant24 | ecosystem: Engineered > WWTP > Wastewater > Unclassified | place: Canada: Vancouver, British...
AAAAAATGCGGAGATTCTTCTTGATAAAGCGGCGAATAAGCGGCATAATACCTCGCAAAGAAACAACCGGGAATTATGAACTACATCTACGACAAAAAAGACTGGCCCAGAATGACCTGGGACTACGAACGGCTGGCAGGGCAGCTTGCCGGCGTTCGTCATCGTCAGGGCCGGCTCATCGGCCGCATGGAAGGTCTGGGCTTCTCGCTCCGCAATGAGGCAGTCCTGCAAACCCTGACCGAGGATGTCCTGAAATCCAACGAAATCGAAGGGGAAAAGCTGGACAGAGATCAGGTGCGGTCGTCCATCGCCCGCAGGCTGGGTCTTGACATCGGCGGACTGGTGACGGTGGACCGGCATGTCGAGGGCGTTGTTGAGATGATGCTCGACGCCACCGGACATTATGCCGATCCGTTGACCGAAGAGCGTCTTTTTTCCTGGCACGCGGCATTGTTTCCCACCGGCCGCAGCGGGATGACCAGAATCGCGGTCGGGCGCTGGCGCGACAAGCAATCCGATCCCATGCAGGTGGTGTCCGGGCCGATCGGCCGGGAGAAGGTTCATTATCAGGCCCCTGAGGCCAAACGCATTCCCGGAGAGATGCATGCCTTCCTGAAGTGGTTGAACGGCCCCCAATCCATTGATCCGGTTCTAGCCGCAGGTCTGGCGCATCTCTGGTTTGTGACGATCCATCCTTTCGAGGACGGCAACGGCAGGATTGCCCGGGCGATTGCCGATATGGCCCTCGCTCGTTCGGAAAACAGTTCGCAGCGGTTTTACAGCATGTCGGGGCAGATCCGCATGGAGCAAGACGCCTATTACGATATGCTGGAAAAAACCCAGAAAGGCGGCCTGGACATCACGCTTTGGCAGGATTGGTTTCTGGGCTGTCTGGATCGCGCCATCGAAGGCTCGGAGCAGATTCTGGCCGGCATCTTCCGCATGGCCCGTTTTTGGGAGGCTCACGGCCGGAAGCCCTTTAATGACCGTCAGCGGGCGATCATCAACCGGCTGTTCGACGATTTTGAAGGCAAGCTTACCTCCTCCAAATGGGCTAAACTGGCAAAATGCTCGCAGGACACCGCCCTGCGGGACATTGACGATCTGGTGAAGCGGGGTGTTTTGGTGAAAGAACCGGGCGGAGGGCGCAGCACGAGTTACTCCCTGGCAGCTATCTGATATTGATCTCTTCGACCACAAGCGCCGCTGCATCGCCCAGATCAGGAAGGGCGTCGAAGGGAAAATCGCCGTCGAACCGGAGGAACTGGAGGTTCTGATTTGCACCAGGCCGAAGGTGGGGTATATGTTGAATGTAGGGAAAGAGAATGTGCTTGTCCTTTCTTAGCGAGGGGTAGACATTATTAAGGATGAGGTAAAAGCAAAAATTGCAAAGAGATGTAAAAGGCGTGCATCTTGCGAGTGTGCCAACCAATTGATTTTGGAACGAGAGTGCATAGGGCGGCGTCTTGATTTTAATCTCTGAATTCTGTGCTGTCAGACTCGGCAATAATTGACTGAAGTTGAAAAGTGTGCGACGGTAGCGCGGTCAGCAGTGAGGCGAGTGTCCGAGGAGTTAACAGTGGGAAATAATCAGACTTTTTTTAAAGAAACAGAATACATTCCGGCTATCAACCAAGCTGCCGCCCGTTACTATAAAATCGTCCTTGTGGTGGGAAGAAGCGGTTCCGGGAAAACCAATCTGCTCAAGAAGATTTATGCCGAGATGCAAATCCCCCTGCTCAATCTCGGTATCGGATTGAGTCAAAAGTTGTTGCCGCTTACCACCCGCGAGCGGAAGCTGAAAGCGTGCGAGACCATTTCCGCTTTGATTGATGTTGAAGGCGCCTCGCGCTTGGCTGTAGACAATACGGAAATCATCTTCGATCCTTCCCTGATGATCAATCCTCTGGGACTGCTTCAGAGCCTGTCGCGGACTCACCTTTTGATCTGGTCATGGAATGGTGTCGTCGAGAATGGGCATGTTACATATGCCTATCCGGGACATCCGGAATACCAGCGTATTTCAACATCGGAAATTACGCTAATCACTCTGTAGCAAAGAAAAGAGGGGCACATGAAATACAGTGAATTGATCACGTTTCAACCAATCGAGAGTGTCATCCAGTTGCGTGATGCCAACCGCAAAGAATCCGCCCGCAAACTGGTGGCCTCCTATGTCATCTCAACGGAAATGTGCCAGCGTCTGAGCGAGGTGGTCATTCCGCACCTTCAGTACGAGAAGCCGCACGACAACAAAGGCATCCTGATTGTAGGCAATTACGGAACCGGCAAGTCTCACATGCTCTCCGTTCTCTCCACGGTGGCGGAAAACGCAGACGTGCTTCCGCTTCTTACTAATCCGGCGGTCCAAAAGGCAGCCGCCAGCATCGCCGGGAAGTTTCAGGTCATCCGCCTGGAAATCGGCGCCACCCAGATGGCTCTGCAAGATATCATCACTACCGCATTAGAGAAGAGCCTCGCGGACTGGGGCGTATCATTTCATTTCCCCGACGCAACCCAGCAGTATGAGAACAAGACCTCCTTCGAGAATATGATGGAAGCGTTCCGTAAGAAGTTCCCCGACCAGGGACTTCTGATCGTCGTGGACGAACTGCTCGACTATCTCCGCTCCCGGCACGACCAGCCGCTGATCCTTGATCTCGGCTTTCTTCGCGAAGTGGGTGAGGTTTGCAAGGATCTGCGCTTCCGCTTTATTGCCGGCGTTCAGGAGGCGATTTTCGACAGCGGACGGTTCGCCCATGTGGCAAGCAGCCTCGGCCGTGTCAAGGATCGCTTCCAGCAGGTGCGCATTGCATCTACCGACGTAAAGTTCGTAGTTGCCAATCGTCTCCTGAAGAAGACCTCACATCAACTTGCCCAGATCCGGGAATATCTCCAGCCGTTCGCCAAATTCTACGCCAACATGAATGAGCGCATGGACGATTTTTCAGAACTCTTTCCGATCCATCCCGACTATATCGAGACCTTTGAAAACATACCGATCGTGGAGAAGCGCGGTGTTCTTCAAATCATTTCCGACACCATCAAAAAGCTGATCAATCAGGAGATTCCCACGGATCGCCCCGGTGTCGAGGCATTTGACAGCTACTGGAAAGCCCTGATCGAAAATCCCGCCAATAAGGCGATCCCGGAGGTGGCGGCAATCATCGAGTGCAGTGACGTACTGTCGGCAAAGATCAAGAATGCCTACACAAAACCGCCCTACCGCCCGATGGCGCTGCGTATCGTAGACGCCCTGTCCGTTCACCGCTTGACTACCCTCGATCCCTATGCCCCCATCGGTCTGACGCCTGAAGAACTCCGAGATGGCCTCTGTCTCTATCATCCGACCGTGGCCGCTCTTCCGGGCGATCCAGCCGCCAATCTGCTCTCGGTTGTGGAAACGGCGCTGAACGAGATCCGCCGCACGGTGAGTAGTCAGTTCATTTCCTTCAGCAAGGATAACCGTCAATACTATCTCGATTTGAAAAAGGTTGAAGATTACGATGCGTTGATTGAAAAGCGGGTCGAGACCCTCGACAGCAACGTCCTCGACCGCTACTATTACGACGCCCTGCGTCAGGTTCTCGAATGTACAGACACCACCAGCTTCACGGGATGGCAAATCTGGCAACATGAAATCATTTGGAAGGAGCGACAGGCCCCCCGCCTGGGTTACCTCTTCTTCGGGACACCCAGCGAACGCTCCACCGCCATCCCCCCGCGCGACTTCTATTTTTATTTCGTCCAGCCGTTCGATCCGCCACGCTTCACGGATGAAAAACTCCCGGATGAGGTCTTTTTCCGTCTATCTGAAAAAGACAAGGTCTTTGATGAAAGCCTCAAACTCTATGCAGCAGCCCTGGAACTTTCCGCCACCTCTTCCGGCGCGAAGAAAGAGGTGTATCTCAAGAAAGCAACGGAACATATCGGCAACCTTACCAAATGGATGCGCGATCATCTCCTCGGCGCGATGGATGTTACCTACCAGGGGCAAAAGAAAAAGCTCGTTCGCTGGCTCCAAAGCGGTTCAGGAGGCAACGGTCCGCTCAACATTCGCGATACGGTCAACGCGGTCGGTTCCGCCTGCCTGGCCGAGCACTTTCTTAACCAGGCGCCGAACTACCCGACGTTCTCGATCCTGCTCAGCACGCGCAACATCTCACAAGCCGCCCAGGATGCCGTCCGCGGCATTGCCCAACCTGCCATGCGCACCAAGCAGGCCACCGCCATTCTCGATGCCCTGGAATTGCTCGACGGAGATAAACTGGAACCCACCCACTCCCAGTACGCGAAGCATATTCTGGAGCTGTTGAAGGCCAAAGGTCATGGACAGGTGCTCAACCGCCAGGAATTGATCCAATCCGTCAATGGGATAGATTACTTCGTTCCGGAAAAGTATCGCCTGGAACCCGAGTGGGCCGTCGTCCTTCTGACGTCCCTCGTTTATTCCGGCGAGGTGGTTCTGACCGTTCCCGGTACGAAGTACGACGCAACGGGACTGGGGACACTGGCAGCCACGTCAATAGACGAATTAGTGAAATTCAAACATGTGGAACGTCCGAAAGAGTGGAACATCCCTGCACTGAAGGCAATCTTTGAACTGATGGGTCTGGCGCCGGGACTCGCCATCGACGTTTCCCAGGGGAACACGGCGCCGGTCACGCAACTTCATACCACGATTTTGGAGTTTGTCGAACGTTTCGTTCTCACCCGCCAGCAGCTTCTCGGCGGCATTCCCTTCTGGGGACAAAACCTCTATACCGAAGCAGAAGTGCAATCCACGGCGGCTATCCTTGAGAAAGCAAAGAGTTTTATTGAAAGTCTTCAGGCCTATAACACGCCGGGCAAACTAAAAAACCTGAAGTGCGACGTGGACGAGATCAAGGCGCAGCGCCCTGCCTTCGTTACACTTAAAGAAATACAGGAGCTTGAATCCTTCACACGTGAAATTAGCCAGTATTCCCAATATATCTCCATGGCGGAAGGATATTTGCCGGATACTGATCCATGGGTGAAGAAAAGCAAGAGTCTGCGTGATCAACTGCTGAAAGATGTCCGCAATCCAGCCAACAGGACATCTGGAAAATTCAAGGCAGGCGTCATTGAAAAGCTGAAAGAATTGAAAAGTGCATACGCCGCTGCTTACATGGGTTTGCACAAACGAACCCGCCTCAATCACAATCAGGATCAAACGAAAAGCGACCTGACCAGGGATTATCGGATTTCCCAACTGCAAAAGCTCACGGCCATCGACCTGCTGAACCGTCAACAGTTGCTTGAATTCCAGGAGCGTTTGGGGAAACTCAAATCGTGCTTTGCCCTGACCCAGCATGACCTTGATGTGGATCCCAAGTGTCCGCACTGTGGCTTCTGGCCAAGTATGGAAGACATGAAGGTCTCGGCTGACGCAATGCTCGATGCTCTGAAGTCCGACCTCGGCAAAATCCAGAAGAGCTGGACCAAGTCCCTTCTGGACAATCTCGGCGACCCGGTTGTCCAGGGCAATTTCAGCCTTCTTAAACCGAAGCAGCGCAAACTGATTGATGACTTTATTAAAGACAAGGAACTACCGGACGAAATCACCAATGATTTTCTGCAAGCCTTGAAAGAGGTCCTGTCCGACCTGGCGAAGATCCCGCTTCGGCTGAGTGATTTGCAATCCGCCCTGTTTCCCGATGGCAGTCCAACCACCCCGGCTGAGTTCAAGAATCGTTTTGAAAACTTCGTCTCCGGACTCCTCAAGGGGAAGGACGCCAATAAGACACGAATCGTTCTGGAGTAGGGAATCATGGATCGTGATGAACTCATTGAGAAACTTAAAGGTTACGAATGGCGAGATATCGAATTCAAAGAAGCGAAATGGGCAGTCCCCAGGGATGTGTATTCCACGGTATCGGCTTTTTCCAACACTGAAGGCGGCCACTTAATCTTCGGCATCAAAAAGCAGGGAAATCAGTTTGAAATCATTGGAGTCATAGACGTTGATAAGGTGCAGAATGAATTCCTTAACACACTTCGTTCAGGAAATAAGATCAGCGCCTTCATCGCCGTCGAGGAAAGCAGGGTAGATGACGAAAAGGGAACGGTTCTGATCTTTTTTATCCCTGAAGCACCTCGGAGTGACAAACCTGTCCATTTGAATGGCAACCCCCGTGAGTCTTACATCCGCCGAGGCGGGTCGGATCAGCATTGTACGGCCGATGAAATCTGTCGTTTTCTTCGCGATGCCGACGATAAACCGTATGACAGCGAAGCCTTGGAAGATATCCCTGCGGAGGATTGTTTTGATGATGAGGTTGTGAATTGGTACCGCAAGGAGTTCAACCGCAGAGAACCTGGTCGCCAGGAATCATTGAAAAATCTGGATTTCTTGAACGAGTGGGGTTTCGTCGTCGAGAAACAGGGACAATTGCTTCCAACGCGGGCAGGTATCCTTACTTTCGGTAAATCCAAATACGTCCGCCAGATCATTCCCCGCCCGATTGTGGATTACCAACGGATCGATTTCAAAACCGAGGATTGGACGCCCGAAAAAAGATGGAGCGACCGTGTAACCATAGAGGAAAATTTGATCCGTGCTTGGTGGCAACTCGTAGAAAGATACATGAAGCTCGCCGAACGCCCGTTTTCTCTCGATGAGGCCACGATGAGGAGGGAGGACCAGCCCCCTGATTACATTTCTTTTCGCGAAGCGGTCATTAACCTGCTGATGCATCAGGATTACGGCGATCATACCAGACTGGCCTATATTCAGCTATTTCGTAACAAAAGCGTCTTCTGGAATCCAGGAGATGCGTTTTATACCCAAGATCAATTGCTCGACCCCGGCGCCAAGGCTGTCCGTAACCCCAGTATTGTGAACGCATTTCGCAGAATAGGGCTCAGCGACCAGGCAGGAACCGGCATTCGCGCTATCTTCAGCAGTTGGCGCAGACTTGGCCACGTGCCTCCTGATATTCACAATGACAAGGCGGAAAAAACCTTCGAACTGCTTCTCCGGATGGAGCCGCTGATATCGGAAAAGCAACGGATTGTTCAGACGACCCTGGGAGTCCCCCTTTCTGAAGCGGAAGCGAATGTTTTTGCCTATGCTTGCCAAAAGGACAAAATAACCGTGACCGATGTCCGTGCCTTGACAGGCGGTACGCCGGCTGAAGCCAAGACCATCATTGACCGGCTCGTCTTACAGGTGCTTCTTAAACCCATAGATCCTGATGCGGGCATCTACGAGATCACGGATCACTTGAAAGAAAAGGCTGCGGACTTGACCACTGCGCAAGTAGAAGTAAAAACACCCGACTTGTCCAGAGGAGAGGTAAAAACGTTACAGGAACTCAACGATAAACAGTGGAACGTTTTGGCCTTATGTGATGTCCCCCGAACACTCAAAGAACTCATGGATGCCACCGGTATGGGATCGCGAGGCTACTTCGTTGCCAGGTATTTAAAACCTCTCTTGGATGCCAAACTGATTCAAATGACCAATCCCGAAAAACCGAGAGCAGCGAACCAACGATATGGTCTGTCAAAAATGGGTGTGGAATTAAATACCTGGCATCTGGAGCATCCCGAGGGGTCGGAGAAACCTGATGGCAATGGTTGAACTTGTTCAGTGGACAAGTAAGCCGTTGAACGTGCGACTTGTCCAGTGGACAAGTCTCTTGCGTGGTCATCTCCGGACTGACCAAGTTCACAAGACCCGCAGCCGGACATGGTCACCGACCAAGTAGGGCAAGAGATGAAACCGCAGGAGTCAACAGCAGCTTTACGGCGGTTAATGGCAGATCTTATTGATTATTAAGGAATTTATCCATGAAAAAAAATAACGAACATAAAACGCCCGAGCAATCGGATATTGGCCTGCCTTCCACCTCCGTTCCGTCCGGGCCGGTAGAATGCCTCGGCATGACCTTCCCCTCCGATGCCGACCGCCGTAAATATTTTTTAGAAAAACTGGCAGAAAAGCTCAAAGATCCGGAATTTCGTAAGATCGAAGGATTTCCCATTGGCGAGGACGAAGACATCCTCGCTCTTTCCGATCCACCCTATTACACGGCCTGCCCGAATCCCTGGCTCGCGGATTTTGTCGAGCACCATGGACACCCTTACAACCCCAAAGAAAAGTACCGTCGTGAACCTTTTGCTGCGGATGTCAGCGAGGGGAAAAATCATCCAATCTACAATGCCCATTCTTACCATACCAAAGTCCCGCACCGAGCTATCATGCGATACATCCTTCACTATACGGAACCAGGCGATTTGGTGTTTGACGGATTTGCTGGCACTGGCATGACGGGTGTTGCTGCCAGACTATGCGCTGACTCTAAAGAAGTTCAAGCCCTCGGCTATAGAATCAGTGATAACGGAACCATTCTTAATGAACAGGGGCAGCCCTTTTCGAAGCTTGGTAAACGTTACGCTGCCATTAACGATCTCTCGACTCTCGCAACCTTTGTTTCATGGGGCTATAATATACCGGTTGACATAAGCCTCTTTGAAAAGGAAATAAAACGCATTACTGAGAAGATCCAGACAGATCTCGGGTGGATGTTCGAAACAACGCACACAGACCGTAGAACAAAAGGAACAATCAACTATACGGTATTCAGTGATATTTTCATTTGTCCGGAATGTGGTGCCGAGATCGTATTCTGGGATCAAGCAATTGATCACGACAATGCTGAAATGCGCAGTCAGATGACATGCAGTGCATGTTCGACTTTGGTGTCTAAACGAAATGTGGAACGTGCATGGAATACTGAATACGACCCCGCCATAAAAACTACCGTCAAGCAAGCAAAGCAGGTGCCCGTTTTAATCGACTATGACGTCGGGAATAAACGATTCACGAAGCGTCCAGATAAAGATGATCTTGCTGTCCTACAAAAGATCAGCGAATTGAAAGAAACTCATTGGTTTCCATCTAGTCGAATGCCAGTTGGCGATGAGTCCCGTCGTAATGATAATATCGGAATTACGCATACCCACCATTTCTATGAGAAACGTACGCGACTAGTACTCGCCTATTTCGCTCATTTGGCTGCATCTTCTCCCTGCGCCAGGCACCTCGGCTTTGTCTTTACCTCTGCGCACCAGTACTGCAATCGGTTGTGCCGGCTCCATTTAGGCAACTACTTCCATCGGAAAGGTGGCACAGTTGACAAGCCTCTTGAAGGCACTTTATATTTCCCTTCACTTTCTCTGGAAACGAACACAATCAATCGTCTCCGTCTTCGTTCACGTCTAAGGGAGGTGTTCAACTCGGATAGCATTCAGTCGCTCATATCATGTCAGAGTCTGACTGATTTCCCATTTTTACCAGACGATAGCGTGGATTACATCTTTGTGGATCCTCCTTTCGGATCGAACATTAGTTACTCAGACTTGAACTTTCTCTGGGAGAGTTGGCTTAAAGTACTTACCAACAACGAGAAAGAAGCGATAGAGAGCCGCGGACAGAACAAGAAGATACGCGACTACCACGGACTCATGCGGGCTTCTTTCGCGGAGGCGTTCCGTGTTTTAAAACCGGGTCGCTGGATAACAATCGAATTCTCGAATACGAAAGCGGCAATCTGGAATACTATTCAAACAGCGCTTCAAGAGGTGGGCTTCGTGGTCTCCAATGTCTCCGCGATTGACAAGCAAAAAGGTAGTTTCAAGGCAGTCACAACACCTACTGCGGTTAAACAAGACCTCGTCATCTCTGCCTACAAACCGAACGGTGGGTTGGAGACACGCTTTGCAAAAAAAGCACAAACTGAGGAGGGAGTCTGGGAATTTATCCGAACACATCTTGGAAATCTGCCGGTAGTCAAGCCGAGAGGCGGCCAATTGGAACCTATTATTGAGCGTGATCCCCGCATCCTCTTTGATCGAACCGTGGCTTTTTATGTCCGCCACGGCATCCCGGTGCCGATCTCCTCACCAGAATTCCAGGCTGGTTTGGCGGAAAAATTTCCGGAGCGCGACGGCATGTACTTCCTGTCGGATCAGGCGGCGGAATACGACAAGGCACGGATGAAGATGGAAGGCATCGGCCAGTTGACCCTGTTCGTGGAGGATGAACGCAGCGCCGTGGCCTGGCTCCGCAACTACCTCAAGGACAAACCCTGCAAATATCAGGATGTCCAGCCGGAATTCTTCGAACAGTTGAACCAGAGTTGGAAAAAGTGGGAAACGCGCCCCGAGCTCCGCGCACTGCTGGACCAGTACTTCCTGTGTTACACCGGCGAAGGGGATGTTCCTCCACAGATTCACAGCTATCTTTCCACAAACTTCAAGGAATTGCGCAACTTGCCGGCCGATCATGCCATGCTTCGCGCAAAGGCACGAGACCGATGGTACGTCCCCGATCCGAGGAAAAATGCGGACGTAGAGCAGTTACGGGAAAAGCGCCTGCTGGAGGAGTTCTGGTCCTATCTGCCCCCCGGCTACGAGCCGGCCGCCCGGCGTAAGAAGATGCAAGCGCTCACGTTGCCCGGTATGGAGCAAACGGCGCCCAAGATTGTTAAAGGCAAACGCATTGCCATTGTGCGCACCGAAGCCGTCCGTGTCGGATTCAATTTCTGCTTTGCGCAGAACGACTATCAAACGATTATCGCCGTTTCCCAGCACATCCCCGAAGACGTCATTCAAAACGATGAGCAGCTTCAAATGATCTATGACCTTGCCATGACCAGAAGGTCAGACAACGAATTTGAGTGAACACGATGGTGCAGACCAAAGAGACAGAGGCCATTGACGAATGGGCATGGTCCGAAACCTATCAGGAACACGCCAAAGTCGTTGAGCGCCTCGATCTTTGGGATGTCCCCGTTTGCCGCGTCTGGCTGCCGAACAGGGACGCTGTTGTGTTGGTCCCGGCAACCGATATCAAGCCGATCACGGACAATGGAGGCAGTATCCTATCGGATAGGACAGAAGCCTCCCGGATTCGGTATCTTCTCATGGCAGCCCGGCTCTCCAATCTGGTCACTGATGATATCCTCCTGGCGCCGATTGATGCCTCCGTGATCCCGCTTCCGCACCAGATCAGGGCGCTGCGCAAAGCCATCTCGCAGGATCGGGTCCGTTTTCTTCTGGCCGATGAGGTCGGCCTGGGCAAGACCATCGAAGCCGGTTTGATCCTCCGGGAGTTGAAACTTCGCGGCTTGGTCAACCGAGCGCTGGTGATCGCACCGCGCGGTCTCGTCTCGCAGTGGATCGTCGAAATGCGGACACACTTCGGCGAAGAGTTCCGACATTATTCGCCTGCGGACTTCCCGGCCTACCGTCGCATTGCCCGGAGCGAGAACGTCTGGCAAACGGGAAACCAGATCATTTGTTCCCTGGATTCCGTCAAACCCGTGGATTCGCGCAAAGGCTGGACAGAGGAACAGCTTTCCCAGTTCAACCAGGATCGTTTTCTCGATCTGATCAGTGCCGGATGGGATATGATCATCGTGGACGAGGCTCATCGGCTGGGAGGAAGTTCCGCACAGGTGGCGCGACATCAATTGGGGAAGGGGCTGGCCGAGGCGGCGCCTTATCTTCTGCTGCTGTCGGCCACGCCCCACCAGGGCAAAAGCGATGCCTTTCACCGCCTGCTAACCCTTCTTGATCGGACGGCTTTTCCCGATCCCACAAGCATTGTCAAGGAACGCGTTTTGCCTTATGTGATCCGTACGGAGAAACGTCATGCGATCGACGCAGCCGGCAAGCCGCTTTTCCAGCCCAGGATTACCAAACTCGTCGCCATCCCCTGGAAGGCGGAGCATGACCTCCAGAAGCAGCTATACGAGTCGGTGACCGAATATGTCCGCGCAGGCTATAACCAGGCCATGAAGGAGAAAAAAGGCTATCTTGGCTTTCTCATGATCCTCATGCAGCGGCTGGTCACTTCCTCTACCCGTGCAATCGCCGCCACCCTTGCCCGGCGCCTGGAAGTCCTGGAAAAACCGGAAGAGCAGGCGGGGCAGACAGCTTCACTTTTTGACGAAGAGTGGCCCGATCTCGACGGCGAGGAGCAACTGGAATCCGTTATTCATGTCCGTCTCGCCGCTTTGCGGAATGAAAATGTGGAAGTCAGGCGCTTGCTGGATCTTGCCCGCCAGGTTGAGGCACGCGGACCGGACACCCGCGCCGAGGCCCTGCTCGAATGGATATACACGCTCCAAGGCGAGGCAGCCGAGACTGACCTGAAGCTGCTTATCTTTACGGAATTCATTCCAACACAAAAAATGCTTATGGAATTTCTGACCAATAGAGGTTTCTCCGTCGTCTGCCTGAACGGAGATATGGACATGGAGCAACGCGCCCATGTCCAGGAACGATTTGCCAAGGACGTCCGGTTCCTCATTTCGACGGACGCGGGCGGTGAGGGATTAAACCTCCAGTTCTGCCACGTGGTCATCAACTATGACCTCCCCTGGAATCCCATGCGCATTGAGCAGCGCATCGGCAGGGTGGATCGCATAGGTCAATCGAAGATCGTTCGGGCGTTGAACTTCGTCCTCGAAGATACGATCGAGTGCCGCGTGCGCGAAGTCTTGGAAGAAAAGCTTTCCGTCATTCTTCAGGAGTTCGGTGTCGATAAAACTGGTGATGTTCTCGACTCTCTCGATGCGGGCAACATTTTCGACAGGCTCTACATTGAAGCGTTACTGCATCCCGATAAGATCAACGCGGAAGTACAGCGTACTATCAAGGCAGTTCAGGAGGAGGCCGATCACGCGCGGATGCAGCAATCGCTCTTTGATGACCCGGTGTCTCTGGAAACGACCGAGGCTCAGCAGCTGTTGAACCTGCCGCTGGGTGAGTGGATCGAACAGATGACGATCAATTACGTGACCGCTCATCATGGGACTATCAAACGCTCAGATCGGGGCATGGAACTGTGCTGGCCCAATGAAGCGGAAAGTCATTTGGTTATATTTCCATCCAGGACAAGCGGCCCGCAGACCGGTATCGAAGTTCTGTCCCTGGAACATCCTCGTATTCGGGGGTTGTTGTCGCGCCTCCCGCGACACGCACCGGGACAAACCATACACCGCATAAAAATGGAAGGGATTCCCGCTACGATTCAGGGTTTCTGGTCACTCTGGCAGATCGGCATGCTTACTTCCGTCCGTCGACGCCAACGCGTACTGCCGGTCTTCGTCCATGACGACGGTCGGAATTTGCAGCCGACGGCGCGTTTTGTCTGGGATGGATTGAACGCAAATCCTTGGCGGCTGGGTAATCCAATCCTCTCTGCCGAGGCGGTTGAGGCGTTCAAGCGGTGTGAGGATGCGGCGCGCGAACAGGGACGAGAAGTCTATCTTCAGCTTCGCCAGCGACATCTAAACCATCTCCAATGGGAGCAAGAGAAGGCAACTTACAGCTTCATTGCACGTCGCAAGTTACTGGCATCCATCGGGCTTCCGGAGGTTCGCCAACATCGTTTGCACCGACTCATGATCGAAGAGGACGAGTGGAAACGAAACCATGAAGAGCAGAAACAGGCGCTTCCCGATCTCGCACCCATCGTCATTTTGAGGATCAATTGATATGCCGTGGCGGGAATCCATATTGAAACCGTTTGTACCGGGTATCGCCAGAAAGACGATTGTGGCGGACCCGGATGAGCTTTTCCGGGATGATAAAGTATTCAGCGAAATCACCAGTAGAGGCTTCATGCTGATTTACTACGAGGAACCTATTTCCTTCAGATTCCTTTACGAATCAGAGTTACGGGAAGCCTGGGATCGAGGAGAAAACAGCGAAGTTATCGTCGTTGTCCAGCCGGATATCTGCGAGGTAGAAAAACTCCCGGCTGATCTTTTGCAAAACGCCCGTAGGCTGGCCTTCTACTTGAAAGACGTATTTCCCAATCTATCATACGCGGTAGTGTCGAAACTTGATCGCATGTACTTCGATGTATTGTCCCTGGCCCATGATCAGTATGCCAAACAGCCGTTGGGCGAGGCCCTGACCAAGGACTTCATACTCAAGCATGTCTTTGAAACCGTGCCCGAACTAATCAAAAAGGACAGTGATCTGCTCCGTGCCCTACTCCAACGCCATTACCGGAAGCAGCATGTGCCGGCGCCGCTTGACGACTACCTGCTCGCCGCTCTCTCCAAGATCGGCCGTTTCAAGGACTGGCCGCTGAAGGCTATCGTTCCGGACCGCAGCGCCTTCTTTGAGTTTCTCCAGGAACGGTGGCCGATATTCGTCAATTCGAAAATCGGCGGCGTATCGCCTGTCGGAGTGGTAGCTGAAGCGGCCGTATTGAAATACCCCGGTGCTTCCATCATCTCCTTTGATCATGACGATATCCGTGTCTATATTGACAATCTCTTCAATGAAGGCATCTTGAAACCTATCGAGTGGGTCGCACAGGCAGTCAAGACAGCGCCCTGGATACGGATAGGGATGAAAGGGGAAAGCCAGGCTCGGCAGGAAATCCGTTTTGAGGAACTCTGCAAAAGTATCGAAGATGACTTCCCTGCTGAAAGTGCGAATGTGCATTCGTGGCTGAGTTATTCCATTCAATACGGTCAAATACGACGTATCTGGAATGAAAATGTGCAGACATTAAAAACAGTCCACGGAACGCGCTATGCGGAAATCCGACGAATGATCGGCAAAAAGTTCTCGGATTGGGTTTCGACCGCCTATCGCGGAATCTACAATTATCCGGCGGTAAATCCTGTCATGGTTCATCATATCCCGGCATTCTTAGCCAACCGCCTGACACAAAAAGAAGCCTCGAAGGTCGCCTTCATCTTGATGGACGGCTTGGCGATAGATCAATGGCTTATATTGAAAGAGGCGCTAACACCGGCGCTGGAACATGCCAGCTTACAGGAAAATGCGGTTATGGCGTGGGTCCCGACCATCACACCCGTTTCCCGGCAGGCGGCCTTTTCGGGGAAGATTCCCGTGTATTTCTGCGAAACCATCTACCGCACCGATCGAGATGAGTATGGCTGGCGACAGTTCTGGTCCGATCGTGGTTTCCAGTTGGATGAAGTAAAATTCGCGGCGTTCCGCGGGGAAATGGCCGACCTTGTAAAAGTCGAATCACTCTTGGATTATCGCGTTCGCGCTCTGGCTTGCAGCATTTATAAGGTGGATGAGATCACGCACGGTGTTCAGGTTGGTGCCCCCGGCATCGCATCTCAGGTGAAGATCTGGGCTGAAGGAGGATTCCTTTGCACCCTGATGCGAATGCTCCTCGCGGAGAATTTCCATATCGTTATTTCCGCCGATCATGGAAGCATCGAGGTCCAGGGGATAGGGACATTGAAAGAAGGTTCGCTCAGCGAAACCAAAGGAGAACGCTGCCGTATCTACTCCGACCCGAAGCTTCGCGCGTCTGCGCAATCGGCATTCCCGGAAGCCGTCGCCTGGGATCATCAAGGATTGCCCAAGGACTTCCATTGCCTGCTGGCGCCGCAGGACAAGGCTTTTGTCTCAGAAGGGCAGACGGTCGTTAGTCACGGTGGTGCAAGCATAGAAGAGGTTATCGTGCCGTTCATTGAAATTTCTCGTAGAAAGACGGTTTATTGAAGATGCCCATCAGAAAAAAAGTGGATATTGGTTTCAACCGCAGGGTACGCGCCTCATGGCTCACCGAAACGCTTCGCCTGACCGCAGCCGGCGTCGCAGCAGACGAGATTGAAACCATACTTAAGGAGCAGATCGCTCTTGACAACCAGGGCAAGGAAACTGTCCGTAAGGTATTCGTTTACCTGAACCGCGTCTGGATCCAGCCGCCCCACTACTGCACGGCGCTCCGCGACGAGGCATTGGAGATGTTTCGTCATCGCCCGGATACCGACAGTGCCTTTCTTCTCAACTGGGGCATGTGCATGGCCGCTTACCCCTTCATCGCCCATGTTGCCGAGGCAACGGGCCGCCTCCTTCGGTTGCAGGGCGAGGCCCAGGCCGCCCAGATCAACGTCCGTATCCGCGAGCGGTTTGGAGACCGCCATTTCGTCTATCGCTCTGTCCGTTACAATCTCAGTACATTTCTTGAGTCAGGGGCTTTGCAGGAGGGCGGGAAACCGGGAAGCTATCTGCGTGGGTGTGTCATGAAACCACGTGACGCCAAAGAGAGCGGATGGATCGTCGAGGCATTGCTGCATTCTCAAGATGAAGTCAGTCTTCCGCTGCAACAGATTCTTGTCCATGGCGCCTTGTTTCCCATAGACTTATCGGATGTCAGCCTTACCACGCTCAAGGCGAACGACCACCTGGAAATCTTCCGTCATAGCCTATCCGAGAATCTTATCAGGCTACGTTGCTGTGATGATCATCCACTGAATCGGGACAAATGAACATGTTCTGCTACAATTGCGGCGTTGAGATAAAGCGTGAACACAAATTCTGCTTCTCTTGCGGGATCAGACTGGAGTTCAATCATCCGGAAAAGAACGGTCGGGCAACGATTACAAAACTTCCGGTGCCTGCTGGAGAAAGAAAATTCAAAGATGTTCTTTCCGTCTCCGATAGGTTGAAAGCAACGGACATCAAAGACCTATTTACGAAAATGGAGGCGGCGATAAAGAAAGAGTGTTCGCTGTCTGAGGAGGACTTCGAGAGAAATTGGGGTAAGTTCAAGAAATATCATTACAAGAATTATTCGGATAATGACATCTACTGGATATTGGTGCAGGTCGCCTTTTATTCCGGCATGAAGGCAAAAACGGTTACGGAAAAGCTGCCGGCAATCAAGAAATATTTCAATGACTACAGGTTAGCAAAAAGTTTTTCTGAGACAGAAGTAAACGCGATTCTTAAAGATCCGAACACCATCCATTATAAGCGTAAAATTGAAGCCTGCATCAACAACGCAATCACGTTTGACAAGATAATAAAGAGGCATGGCACTTTTTCAAATTACATAGAAAGCTTTGGAAGTCTTGAAGAAGAAAGAACTCTCGATCTCCTGAAGAGAGATTTAATGCAGTTTGATTATGTCGGTCCCATTACGGCTTATCATGTCATGCTTGATTTGGGCTTAAATGTATGGAAGCCGGACCGGGTAATACGACGTATATTGTTCAGGCTTGGATTCATCTCCGATAAAGAAAACATTGAACAATCTGTAGCGGCTGGGAAGGAATTCGCACGCCAGCTTAGCGAGCCTATTCGGTATATCGATATAGTCATGGTCAAATATGGCCAGATGGGTGATGAAGAAGGCTTTGGACTGGCAAACGGCGGCATCTGTCTCGAAAAGAATCCAAGATGTCAGGTGTGCGGCGTCAATGAATATTGTACTTATCGCGTCCATTAAATTTGATAATCTTGCTCAAAGAGGTACTAAGTGCTACCTGCCTGTTGTCGTTTTGTGCTTGAACAGATAAAGAAACTACCCATAGCGCTTCAAAGCGTCAACTCATCCCATATTGACCTTCCGGATGGATAGAATTACCAGCAAATCAGCCTCAGAGATTCTGAGCCTGATTGCCCGAATCAGCGAGGCTATCGGACGACTGAACGTGCTCATCGACCGGGCCAGAGAACTGAGGCTGAGGCGGAGGAGGCGCGGAACGCGCTGGCTGCCTACACCCCTTCGAGAATTGGCGGCCGGAAGTGGAAAAGGACCTCCTGGATGCCGTAACCACCACAGCCCCCCAAGTCACCCCCTGTCAATGATCGGCATAATGGAGCCACCGATTTTCGCCGTAATGGAGCCAGTGAAAAGGGTTGAAAAAGGTCATTGGACCCCCCTTTCAATCAGGCGATTTGACCTCCTTTCTTGGTTTGTTTTTCTGTTTTTTGACAGCTTGTATTTTGTGTTTCCGATCTGGGATGTGCGCGGTAGCTTTTTCCATCCAGAACAATTTTATAGGCGCCGTGGCGGAGGCGGTCGATGGTGGCCGCGCCCAGGATGCGATTGGGGAAGGCGTCGGGCCATTCCGTGATGTCCAGGTTGGAGGTGACGATGGTGCTTTTACGCTCATAGCGTTCGGAGATCACCTCGTGGAAGTCCTCATCCTGGATGCCGGTTAGCGGTTTGAGGCCGAAGTCGTCGATGATCAGCAGATCGATGCCGACGAGTTTGGCCAACTGTCTTTCGTAACTGTTGGTGGCCCGGGCGGCGTTGATCTGGGCAAGCATCCGGGAGGCGGTGGTGAAAAGGACGTCATGACCGGCACGGATGGCGCTGTGTCCGAGGGCCTGGGCAAGATGGCTTTTTCCGGTGCCGCAGGGACCGACGATCAGCACGGAGACCTTTTCGGCCATGAACCGGCAGGAGGCCAGCTCCATGATCAAGGCGCGGTTGATGTTGGGATTGAAGGTGAAGTCAAACTCCTCCAGGGTCTTCTGGTTGCGGAAGTTGGCCCGGCGGAGGGCCGAGGCCAGTCGTTTCTGAGACCGGCGGGCGATCTCGTCGTGGACGATGGTGGCTAGGAAATCCATGTAGGAAAACTGATTCTCGATGGCTTGACGGTTGCGGGATTCGATGGAATCCAGGATACCGGACAGCCGCAATTGCTTGAGCATGGGAATCAATTCGGGCATGGGGTTCATCATCGTTTCCTCCTTTCTCAATGGTACCGCATCACACCGGCTGGGCGGAGAAAACGACCACTGCCGGTGTAGACGGAGGAAAGAGGAACAGTGTCACCTGGGACCGACGTTTGATCCAGGCCTTTTTCCAGAATGGTCTTGACCGTCTTGTAACGGGGATTTTCGAAGTGCAGCGCCCGCTTGCAGGCAGATTCCAGACGCACAGGCCCGTACTTCTTTCCCAGACCGACAACCCCTTGGGCGGCGCGGAGATTGTCCAGAACCCGGTCGGCAAAGAGCGTCCGGATCATTTGATGGCAGGCGGGTCCGATGGCCTCCGCCTGGCGCAGGCACCATCGGGGATCTTGAAGCTTGTAAGCGATCGCCTCCGGCGGCAGGTGCTCATCGACGGTGGAACGGGCGCCGGGTTTCCTGAGCCGGGGATGGACGGCTACCAGTTTCAGATCATGATAAATCTTTACGGCGCTGTCCGTGGCCTTGATCCACATGGTCTGATGGATCAGCGTAAACGGCGCCGAGTAATACGCTTTCTCAAACTGAACATGGCAGTTGCCGTGCAGCTTGACCTGGCACCAGACGGCGATCTCCACGGGAACATCGGGTAGAGGTTTCAGCAGATGCCTTTCCGCTTCGGCAAAAAGACTCAACGGTTTCTGTCGAGTGGTGCCGTGAATGCGATTCCCCGCCGTTTCCAGAATCCATTGACGCAACTGCCCGTTGGCGTCAGCCAGCGAGCGAAACTGACGCAGGGGAACAAAGCGATTCTTGACATACTTCACACCGGATTCCACGCGCCCCTTCTTCTGAGGATCCCGCGGCGGGCAGGGAGAGATCAGAAATCCGTATCCCTCCGCCAACTCACCGTAAGATCGTTGCACTTCCGGATCCCGGAAACAGGACTTGGTGATGGCGCACTTGGGATTATCAATAATCACCTTGGCAGGCACGCCATTGAAGAACTCGAAGGCCCGCCGGTGGCAGGAAAGCCAAGTGCCAACCTTCTGATCCGTGACAATCTCGGCGTAAAGATGACGGCTGAAGCACAGGGTCATGACAAAAATCCAGGTCTTGAAAGTCTGACCGGTGAAGGCGTCGGTGATGTCCGGCCCCTTGCCGAAGTCCACCTGCACCGCCTCGCCGGGGGCAAAATCCAGAATGCAGGTCGCCTCGGGTTGATGGAGTTTCAGCCTCTGCACCAGACGGCGTACAGAAGAATAGCTTCCGGTAAATCCGAATTGATTCGCCAGGGTCTGGTGAATCGTGGTCATGCAGACGTTTCCCTCAACCCACTTGCGAATCTGTTCCTCATAGGCGCCACTCAAAGACTGATGCGTGGGATTGTTATCATGCTCTTTCTTTTGCTCAAATGCCGCCCCCAGAACCTCGTCGTCAGGAAGGGGCAGCCCTCGGTCAAGCCACCCCTGCTCCCCAGCAATGGCCCGAACCTGTCCACATTTTATACGGCCCATCAGCCTTGCCCGGGCAATGGTCCGGTCACTTTCTCCCATGCGCATCCTGTGTATCACTTGACGATATTGGTACATCTCGAACCTCCTGTTGCTCATGTCAGCTCCTCCCAGCGTTGTATTGCCACGAGTATACTGACGTTCATCACATGGTCCGAGACCTTTTTTAAACCCCTCGGTAGAAAACCTCACCCCAAATGGGTGGCTCCATTACGGCGATCATATACTGGCTTCATTACGGCGATCACGGATTGGCTCTATAGCACCGATCAGTAACACCCCCCAAGTCGGCGAGCTGATTCTGGCACTCCAGGGAGAAATGAGCCGCGAGGCGCGGCAAGCCACTCTCGACCTGCAGGACCGCAAATCCTTATTCATGACTGCAAAATCCATTGATGTTCCTCAATAAAAAAGCTATATCTTATAAAAGAGTTCTCCGTTTAGGCCGCGGAGATTGAGCGGGATGGTTGACGTAGCCAAGCAGATCGCCTTTTGGCGAGACGGAGCAAAAGAAGAAGGTCTTGTATAGTTGAATAGAAAGGGTTTTGACATGTTAAACGCCATCAAAGTCAACCTATCACGGCAAGAGATTATTGGCGCCGTAAAATCGATGAAAAAAAAGGACCGGGAAGCCTTCCTGGAGGAATTGCTCGCGACAACCTCGCCCGAATACCTGGAAAGTATCAAGGATGCCCGGGCGGACTATAAGGCCGGTCGTGTAAAGACCCATGACGAGGTATTCGGGCATTGAGTTACCGGCCGGTATATACCCGGAAAGCCGTCAAGGACATTGGCAAGCTCGAAGCCGGTCTCAAAAAGCGCATCGGCACAACCCTCCTTCGCTTCAAAGACAATCCTCTCCAATATGCTGAACCGCTGACCGACCCGGCACTTGGCGGTTACCGTTTTCGCATTGGTGATTATCGTGTTATCTTCGACATGGAGGGCGACGATATCGTCGTGCTTCGCGTCAGCCACCGCAAGGAAATTTACAGAAGAAAATGAGGGTGGATAAGGCTTCTCCATAAAGCGGTCGAATTTCCGGCGGCCTCTTTTTGTCCGCAAAAAACCGCCCTTTCACCCTGCGAAAGTAACGAAAAATGTTGCCTTGCCGGAGTCATTCATTCGAAACAACGATCGAGTACGCGGCTTATGGAAGGTTAATGAAACCTATGCGATATTAACCTCTAACCGTTTTCCGAGCGCTTTGGCAACCCGATCCAAAGTAGACAACTTGATGTCTTCCGCGTGGTTTTCGATTCTTGAAATCGCCGTCTTTTGGGTTTGGAGACGAAGGGCCAATTCCTCCTGAGTTAATCCCGCGGCTTCTCGAGCCTGGCGCAGGACAACCCCGATCTTGAATTGCTCGTAGCCTTCCTCGAAACCTTCCGCAAATGCCTTATCCGTTTTTTTTCGTTTCGCCATATATTTTTTCAGATCACTCATCTCTTTAATCCTTTACGATTCAAATAATCACGCCGATAGGTTTCAGCTCTTTCTATTTCCTGTCTGGGTGTTTTCATGTCCTTTTTCTGGAAGCCGTGGGTCAGTATGATTACTGAACGACTGTCAAAGAAACACAATATCCGATAAATATTGGAAGCATGTTGGATTCTGCATTCCCATATATCCTACGTGCCGATCAGCTTCTTGAAATAGATGACCGGCACCATCTCCAGGTCCTCCAGCAGACGGAGCACCCAAACCACTTTTTGTGCCGCCTTGCCGGGCAACTCATCGAGAAAATCCTGAACGGGACATTTGCCGTCCACTGTTGCGTAGAAGACGATCGTTCGGTTCACGGCTGCATGTTAACCCACATGTTAACTTCTGTCAAGATGATCTTTGCAGGCGATCTTGACGATAATCTTTTCATGGAGACTTACTGTTATTTTTTCATGTTCCCAATAGCCCGAAATATTTCCTGACTGATGATACCGCATGGATTGCTTGGTGTTACCCGGGGAGAGAAGCTCTCGCGCGCCTGCCTGCAAGTGAATTTTTGATTTTGAATGGCAGAGAATACGGATGCATGATATAAGTCTCCAAAACCCTTGAATGATTGACGGCCTTGTGAAACGAGGGAATTTGTATGCTCATGCAGGATCGCTCTGCCCCGGAATCGATATCGCTGCTGCTAAAGCCCGCATCCGGCCTGTGCAACCTGGCCTGCGACTATTGCTTTTACCGGCGGACGAAAGCGCTTTATCCCGGAAACGAAACCAAGATGACCCGCAAAATTCTGGAGACGGTCATTCGAAAAACCCTGTCCGTCGATGCCCTCTTCAACAGTTTCTGCTGGCAGGGAGGTGAACCGCTCCTGATGGGGATTGATTTTTTCCGGGATGTCGTGGCCTTTCAAAAAAAACACGCCCGGCCCGGTCAGATCATTGAAAATTCCCTGCAAACCAACGGCCTGCTGCTCGACGCCGCATGGTGCGAGTTTCTCCGCAAAGAAAACTTTCTGGTCGGCGTCAGTCTCGACGGCCCGCCGGAGATTCACAACGTTTACCGGAAAGACTACGCCGGGCGCGGCAGCTTTGACGGCGTCATGCGGGGCATCGGGCTGATGCAGCAGCATGAAGTCTCTTTCAATATCCTGTGCATGCTCACCGATCAAAATATACGATCGCCTCTGGAATTGTATGATTTTTTCTTAAGCAAGGGTTTTTCATTTCTTCAATTCATCCATTGTTTTGAAACGAACCCGCAGACGGGCGAGCTGATGCCCTTTGCCGTGCGCGCGGAAGAAACGGGCGAATTCTATATCCGGCTGTTCGACGCATGGTTTGAAAAAAACTTCTATGATGTTTCCATCCGGTTTTTCGAAGACCTGCTTTTGTATCTTGTGGACGGGGTCAAGGACTCGTGCTGTTATCAGCACGCCTGCTCCAGCTACCTTGTGGTCGAGCACAACGCGGACTGCTATCCCTGCGACTTTTTCGTATCCGGGGAGTGGAAAATCGGCAATCTGTTGGAAAGCCGGCTTCTGACCCTGATGAACAGCGCCCGGCGGACCGCCTTTGCTCGGCTCAAGTCCGACCGGCCGAAGGAGTGCAAAGACTGCTCCATTGCTTCTTTTTGCATGGGCGACTGCACAAGGTTCAGGTTCCGCGGGGATTCGGGCGATCAAAGGGTCAGTGAATACTGTGCCGCTAATCAAATGGTTTATCGCCATATCGAGCCGCATCTGCCCGAAATCAAAAAACGCGTTGCCGCTTTCCGCAGCGGGCGAAGGGAAGCGTAGTTGAAAACCGGTTGACACAAAAAGGGGATTGCTCTTATACTTCCACACGCTTTGAAGGAAATCGAACAGCCGCGATTTGCGGCTTTCGGCGGGAGAAAATAATCTCCATCCTTGACCGTGGATTTTTTAAGGACCGTTCCATGGAGCAAAAGCCGGCATTTCAGCGCATCGTTATTCCCGCAGCGGCGGTTCTTGCGCTGATGATCGTCTCGATCAATCTTTACGATGCAAGCCGCTGGTGGAAGCCTCCGTTCCTTCAAACCTTTTTCATCCATCTTTCGGCGCTGGGCATGTTTGCCGGCATCTGGCTGGGCGCCATGATCGCCAATACGCTGGCCTTCTTCAGGGGCGCAACCTTCGGCGAGCGTCTGCTGGTCTGCCTGGCGACCCCGATCGTCTGGGATGCCAAGGTCCTTTCCGATTTCATCGGGATCTTCTCCGGCGCGGAAGTATTTTACGTCTGCTTCCATGCCGTCCTGATGGGCCCGATTTTTGTCGCGCTTTTGTGCATGGGCATCTCCGAAATCTGGTGCAGAATCCTTTACCGCCGGCGCACCGGCGACCGTTCGGTCAAAATCATGGATTTCAAATCGGGACTGGTGCTGATCGTCGGTTTTGTCATGACCTTCCTGCTGCTGTATAACGGCGGCCACAGTTTCTACTATTTGTATATGGACCTGTACTCCAGAATTTTCTTGCATCCGGGAGGCCCGCAATGACCGGCCGGGAAAAAGATTGGTTTTCGAAAGAGCTGTCCCGGCGAGAGGTCCTGAAGATCGCGGGAACCGCGGCGCTTGCGGGAATGATGGGACCGCTCGCGGCCGGGCGGCTCTGGGCAGGCGAGAAAAAACCCAACATCCTTTTTATCCTGACCGACGATCATCGCTACGATGCCTTCAGTTGCATGGGCCATCCCGTGGTGAAAACCCCCAACCTGGACCGCATCGCCAGGGAAGGCGCCCTTTTCCGAAACACCTTCGTGACGACATCGCTTTGCAGCCCGTCGCGCGCAAGTTTTCTCACGGGCCAGTATGCGCACACGCACGGCGTGGTCACAAATCACACCATGTGGAACGACCGGAATGTGACCTTCCTGGAGCTCGTCAAAAAGGCGGGCTACGACACGGCTTTCATCGGCAAATGGCACATGCCGGGCAACCGCCTGCCCCAATTGCGAGGCGTCGATGAATTCATCACTTTCACCAAGGAAGGCGGCCAGGGCGTTTATTACGACTGCCCGCTGATCATCAACGGCATCGAGACGCCGCGGCCGGGCAAGTACATCACCAACGACCTGACGGATTTCGCCCTTCGGTTTATCGAAAAGAAAAGAAAGAACCCCTTTTGCCTGTATCTGTCGCACAAGGCCGTGCATTTCGGCTTCCGCCCTCCGGAGCATCTGAAAACGCTCTATGAGGGGCAGGATCTTCACCTGCCGCCCGAATCGGACACCTGGGCGACGCTCACGAACAATAATATTTTTGTCGGCGCGCCGCTGCCCATGCATATGCTCTACCGCAATTATCTGCGGGTCGTGGCATCCGTTGACGAACAGGTGGGCCGTCTGCTCGGGTTGCTGGAACGGATGGGCGAGCTGGACAACACGGTCATCGTTTATGCGGGCGACAACGGACACCTCTTCGGCGAGCACGGACTCTACGACAAACGCAACGCCTACGAGGAGTCGATGCGAATTCCTCTCTTGATCCGTTATCCGAAACTGGTCGGACGGACCGGCCCAAGAGATCAGATGGTCCTGAACATTGACCTTGCGCCGACGCTTCTGGAGATCATCGGCGCGGAAATTCCGTCTTTCATGCAGGGCCGGAGCATGGCTCCCTTTTTAAAGAATCCTTCCCTTGAAGGACGGGACGCTTTCCTTTATGAACATTTTCCGGTCTTCCCGATCCCGATTCCCGGCATCACGGCCGTCCGGACAAAGGACTTCAAATACATCCGCTATCAAAAAGGCACCTGGCGCGATCAGCTCTTCGATCTTCGCAATGATCCTCGGGAGCTTCACAATATCATCGGCACGAAAGCCGGGAAAGAGGCGCTGCCGGATTTGCAAAAGAGACTGGAACAGCTCAAAGAAGAAACCGGTTACCGATTTTTCACGCACGGCTAGGTGCATTACGGAAATGGCCGTGAACACTACTTATTGTGTTATTATTCATGACAACCACTATATATTGATTATTTCCTTGATTTTTTATTATTATATGGTATCATCACGTTCAAGTTGAAATAAAGAAGATGATTGTCGCCGGAGAACCGCTTCTAATGGCGAGATAGTTGTAAGGTCATCGAAGAAACATAAAGAAACATTTGTAATTGCGTTACAAGCGCCAGTTGGAGCGGTTACAAAGGTTAACCATAATTTGAAACCACCATTGGAAAGGCGGGTCATAAGTGATCCGCCTTTTTTCATTTAGAAAGCTTAGTGAGATACTAACACCGTAAGCCCGGCTTCGACAGCGCTAGGTAAACAATTCGGTAATAGTTGAGTTATTGCATTCATTTACGTCATGCCTAATTTTGGGTCGTGTGCCTATGGATTTTGGGGGTATTTTGGATGCCCTGGATCCGTTTTGGTGGTGGAATCTTGAGTGATTTAAAAATGTTAAGCTGTTCAGGTGTCGGCTCCGTGGTCTGTAAAACTCGTCCATCTTTTGAAAAAAATTCTATCCGATGAAGACGCTCCATTTTGGTTCTGATCCTGTCCCAGGTCAGATTGGTTTTCCGCTCCGCAATGCGCACCA
>Ga0255347_1002493_pt1 | contig 25983 bp, 21 predicted proteins | sample wastewater_treat_2_FD_192479 | JGI IMG/M metagenome (GOLD analysis project Ga0255347, IMG submission 192479) | Wastewater microbial communities from Lulu Island WWTP, Vancouver, Canada - plant24 | ecosystem: Engineered > WWTP > Wastewater > Unclassified | place: Canada: Vancouver, British...
ACGCATCCCGCGCCAAACCGGTACCATATTCTTGGGATGTAATATATACTCCCTGGTGCTTGAATACAAGTGAGCGAGGCTGATCGAGCGCCCGGGACGGAGTATCATCTTAACCTGGGCTCTTCGGCGAACGCAAAGAGGGCGGCGAGTTGCTGCACGCTGCGATGAGACCGGATGGCAGTGACAGATGACCTTTCCCGTCAGGATTTACCTGGACAGCCCTGGTGGTTGGGTTGCTTTTGGCTCGGAGCAGGCCGGGTTGCCTTTACCCTGGGGGCTGAATCCCGAGGGGCCGATTGTCACCTATGGTTCCTATTTCGAGGCGCTCGTACGCCTGCTTGACCAGGATCGCTATCGGCCCCTGCGTTCGGCTCTCAGCCAACTCCTGGGGCGGTCCGTCACGGTGTCCGAAATCCAGGAACTGGCCGTTGTCAGCCAGAAACATGGGGCCTTTTACCATGTCGCCCAAGTGCGGGTGAGGATTGCCGAACGCTACCATTCACTGGTGGTCAACAGCGCAGTCGGTACGGCCCGCCAAACCTTCCTGGCTTCTGAATACGCCGTTCTCCAGGAGTTGACCAGGTCCTTCCCGCATGGCTTCCTGCCCCGTGTTTTCTTCCTCGGAACGTCCTGGTGCCGTTCGGTGGAGGGTTCTCCTTTTGCCCTGAAATGTTTTCTGGGCGAATGGTTTGAAGGCTATCATGAATTCCATCTTACCCGACGGGGTGACGCTGACGGGATCTCAATCAAGGTCTGGGATGCTCACCCCAGGAACCCGCTGCTGAAGGTCGAGGAATCGCGGTTGCTGTATCGCCTGGCGACGCTGATCCTGACTACTTATTACGATCCCAGATCCTTCAGGCAGATTTACCCCTGGCGTCATGCGGCGGGCGATTTCATCGTCATGCGACGGAAGACAAGGCTGAAGGTGCGCTTGATCACGGCCAGGGGCTACTTCCCGCTGGTTACGATGGCGGGGGCCGATCCTTCCGACCGGTGGATCCCCCTTGTCCATTTCTTTCTGAACCTGAGCCTTCACATGCGGCTGGATCGCCTGGATGGGACGGGGGAATTGGCCTGGGCCAGCGCCGACTCCCAGCAGGGAGTGATTTCAGGATTCCTTGCCGGTTGGCGGCAAAAGGCGACGAAGGATCCCGAGCTGCCTTCGCCGGCCGAGGTGTTGGAAGTCCTGCAACGGTTTACCGTGGATGAATGGCTCGCTTTTGCTCCTCTGGTGCTTGATAACGGCTTCGAAGAGCCGGAGGAACTTGAATTCCTCGAATCGAAGTTGGAGGAGCATGCAACGTCGCTGGCGGCTGCGCTTGGGGAGGTTGTCTGAGGGTATCGGAATGCCGGCGTTTTGTCCTGGCACCAATGCCGGGTGCCGCTGATTCCCGGGATCGTGCCCGAGGACCAGCCCTCAAGCTCACTAGCGATGCCTAACAGACTGAACCGGCACCGGAGCCTGGCACGGGACACCTGGCAGGCGTGCCGGGGAGTGGGTTGGGACGCTCCCTCATTGGTTCTGAAGACCCGCTCCGCAACGTCAGTCTGCGGGTTCTCCAAACTCGGTTACGATCGGCCCGCTTCCCCGGTCATTCAAGAATTGCTGCACCTGCTGCCTGGTTGGGATGCCCGGCCGAGCCCCTTTGTTCATACAGGTCAAAGCTGCGGCGGCACCGGCAAAAATCAGTGCTGAAAGGAAGCTCGAACTCTGAGCCAGGGCCAGGGCAAAGGCCCCATGGAAGGTGTCTCCGGCGCCGGTCGTGTCCACGGCGGTGACCGGGAAAGCCGGCAACCGCAGGTCACGACCGCAACTCCTGGCCCTCAAACCCCTTTCTCCGAGGGTTACGACAACCGACGGGGCCTGTTCTTTCAAAACGTTGAAAGCTTTTTCCTCGTCTTCCTCTCCGGAAAAATCGCGTGCGAACCTTTCCGAAGCAACCAGGTAATCAACCAGCGGCAGGAGTTCAAGCGTTCCCCGGTGAACAGACCCGGCATCGAGGACGGTGATGGCCCCGCTCTTACGGGCAGATTGGGCCAGTGGTGTGGAAACCAATGGTTCGTGCCCATCGAAGAGGATTACCTGCGCGGGGCAGCGGCGGAAGTCAACCTGATCGGCCGATAGAAAGGGGGTTCCGATCCTTGCGCTGACCACCGTCCGGTTGCCGTTGGGTTTGACCAGAATCACCGAAACCGGAGTGGGATGCTTGCCCCGCACCACCAGCTCGATGCCAACGCCCTCGTTCTGAAGTTCGTTGAAGTGTAGGCTGCCGGCATGGTCCTCCCCCAGGTAGCCTACAAATGCCGACCTGCCGCCAAGCCTGGCTACAGCTACCGCAGCGTTTGCCGCCGGGCCGCCGCCGCAGGTCGCCAGGCCGGTCGCCGAACATTTCTCATCCGGTCCTGGATGGTGAGTGACCATCAGCGTCAGATCAAAGGAGGCATGGCCCACACAAAGGACGTCTACGGCAAGGGAGGGCTGTTGTTGCATGGGCAGACCTGATGGTCGTTCAGATTTCAAGAGCTTCCCTGAAACGCCGGCCAGTAGACCGGACCACACTTACCGCACCATATAACTGGAAAAGGATTCCAAGACAAACGGCAGCGGACCTTCGAGTTTGCAGACCCCCACCATCTTAGGCTGAAATGGTTAGGAAATGCAAGGAGATGAGCCAGTAACCGATCCTGGGGGAGAGCGACAGTGGCAGAACGTGGCAGCACCGAGACCTGGGAGGGCGGACGATGCAGCCATCATCCTGGTGGAAATTGTCAGCGGGTGACAAAATTTGCCCACCACACAAGTGGGACAACGTGACCAAGGAATCCAGGCAGGGGGCTTGCCATGCCCCTTGATCCCTGGCGTAAAGAGCTTGCTTGCCGGTCATGAACCAGCTGTTGCCATTACAGCACTCAAGAAAAGAATCATCAAACTTGCCCTCCTGTCCGATACGGTATGAGATTGCCTTCCCATGGAAGATGCGGGGCATGCTGGCAGTTGTTGAGGGAATACCTTTTCCTGACCGGAACCGGAACGAGAGCTGCAGGAATGGGCATGGTCCTTGCTTTTTGATTCTCATGTTCTCCAGCAGATTCAGGTTCCTGGGTGTGGCTCGATTGGTCTCGCTGGGGAAAGAAGAGAGGGGTGAGCAGGGTGCATGTGGCGAAGGGTGGTTTTTGATCAGCGCAAAGCGATGCTTGTTTCGGGGGCATGAGACAGGTGTTGCTGAGGTTGTCACCTCTACCCTCCAGTAAACGGGTTGAGCATAGTTGAGAGGTTTTTGTGATGCGAAAGACAAAATTGTACTTTAAGGGTAGTTATCGAAAAGTCAGTCTGATGGTTTTGGTAGCGTTCCTGACCAGCCTTGGTCTGGCTCAGGCGCAGGAGCTTACCGAAGCGCCAAAAAACCAGATTAGACCGGAAATCAAGGCCCAGATTGAGACTCTCCAGCAGGAGGTTGCGGAGAAAGGCCACACCTTCACGGTCGGTTACAACCCGGCCATGGAGTATACCATCTCGCAGCTGGCGGGGTTGGTGGTGCCGAAGGGCTGGCGAAAGAATGCCAGGTTCGAGGAAATGGACCGGTACCTCACGGCGACGTCGACTTCCTTCGACTGGCGGACTTGGCCGGGAGGCAACGTGCCGGTACGGAACCAGGGTTCCTGCGGCAGTTGCTGGGCTTTTGGCACGGTGGCACCGCTCGAAGCCCTCATCGGCGTTCATTGTGGCAAGAGCGTAGACCTCTCCGAGCAATATCTCGTTTCCTGCAATCAGTCGGGCTGGGGATGTCAGGGGGGGTGGTTTGCCCATGATTACCACGAATGGCTGATCCCGACCGGGAAGGGCGAAACGGACTTTGGGGCCGTGCTCGAAACCGCTTTCCCATACAAAGCCTATAACGTCTCGTGTGGCGGTCCTCATGCTCATCCCTACAAGATCAGCGACTGGCGATTCGTTGGCAGCAGCAATGGGGTGCCTACCCCGGCGGCCATCAAGCAGGCTATCGAGAATTACGGACCCGTTTCGGTTGCGGTGTGTGTCGGAAGTAAGTTCCAGGCTTACCGGTCGGGTATTTTCAATGCGAATGAAACCTGCAGCGGGACCGTGAATCATGCCGTAACCCTGGTGGGATGGAACGATGACCTGGGCGTGGATAACGGCTACTGGATATTGAAGAACAGTTGGGGCACGGGCTGGGGTGAAGGCGGGTACATGAGGATTCGCTACGGGGTCTCCAAAGTGGGATTCGCTGCTAACTTTGTGGTCTTCTCCGGTGCGAATTGCCCTGACAGCGCTCCTGCGCCGTTCGATTGCACCGGGGCGACCACGATCGGGCTCGGGACCGTCTTCGGAACGACCGACGGCGGTCGAACGGGAGACGTTACCTATGCCTGCAGCGGGCAGGCGGAAAAGGGCCCGAGAAAGGTCTACAAAGTCACCACCAGCAGTGCGGGAGACCTCATTGCGACCCTGAGCAACCCCTCTGTCGACCTTGATGTCTTCATTCTGAAGGGGTGCAGCCCAGCCAATTGTGCGGCATATGGGGACACCACTGCGAGCCTTGTGAATGCCCCCGCAGGAACCTACTACATTGTGGTGGACACAAAGAGCGGTGCGGCGGGAACCTTCAACCTGACGGTAAGCCTGGCAAGACCTCTGCCTGACCTCAGCGGGAGCTGGATTCAGATGAGCCCGAACTCCACGGGGAAAATCGTCTACACGACCCTGAAAGTGAACAATACCGGGAATGCGACGGCCGGGCGCTTCCGAGTGGGCTACTACCTCTCGTCAGACGGCTCGAAACTGGACAAACTGCTGGGTACCAAGACCATCTCCAGCCTGGCGGCGGGCAGAACCGTGTACCTCTATCCCCGGTTCAGTTCCAGCGCCGGCTTGCGAGGCAAGTACCTTATTGCCAAGGTTGACTACCTTAATAACATCGTTGAAAAGGACGAAACCAACAACGTCGCGACGGGGCTGGTGAGCCTCAAACGCTAGCCGCCGGCTCGCAGGAGCAGTGACTGAACGAAGAAGCTGGGTTGCGTGCAACCCAGCTTCTTGTTTTTGTGCGGCCAAGCCCACGCCTGTCGGTGAGGCGGGCTTTGTGTGTTTCTCACCTTCACCTGCTGTTAGGGCGTCTTCGCCAGTTGACCTATCACGGTCAATGGAATCATCCTGTTGCCACTGTCATTGGTCTTGGCGTAGGAAGTCTTTCTGGTGGTTTTCTGACAGCTTCTGGGATTCAGACTGATTTTCACTATTCCCTCGCCACCGGGAGGGATTGTCCGGTCAAAGCGGACAACGTAGGTCCCTCAAGCTGCTGTCACTTGGTTGATTTCCAGGACCCCGGTACCCCTGTTGAGAATTTTGAAATCGTGGACATAGGTGCCATCTTCGTCCATGACTCCGAAATTGAATTCCCTGTTGGGAACCTCGGCTTTGGGAACTGCCTGAGTGGCGGTCTCCGCAGTATTTGCGGGTTGCCCGACCTTTGCGGTTGGTGAATGGCTGCAGCCCATCAGCCACAAGGCGATAAGAGCTGGAAAAAGCCATTTCGGGTACTGCTGCATAGTCCTTCCTCCTGACGTACATAGGTTAGGGTGATCTTCTTGGCGGCTGCCCTGCGGCCTGAAATTGCCCTTCTGCTACGAAGGCCGGTTGCCGAGCTTCCAACCATCGGCATCTGTTAATACGGCAGCTGCCAATGGGAGTCAAGACTCGAATGCCAACCTTATATGAATCCTAAATCGAGCACCTTTTGACAGGGATTGCGAGGAAGGGCTGCCGAGAGATGCTGATGGTAAGGGAGGGTTACACCGGTTGTTCGGTGGCTCTCCATGCCCGCTGGGATCGCTATTCATCTGGGACTGGGCAGAATCCCGGAAAATTGTTAATAATCCCAGGACACGGGGCAACAGGCGCCCAACTGGGGGGAATTGGATGAGGACAACCTGATGAAAGGCAAGTGTGCGGTGGAACTGAGAAAATTTTCGATCCCTGAAATCATCTTTGGTCAAGGGAGTCTGCGCTATGCGGGGCGTTGCGCTCGGGGACTGGGAGCAGAAAAGGTTTTTGTGGTGAGTGATCCCGGTCTCGAGTATGTCGGCTGGGTCGATCGCCTCACCGAAACCCTTGCTGAAGAGAAGCTTCGCTGGGTCTACTTCAATGACATTGTTTCCAACCCGCGTGATTTTCAGGTCGAGAGGGGTGCGGCGATCTACAAAGAGGAAGAAGCGGATGTGGTGATTGCCCTCGGCGGCGGCAGCCCCATGGATGCGGCCAAGGGCATTGCGTTGGTTGCCAGTAATGGCGGGAGTATCCATGACTATGAGGGGGCCAATCGCATCCGGCGGCCCCTGCCACCCATGGTCTTTATTCCCTCCACCGCCGGGAGCGGTTCCGACCTGACCCAATTCTGCATCATCACCGATGTGCGCCGCAAGGTGAAGATGTCGATCATCAGCCGTTCCCTGGTTCCCAACATTTCCATCATTGACCCCTTGCTGCTGCAAACCAAAACCAAGAACCTGATCATAGCTTCGGGAATCGATGCCCTGGCCCATGCTATTGAATCATATGTATCGAAAATCGCGACCCCGTTTACGGAGTTGCAGTCTTTGCAGGCGATTCGGTTGATCTTCGAGCATCTTGAGGCGGCGCTCGAAACCCGCAGTCTGGACTGCCTGCAGCAGTTGAGCACGGCGAGCACCGCCGCCGCCATGGCCTTCAGCAATGCCGGCCTCGGTGCCGATCATGCGCTGGCGCATTCTTTGGGGGGCATGTTCGACACCCTGCATGGTCTTGTTCACCCGGTGCTCCTGCCCCCGGTGATGCGGTTCAATCTGCGGGAGTGTGTCGAGAAGATGGCGAATATCGGAGAGGTCATCCTGAACAAGAAAATCCGTCCCCGTGAAGCGATGGCGCTTGCCGGCATCGAGAAGCTGTCAGAGTATTGTGAGTCCCTGCAGGTCAATAACCATCTTCGGGAAATCGTTGACGACCCGTGCCGGCTGCCGGAACTCTGCAAGATGGCGCTCAATGATGCCTGCCTTCTAACCAACCCTCGTGCGGCCAGTGCCGAAGATCTGCTGCGGATTTGCGAAGAGGCGTGGTGATGAGTTCCAAACCGACCCTGGATGACCTGATTGGCGTTGAACACACGCGTTTGGGTTTTTTCAAGGAATTGCAGCAGAAAATTGCCGAGCTCGAGGTCTCCAATCTTGAACTGGCGCGTCGGCAGCGTGAGATCCAGGCTATTCTGGATGGCATTTCCGATGTCATGGTGGTTCTCTCCCTCGATTTCCAGATCGTCTCGGTCAACCAGGAATTCATCAGGGTATTTGGCATCGAGGCTCCCGAGGGACGGCCATGCCATGAAGTCTTTCGGAATGCACCTCATCCCTGTTTCCCATGCCCGGTCATCACGGCGCGAGACGAAAATCAAATCTGCCGCCATCTGGCGATCTACTCGATGGCCGGGAAGAACCGGCATTTCGAAATCACCGCCTCGCCATTGCGGAATCCGGAAGGTAAGCCCAGCCTGATTCTTTTCCTGATGCGCGACGTTACTCTCGAAAAAGAGCTGCAGGCGAAGTATTACCAGGCACAGCAAATGGCCACCATTGGCGTGCTGGCAGCGGGGGTGGCACACGAAATCAACAATCCCCTGACCGCGATCTCGGGTTTTGCCGAAGGGCTGAAGCGTCGTTTGCCAAGGCTCAAGAAACAGATCGATGATGAATTGAGAGATGACTTCAGTGAATACCTGGGCATCATTCTCAAGGAGTGCCGGCGCTGTCAGGAAATCGTCCAAAACCTCCTGACCTTTGGCCGCCAGTGCAGCTTTGAAGCCGGTTCCGTGAACCTCAATGGGCTGGTCAAAGACACCCTGAAGTTGCTCCATAATAGACTCAAGCACCAGCGTAAAGATCTTGTGCGACTTGTCCTGGATGAATCGCTGCCCCTGATTCGGGGAGATGAATCGCAGCTGAAGCAGGTCGTGCTCAACCTCCTCTTCAATGCCTTCGATGCCACGGTTGAGAAAGGGGTTATCATTTTACGGACCTTCGAGGAAATCGGAGAGTGGGTGATCCTCTCCGTCGAGGACAGTGGGTGCGGCATTCCCCGCGAACACCTGGACAAACTATTCGAACCGTTCTTCACCACCAAGCCGGTGGGAAAAGGAGTCGGGATTGGGCTGTCGACCTGCTACAATATTATCAGTAGGCATGGAGGTGAAATCCATGTTGAAAGTCACCTCGGCAGGGGGTCCACGTTCGCGGTGAAATTGCCTCGGGAGAAGCATGATGGTGATATTCAATCCGATTCGGATACTGGTTGTTGATGACGAGGAATCGATCCGTCGATTGCTCGAAAAGGAGCTCAGCAGCATGCGGCGCAGCGTCCGCACGGCCGACAGTGCCAGGCAGGCCTTCGAATGCCTCGAACAGCACCAATTTGAGGTCATCCTGCTGGATATTCGTTTGCCGGACGGGGACGGCATTGAATTGTTGGAAAGATTCAAACAGACGGTTCCCGATGTGGAAGTCGTCCTGATCACGGGCTTTGGCAATGTCGATAACGCCGTCGAGGCGATGAAACTGGGTGCCTATGACTACATCACTAAACCCTTCAGCCTGGACCGGGTGGAGTTGGTGGTTGAAAAAGCCTATCAGCGCGTCTGCCTGCAGCGGCAGAATCGCCTGCTGCGTCATACCCAGACCTGCCTCCCGGCACCTCAATTTGTTGGTCGCTCGCCTTGTGTCGAGCAGATCCATTACCTTATTGAAAAGGTGGCGCCGACCAATGTCCCGGTCCTGATCACCGGTGAAAGTGGGGCGGGCAAGGATGTCGTGGCCAGTGCCGTTCACCTTCGGAGCCAGCGAGCTCAGCAACCGTTGGTCATCAAGAACTGTGGTGCCCTGCAGAAGGAGTTGATGCGCAGCGAACTTTTCGGTTACTGCAAGGGCGCTTTTACAGGTGCGAACGAAGCCCATGATGGGCTCATCTCCCTGGCTCATGAGGGCACTCTCTTTCTGGATGAAATCGGCGAGCTGCCCATTGAGGTGCAGGCCGCACTCCTGCGGGTACTCGAAACCCAGACCTATCGGCGGGTTGGAGACAAATACGAACGGCAGGTGGACGTTCGCTTCCTCTTTGCCACCAACCGCAACCTGGTGGAAGAAGCCCGTGTGGGCAATTTCCATGAGGCCCTCTACCATCGGCTTAATGTTTTTCAGATTCACATTCCGGCACTGCGAGAGCGCCAGGAGGATATCCCGCTGCTGGTGGATTACTTTCTGGGGCTCCTCGGCGGCAGCTCTTCCCCTTGCCGGGTTTCCAAAGGTGTTATGCAGTGCCTGATGAAATATAGCTGGCCCGGCAATGTGCGGGAGCTTCGCAACGTGATTGAACGCGGGATCATCCTGGCCGAAAACGGCATTATTACCGAGGCTGCATTGCCCCGGGAGCTGACCCGGCGAACAGATCCGCAGGCCATGGATACCCCTCTCGTACCGTTGAGCGAAATTGAACGACATCACATTCGACGGGTCATGGAGACCGTGGCTGGGAACCGTTCACAGGCTGCCGGAATCCTTGGTATCGGCCGCAAAACCCTGTATCGCAAGCTGAAGGAGTATGAGCTCGAATGAACGCGCACCCATTATGTGATAGCTGGCATAGTGGCCTAATGTGACACAGCGTGAACCAAAACTGGGGTCATTCCGACACATTCGGATAACCATTGGATTTGACAAGGATATGCTCACACGCCGGTTTTTTTCTCCAGGCAAGCCTTGAATCCTCCCGCTTCCCCGGCCCCATGCCTCATCTGCAGCAGCCGCTGTTGAACTATATAGCTCTATGAATATATTACAATAATTGTCTATGGCACAAGCCTTGTAAGAGGGCCCTTAGCGTGAACGATGCCACTTGAGAAAAAAGGGCCGATCATTGCGAAGGGGCGCTCGGACGCGCCGAGCGGTGATCCTGGCAAAGCCTCAAACCAGAGAAGGAGTGAAACGATGGCAGTAGGCGAGCAAGTATTCGGGTTTTTCATCCCGACCGTGACTCTTATGGGGGTCGGCGCTCACAAGGAAATTGGCAAGCAGGTGAAGGCGCTTGGAGGCAAGAAGCCTTTTATCTGTACCGACAAGGGCATCACCAAGGCCGGTATCACGCAGAAGATTGTGGACCTGGTGAAGCAGGATGCCGGGGCTAAATGTGTGGTCTTTGATGAGACCGTGCCCAACCCGACCGACACCAACGTTCATGACGGCCTCAAGGTCTTTCAGGACAACAAATGCGATCTGATCATCTCCCTTGGCGGTGGGAGCTCCCACGACTGCGGCAAGGGGATCGGGATTGTGTCGACCAACGGCGGCCACATTCGGGACTACGAAGGCGTGGACAAATCCAAGAAGGCGATGCCGCCTTTCATCGCCATCAACACCACGGCCGGGACCGCCAGTGAGATGACCCGGTTCTGCATCATCACCAACACCAGCAACCATGTGAAGATGGCGATCGTGGACTGGCGCGTGACCCCGAACGTCGCCATCAATGATCCGCTGCTGATGGCCGGCATGCCCCCGGCACTCACCGCCGCGACGGGTATGGATGCTCTGACCCACGCCGTAGAAGCTTATGTTTCGATCATCGCCACGCCGGTCACCGACGCCTGCGCCCTGATGGCGATCGAGTTGATTGCGAAGAACCTGCGCGCGGCCGTGGCCAACGGCGCCGACATGGTGGCCCGGGACAACATGGCCTATGCCGAGTACCTGGCCGGGATGGCCTTCAACAATGCGAGCCTCGGCCACGTGCATGCCATGGCTCACCAGCTGGGCGGCTTCTATGATCTGCCTCACGGGGTGTGCAATGCCATTCTGCTGCCCCATGTGGAGGCCTTCAACCTGATTGCCAAGGTGGACCGGTTCGTGGATATCGCCAAGACGATGGGCGAAAACGTTGCCGGGCTATCGCCTCGTGCCGGCGCCGACAAGGCGCTCGAAGCGATCAAGAAGCTTTCCGCCGATGTCGGGATTCCCGCCGGCCTGGCGCAGCTGGGGGTGAAGGAAAAAGACCTCAAGACCATGGCTGAGAATGCTCAGAAGGATGCCTGCGGGCTTACCAATCCCCGCTGTCCCACCCTGGATGACGTCATTCAGATCTATAAGTGGGCCATGTAGGTTTCCTTTTCTTGGGATCCCCCAAAGCCGAAGACCGGCTCGGTTGTCAAAGCCGAGTCGGTCCCGGTTCGGTTCCGTTCGAGGCCGTTCGGATTGCCGGGGGCATCGGGAGCGGCATCCCACTCCTTCTTCCCATGCTTCCGGCGATGAAGAGGGGCAGCAACGAGACCTGACCCACAGCGGACGGAAAACCGATTCGCTCGGCCTCGTGGGCGGTGCTAGATGAAAACATGGACTGCTTTTTTTTGCATTGAAATATGTCAGATCCGGCATAAAATGTGGCAGTCTCTTGCGCAAGCTCAACGGCATCGGCTGCCAGACCCGAGTGAAGGGCCTGGTGGCGGGCCCCCTCCTTGGGGGCAATCGAGTTGCGGCGGCGTTCTCTCTGGTGTGCTGGATCCTGACGAACGTTTTTTTTTGCCTGAACTTATATCAGCTTTGACACAAACATTGCCTGGGGCCGTCATCCTGAGCTTGCAGCCGGGGTGGGACCGCCGCAGAACCATAAGGGGCAATCGCGATGAAGGCAGTACCGGTGCAGGAGGCTTTGGGAATGGTGCTCTGTCACGATGTGACGCAAATCATTCCGGGTCACTTCAAGGGGCCCGCGTTCCGCAAAGGGCACATTGTGCAACCCGATGATATCCCGAGGCTGCTCGATATGGGCAAGGAGCGTCTCTATGTCTGGGAGACCGGCAAGGGTCTCCTGCATGAGAACGACGCCGCCCAGCGGATTGCGAAGGCCGCCGCAGGGCAGGGGATCATTCGGACCGACCCCAAGGAGGGCAAGGTCGAGCTGGTTGCCGCCCATGACGGGCTCCTCAAGATCGACACAGGTGCGCTGGAAGCGGTCAATGCCGTGGATCAGGTGGTTTTTGCCACACTGCACTCCGATCAACGGGTCACCAAGGGCAAGATCTTGGCGGGGACGCGGATTATTCCTCTTGTCATTGACGAACAAACGATCGAGGAGGTCGAGGCGATTTGCCGACAATCCCGACCGCTGATGGAAGTGAAGCCCTTTCGCGGTCTCAAGACCGGGATCGTGACGACCGGCAGTGAAGTGTATCACGGGCGCATTCAAGACCGCTTCGGCCCGGTGGTGAGGAAGAAGGTCGAGGATTTGGGATGCGAGTATTTGGGCCAGGTGTATGTGTCCGACCAGATCGATCAGATTGTCTCGGCCATCCAGGGGTTCATCCGCGACGGTGCCCGGATGGTCACGGTAACGGGGGGTATGTCTGTTGATCCCGATGATGTCACCCCGGCGGCCATTCGGGCAGTCGGGGGACGGGTGGTGACCTATGGCGCCCCGGTGCTGCCTGGGGCCATGTTCATGCTCGCTTATGTCGGAGAGATCCCGGTGCTGGGGCTTCCCGGCTGTGTCATGTACCACCACACGAGTATCTTTGACCTGGTGCTGCCACGCATCCTGGCGGGCGAGGAAATGACGCGAAAGGACTTTGTGAAACTGGCCCATGGTGGCCTCTGTGTTCAGTGTGAGCGGTGCCGTTATCCGGATTGCGGTTTTGGAAAGGGCGCCTAGCCGGTAGAAGGAAACCTCATAGACGAACGGAGAAAACAAATGAAGAGAATGTTGCTCAACATCAACGGAGTTGATCGCTGGTTGGTAGTCGACCCCGAGACCTCCCTGGCTGATGTGCTGAGGAAGCACCTGCTCCTGACAGGCTGCAAAGTCTGCTGCAATGAAGGCCATTGCGGCACCTGCACCGTCGTCATGGACGGTAAGCCGATCAGATCCTGCGTTACCAAGATGAAGAAGGTCCAGGAGCGGGCAAAAATCACCACCATCGAAGGCATCGGCACCCCCGACAATTTGCATCCCCTACAGATTGCCTGGATGGCTCACGGCGGCGCGCAGTGCGGTGTTTGCACCCCCGGCTTCATCATGTCCGCCAAGGTCCTGCTGGAGAACAACAACAAACCGACCCGCCAGGAGGTTCGCGACTGGTTCCACAGGAATCGCAACCTGTGCCGCTGCACCGGTTACAAGCCGCTCATCGACGCGGTGATGGATGCCGCCAGGATCATGCGTGGCGAGATCAAGCCCGAGCAGATCCTCAATACCCAGGAAAGCCCGGTCACCATGGTCGGCAGCAATTTCGTGCGCCCCTCCGCCCTGGCCAAGGTCACCGGCAGCTGGGATTTTGGCGCCGACCTGGCGTTGCGCATGCCGGAGGGCACGCTGCGCCTGGCTCTGACCCAAGCCGAAGTGTCGCATGCCAACATCAAAGGCATCGATACCTCGGAAGCGGAAAAGATGCCCGGCGTGGTCAAGGTGGTCACCTGGAAGGACGTGAAGGGCAAGAACGCGATTACCGGTCTGATCACCTTTCCGACCAACAAGGGCGATGGTTGGGACCGCCCCATCCTGTGCAAAGAGAAGGTCTTCCAATATGGTGATGCCATCGCCATTGTCGCGGCGGATACGGAAGAGCATGCCAGGGCCGCCGCCAAGAAGGTCAAGGTGGACCTGGAGGTCTTGCCCGCCTACATGAGTGGTTACGAGGCGCTGGCTCCGGACGCCATGGAAATCCACCCCGGCGTTCCCAATGCCTACTACGAGCAGGGCGTCGTGAAGGGCGAAGACACCAAGCCGCTCATGGAGAAGGCGGCCTACACGGTCGAGCTGACCACTTACAACAGTCGTCAGCCGCACCTGCACCTGGAACCGGACTGCGGCCTGGCCTACATGGAGGAAGACGGCACGCTGACCATTCAGTCCAAGAGCATCGGTTTGCACCTGCACCATGCCATGGTCTGCCCCGGCATTGGGGTTCCTCCCGAGAAACTGCGCCTGATTCAGAACCCGGCCGGCGGTACCTTTGGCTACAAGTTCAGCCCGACCATGGAAGCTCTTTTGGGCGTGGCTTGCCTGGCCGTGGACGGCAGGCCGGTTTCCCTGGTCTATGACCAGTATCAGAACATCACCTACACCGGCAAGCGCTCGCCGGCCGAAATCAAGGCCAAGTGGGGCGCGGACAAGGACGGCAAGATCATCGCACTGGAATATGACTGGTGGCTCGATCACGGTCCGTACTCCGAATTCGGTGACCTCGTGACGCTTCGCCAGGCGCAGTTTATGGGCGCTGGTTACAACGTCCCGAACATCCGCGCCAAGGGCTTTACGGTGGCGACCAACCACGCCTGGGGGTCGGCGTTCCGCGGGTTTGGCTCGCCGCAGGCGTTCCTCAACCAGGAAATCGCCATGGATATCCTGGCGGAAAAGCTGGGCATCGACCCGCTCGAGCTGCGGTTGCGGAATTGCTACAAGGAAGGTCAGGGCCATACCACGCCGACCGGTCAGGAACCGGAAGTGTACTGCGTGGAAGGGCTGCTCAAATTGATCCAGCCAAAGTGGGAAGAAGCGAAGAAGCGCAAGGCAGCCTACAATGTGCCGGGCAAGGCTTATGGCATCGGTCTCGCCCTGGGCATCTACGGCTGCGGGCTGGATGGTCCGGACGGGTCGGAGGCGGCGGCGGAACTGCTCCCCAATGGCGACGTGATGATCCATGACTCCTGGCAGGATCACGGCCAGGGAGCGGACCTCGGTACCCTCAGCTTCGCCTACGAGGCGCTGCGGCCGCTGGGCATCAAAACGAACCAGATCAAACTCAACATGAACGATACGCGGAACCCGAACTCCGGTCCTTCCGGCGGCAGCCGCTCAAACGTGTTCACCGGCAACGCCATTGTGACGGCTTGCAGGATGCTGCTGCAGGCGATGCAGAAGCCCGACGGCACCTACCGCAGCTACGACGAAATGAAAGCGGAAAATATCCCACTGCGTTACGACGGCAAGTGGGTTGCCTCTTCCTGCACGGCGTGCAGTGAGTCCACCGCCCAGGGCGCACCGTTCCCGATCTACATGTATGGGACCTTCATTGCCGAAGTCGTGGTGGACCTTGAGAGCTATAAGACAAAATGCGTCCGGCTGACCGCCGCTTTGGACGTTGGCAAAATCATCAATCGCGTGACGGTCGACGGTCAGAACTATGGTGGCATCGCACAGGGTATGGGCATGGGCCTGAGCGAGGACTTCGACGACCTGAAGGTTCATACCAGCCTCCAGAAGTGCGGGATTCCATACCCGAACGACGTTCCCGACGATTTCGAGCTCCTGTACCTGGAAACACCGCGCCCATCGGGTCTTTTGGGACAGGCAGGGGTTGGTGAAGTCTCGCTGACCTCCGTTCATCCGGCGTGTATGAACGCCATTTACAGCGCCGTCGGCGCTCGCGTGTTGCGGGTCCCCGCCATTCCGGAAAGAATCAAGGCGGCCCTGGGGAAGTAATGGCCTGAGAGCGTAGCACGACTGTTGTATTGATGACATTCTATCCGGGGATCAGGGGCGAACGGGATTTTGCAGATTCGCTCCTGATTCCCCGGCTTCTTGTAAGGAGTTATTTTTATTCTCGTTAAGGATAAGGTCTTTCTCTTTCTAGCCGCGGATAATGCGGATGAACACGGATTGAGAATTGTATCAGCGTTAATCGGTGTTATCCGCGGTCAAAGGAAGAAATGAAGGATTTCAATTTTTTTTAGTATACGTTTCCAGAAGTTGGAGATCAGTGATGGACCGCCAGCGAGTGCGCGAGCGTGAGAACCAGTGTATTCAGGAACAGCCGCCCACCTGCACCGCCGCCTGCCCGATTCATGTCGACGCGCGTGGCATGATCGAGTGCCTTCGCAAGCAGGATTTCTCTGCTGCCTTTGTCATTTTCCACCGGTTCGTTCCCTTTCCTCGGATCATCAGCCGGATCTGCGATCATCCCTGTGAAGCGGAGTGCCGGCGTCAGGAATTGGGAGGGGCAATCCGGATCAACGCTCTGGAGCGTGCCTGTGTGGAGTATTCCACGAAGCGTTCCGGGGGCGCTACCTTCTCATCCCGGAAGAGCGCTCGCATTGCGGTGGTCGGGGGCGGATTGAGCGGGCTGACGGCGACCTTTGACCTGATCACCAAGGGCTTCCAGGTGGTCCTCTTTGAAGCCTGCAGCCAACTTGCGGGGCGCCTGCGCCAACTGGGCGAAGAGAAACTCCCGCAGCAATCGATTGATGAAGACCTCGCAATGCTTGAAAATGTGCTCGTCGAGGTGCGTTTGAACACGCCGGTCGGGTGCGACACGCAAACGGGACCAAGCCTGAGGGCTGTGATCGACGAATTCGACGCCGTTTATCTGGGCGTGGGGCTGTCCGGTCCCGCTTCCTGGGGAGAGGAGCTGGCGCTTGGGGATGGCGGACGCATCGCCATCGAAGAACTGACCTTCGCTACCAGCAATCCCAAGGTGTTTGCCGGCGGCAGCCAGCGCTACGGTTCCGCTGCCTATTCCCCCATTGCCTCGGTGCATGACGGCCGCTATGCGGTACTGTCCATCGAGCGTTTTCTGCAGAAGGCGTCGCTGTCGGCCAACCGCGATCAGCAGGGACCGTTCAAGACCAGGCTCTTCACGAGCACCGTAGGAATCGAACCGGCGGCTGCGATCGCCATGGCACAGCCGCAGCAGGGCTACACCCGGGAGGAGGCGATCGGGGAGGCAAAGCGCTGTCTCCACTGCGAGTGCCTGGAGTGCGTCAAGGTTTGCGAATACCTGGCCCACTATAAATCGTATCCGAAGCGCTACCTTCGCGAACTCTATAATAATTACTGTATCGTCCTGGGGAATCATCTGTCCAACCCGCTGATGAACACTTGCGCTCTGTGCGGACTGTGCGGAGCGGTCTGCCCGGAACAGCTCGACATGGGAGAGTTCTGCCTGGAAACGCGGCAGGCTATGGTGGAGAAGGGCAAGATGCCCCCTTCGGTGCATGCGTTTGCGCTGCGGGACATGGCGTTCAGCACCAGCGAGGCCTTCAGCCTGGCGCGCCATCAGCCCGGCCGTGAGACAAGCGGCCACGTCTTCTTCCCCGGCTGTCAACTGAGCGCCTCCTCACCCGAACAGGTCCTCCGGATCTATGAACATCTGCGGAAAAGTCTCGAGGGCGGGGTGGGACTGATTCTGAGCTGCTGCGGGGCCCCTGCCGAATGGGCCGGACGCAGGGAAACCTTCCACGATGCCATCCGCCTGGTTCGCACCCAGTGGGAGCAGTTGGGATCGCCACCGGTCATCACCGCCTGTTCAAGCTGTTACCGGATGTTCAAGGATCATGCCCCGGCTATGCCGATCGAATCGTTATGGACGGTGCTGGACCGGGTTGGGCTGCCGTCCTCGGCCGCGCCGGCAAGCTCGGCCGTGGTTGCCATTCATGATCCCTGCACCACCCGGTATGAACACGACCTTCAGGATGCGGTTCGTCGCCTGCTGGACAAGCTGGGAGTGCCGGTTTCCGAGTTGCACAATAACCGCAGCCTCACGACCTGCTGCGGTTACGGTGGCCATATGGCGTTCGCCAATCCCGAGGTCGCCGACAAGGTTGTCCAGCGCCGGATTCACGACAGCGAGGCCGACTATGTGACCTATTGCGCCATGTGCCGGGACAATTTTGCAGCGCGCGGAAAGCGGACCTTCCACCTGCTCGATCTGATCTGCCCAGGCGGCAGCGACGATCCAGCCGAGCGCCGAGGGCCGGGCTACTCGCAGCGTCATGAAAACCGCGCGAGGCTGAAGCGTAGAATGCTGAAGGAGCTATGGGAGGAGAGTGTGGCTGAAGAAGAGGGGTACAGAGCGGCAGGGTTGCGCATTTCTCCTGAGGTGCAGGAGCTCCTGGACAAGAGACTGATTCTCGAGGAGGATGTTCGTGCTGTCATTCAATTTGCCGAAACGAGCAACAGGAAGTTCCTGAACCGCCGGACCGGCCGCCTCGTGGCTCACCATAAACCGGCGGCCGTGACTTATTGGGTGGAATATTCCCGTGATGGTGACGAGTTTGTGGTTCATAACGCGTACAGTCATCGCATGGAAGTCCAAGAGGGGACACAGTCGTGAGCCAGGAACAGAATGCAGCCGCCGAAAGCACCCTGATCTGTCTTCAGTGTGATGTGCCCCTGGAGTTGGGCAAAGTCGAGGTTGGCTATTTGGGGAGCAAGTTTCCAGTCGATCTGCACCACTGCCCCAGGTGCGGGCAGACCTTCATTCCCGAAGAACTGGCGCTGGGGAAGATGGCCGAAGTCGAAAAGATCCTGGAGGACAAGTAGCGCAGGGTGGCGCTTCAAAGCGTGCCGGACAGAGCGATGACAGTCGTCGTGCAGTAGGGTCATGTCGGTGGAGGGAATATACGAAAGGATTGCTGCCGGTCTGGGGGCCGACGGCTTCATGCGGCCGGGTGGAATCGCGCTGACCCAAATCGCGGTTTCCCGTTGTTCCTTTCCGTCCGGGGCACGGGTGCTGGATAGCGGATGCGGGGTAGGCGGTACCGTAGCGTATCTGATCCAGCATCACCATCTCCGTGCCTTCGGGATCGACCCTTCCTGGACCATTCTCAGGCTCGGACATGCGAGAGATGCCGCTCTGCCTCTAATAACGGCCGACGGGGTCGCTCTGCCGTTTGGCGATGCCACCTGGGACGGGGTGTTTGCCGAATGCAGTCTTTCGCTTGTCAACGATGCCGCCGGGATGTTGAGGGAGTGTCGGCGAGTTCTGCGGGATGGGGGACGGTTGGTGCTGAGCGATGTTTACCTGAGGGAAGCGAGGGCGCGGGATGAGGTGCGGTGCCTGCCCTCCTGCTGCTGTCTTGCCGGGGCCAGGACTCGCGAGGAACTACTGGAAATGCTGACGGGTTGCGGCTTTCAAACGGTCTATTGGGAGGACCACTCTTCCACTTTGAAAACCTTTGCCGCTCAACTCATCCTGTCTCATGGCTGCTCCATCGAGGAGCTCTGGCAGCGGACGGCTCAGGACCAGGGCGAAACCACGACTCTGCCTGAGCTGAGGAAGGTTGTGGCTAAGATTCGGCCCGGTTTTTTTCTGCTCGTTGCGCACAAATCGGCAAGCTGCTGACGGGTTGTGATGGCGCTGAGGCGCGAATCAAGGAGTGTTGTTGTGAACGATGAAACCTTTCGCATGATCACCCTGGCCGGCCAGGGATTCTACTGCAGTCAGATCTTGCTTGCCCTGGCGCTGGAGGCCCAGGGCAAGGAGAACCCGGATTTGATTCGAGCGATGGCCGGGCTGGCCGGTGGGTTGGGGTTTACGGGGGATACCTGCGGCGCCCTTACGGGGGGTGCCTGTGTGCTCGCCCTCTACGCCGGCAAGGGCCTGCCGGAGGAGTCGGAGGACGAGAAGCTGAACTTGATGATCAGCGACCTGGTGGACTGGTTTGCCGAGGAATTCGGTAAGCTTCATGGCGGTATTCGTTGTGAAACGATTCTGGGAGATGATCCGCGGAGCCGTTCTGCCAAATGCCCCAGCCTTACCATCGGTACCTACGAGAAAGTGAAAGCGTTGCTCATGGAGTATGGCTTTGAGCTGACCAGAGGCAGATAGTGATGGAGGAAGAAGCAGTCCTCTCCCATACGGAGAGTGTTTGTCCCGAATGCCTGACGCGGATTCCCGCCAGGCGGGTTGCTGACGGCAATCGGGTACTCCTGAGGAAAACCTGCCCCGAGCATGGTCGTTTCGAGACGGTCATCTGGCGCGGGGAACCATCGTACTTGTCCTGGAACCGGCCGAAAAGCCCTTCTCATCCCAAGACCCCGCAGACCGCCGTGGCCGGGGGATGTCCCTGGGACTGCGGTTTATGTCCCGACCACCGGCAGCAGACCTGTTGCACCCTGGTGGAAGTGACTCACCGGTGCAACCTGGGGTGCCCGGTCTGCTACGCGGATGCCGGCCACCAGCCTTCCCGGGACCCGGACCTGGCCGAGCTTCGAAGGAGCTTCGAAGCGCTGCTGGCCGCGGCGGGGCCGTGCCACGTGCAGCTCTCGGGGGGAGAACCCACCGTTCGTGACGATCTGCCGGCAATCATCACCCTCGGACGGGAAGTGGGCTTTGATTTCATTCAGCTCAACACCAACGGCCTGCGTCTGGCCCGGGAGCCGGACTATGTTCGGAGGCTGAAAGAAGCAGGACTTTCGTGCGTGTTTCTCCAGTTTGACGGTCTCGACGATGAAATCTCGGTGACGCTCCGGGGGCGGCCTCTGAGAGAGGAGAAAGAACAGGCTGTAGCGCAATGCCGGGACCACGAACTGGGGGTGATTCTCGTCCCGACGCTGGTCCCCGGCGTGAATACCCACTGCCTTGGCGCGATCATCGAGTATGCCCTGGAGCGACTGCCCGGTGTCCGGGGAGTGCACTTTCAGCCTGTGAGTTACTTTGGCCGATATGCCGGCCTCTCCGGGGATCGGCCGCGCTTTACCATCCCCGAAATCATCACGGAAATCGAGAAGCAGACGAAGGGGTTGATGAAGGCGGAGCATTTCCGACCACCCGGTGCTGAACACAGTTCCTGCTCCTTTCATGGAAACTTCGTGCTCATGCCGGGAGGAGAGCTCAGGCCCTGGAGTCTGCCCCAAGCCGAGCAGTCCTGCTGTGGGGGTTATCCCGCAGGGCTGGGAGTGGTCAAGGCTCAGCAGTTTCAGAGGCGGTTCTGGACCGCTCCGGCCGACTCGGGTGACCCGGTCTCGGGAGGGCCCAGTCTGGGCGGATGGGATCTTTTCCTAGAGCGGTTGCGCACGCATTCCCTGTGCATTTCCGGCATGGCCTTTCAGGATGCCTGGACCCTCGATCTGGAACGTCTCAAGGGGTGCCATCTCCACGTCCTCCATCCCGATGGCCGGCTGATCCCCTTTTGCGCTTACAACTTGACCGACCTCCGAGGGCGCGCAGTCTATCGAGAGAGGATGGTCGAGGGAGCGGTGCAACCATGCTGAGGACGCCGCTGGAGCCTTGGATTGCGGAGAAGATCGGCTCTCCCCGCGAAGGGCTTTCCCGCGAAAGCATCGAGCGCTCCCAACTGGCCAGGCTGCAGGAGACGCTCACCCGGGTCCGGGCCGGGAGTGCTTTTTACAGGAGACATCTGGCCGCCGCGGACGGCCACAACCTCCACTCCCTGGCAGATCTCGGTCGCCTGCCTTTCACCACCGCCGAGGACGTGCGGCGCCAGCCCCTGGCATTCCTCTGTGTCTCCCAGGGCGAAATCGAGCGGGTGGTCACGCTCCGTAGTTCGGGGACAACGGGAGAATCCAAGCGCGTCTTCTTTACCAGGGAGGATCGGGAGCTGACGGTGGATTTCTTTCGGGTTGGGATGTCGACCCTGGCAGGACCGGGAGCGCGGGTGCTGATCCTGCTGCCGGGAGAGCGTCCCGGGAGTGTGGGAGATCTTCTCGCTGCCGGACTGAGCCGTCTTGGGGCGCAGGGGGTACCGTACGGACCGGTAAGGGATTATGCTGATGCTCTCAAGGTGATGGGCCGAGAAAAGATCGAGGTGTTGGTCGGAATTCCCGTGCAGGTGCTCACTCTCGCCCGACAAAGCGGCGGGATGGCTGCTCCTCGGAGTGTTCTGCTCAGCACCGACTATGTTCCGCAAGCATTAAAAGCGGAGCTTGCCAGGATTTGGGGTTGTGAAGTTTACACCCACTATGGGATGACGGAAATGGGTTACGGAGGGGGGGTCGAATGCCAGGCCAGGCACGGCTATCACCTGCGGGAAGCGGACCTGTTTTTCGAAATCGTCCATCCCGGCACGGGAGCCGCACTGAACGACGGCGAGGAGGGGGAGGTGGTGTTCACCACTCTCACGCGGAGCGGGATGCCGCTCATCCGCTATCGCACCGGTGATCTGAGCCGCTTTCTGACGGAACCATGCCCTTGTGGGACTCTCCTCAAGACCATGGCAGCGGTGAGCGGCCGGATCGACAATCGACTCGAGCTGGAGCCGGGAATGGTGCTGAGTATGGCGGATCTGGATGAAGCTCTTTTTGCGATCCATGACCTCATCGACTTTTCGGCGGAGCTTTCCTGCCGGCATGACCGGAATCACCTGGCGCTCACTGCCACCGTGGCAGCGGGCGGGACCGGGGAGAGGCTTGGTGAGCTTCGGCAAGCTCTGAATGGGATCGCGATCCTGCGATCCCTGAGCGAACAGGGGAAACTCGAGCTTGATCTCACGGTGCGGGAGGGACGCCCGCAGCTTCGGGACGGCAGCACCAAACGAACGTTGACCGACAAAAGGCATCAGGGAGTCTGATCATGGTTGTTTTCAAGAATATTGTGGAGTTGTTGAAGGCCAAAGAAAGCTTCGTGCTGGCGACGATTCTCAGGCGGTTCGGGTCTGCGCCCCGGGATGTGGGATCACGGATGATTATCCGTGCCGACGGCTCGATCATCGGGACCATCGGCGGGGGAATCCTGGAGGCGACCGTTCAGAAACTGGCGAAAGAGCTCTTCACCTCCCGGCAGACTCTGGTTCGCCGGTTCACTCTCAACCGGGAGGACCCGGCCATGATCGGGATGATCTGCGGTGGTGATGTGGATTTTCTCCTGCACTTTGAAGACGCCTCCCAGCCTGACCGGCTGGCGCTCTACGAGGAGCTGCAGCGCTCTTTGGATGCCAGAAAGCGGGCGTGGCTGATCATGAAGCTTCCCGAGGAGGAAGCGAGCGAAGGGATGCCGCCAACCTATGTGCTGCGAGACGGCGGTGCCGCCTTGGAGGTTCCCGGGTTACCCCGCCTGCGGGAGCTGCTCGTCGAGGTCAGCACCACCCAGGCGGAGGTGGTGGCCTATGAGGGTCTCCGTCTCTTCATTGAGCCCCTCTCCTCTGAGGGAACCGTTTATATCTTCGGGGCCGGTCACGTCGGGCAAAAGGTGGCGCACTTGACCGCGTTTGTGGGCTTTCGTACGGTGGTCCTGGATGACCGGGCAGAATTTGCCAATCGGGAGCTTCTCGGGTCAGTCGACCGGATCGTGGTACTGAACTCCTTCGAGGAAGCCATGAAGGAGCTGCGAATCGATGGGGAAAGCTACCTGGTGATTGTGACCCGCGGCCATGCCCACGACCAAACGGTACTCGAACAGGCGCTACGGACCCGGGCAGGCTATATCGGCATGATCGGCAGCCGCAGGAAGCGGGATGCCACCTACGAGGCCCTCGCCCACGAAGGATTCACTGCCCGTGATTTTGCCCGGGTTCACTCCCCCATCGGGCTGAACATCGGCGCTGAGACTCCGGAAGAGATTGCAGTGAGTATTGTGGCCGAACTGATCGAGGCCAGAGCGAGGCGCGACCGATGAGAACCCGTGAGCGCATCGGCGCGCTGATCCTGGCGGCCGGCTTCTCGTCACGGATGAGGGCCTTCAAACCGCTGTTGCCCATCGGCAACGCGACCGTTCTGGAAGAGGCGATCACCCGCTTCCAAGAGGCGGGTATCGCGCCCGTCAAGGTGGTGGTCGGCTATGAGGCCGAAAGGATCATCCCGATCCTGGAACAGGCGGGCATCGAGTGGGTACTGAACGACCACTATGAACGCGGTATGCTTTCTTCCGTGCTGGCGGGGGTGAGAGCCCTCGATCCGGAGCTGGAGGCCTTCTTCCTTTTGCCGGCGGACACTCCGCTGGTCAAGCCGAGGACTATCGCGACCCTGCTCGAAGCCTACGTCAGCAGCGAGGCGAGGGTGGTCTATCCCTGTTTCCGTGGTGTCCGGGGGCATCCGCCGCTTCTTTCCAGAGTCTGTATTCCCAGTGATCTGGTCAGCTATTATCCTGGCGGATTGCGTGCCTACCTCAGCCAACATGAGCAGTCGGCTCGGGAGATCGAGGTACCGGACCAGGCGATTCTGATGGGCTGCAATACGGGGTCGGACTATGCCAGGCTCCAGCGTTATGCTCTCCGGGAAGCAATCCCGACGGAGCAGGAATGTCAGGTATTCCAGCATCACCACCGGGTGCCGGAGAAGGTGGCGGCCCATTCCCGGGTGGTGGCTCAGCTGGCGCGTCTCCTGGGAGTCCTGCTGAACCGTGCCGGTTTGCAGCTGGACCTGGATTTGATCGTCGCCGGCGGCCTTCTTCATGATCTTGCCAAGGGGCAACCGGACCACGCCCGGAAGGCCGCCCGCCTCCTGGTGGAAGCCGGCTGCCCGGCCGTGGCCAGGGTGGTTGCCTCTCACATGGACCTCGCGTATCGCGAGGGTACGGTGGATGAAGCAGCGCTCGTGTACCTGGCGGATAAGCTGGTCGCTGGTGACGAGTTGGTTGCGCTGGAAAAACGATTTGCCAAAGGCCTGGCGCGGTATGCGGACCGCCCGGAAATCCTGAAGGCTGTTTTGAACCGCCGTGATACTGCCAGGCGGATCCAGCGGGAGGTGGAGGCTGCCCTGGGAGAACTGCTCGAACAGATCCTGCACCGATTCGCGCGAAATATCCGCGCCGTCTCGGGTGGCGGGGAGCGCTACATCTACCTGGTCAGGCATGGGGCCGTCCCGCGGGAGGAAGCCGGCAGGCGCTTCCTTGGCCAGCTGGATGTGCCCTTGAGCGGCGAGGGCATTGACCAGGTGCGCCGGCTGCACGAGGAACTCAGCAGCGTTCCGTTTTCCGCCGTCTTCTGCAGCGATCTCAAGCGTTCGGTCGAGACGGCGGCCATCCTTACGGAAGACCGGCCGGGCCTGGTAGCCGTGCCACGCCCCGAATTGCGGGAAATCGATCTGGGGGAATGGGATGGCTTGAGTTTCGAGACAGTGCAAACAGCCTACCCGGATGAGTTTCTTAAGCGGGGATGGGATATTGTCCATTACCAACCGCCGGGAGGGGAAAGCTTCCTCGATTGCACCAGGCGCGTCATTCCAACCTTTTACCAGCTGCTGCACACCACCCGCGGGAACATCCTGGTGGTGGGCCACGCCGGGGTCAATCGCATTATCCTGTGCCAGGTGCTGGGCAGGTCCCTGACGGACCTTCTTGACATTCGTCAGGATTATGCCTGCGTCAATCTCATCCAATACGATGACGGTGCGTTCACTGCAAAAGTGTTGAACGGAGAAATGGTCCAGTGACTGCTGAGGCGCAAGGAGCGCCGTGAAGAATCGGAGGGTCGAGCTGTGGGGGAAGTCATCAAGCTGGAAAAATACCAGGCGCGAGCAGCAGAGTCTGCCCGCCATGGGATGTATGTAGAAGTCCTGCCGCCCGTCGTTCTGGTCAAGTATTACCGGAACGGAGTTCTGAAGGAGGAGCAGCGAGTTATTTCCGAAAGTATGACGCGGGATTTGCTGGACCGGCTGGGGTAGCGGGCTGGCAGCAGGAAAGTCCCTGGAGCTGGCAGTCCGGCAAGAACTCGCACTTTCGCAAAGGCTATCGAGAGCTAGGAGATTGTTCGAGCACGGCAGGCGAACCCTGCCGGGCGAAGCAGGCTGGCACAGGAAGCGGGCGCCGGCGCACTTGCGCTCGGGCGCCCGGCAACAGGGGAAATGAGGCTAAATCATTCCGCTATTCGTCGAAGGCAATGATCAGATCGGCTTCGTTGCCGCAGACGGAACACACGCGGTGTTCCTTGGTTTTTTTCTCGATCACCTTAGGGGCAACGGCAACATCAACAAGTTCACAGGTTATCGTCATTTCTGCTTCGTTGCCACATTTCTCACAATGGCAGACTTCCCTTTTTGACGTTGTCATGATCATTTCTCCTCTTGCGTTTGCGCATACATTGATGATGGCCTAGGGTTAGCATTACCCACAGCGGTCACACTATAATAATCTCTCAGTGAAAGCAAATGGGAACTTCCAGGGCAATCGCACGTAATAGGGCTGGACTTTGTGCTGCAAGTGTGACAAGCTACCTTGGTGGATTTTGCCAAGAGGAGGATGTCAGCATGGAAGAGCACGATAGCGCCAGGATTACCGAGCATTT
>Ga0255347_1002496_pt1 | contig 25961 bp, 17 predicted proteins | sample wastewater_treat_2_FD_192479 | JGI IMG/M metagenome (GOLD analysis project Ga0255347, IMG submission 192479) | Wastewater microbial communities from Lulu Island WWTP, Vancouver, Canada - plant24 | ecosystem: Engineered > WWTP > Wastewater > Unclassified | place: Canada: Vancouver, British...
CCATAAAACTGAAGTTATCAACATAGTTTTCATATATCGTAATTGGACCAAAATCTCTGCTCCATATTCCTCCTAATTGGGGTTCAATCAGGTATGTTATTCTCGGTGATTGAATGTTATGCTCATTATCTAAATACTGTTTGACAATGTTACTATCCAGGCATACAAGGAAAATATTAAGATCATTTTCCTGTAAAACATGATAAATAATTTCACAAAGAACATCACGTTGTTCATCGGAATATTTATTATATCCCCAACTTAATAGTAGACCTTGATTTTCTTCCCATTCTGCCATTGTACGTGGTGTAAAAGGGGGAGTTGATAATATTATCAGTGATTTATTGAATTCATTAAACTGTTCAATATTCTCTAATTGTTCTTTAGTTAAAAAGTCTTGCGGTGACTTGTACCAAAAAGCAGGAAGTCCCTGGGCATACAGGCTACCACAAAGAAGCGAGAAAAAAGTAACGATAAAAACGAGCTTTCTCATGATTTGCTCCTTATTTTATATTTACATGAATCTCCTTAATAATACAAGACAAAAAAGGGCCGTATTAATTGCCTCCCTTTGCTATTTGACATTCAAGCTTTTCAATCCTACCCTGCAATTCCTGAACTGCCGCCAATAATGCTATCGTTAATTCCTGATAGTTGATTGCCTTGGTAGTTACAATTTCCGACTTTTCATTTACTTTTCCATTTTCATCTTCAATTGGTTGAGGAACATCAATCACCACTTCGGGAAATATCTTCTCTACCTCCTGGGCTACAAGTCCCATATGATATCCCTCTTTGGTATTCAAAGCCGGTAATCTTTTCCCTTGTAGTTCATTCTCAGTTAAAAACTGAAAGCGAACTGGCCTTAATTGCCCGATCTTTGAAAGCATATCTGCTCCAATTAATGGGCTTATGTTCTTTTTTATTCTTTCATCTGAAGACTGATAAGTTCCAGTAGTATAGACATTTCCGGCAAAATACCCCGCCCAGTCATAACCACCACCTGTAGCATATCCATAGATTCCATAATTGGTATATCCCGGAGAACTAGCACGCCCTTGTATTCCATAATTATAAATCGCTCCTACCGCTCCATTACTTTGGACATATAAACCTGTAAGGAGACCGGCCCCACTATAATTATTGATACGAAGTCGATAGGATGAGGAAGGGGAAGTGCCTATTGCGGCATATCCATTAATAGTAGTATTACCGCCAAATGTCGCATGACCTGAAGTGTTAATTGTTATCTGCGCTAAGAGAGACGAAGAAATGAAAAGTGTCAAACAAAATGTGAGTTTCTTAAACATGATGGCCTCCTTATATTTATTGAAAATTAAATCTCTTCTCTGATCATATATTACTATTTCATCAGAACCATTTTCTGTGATTTTGTAAAATTACCGGCTTTCATCTGGCAGATATAAATTCCGCTGGGGACCGGATTCCCAGAATGATCAGTCCCATTCCAAGTAATGGATTGGTATCCAGCCGGTTGAGTCTCGTTTACAAGTGTGATTATTTCTTTGCCAAGTAGATTGTAAACTTTAATCGTAACTTTTGTCTCCTCTTTCAAACAATATTTAATGGCGGTAGTAGGATTGAAGGGATTGGGATAGTTTTGAGATAGACTGTAGTTTGCCTTTAGGTTATTTTGCTCAGTTTGAGTGCTGTCTTCACTGGTGTTTTCGTCATTTTCAACAATTTCATAACTATTTTGATTGGAATACGAGGCAATCTTTGCCAATCCATCGCTAAGTGATGCATCAACGTATGCATAGAATTCACCACCTAACTCCACGATAAAACCCGGCTGTAAAATTATTTCATTATCATCGCACATAGTAACATCAGCACCACTTTCTACAGTAATCATGTTTTCACTATCGTTTATTTCGCAGCATCGTAAATATCCGTTACTGCCATTCTCAAAAACAATACCATACCAGTCTCTAGGGGGTGAAGTTGCAGATTGAAAGATAATGGGATTAGACGAAGTACCTTCTGCGGTAAGACTGCCATTTATGGTAAGGCGGGTGCCGGCTGCAAACTTGACCGTAGTGCCAGCCAGGACGGTAAGAACAGCGCCGCTCTGAATCGTAATGTCTTCGTGGAATGTTACAGTTTTCCCAACCCCACCAATGGTTCCCCCGTAGTTTTCTAGAGTGTATTTTAGGGCTTTATAGGCATTAATCCTACCAGATCCTAACAATCCTTCCCAAGGTTGACCTTGATTAACAGCGTCTATATTGTCTGCTGTATTTTTTAAAATATCTCTAATATCTTCATTTGAATAATCATAATTAGCACAGTCCAAAAATTGAGAAATAATAAGACCGGCAATTCCTGCAACTATAGGAGAAGCGTGTGAGGTACCATATCCCCAACCAACATATCCTCCTTCATAATACAAACCAGTTATCGGTCCATACGCCGCACAAACATCAATTTGCAATCCATAATTTGAGTCAGGATGTTTTTCATCATAGGAATTGATACCTGCTACAGCAATAGCTTTTGAATTTGCTGCCGGCAAAGATACACCTAATTCACCATCATTACCTGCAGAAGCAACTAAAACCACATTATTATCGTAGGCATAATCAATTCCGGTCGTTGGATTAGTTCCTTCCCAACTCATATTTATTATATGCGCACCCATCTTTGTAGCATAATAAATATTGGTACTGGTAGGCGCACCTTTTAATGTCATTATTTTGCAAGATTGCATACTTCCTGAAATACCCTTTCCATTATTTCCTGTAGCTCCTGCATCACCTGAAATAAAAGTTCCATGTTCAGGATGAAAACCAGACCAGGGTTCCGGAATAGGATCCCAATTCACAAAATCCCAACCTATTACATCGTCGGGATATCCATTTTCATCATCATCAAAAATAGCACCATCATAATCATCAATAGCACCATCCCCATCATCATCCACGCCAGGAGTTCCTGGTGAATCATCAAGAGTTCCACCTAATTCATCTTCTGTTGTTCCATCTCCGTCATCATCTTTTCCATTAGTAAAAATATCATAAACACCTGGATCATTAAAATCTACATAGCCATCTCCATCGTCATCTACTCCTTGAATACCGGGATATCCATCACCATTTTTGTCTCCAAAATCACCTCCCTGGGATATGGGAGATGGATCAAATCGTCCGCTATTATTAGCATCTTCAGCATTGTTTATCCATATATTATCCTGTATATCTTCGTGATCCCATTTTATGCCTGTATCAATAATACCAATTATAACATCAGACTTGCCGGTTTGTATAGCCCAAGCCTCGGGTGCCTTGATATCTGCTCTATAGGTCCCATCATTACTGCAGTTATCATTCATATCGCCATCATTATAAAGATACCATTGTTCCTGTGATACTCCACTACCTCCATTCAAACCAAAATTATATAGTGGATCATTTGGATGATTTTGATCGGTTGCCAACTTAGCTATCGGCACTAATTCAGCAGACTCAACATCAGATAAATTCAGATATGCATTTTTAACAGTTTCTATATCAACTCTGGGTTTTACTAACCTCATTCTGTAGTAACATGCTAATTCATTATTAACCTCATCATTAAATATTTTTTCCATTCTAAGCACATCATGTTGGTCATTCAGTTTATCCAATGAGCCAATTCCATATTCATAACGCCGATCTGCACCTCTTTTGATAGATATTGAAACATTTTTCTTTAATTTGATAATGAAATGATCCTTATGATACTCTTGAGCAAATACTGCCTGTACAAGAATTATACATACTAAAACTATACCTGAAACACAATTAATATTTTCTTTTTTTGTCATTTTAATCTACATCTTTTACTTAATTAGAATCATTTTCTTACATTGAGTTTGATAATTATTATCATTATAAACAGACAGATTATAGAAATAAATCCCTGACGGTACATCATTTCCGGATAGGTCTTTACCTTTCCAAACAATTTGATGATAACCTGCAACTTGGTTCGTCATGTTTATATTAGTAATGAGTCTGCCCACCAAGTTATAAATTTTCAGAGATATATCACAATTTTCAGATAGAGAATACCGTATCGTTGTTTCTGAATTAAACGGATTGGGATAATTATTTAATAAATTAATAGAACATGGAGCGTTTTTATCCTGGTCATGAATACTAACACAGCTGTATTCAATAATAGCCTTTACAAAAAAGCCGGGAGTATATAAATTAGTCCAACGGCAATCTGAATATTCATAAGTATTAACTGAATATGGCGGAAAAGAATCGTGAACCGTACCCCATATCAGCCAACCACTAACCCAGAAATTTCCATTTAAATTATTTAATTCCGAATAATTTGATAATGATACAATTTTCCAATGTGGAAATATTTCTGTTGCATCATTGATTGTAATTGGAATTTCTGCAATGATTGGTCCCGGAGCAGAGTCATTCGGAGCTGTATGAACATGAATATCACGTGAATGAGGTAATGCCCCCCAATACCATTCAATATCAGATAGAATAAGAAAATGCAGTTCTTTTAGTTTATATTTCGGTATAAGAGAGTCCGGTTTAAAATAAACAGCCAAAGTTTCTACGGTGGCTACTATGGGAAATATCTCATTTATTATCTGATCAGGATTATAATAATAAAGAGTATCTTGCTCTGTTTGAGCAGACAATAAGGTGAAACAAATACAAATTATTATCACAACCATAAGTAGCTTATTTCTTTTCATATCAACTCCTTCTAATAAACTTTTAACACTACCATTTTTTTCTTATTTAGTTTACTTCTGTCCGGAAAGAGTGTCCCGACACTGATTCCGGGAAATCATTAAATGATTTATATTCATTAATAACCCAAATGTCATACTCTTCTTTTTAGATTTAACTAAAGCTGTACAACTGGTTTTCATTACTTGTTGCCTGATACCGCTTTCAATTCTTCTACCTCGGCTTGAAGTTCCTGAACTGCCGCCAATAATGCTATCGTTAATTCCTGATAGTTGATTGCCTTGGTAGTTACAATTTCCGACTTTTCATTTACTTTTCCATTTTCATCTTCAATTGGTTGAGGAACATCAATCACCACTTCGGGAAATATCTTCTCTACCTCCTGGGCTACAAGTCCCATATGATATCCCTCTTTGGTATTCAAAGCCGGTAATCTTTTCCCTTGTAGTTCATTCTCAGTTAAAAACTGAAAGCGAACTGGCCTTAATTGCCCGATCTTTGAAAGCATATCTGCTCCAATTAATGGGCTTATGTTCTTTTTTATTCTTTCATCTGAAGACTGATAAGTTCCAGTAGTATAGACATTTCCGGCAAAATACCCCGCCCAGTTATTACCACCACCTGTAGCATATCCATAGATTCCATAATTGGTATATCCCGGAGAACTAGCACGACCTTGTATTCCATAATTATAAATCGCTCCTGCCGCTCCATTACTTTGGACATATAAACCTGTAAGGAGACCGGCCCCACTATAATTATTGATACGAAGTCGATAGGATGAGGAAGGGGAAGTGCCTATTGCGGCATATCCATTAATAGTAGCATTACCGCCAAATGTCGCATGACCTGAAGTGTTAATTGTTATCTGCGCTAAGAGAGACGAAGAAATGAAAAGTGTCAAACAAAGTGTGAGTTTTTTAAACATGATAACCTCCTCCTAATTATTTGTTTAATATTTCATATGTTTTAGTGTTATTTGAGAAAATAGATTTGCAAGCGACAGTAGGCCAGTAAGCCGGCATAATTTTCAGACTTATAAACCTTAAAAGGAATCCTACCACTGCCCCTAAAGTTGCCATTATTTGATTTGTTCCGATTGACCGGAATATTGTTTGTTTGGAAATCTGAATCTCGAGACAACTCCATTCCTTTTATAAAATCCTTCTCTTCTGTGTTAGAAATAAAAAAATCATACGGTTTTCCGCTCTTCTGAGTTCATCGAAGACTCTTCTTGCTTCTATTATAATCTATATGATGGGGGGGGGTAAAATCAAGAGTTTTTTGAAAGCTTTTTATATAGTATCAGGACATGGCGTCCAATTTTATTAATAACGTAATTAATTTAAAAGTAAGTTAATCGGTTTATGTCACAGTGAATTTATCGAGGAAATGCCTCTTGACATTCTTTGATATCCGGGACACCAATTATTTTAAACTGCTGAAAAATCATTTATTCAGTATCCGCAATTTCTCCGCTTCTGCTCGGCCTTTTTCTTCATTGACGAAACAGAGTAAAATTGCCCCAACCAGAAATAATATTCCAATCGAACCAATTCCAATCCGCGAAGCCAAATCAGCCGAAAATCCGGCGCGGCGAGCCAATAAACCCACAGTCGCGATTAAAAACGGCCCAAAAATTACCGAGAACTTACCAATCATATTGAAAAAACCATAGAATTCGGCACTCTGTTCTTTGGGTATTAACCGTAAATAAAACGAACGACTAAGAGCCTGAATACCACCCTGAACACATCCGATTACAATTGCCAGAATATAAAACTCTTTCACATCTTTCATTAAAACGCTATAAGCCGTTACTCCCAGATAGACGGCAATTGTCGCAAAAATTACTTTCTTGGGATTCCATTTTTCAGCTAATTTACCAAACGCCAGCGCCGCCGGAAAACCAACAAACTGAACAATCAACAAAGCCACAATTAATGAACTCGACGGAAATCCAATTGACAATCCATAATCTACCGCCATACGAATAATCGTATCAACACCGTCAATATATAACCAGTAGGCTACTAAAAAAATCATTACAACTTTGAGATGGCGCACTTGCTGGAAGGTTTGGCTCAGTTGATTGAACCCCTGACGGATATACGTAGAACGTCTATTCGGTTTTGGCTCCCGGCGTTTTTCTTTGACATAAAGAATTAGCGGAATAGTGAAAATTCCCCACCAGAGCCCTACCGATAAAAAACTCACCCGAATTGGGAGATTCTCTTGGGCTGGAGTAAGATAATCGGTTGTAATCGTAATCCGCCCACAGTGATTGGAAAGTCCCTCCACTCCCTCAATCCGCTGATCGCGAAATGATTGATAAGTAATCGGATTTCTAATGATAATTACAGCGGAATCTCCCGGACTCAATTTTTGGTTCAGATTGCCAATCAAATATTCATTCTTACTATGATTTTTAGCGACGATCTCACCCGATTTAAATTGACCGAAACTAATCGCAGACACTATCAAGTCCTGATCAACTTCAGGTGGAACAGGCACACTGATCCAGACTGAATCATCAGAATGATAATCAACTATCGTGATGGGTAATTTAATTTCACTGGTGACAACCGCTTTACCGATGGAATGCTTCTTGGGAATCGAAAAATCCTTACCTGGTTCGATCTGGATAACCGTAGCATTTTGAGTGAGAGCTTGATAGACATTTGCCTGTTGCTCAACCGGAAATCCAAAAGTCGCCGGACTAAGATACCACAAAACATTAATGAGAAATAATAATCCACCTCCCAGATAACCCAGCGCATAGCCTTTGGCAGACACATAATCAATTTTATGAGGCGGGGCAACCTCCGGCAATAAACTATCGTAAAAGGTATTCGCACCGGCAAAACCCAGCGACCCAGCCACATAGAAAATAACCGCCCACAACCATTGCCCATAGTCAACCATAAAAAGACAGGTCGTCGTCAGAACACCCAAATAAGCGAAAAATATCAAAAAGCGTTTCTTCGATGAACTCCGATCGGCAATTGCGCCCAGAATTGGCGATATTAGAGCTACAATTAGCGAACCGATCGAGTTAGCGTATCCTAACATTGCGGTACTGACATTAACATCCGCACCGGCGCTCCAATAACCTTTGAAAAACACCGGGAAGAACCCAGCCATTACCGTCGTGGCAAAAGCCGAATTAGCCCAATCATACATTGCCCAACCGAAAACTTGTTTGTCTTTTATTAATGACATGGCTTATTCATTGTAATTCGTTGTCATTCGTTGCGATTCGTTGTCATTCGTTGTCATTCAATTGTTAATATTATTCGACTTTACTCTACGTTTCTCAGAATAAAAATCCTATATCAATATATAGCTGACTACCGGACTCTGCATTGAAAGCCATTTCAGCATAGACAATAAAATTCTCATTCCAACCGATATGAACTCCGACGCCTTGCCCAGTATGCAAATTGGTAAAACCACCTTTTAAATCATTTTCATGCCAGACCCGCCCGAAATCGAAAAAAGCATTAGCCGTTAGGTAAAAATCCTGGCCAGCGAACTGAAATTCATAAAAACGGTAGCGCAATTCCATATTCATAATAAATTTGGCTGAGCCAACATTGCGGTTTTTATAAGCGCCGCGAATCGAACGATAACCACCTAATGGATAATACAACAGAAGTGGCGCCTCGCCAAATATATTCTCAACTATAATTCGATTCGCATATACCAGATTCTTATGAAGTGTAAAATAACGGCGATCAGTCAGCGTCAATCTTAAAAAATCATTATCACTGCCAATTAGACCTGTGTACCATTCGCCCACAATATCCGTCCAGACTCCGCGATTCGGCGCCGGTTCATTATCCCGCGAATCGTAAACCAACCCGAATTTGAGGTAATCGTTAAACGACTTATCAGTATCACGTTTTTTTAGGATTCCGGCGTTAAGGTCTTCTTCAAATTTGGTGGGAATTCCGCCGTTATCATTTGCGCCACAACCTAACTGATAAAATCCCAGTCCACCCAATACTGAAATGAGCGGCCGCCCATCCTCCCGATATTTCAAAGCTTTCAAAATATTAGTATAAAAAATGATTTGCTCGGAATTAAAAGTATAGTAATGCTTGCCGTGCAAGGAATCAAGACTATTGCCATCCTCATCAACTTCGATATAACTGGGATCGAATTCCGAATCGTTGCCCAATCCATAATAGGGCTGGAATTTTTCTTTATTATAACGAGTTCGGACGCTTATTCTGAAACCATTACCCAAAATATAGGGTGAATCGAAAAAGATGGTGTGGTCTTGTTTCCCACCGGTCGTGAAGAAAATTTGGTTATCAATTTTAAAATAGTAAGGCGAATAGCCACCTTTGGCATAATTGAAAATATCAAAGATCATTCCGTAACCAAATCCCTCATCGGCGTTATAATTGATAGCTGGAACGCCACCCCAACCCCAACCGGTGCGCTCCTTAGCCATTGTCCCTTCGATGGAAATTAGCGATATTAGTGCTACTATTAATAATAAGTCTCGCTTCATTTTAACCTCAAAATATAAATAGGAGAAGCCGTAACGACTTCTCCTATTTATCATTTAATCCTGGCATAATTTTACAGCTTTACCTGAACGCCGAAAGCTACGAGATAATTAGTCTGATTGTACTTTTCAATTCCGCTGGCATTCTCAGCCTCAAAATAGAAGGCATCCAGCGCACCGACGTTGAGCTTTACTTTCGGTGAAATTTGATACTCAACGCCACCGCCTATTGTAAATGCGTCGAGGTTGAAGTCCATATCACTCTGCGATTCCGGTTTTGCCCCCATCATACTATATTGTCCACCGAGACTGACTTTCAATTTTTCAGTTAAAGCATATTCAGCACCCAACCCGAATTCCGTCGTATTGTCGAAGTTTTTCTCATCGCCATCCCAGTCAACGGCGCCGTTATTGTAATAATTAAAATCCATCATTAGTTTAATCTTTCCCATATTATAAGATACGCCAACGGCTAGCTGAGAAGGTATATCGGCTCCATATTTAGCACTATCAGGGAAAAGACCGGTATCGTCTTTTTTCGTATCATTTTCCAGTTCCATCTTAGTGATGGTCTCGTAACGAATACCGATATTCAAGTTTTCATTCGGGCTGATATTAATTCCAAAAATTCCCGCAACACCTGAACCACTCTGAGCGGCGTCAACTTCCTTATCTTCAGTGGCTTTATCGTAATAAACCGATTTGGCTGTATAACTATTCTGCACCTCAGAAATAGTCATTCCTGTCGGATCAACTCCTATTTGAATTAGTCCACCTTCAAGTTGTGCAACCTGATTAGCGTTTAAATATCCAGCGCTCTGAGCTTGAGCTAAAGTAAGCAAACCAGCTCCACCACTCACCAAGGGATCTAGACTTGATGCTGCCGATGCTAACTGTGTTGCGATCGCATTCATAAAATTATCGGCAGGGATTGGTCCACCTGTAGTTAATAGATTTATGTTTTTTAAATAACCAGTATATTGATTGTTCGCCATTACATAACGAGCTCCTCCAGATACTGAAACTAGATCATTAATTTTATAAGAAGCACCACCCTGTATTCCATAGTAAATTGAGGAGCCCTCAAAATTAATATCCAATTCGTATCCAATAGCTCCTTGAGAAGCAAAAACTGCCGGTAATGTCGAAATAGTAGTCTCAAAGGAAGGCAAACCCTTCTCGAATTTGGCACTGCCGCCGCCCCCGATCGGCATAAAGCCTCCGGAAAGTACAAGTTTATCCATTTTATAAGCAACGTAAGCCGAGGGAAAAACCGGCGCAAATACTTTGCCGACGAACTCATGATTGTTCAACGTCGGGGTGTCATTAGTCACCGTTTTGGTTTGCCAGATCGTCTGATTGCTGACATCCAGAAACAAACCGTTTTCGAATAATTTAGTCAATCCAGCCGGATTATAGTAAACCGCATCCACATCGGTGGAAGCGTTACGGTTCAAAGTCCGCACCCAAGCCGCGCTTTGGTTAGTGTTCGTAACCAAACCACCAGCTAAAACAGTTCCGCTCACCAGCAGAACTATACATAACAAAACACGTCTGATTTTCATGTTTTTCTCCTTTATTTTTACTCGTTATTAGAGTTATGATGAAGAATTTTTGTTTTTATTTTTTCCCCTTCGGCTACCCTACAGTCCTGCTTTACCGGTATTTAAAATAACCACTCAATCTATAATTAACCACTAACCTCAGTATAAATATATCGAAAAGAAAAGGAAAACAAAATTAATTTTTTTGAACCGGATACAGGCAATATTTCAATCGTAATTTTTGAAATCGGCTGGCTTTCGCCTCCCAGTCAGCTAACATCGGATTCAAGTCAGCGCCAATATTGACCCAGGTTCGAAAATCAGCATTGCCGAAATAAGCATCGGCTTCTGTGGTTTTTATCCATTTAAAATGTTTTGGGTAAAGCCTTGAAATCACAGAAATTAAAGTAGTACTAAATTTATAAGAATCAAACTTGTTAAGGTCACTAACTTTTAAGTTTATTCCCAAACATTCTGTATCCAGATATAAAGGCATTTCAGACGCATAAAGTTCGCGACGCGGAATAAACTTAACTTGGCTTATTTCCACTCCCGCAAGATCATATTTCGCCAGAGCATCTACTAATTCATTAGCCGACATCCAAGGCGCTCCGACGACGTGAAAAGGGTGAGGCGTTCCTGTCCCCACACTAATATTGGTAAATTGAAAAAAATACAATCCGGCATAGAGAACAGCAGTCTCTTCATCTTGCACCGATTCATCCGCAAATGACCATTTCAGTCCGGTTTGTTGCCAGGCCATATCGCGATAATAATTTGCCATCTTAATTACGGTAAGTTGAGATTTATCTCCGGCATTAAGCCAGTTTTCCTCATTCATTAGCAAAGCTAATTCGCCCAAAGTCATACCGTGTCGAGCAGGTAAAGAAAAGTCAGCCGCAAACTTACTCTGAATTGACACCGGACCACCTATTTCAACTCCGCGTAAAGGATTGGGTCTATCAAGCACGATGATAGGAATTTTTTGCTTAGCGCTGAACTTTAAAGCCTCAATCAAAATCCTGAGCGCCTCTGATTCCCGCAATCCGAAATCCTGCAAATCGAGCACAATCATCTCGGCGCCATTTAACATACTTGCACTAAGTCGGTCTCTCTCGCTATTTAAAATATAATATTTGGTAATTCCATAAAGCTGACTCTGACTTAATTGGAATCCTGAGCCGGTCAGTAACGACCGGTCATCCAAAACCTGTACACACGACCGACAGCGCGTTCCCAATCTTATATTGACAATGTCAAAAATATACTTATTTCCCTGAGCAAAACTATTGCGATCGGCAATGACCATAAATTTATAATTATCGAGAGCGTGAAAATTATCATCAATTAACAAATCCAAGCCGATTCTAAAGTCCTGCGTTTCTTCATCAACCGGCAAAGTAATTACCGTAGAATGCCGTAATTTGGCAGTTTGACCGTTTATTTCGCTAAAGACTAAAAGTAATAATATTAATTCGCCGAAAAATGACCGACGTTTATCCCAAATTATTTTCATAAGCCTGCTAATTCTCGATCTTTTTCTTTCCAAAATCCGGGTCAATTTTTACCAGACTGGCGACTAAAAAACTGGGAATCGTACAAAACATTATATAGACAAAGAAAGTTCTATATCCCATCAAATCCTGCAATTTGCCGCTGATCATTCCCGGAAGCATCATTCCCAGCGCCATAAAAGCCGTTGCAATCGCATAATGCGACGTCTTATATTCACCTTCCGCCAAATACAACATAAAGAGCATATAGCCGGTAAAACCGAAACCGTATCCGAATTGCTCAATGGCGACACAAATTGTAACTATCATAAAATTATCCGGCTGAACATACGATAAGTAAACATAGACTAAATCGGGAATATTAATAGCCAGCGCCATCCATAACACCCACCTTTTCAGCCCGTTGCGAGCGGCAACTATTCCACCGAGAATGCCTCCGATTGTCAGACAAATTATTCCGACGGTTCCATAGACAAATCCAACCTGCGTCGTTGTCAATGCTAATCCGCCAGCCTCTTGACTATCCAGTAGAAAAGGCGAAGCCATTTTTACCAATTGCGATTCTGCCAGACGATAAAATAACAGGAAAGATAAAGCCGAAACAATGCCTTTTTTCTGGAAAAAACTGGAAAAAACCTTAAGCCAGCTAGCTTTAAGCTCCTGGCTTTTTACTCTAACCGTTTCCAATCCGGTCGGCAACATTAGTTTGTGATACAAACAAATGAGCAGGAAAAATACACCTAAAATTCCGAACGATACCGCCCAGCTGAAAGGAATATCACCGGCGGTAGCTTCAAATTGCGACACAACCTGTTCTCGCAGACGGTGATCAACTTTCAAAGTCACCTTGACCGGCTTATTCCAGTTCTCAGTCGTAAATTCCAGGCGACCGGCTGATGTCAACCAGATGTCCTTACTACCTTTCTTGCGGCCGAAATTTACTACAACGGTTTCCTCTTTTTTGGGCGGCGCTGACAGACAGATAAAAACATTAGCGGAATCACCATCGGGCTCGGCTGGATTATAGATCGGCACTTTTACTTCCGCCGGAATAACGACTATATTAGGTTGCTCAGATGCCTTGATCGCTGGCAAATTATTTTCATCCAGCACTTGAATAATTTCATTCGGCGGAACAGCCATAGCCGTAATGCTAACAGGCTTTAGCCCGGTTTTACTCATAATATAACCAGTTAGCATCACGATTAAGCCTTGCCCGACGATCATTGCCATCCGGTAAAACGTACTGCGAATCCCGACGAACCAGGTCTGCTGGTGCTCATCCAAGCCGATCATATAAAATCCATCAGCGGCGATATCGTGAGTCGCCGAGGCCAAAGCAATTATCCATAAAACGATTATCGTCAAAGCGAACCAGAGCGGTAATCGGACAACTAGCGCTACCCCGATAAAACAACATCCGAGTATAAATTGCGTGATTAATACCCAATTGCGTTTGGTGGAAATTACATCTACAAATGGGCTCCAGATTGGTTTGATTACCCAGGGCAAATACAAAACACTGGTCCAAAACGCCAAAGCCGCATTAGAAACTCCCATCGTTTTGTACATAATTACCGAAACCGTCATCGCTATGACGTAGGGAATGCCTTCGGCAAAATAAAGGCTTGGGACCCAAAGCCAGGGTGAACGATTTTTCACAGTCGCCGGTTCACTTGCCATTACTTTTCTCCTGAGTAATTCAATATGCTTGGTGGAGTTTAACACCCGGGTAATAATGTTCTATGATTTCCGCTGTCGAATAACCTTGTAGAGCCATTCCGAGAGCCCCAATCTGGCAGTAGCCAACTCCATGTCCCCAGCCGGCTCCTTTCAGAACGAAAGCCGCCGGGACATTTTCAGATCCTTCCTCCACATCAACTACAAAAGCCGAACTGTAAAGGAAAAGGTCATGAAATGCTTCGCGAATGGCATATTGATCATTAATCACGATTTGCTTGTCAACATTGGCTTTATCCCGATAGTTAATCGCCAGACTGGTCAGTCGTCCGGACTTGCCCCGTTTTAACGGTTCAATGCTCTTGATCGCGGCCGCGTCCAGATTCAATTTCAGATTGAATAACGCCGTGATTTCTTTCTGCGTCATCCGAAAATGCCAGCGAAAATAATGACCTTCTTTATCCACATTGCCAAGATACTTTTTCAACTCTTTTTCCGGTACGATGGATGGGCAACAAAAAGCCAACGGCGGGTTTTCGATCCAATTGCGGACTTTCGCCTCTGTATCGAGCGGCAAAGCCGAATGTTGGCAATCAGGCGGAATATCAATCACTGAATCCAAATATGGCACGGCTGAACCATTCCACACATTTTCAAAAGATTCGGTAACTCCGCCGCAGTTCTTGTGATAGCGGGTATCACAAATTTTTTCACCGTATATTAAGACCTGACCGGTAGTTTCAAGCGCACCTTTGATCGAATGCTCTGAAAGAAATGTCGTCCCCTGATATCGCTGACAGCAATCGTCATTGCAAACGTCCATTCCAAGATTGCGGTGTTTCATTTCCACGTTCGCCAGCAACCAACTGCGGGCGATGATTGTCTGCGATTTGATAACGGATAATGGACAAGCCGCTCCCATCTCGGAAGTTGCCACACACATTAAATATTGCTCAAGCGGCAATACATTTATCATAATTAGATTGTCATTCATCTGACTTATTTCGATCGAGCCGGGCAGATAAACATCAATATATTTTTCCCAATGAAAACCACGTCCGGCAACCACATTCTTGACTTTAATCCCGGCTTTGTTCGCTATCTGAATTTCACCGCCTCTCGGAATGATTTTCCAACTCAGTTGGGCGTTGGGTGTTAATTCATTAATTTGAATCCCGATTTGGTTTTCAAATAAAATAAATTCAATCTGTTCGCCGCCTTTCAAAATCTGCCGCGGGCCGCTCTCCGGAATTAATTCATAAACTGGAGATTGTGGAATCACGAGCGCAATCCTTTGACATTTATCAATTGGCAGGAAAATTCCTACCCGCAGGATTGGTTCTTCGGTCGGAATCACATTCGGTTCAAGCATAACTTTTTCTCCTTCCAGGTTAAATAAGCGTCAATAGCCGCACCCAGCGCTGGCGCTTCTCGCAGAGGAGAAATTTGAATTCGCGCCAGGTTTAAATGTTTTTGCGGACAATAATGTTCTTTGGCTACCTCGTCAAGGACCGAAGAATTGATAATCAAATTAGTCAATTCATTGACGAACGGTAACCAGAGCACTCCATCACCCTGGGCTTCGCGCAACAATTCACCCAATCGCTGTCCGATTACCAGACTGTTAAATAATGCCTTTTTATAATTATTTTCAGTTTGGGGTCGTGGACGATCGGGATTGACAAAGTCAAATATTCCCTGCCAGCCGGCATATATCGAGGTAATTCGTTCGTAGAAAAGAAGTGCCAGAAAATGAGCAACTTTTTGCATCGTAATAACCGCCGCTTTTTCACCATCCAAAGCCCGACGACGGATTTGGGGCGGAAAGATACCGTTCCGGGTTAGTTCCTCTGGCGACTTTCCGATTAGCTCGCCATAAATTGACTGTATTCCACTGGAAGAAACATACTTTTCCACGGAAAAGCCGTCTGGACACTTCATTTCCCAGGTTTTAACAAACCAACCCTTGGTTTCGTCAAGCGGAATGACTTTCCCGTCGAGTTTCAGAGCATCCGCCGCACCGGTTCCCCCACCAAGGTAATAAGAATTACGAACATTCCGAAACGAACCTTCACCGGCATATTCTTCGCCGATTCCACAATAATAAGCGTCACTGCCGATCTGATTGATCGGTTGAACTAACTCTATTCCAGCAAAAGTTATTTCATTTTCGAGTCGAACCGCATAATTGGTAATGCGCGGGCCATTTTTCAGGACAGCGATGCCGCGGCAATCTCTGGTTTTGATACCTGGCATACCAATTCCAATAAGCACCCGATTGGTGCCGCTCCGTTTGGTAATTTGTTCAATACACCAGGAAGCGGCTTTGATAAAACAATTCGACTGAACGAGTTCTGCGGTCGTCGGCACGATTTTTTCCACTTCCCATTCGGCAATTTGCCGATTTAAGTCAACCGGCTGGAAATTATGGATATAGCCGGGAATTTCAGTATAGGACTTTGTCGCGTGGAAATTGCCAAGTGCAAAAGCGGTTCCGTGATTTTCGGCTTTCACTGTCCAACCGCTGACTTTGGTTGCCCCTCCGTCAATTCCAATTAACAAAAATTCATCATCTGCTATGTCTTTCTTACAATTAGCCAATTTTAAAGTGACTTTTCCAAATTACGATTAGTGATTTCATTTATTTTTTTCCGTCGGAGAACGGCTTTCAAACGCATATAGTCTTTGGCTTCATCGTTGCGATCGATAGTATTTTGATCAATGCTATGATCAGTTCCACCGGTATGCCGCACGACTTCATAAATCGGTTGCCAGACTCGTCCGATGCGATATTGCTCACTGATTTTTAACACCAAGTCATAATCTTCGCCATAATTGCAAGCAAACGGTTCGTCGTTCATCCCGAAATAACCCATTTCCCGGATAATTTTTATCGGAATCGCCCGTGGAGCTCCGGCACCATTGATACGCAAGAGATTATTACGTCCGTTGGTATCCGTCCACTCTTCGTGTTTGACAATCGGAATTTCTTCCATACGGACAAATTCACCACTTGGTTTCTTTTCCCAGACTTCGTACGAACCGATAACCATTCCGATTCTTTCATCAGAATTGAAGACAGCTACAATTTTCTCAATCGCATCTGATTTTAAACGATCATCAGAATCAAGCTGGACGTAGTAGCGACCGCGGGCAATTTTTACACCAAGATTCAACGATAGTCCAATATTGTTAATATCCGCTACGATCAGTCTAACCGGCGGTTGCTGAGTATCATAGCGGTCTCCACCCGCCATATAGCGCCGGACTTCAGTAACCGTCGGATCAAGAATGCCTCCATTTACAACGACGATAATTTCAAGGTCTTTGATGCTCTGGCTGAAGACCGAATTCAGCGCATTACCGATAAATTCCGGCCGATGATAAACCGGAATTATTACCGAAGCGATGTAGTCGTATTTTTCGTTTAGATCCGGCCGCAGGCAATAATCTTGATCAGGTGCGAGATAAGCTCCGATTCTCTTCAAATGATTAGTTAAAACTACTTCGGCTTCCAGCTGGGCTTCTTTGCTCACCAACAAATAATCAAAAACATTATGTTTAACTCCGCCGGAAACCACTCGATAAAGCGAGCCGTCTATTTTATTGGCAATGTGAACCAATTTATATTTTTCCGATAACTTTAGACGAATGTCATATAAGGCGTTGTATTTCAATGACTGATCAAAACCGCCAACTGCTTCCAAAGCCCCTTTAGTGAACAGGAACACCTTGCCATAATCCTGATTATCACGTAAACGACCGGGATGATGTTTCAGAAGTCGGATTTCCTGAATTACCTCATTATTAACTAAATCGTAGTCACTATATAACATCCCCAAATCAGGATATTTTTCAGCTATTAGGGAGGCAACATCAAGGAACGAATGTTTCAGTATGACTTCGGCAACCGAATTATCAATTGATAAAATATATTTACCCTTTGCTGATTGCACCGCTCTATTCAACGTTCGGCTGAAATTACCTGCCTCCGGAATTATCTCCAGTGGAAGAGAGCAACAATCAAATTCAGGAACTGGCTGATCCGCCTGACATAAAACAAGAACTTCAAGCGGTAAACAGGATTGATTAAAAACCGAAGTCAAAGTTCGAGCAAACTGGTCTGCCATCTCAGGAATGTAATGTAAAACGACACTAACTGCGCTGAAGGTATTAGTTGATTTCATAAGCAATTTTTGAAACGTTTGGGAATTTTAAAATGCCTAACGAGTTGTCTGATGAAACTACTGATAAGCTAATTCTCACGAACATAAAACTAATAAATTCCCTATCAAATAACTAAACATTTTAGTGACGGCTGGCAATTTCTACAATTAAAAACGCCCAATTATTAGAGGTGGCTCGACTTTTCCCGATAGAATCGGACAACCAATTACCTCAATACCGGTCTAATCGCTTGGTATTATTTAGAGATTTGAAAATGAACAAAATAGACGGCAACTATTCAGATCATGAAAACCACAAACATTTAAAATTTTGAAAATAATGAGGACTCAAATGAACAAAACGATCAAAATTAGTCTCCTTCTCCTTTCAATTGTCGGTTTATTGTTTTCTGCTTATCAGCTGGGAAGCAAAAAAGGCAACACTACGATTCTCTCAGTCTCAACTACGGTTCAGGACTTCAACTCAGTGTTAGCTAATAGCTTGGAACAATTAGAAAAAGCCGCTAATGAGGCTGAGTTCGGCAAGATCATCCTAAATGTGGACGGTTCCGCTATTATCGTAACGGTTAAAATGAAAGATTTGCGCAAACTGACTCGTACCGAAATTCCCTTCGACCAATTTATTCGCACCTACCTTAAGTTTTCGTAAAATTTCCTCACTCGCAGAAAACATGCGCAGAGACCCAAATTCTCTGCGCTTTTTTACCTAAAAATATAAGGCCAAATTAAAAGCACAATCGGTAATTTTAAATTGGTAAATATAACGGATTATTTAGGTGCAAACTAATTAAATTCAAAAAGAAAATGTCTCTCAAGCAAAAAAAGTTATACCAATAAGCTTAATGACTTTTAGCATATTCAGGTTATTTAAGCAGAATATCCTGAATCGCTTGATCGAGTTGATTTTTGGGTAAAGCACCAACCAGCATCTGCGGTTTGCCGTTTTTTGGGATAAATAACAATGACGGAATACTCCGAATACCGAAATATTCAGCCAGTTCGCCCTCTTCATCGGTATTGACTTTATAGATATTAACCTTCCCGGCGTATTTTTTACTCAGCTCCTCGAGAACCGGCGCCACCATTTTACAGGGATAACACCAATCGGCATAAAAGTCAATCACACTGGGTAATTCACCCTTATATTTCCAGGTACTTTCATTTTCAAAATCGAAAATTTCCTTTAAAAACCTGGCTTTGGTTAATTTTTCACTCATTTCTTCTCCATTTTTTAACTTTATTGTCTGATTCTAAGACACCAAATCGGTTACAATTTCTTAATAAAATAGTTCTCTTTAAAACTACTTGAAAAATTTGTTGTTTCCTTTACTAAATTAAAATAGTATATTTTTTTATGTTATTTGGTACAATTATATTTTGGTTAAAATAGCAGATTAGTCTTATGCTAAAGACTGATAAGAAACAGCTGGATAAACTACTTGAGCTTCAAGGTGAAGTCAAAGGGGTAGTATTTCAGACTGATGGAAAATACGTTCTACAGAAAGAAGGCGAAGAAGGACTAAAAAAATTAGAAACAAGGATCAAAGAATTAGGTTATCCCATTGATTATCGGAAAAAAGGAGAGGCATTAGATTTAAATCCGATTGGATTGAGAATCATTTCGCTTCTGGTAATAAAGGATACTTTTAACTGGCAAGATTCGGAAATAAGAAATATGGGGTATGCGGCGCCGGGATTTTCATTTGTTGTAAAACTATTTATGCACTTTTTTATTTCACTAAAAAAATCGGCAAACGAATACCCATCATATTGGATATTGCATTATACCATCGGCAACCTTGAGGTGATAAGCCTTGATGAAAAATCCAAAGATGTGACAATTCATCTTAATGATTTTAAGATTCATCCTATTATGTGTCCATATCTTGAGGGATACTTTGAAAGGATTTATGAATTCGCGGTTGGAAAAGGGAAAGGTAACTGCACCGAGACTAAATGTATGTTTGAAGGCGATCCCTATCATGAATATATTTTTAAAATGAAAAAGCAATAGATATATTAATGACTAAAGAAATCCGCGAATTGGAAAAATATATAGAAGACATCTGGCAGTTTTTACCTATACCGGTTTGCTATATAAATTCTAACAATATAATTGTAGCGGCAAGTGCCAGTTTCACAAAATTTTCCGGCTATGAATCAGAGGAAGCCGTGGGTATAGAGATTGAAACTCTATTCACCAATCAGCAACAAATTAAGGAAATAGAAAAAGAGATATTAAAAACGGATTCCGTCTCTAATAGAGTAACAATTTTCATTACCAAAGAAAAAAATGAAGTTCCGGTTCTTCTCTCCGCCACCGCCAGAAAAGATGAAGAAGACAATATTTTCGGCTATTTTATGTCAATGCTGGATATCACCAAGCGCAGGCAATACGAACAAGCCTTAAAAGAAAGTGAACGACGATTTTCCGCTTTTATGGAAACACTCCCCCATACGGCTTTTATCAAAACCGGCGATCACAAATATCTTTATATCAATAATGCAATGAAGAAGCGCTTTGGAATTGAAGAGTGGGTTGGTAAAACTACTTTTGATCTTTTCCCAAAGGAAATAGCTGAAAAGTTGGTTAAGGCTGATAATATTTCACTTGTCAAAGGTTATCACATAGAACAGACTACCGTCCCCGATAAAAGTGGCAATGAATTTATCTGGGAAACCCATACTTTTCGAATCGAGAGAGAAAATCAAGAGCCGTTAATCGGCGGTTTTTCAATGGATATTACCGAGAAGAAGGAAGCTGAAAAGAAATTACGGGAAAACGAAGAATTTCTAAAAAGTATTATAGAAAGTATCCAAGATGGCATCAGCATTCTAAAACCGGATTTGACGATCAATTTTACCAATGATGTGATGAAAAAATGGTATGCCGAGAACCTGCCACTTGAAGGGAAAAAATGCTACGAATGTTATCACAATGCTAACGCTCCTTGCGATCCTTGTCCAACTCTTCGCTGTATTCAGTCCGGCGAAACCGAGTGGAATATTATTCCAGGGCTCCCCAACTCTCCTATCAAGTGGATTGAACTATTCAGTTATCCTATAAAAGATCCAGATACAGGCAAAGTAACCGGTGTGGCTGAATTTGTGCGTGATATTACTAGTAAAAGGCAGGCGGAAGAAGCTCTACGTCAGTCCGAAAACAAATATCGCTTGTTATTTCAGACTTCTCCGGACTTAATTGCTCAAATTGATAAAGAAGGTAGGTTTATTACCGCAAATCCAGCGATGACAGATAGTTTCGGCATCTCAGCAGAAGAACTGATTGGTAAAACATTTTTTGAAGTAATGCCTCCGGATATTGCTCAGCATCGTCTCGAGATGGTACGAAAGGCTTTAAAAGAAGACAGAATCCAAAATTTTGAAGATGAAAGAGATGGAAAATATTATTATAATTTATTCGTCCCAGTCAAAATTTCTGAACAGGAAGAAGCCACCGTCCAGGTAATCGCGAGAGACATTACTGAGAGCAAACAAATGCAGAACCAGTTATTAGAATCGGAGCGTAAATATAGAGATCTGGTCGAGAATATGGCCGAGGGTTTAATCACTATTGACGAGCAAAAAATCGTGACCTTAGTGAACAGCAAGATTTGTCATATGTTAGAATTTAAACCTGAGGAAATGGTCGGAAAAAATATTTTCGATTTCTTTGATTCCAAGAATCAAAAGATTCTAAAACAAGAATTGGTTAAAAGGCAAGAAGGCACATTTTCTCGATTTGAAATCACCTTTACTACAAAATCTGGAAAACAAATACCAGTGCTTATTTCGGGAGCTCCTAATTTTGATGAAAAAGGTAGATTTCGTGGCTCTTACGCCAATGTATTAGACTTTACCGAACGCAAACAGGCCGAAGAAGCCCTCCGGCAGTCAGAAGAAAAATACCGCTTGATTACAGAAACTACGAGTGATCTGATTTCCTTACATACTTTCGATTTGAACGCTTCATATACCTATGTAAGCCCATCTATTAAAAGGATTGCCGGTTACGAACCGGAAGAACTACTGGGCAAATCGGCATTCGATTTTATCCATCCGGATGATCGAAAGGATTTACTTAAAATATTGGAGACTTATATCGGTTATATGTTCAAAAATCTGATGTCCGGAAAAAAATTAGAATTCACAGAGACAATCGAATACCGATTCAAACATAAATCTGGAAAATGGATTTATCTTCAGAGTGTTGGTAATACCCTCGGCAAACAACTCCTATTCGTATCAAGAGACGTCACTCAGCGCGTACAGATGGAAGCCTCTTTACGTGAGAATGAAGAAAGATATCGCTCAGTGGTGGAAAACAGCGCTATGGGAATTTTTGTTATTGACGATAACTATACTTTTGAGTTTGTCAATCAACGGCTCGGTCAAATTCTAGGGTACAATGAATCCGAGATTATCGGACATAAGTTTATGGAATTTTTAGCACCGGAGAGTATCGAACTGGTACAAGATCGTTATCAGCATCGCCAGAAAGGGGAAGCGGTTCCGACAAATTATGAATTTGAAGTAATTCGCAAGGACGGCGAAAGACGCCAGGTTGAGATTTATTCGAATGTGGTAAAAGATACTGATGGAAAAAACCACACTATCGCCCAGATTCTCGACATTACGGAACGGGTAAAAACCGAAGCCGAACGGGACAGTCTGGCATCTCAACTCCATCAAGCTCAGAAAATGGAGGCAATTGGACGGCTGGCTGGTGGTATCGCCCATGATTTTAATAATATACTAACTATTATTCTGGGCTACTCGCAGATGGCGTTAATGAATTTACAACCAGATCAAAAATTCTATTCCCAATTTCAAAAAATTAATGATGCCGCTCGTCGTTCAGCGAATATGATTGGCAAAATGCTGGCATTCTCGCGCCAGCAAAATGCCGAACCTCAAAGACTAAATCTGAATACTCATCTGGAATCTACCAAAGGTCTGCTGGAAAAAATTGTGCGCGAAGACATTAGAATGAGTTTTATTCCCGGAGCTAGGCTTCATGACATTTATCTGGATCCAACCCAATTCGATCAAATTATTATGAATCTGGTCGTCAATGCCCGTGATGCTATGCCAAAAGGGGGAACTCTAATTATCGAAACGGCTAATTTCACCTGTGATTCCGAATATTCCCTGAAGCATCACGGCTTTCAACCGGGCAATTATGTCATGATTTCTGTCAGTGATACCGGTTGCGGAATGGATAAAGAAACCCTGGAACATATATTCGAACCGTTTTTTACGACCAAAGGAGAAGGTGAGGGAACCGGCCTTGGGCTTGCTACGGTTTACGGAATTATTAAACAAAACAATGGATTTATTAACGTATATAGCGAACCAGGTAAAGGTGCCACGTTTAAGATCTATTTCCCCGTTTATGAAGGTCAAGACGAAAAACCTTATCAAGCGGAAGATCTGGAAAATATAATGGGACAAGAGACAATCCTGCTGGCGGAGGATGATACCGATGTTCGCACTTTTACCCGAAATGCACTGCAACAATTAGGGTATCAAGTTATAGATTTTGGCGAGCCGATTGAAGCGCTGGAATACTTTAAAAAACACAGTGACGAAATTGATTTATTGTTCACCGATTTGGTCATGCCGGGAATGAATGGGCAGGAACTGCATCGCCAAATTGAACAGATTAAGCCCGGCATTAAAGTGCTCTTTACATCCGGATACACCTCCAATATAATTGCCGTTCAGGGTATTATTAAAAGGGGTATAAATTTTCTGCAAAAGCCTTTTGCACTCGCAGCTCTTGGTAAAAAAATACGCCAAATATTAGACACGAATTAAAAGTTGTAGCGATCAATTCGTGAATAGTAGTTCTAGTTTACGTGAATATCTTGCCTTTTTACAACAAAGCAAGGAAATTTTTTCGTTAAGACCAAGATTAGGTAAAATGCAGCACATTTTAATGATAAATAAAAATCCCTAACGACCAACGACCAACGACCAATGACCAGTGACCATTCTCAGTCTTATTTTTCTTGTTTTGGTCTTAAGAGAATAAACCGCCAAGTTCGCCAAGAATCGGTAAATGAGTAAAATCCCAAATCCCAAATTCCAAATCACAAATAGCCAAACTAATTTCCGCAAAACTGTCTCCCGTTTTCCTTCTCTATCTCTTTTCTCAACCTCTTTACTAATAACTAATGACCAATGACTAATGACCAATGACCAATGACCAATGACCAAAAAAGCCCATTGTAATTATAAAATTCAATCAGATATAATTTGCCGGTGGCAGATTTTCATAAATCGCTCTTATGGTCGGGAGCAGATCCTCAAAATTCAGAAAGCGGTGACCACCACTCTCGAAAATTGTTACTTGGCAATTATTAACTTTAAAATAATCCGCCGCTTTTCTATAATCCAGCAGTTCATCATCCCGATTGAGAAACACGAATAGGTTCTGGGGATTTATCGTTTGTGGTGAGTGGTAAAGGGCGCGAATCTGAGAAGTGAATTCCCGGCACCAGGCTATTAGTGAGCTATTTTCCGTATCGCAAGGATTATCATCATGTGGGTAAGTATCACCTATTGGATCAATTGCCGGATTCAGCAGAATTGCCGGAACACCATATTCCTGATGTAAATGTAAGGCATAAAATCCCCCTAAACTCGATCCAATTAATAAAATTCTTGAATTATTCCTGGCGTTTCGGATATTTTCGATTATTGTTTCAATCGCCCCTGCTGGCTCCCAAGGTAAATTCGGCGCTAATACCATTTTATCGGTAAAATGCGTCCGTAAAATCTGGGCTTTAGTAGCCTGACCCGAGCTGCCGAATCCATGGCAATAAATCAGCATATAAGCGTCAAGAATTTCTATTTTGTTGATCTACAGGATGAACCGTCCAATCAACAGACGGTTTAATAATTTCGATTTGCCGATCTAAGTTGCGCATAACAACCCTTTCGATCTTGGCATTTGCGATAATTGCTTTACACTGATCGCAAATAGACTTATGACCAACGACATAAATAGTAGCACCGGCGGTAGCCTGACCATTACGAGCCGCCAAAACAACGGCATTGGATTCAGCATGTGAACCCACCGCCCGACAACGTTCCAACTGTGTCCCGGACTTAATCTGATGTCGGTCGCGGTAACAATAACCGATTTCCATACAATTCGGCTGATTGGTTGGCGCTCCGTTATAACCGGTGGAGACGATCACTTTGTCGCGCACAATCACCGCACCGACTTTATTCCGGAAACAGGTTGAGCGACTTGCCACCATTTCGGCAATATCCAGGAAATATTCATCCCAAGTTTTACGAACAGGCTGAGGTGATTTCGACTCCGATGAATTTATATTGCTCTTTATCATTTTACCATCCTCAATTTTAGCGAAATATACGAAAGCACAAACCAGAAATGAAGGAAATCATTATTAGGCTAACTCTAAATGTCACCCTGAGCTCGTCGCTTCCTGTCATCCTGAGCTCGTCGAAGGATGAGCTTGCTGCTTCTTTGTCATCCTGAGCCCGTTGTTTCTTTGTCACCCTGAGCTCGTCGAAGGATGAATCACACAGAAGTCAATGGGCATTCGATCATGTCCCTCTTCGACAGGCTCAGAGTGACATACAATCTGTCATCCTGAGCTCGTTGTTTCTTTGTCATCCTGAGCTCGTTGTTTCTTTGTCATCCTGAGCTCGTTGTTTCTTTGTCATCCTGAGCTCGTTGTTTCTTTGTCATCCTGAGCTCGTTGTTTCTTTGTCATCCTGAGCTCGTTGTTTCTTTGTCATCCTGAGCTCGT
>Ga0255347_1002502_pt1 | contig 25943 bp, 19 predicted proteins | sample wastewater_treat_2_FD_192479 | JGI IMG/M metagenome (GOLD analysis project Ga0255347, IMG submission 192479) | Wastewater microbial communities from Lulu Island WWTP, Vancouver, Canada - plant24 | ecosystem: Engineered > WWTP > Wastewater > Unclassified | place: Canada: Vancouver, British...
GTGGCTGGTTTTGCCTCTGGTTCGGAATCTAAGAACAGCATATCTATCATGAGCAATCGCATCAGGCAGGGTTCATTTTATCTGTCCATGGTTGCAAAATTTTGTCCACGGTTTGGGGTACACTTTACTGAGACCCTTTGCCACCAGCTCCATTATCTCACGCTCCTTGTCGCTTATGCCGTGGGCGGCGAAGTCGAATTTGTCCTTGGGCTTCATGAGCTCGGGGAGCTTGGTGATTATCTGGTCTCCGAACACGCTCTGACCGCCCATGACGGCTTCAAGAGCGGGGACGATACCCTCGAAATCCTGTTTGAGTATATAGCCCTTGGCTCCCATGCTGAGGGCTTTTACTATGTATTCATCATCGGAGAAGGTGGTGAGGTAGAGTATCCTTGCCTCGGGAAACTCCTTCAGTATCAGCTCTCCTGCCTCAAGCCCCGTCATACCCTCCATGCGTATATCCATGAGCATGACGTCGGGCTTGTGGGTGCGGTAGAGCCCGGGAGCCTCGGCCCCGTCAGAGCCCATGGCAGCCACGGTGACCTTTCCCGTACTCTCCAGAATGGTTTTCAGCGACAAAGCCACCAGCTTGTCGTCATCTATAACTACGATGTTCATAATAACTCCTCTCTGCTGTCTGTTATTTGGGAATGGACATGAATATCCTGAAGCCCTCGGGTGAGGGTGTGAAGCTTATCCTTCCTCCCAGAGCGGCTGCGCGGTCACGCATATTCTTGAGACCTATGCCGCTTTCCTTTATCTCCGAGCAGCTTCCGTTGTCCTCCATCACCAGCTGGCAGAAGGCGGGATGCTCACGGACTATGAGCTTTATGCTGTCTCCCTTTGAGTGCTTCACGGCGTTGGATAGTCCCTCCTTGATGACGCCGATGATACACAGCTTTATATTGCCTGCCAGGTATTCGCTGACGTCGCAGTCGAAAGAGACGGTGAACTTGCCCTCCACTGACTTGAGGCTGTCCTCCACCACCTTTTTCAGGTCTATGGAGTCATCGTGGAGATCGTGGACGCTTGCCCTTATGCTTGTCATAGCGGAGTCAAGGGTGTCGCGGAGACTTTCCAGGGGCTCGCGGAGCTGCTCGTCCTTGTTGATGACGATGAGGGCTCCCGACTGGAGCAGGGAGCGTGTGAGCATATGCCCCACATTGTCATGTATCTCACGGGCGATACGGTTTCGCTCTTTCAGTGTGGCGAGGTGTATCTCGTTGTCCTGAGCCTCGGCGAGGAGTATATTCTGCTGGGCAAGCTGCTGGTTCTTGCCTGCCACCTCGTCGCGGAGGTCGGTGAGCTTGGTGACGGTCTGCTCCAGACCCGATACTCTTATGTATATTATGACAGCCACCGCAGCGGCTGCAAGGGTTATCATTATCTGTCCCGCGGTGAGACTGCTGAGCTTTATGAGAGCCAGAGCCGCAGGTGCGGTAAGCCACCATTTCTTCTCCCAAAGTGCGTCATACAGGAGTAGTGGCATGGTGCAGAGGGTGACGGGGAAGGCTCCGCAGAGCAGTGAGAAGCCTGCGATGAGCACAGCCGCCGTCACAGTGCCCGTCAGCAGCTGTACCGCGGTGGAGACTGCAATTGCTGCCAGTATTATAATGACGGGAGCCGTAAAGCTGTCAGCCATGATCAGGCTCATCAGACATATGAGCAGTATAGCCAGCTTGTCTATAAGTCGGTTCAATCTCACACCACCTTTATATGTAGTTGAGAGTTGAGAGTTTACAGTTTAAAGTCAGAACGCTCACCTCTCCGATTATTATGATTATATTTGCTCCCCGAACTCAGTTCGGGACAATACATTAATTATATCACGGCATGGGAGTATTTGCAAGTGACATTTGCAAGGATGAAAATGTGACAAATGTCATTTCCGAAACTGACTGGGGACACTACAAAAGGGGACTTTTCTGAGGTATAATAAGGACAGTGAAAAACACAAAGGGAGGAATCCGAAATGGAAAAGAATGTTGTTAAGATAAATGACCTGGTTAAGCGCTACGGCGACCTCATCGCCCTGGACCACTTCAGTCTTGAGATAAAGGAGGGGGAGGTCTTCGGACTTCTGGGACCCAACGGCTCCGGCAAGACCACTACAATAAACTGCCTGCTGTCGCTTCTCGCCTTCGACAAGGGCGAGATAGAGATATTCGGAAAGAAGATGACCCCCGTCAGCTATGACATAAAGAAGGAGATAGGCGTTATCATGCAGAATGTGGCGGTTTTTGATGAGCTGACCGTGTATGAGAACATCGACTACTTCTGCGGACTATACATCACCGACAAGGCAAAGAGAAAGCAGTGCGTGGAGGAGGCTATAAAGTTCGTGGGACTTGAGGACTTCCGCAAGTTCTATCCCAAGAAGCTGTCCGGCGGACTTCTCCGCAGACTCAATATCGCCTGCGGCATAGCCCACAAGCCCAAGCTCATAATCCTTGACGAGCCCACAGTAGCCGTTGACCCCCAGAGCCGTAACCGCATACTTGAGGGCATACAGGAGCTGAACCGAAACGGCGCAACAGTCATATACACCTCTCACTACATGGAGGAGGTAGAGCAGATATGCACCCGTATCGCTATCATGGACAAGGGCAGAAAGGTGGCAGAGGGCACCAAGGACGAGCTGAAGCGCATGATAAAGAACACCGAGACCATCACCATAGAGATACTTGAGCTCCCCGATGACGTCCGCAGAGAGGTATCGGGACTGCCACACGTTTACGATGTGAGCTTTGAGGACAGCAAGCTCGTCATCAGCTGCTCTGGCGGCAAGCACAACCTTACAAGAGTGCTCGATGTGCTCCAGAAGCGAGAGCTCAGCTTCGGCAGAGTATACACAGAGCTCCCCACACTCAACGATGTGTTCCTTGAGATAACGGGCAAGGCTCTCAGAGACAAGGAGGATTGACAATGTTCCTGCACATACTGAAATACGAGCTGAAAAACGGTGTCCGCACAAAGGACCTCATCATCTGGCTCATGGTCTTTCCCATAGTTCTCGGCACATTCTTCAAGATAGCCTTCGGAAGCGTTTACAACAAGACCGAGAAGTTCAGCGCCATACCCGTTGCGGTGGTGGAGGAGAACGAGAACCCTGCATTCAGACAGGTGCTTGATGGCATAGAGAGCGCCGATGAGCCATTCCTGAAGGTCACCTACGCCGACAGGGCAAAGGCTGAGTAGCTTCTTGACAGCGGCGATGTTGAGGGCATAATAAGCTCCGCAGACAAGCTGGGGCTGACGGTAAAGCAGAAGGGACTTGCCCAGACCATGCTGAAATCCTTCGTGGAGCAGTACACACTCCGCGAGAAGATAGCAATGGATGCAATACAGACCTCTCCCGAAAAGGCGCAGGAGATAATCTCCTCGCTTATGAGCGGCACGGTATCATCGTGCAGGGAGATACCCCTCACACAGGGCAATCCCGATATGTACATACAGTATTTCTACAACCTCATCGCCATGGTGGCAATGTTCGGCTGTATGACGGGAATGCACATCACCATGCAGAATCAGGCAAATCTTTCCGCTCTGGGAGCAAGGAACAACTGCTCTCCCGCACCAAAGCTGGTGACCATTCTTGCCTGCCTTACGGGAAGCTTCATAATACAGACGGTTTGTATGCTGCTGTGTGTGACATTCCTGGCATTCGTGCTGAAGGTGGACTTCGGCGACAGACTGCCTCTTGTATATCCTGCGGCTATACTGGGCGGCATAATGGGTGTATCCTTCGGCTTCTTCGTAGGCTCTGTGAGCCACATGAGCGAGAAGGCAAAGACAGCGGTGCTCATGTCAGCATCTATGCTGCTGTGCTTCCTCAGCGGACTCATGATGGGAGACATTAAAGGCACTATCGCTCAGAAGGCTCCATGGTTCAACAATATAAACCCTGCTGCGGTAGTTTCCGACAGCTTCTACTGCCTCAATATCGACGAGGACTACACACGCTTTATCACAAAGCTCATAACAATGGCAGTCATAACCGTTGTATTCATAATGCTCGGCTTTATCATATCAAGGAGGAAGAAGTATGCAAGTGTTTAAGACCATGTTCAGGGTAATGAGGAGCAGGATCCCCTCAGCCATGATATACATAATCATATTCCTTGCAATATCCGCATTTGTCACCAGCCAGTCCACCAAGGATAACAAGTTCGAGATGAACAGGCTGAAGGTATGCGTATTCGACGAGGACGACACTCCCGAGAGCCGCGCACTTACGGAATTCATCGGAAAGCACAATGATATAGTTGAAATAGATAATAACAGGGACACCATCACCGATTCGCTGTACTACAAGACAGTGAACTATGCACTCATCATCAACAAGGGCTATGCAGAAAGGCTTGCCGCAGGGGAAACGGCTGAGCTTTTCGGCAGCTATCACATGGACGAGAGCTATTCCGTGGTCTATATGAGCAAGATGCTCGACGAGTACACAGGCTCTGTAAAGGCATACCTTGCCATGGGAAAGAGCTTTGAGGAAGCTGTCTCCGCCACAGAAGCGGCAATGTCTCAGGAGACAGAGGTAGAGATGTTCAGGGTAGACAAGGGAGGAGACTCTCACTTCAGCGTGGACTTTGCACAGTACTTCCAGTTCATGCCCTACATACTCATCTCCGTGATAATCAGCATAGTCAGCCTTGTTCTGGTGACCATGAACAAGAAGGACATACGCTACCGCACAAACTGCTCATGCCTGAAAAACTCAAAGTACACCTTCCAGCTCTTTTTCGGAAGCTTCCTGTTTGTGCTGTTTATATGGCTCATATTCATGGTTGCGGGAGCTGTCTTCAATGAGGAGATGTACACAGGCAGGGCGTGGCTTGCAGTGCTCAACAGCTTCATATTCTCCATGGTCGTAGCAGCTCTTGCGGTATTCATAGCCAGCTTTGAGCCCAAGGACAATATCCTCAACCTTGTCACACAGGTGCTGGGACTGGGAATGAGCTTCTTTTGCGGCGTGTTCGTGCCAATGGAGATACTCAGCGACGGAGTACTCTCCGCAGCGAGATTTCTTCCCGCATACTGGTATGTCAGGGCTAACCGCATGATAAGCGAGGAAGACGCATTCAGCTCCGAGGGCGTTATGAAGTGTATGCTGATAGAGTGCCTGTTCATCGTGGTACTGGTGCTCATGACGATTCTGGTGCGCAGACTGAGATACAGCAGCGCATCCATCGGCTCCGCCGTAAAAAAGGCAGCAGCATGATGTGAGTTGAGAGTTTACAGCTGAAAGTTTAAAGTCAGGGGCGGTGGAACGCCGCCCCTACAAAGAAAGAGCGCACAACCGTGCGCTCTTTTTATTCTTATAACTAAGCACTAAGCACTAAAACCTAAGCACTTCTCAGAAGCCCAGCTTTTCCTTGATAATGCCGCAGACCTCTTCCTTGTGCTGCTGATAGTAGAAGTGACCGCCGGAGAAGGGATATACCTGACAGCTGCCGCTTGTGAACCTGCTCCAGCTGTTCATATCCACGCTCTGCATAAGGGGATCCTCCTGACCGTAAAGCACGGTTATATCGCAGGCGAATGTGACGTCCTCGGGGGAAGCGCTGTAGCGTTCAGCCATGCGGACATCGGTGCAGAGGATACGGTTGAGGGCCCTCATCAGCTCCTCGTCGGGGACGGGAGCGGCTGTGGACAGGGAGTTTGCCGAGAAATAGGAAACTATCTCCTCATCTGTGGCTTCCTCAATGTTCTCAAAGCAGTGAACGTCCTCGTCGGGAGGATTTTTGCCTGAGAGGAAAATGTGCTTGGGAAGCGCCAGCCCCTTTTCCTTTGCCTGCCTTACCAGCTCTGTGACCAGCACCGTACCCATGCTGTGGCCGAAAAGCGCATAGTCCTCTCTGAGCAGCTCAGAATGCTTTTTAATGAGGTCCTCCGCGCAGCCCTGTACTGTGTCGAGGAGAGGCTCAGAGGAGCGTGTAAAGCGTCCTGAGAGCTCCATAGGCACGACTGTCAGCTCCTTTGGAAGAAATCTCTTGAAGGAGCTGTAGCTCTTTGCGGAGCCCCCTGCATGGGGAAGAAAGAAAAGTATCATATCATTCCTCTGTGGGAGTGCCCTTTTCGTTGAGGAGGTCGAAGATCTCGCCTACCTTGCTGATGGAAGCCACCAGTGAAAGGGGAACATTGAGCTTGAATGTCTCTGTTATCTCGGAGCCAAGGCCGAAAAGTCCCAGTGAATCGAGGAAAAGATCGTCATAAACGTCGGTGTCTCTTGTGATCTCCTCAGGGGCAACGCCTACATAATCGGAGATAGCCTGCTTGAATTCATCAAAATTAAGGTTATTCATTACTTATACTCCTTTTTTCTCAGATATTTGAACTGTATCTTGCCGATGTCCTTGGGTATCTCCTCAACGAGGATGACCTTGTCGGGCACCTTGTAAGCGGAGAGCTTGCCATCGAAGTACTTAGCGATCTCGCCTCTTGTTATCCTCTCATCGCCCTTGGGCTGGATGTAGGCAACGATCTGCTGACCGATAACGGGATGGGGCTCGTCTGTAACGGCTGCGGCTGCGACTTTGGGGTGAGTAAGGAGGCAAGCCTCAACTTCCTCGGCGTGGACCAGGTTTCCGCCGCGCTTGATGATACGCTTGCTTCTTCCTGCGAAACGAACTATGCCGCCGGGAAGCCTGTTTACCAGGTCGCCTGTGCAGAACCAGCGGCGTCCCTGATCGTCTGTGAGAATCTTCTCAGCGGAGAGCTCGGGATTGCCGAAGTAATCTGTGATAACACCGTCTGTGTATACGCAGAGCTCGCCGATCTCGCCCTCGGGAACATCGTTGTGCTTCTCGTCGATAACGCGGACGTCAGTGAAGCTGAGCTTGCGGAAGTCGCTGGGGTCTGTGCCTGCGTCTCTTGCAGAGTCCCATACCACCATGGTGCAGGTCTCTGATGAGCCGATAACGTTTACAACGCGGATACCCAGCTTCTCAACGAAGGTATCGGCTATCTCCTTGGGGAGGACTTCTCCTGCGAAGTAGCAGATACGGACGCTTGAAAGGTCGTACTTGTCAAAATCGGGAGTTGAGAGCAGCACCTTTGCCAGAGTTGAGGTGAGCTGGATTATATTGATCTTGTATTTCTGAACTGTCTCAAGGAATGTGATGGGGTTGAACTGAGGCTGATACATAACAGTACCGCCCTTGAGCACCATCTGCTGACCCATGCCGAAGCCGCCCTGATGATAGAGGGTCATGCCCAGCATCATTACATCGTCGGATCTGAATTCCAGGTATGTACCCATATCCTCCTGTGTGGACAGGAAGCCGCCCGAGGGAACGGACAGTATCTTGGGAGTGCCTGTGCTGCCTGATGTGCAGGCGAGAGACATGGTGTGGAGATACTCGGGATCGTAGATCTCGCACTCATTGCTGCCGTACTCAGCCATGAACTTCTCGGCGGAGATATAGCAGCTGTCCTGAGGGATAACGCTGTCATCGGCAAAGCAGATGACCTTCTGAAGAGCTATCTGTGAAGGAACGAGGTCGCTTACAGCGGCGATGATGTTGTTGTTCCTGTACTTCTCTGTGATGAACATTACCTTTGAGGTGGTAGCGGGAATGAGCTTTGAGAGCTCCATAGAGCCGCTCTGGGGGTCCATGGGAACAGGCTGTGCGCCTATTCTTACAGCTGACCAGAATACCAGATACCACTCAATGCTGTTGGGCATACAGATGCCCACCTTGTCGTCCTCGCCGATGCCCATTTTCTTCAGGGCAGAGCCGAGAACGGCTGTCTTTTCCATGAACTGGCTGTATGTCAGTTCATTATCGTCTATCCTCAGCACTACCTTGTCGGGAGTTTCCTGAGCAAAGCGGCTGTAGTAATCAAAAAACTTCTTTGACATTCTTATTTTCCCCCATTAAGTCTTGCAGCGATAAAGTCTGCTGCGATGTGCTTTACCCAGTGATACTGCTCACCCACGGGCATAGCGTGCATGATGGTCTCCTCAGAGACGTAAGCGGGCTTATCCTCGATGTGTATGCACTCCTTGTAGCCCTTTGCCTTGTCGAGGAGCTTCTGTGAAGCCTCGGGAGTCATCCAGTTGTCGTCGCTGCTGTATACCATGAGGAAATCAGACTTGTGAGTGCCCTCCTCAAGCTTTTTCATACCCTCAAGGTAATCGTCGCTGTACTGGTAGGAGCTCCACTTGCCGCGCTTCATCCATACGGGGATGCTGTCCTGGTCGGCGAAGTTCATAAGGAGCGGGAACAGGCTTACGCAGACCTTTGCGTTCTTGCGCTTTACTGTTGAACGGAAGGCATAGCCGCCGCCCATGCAGAGACCGAAGTTGCCCAGGTTAGTGCTGCTGAGCTTGTCTGTGCTGTCTATGAACTTGTATATGCCCTCGAAGGCTGCCTCTATCTGCTTGCCGCCGCACTTGATGCCGTTGTGGATAATGGCACCGCCTGCACCGGGCATATCGGGAGTAATAACTGCGATACCTCTCTCATTGAGGGGAGCAGCCAGCATCTCCAGCTCCTCCTTGCAGCTTCCGATACCGGAATATGTGAGAACTACGGGATAGTCCTTCTTCCTTCCGGAGTCGGGGTAGTGTATATAAGCGGGGAGCTTGCCGAACTTTGTATCTATCTCCACATACTGGATCTTGTTCTTGCAGAGCCTGATATAGCGCTTGTAGCTCTCCTCAAGACCGCTGTAGATCTCTCTCTTGTGCTCAACGTCCTCGATGTTTATCATAAAGCAGGCATAATGGCACTGTGCCACCATCTTTGCATACTCTCTTGCAGAGGTCTTATTGCCTGCTGCCTCAGCCTTGTCGCGGAGCTCGGCATAGCGGTCTATCTTGGCGTGCCACTCGTCGAGCCATACGCTCTGTATCTGCTTGCCGCTCTTTACCTTGATGCTGTCGATCTTCTTGAGGATATACTCCAGATCAAAGGGATCGGCACCGTAGAGCAGTGAACGTGTTGCCACGGGATTGAGAAGGTCTCTGATTGCCCATTTCATATTTATCTTTTCCTTTCGTTACAATGTCAGCCTGTATACCGCCACGCGCCCTCGCGTGTCATTTCCGTGAACTGCATATATATGCGGTATGGGTCGACTTTGGTATGCTTCTGTATGAGACTGAGCATCCTGTCAGCCAGCTCCTTGAGGAAGGCGGCCTTGTTGTCTGCGTACTCCTGGGGGAGAATGTATCTGAACTCTGCGAAGAATACTGTATCCTCGGAGCGGTTCATGTACATTGAGCAGTCGTCCAGCATTACCATGATGGCGGGCAGGGGCTTTTTAAGTATCTCAGCCAGCTCTGTTGCAGCCTCGTCCAGGAAAGTGGTCCTGGCGGCAGGGGAACTGAACCTGAAATTAGTCTTCATCTGTGCTATCGGCATGATTATTTATCCTTTCATCGGAGCTGAGCGACTCAGCCCTCGTATCTCTTGAGTACAAGTGTGGCGTTGTGGCCGCCGAAGCCGAAGGAGTTTGAGATAGCAACGTCTACCTTGTGCTCCTGTGGCTTGTTGGGAACGTAATTGAGGTCAAGCTCCGGGTCGGGCTCGTCATAGTGGATAGTGGGAGGAACGAGACCTGTCTCGATAGCCTTGATGCAGGCAATAGCCTCCAGAGCGCCGCCTGCGCCGAGAGTGTGACCGATAGAAGCCTTTACTGATGACATGGGAATGTCGTAAGCCCTCTTGCTGAAGACCTCCTTTACAGCCATTGTCTCATAGAGATCGTTGAGACCTGTTGATGTTCCGTGAGCGTTGATGTAGTCAACATCGTCGGGGGTGAGACCTGCGTTGTCCAGAGCCATTCTCATGGACTCAGCCATGCCTACGCCGTCGGTCTTGGGAGCTGTCAGGTTGAATGCCTCGCCGCACATTGCAGCGCCTGCAAGCTCACAGTATATCTTAGCGCCTCTTGCCTTTGCCGACTCCTCTGACTCAAGGATAACGGTGCCGCCGCCTTCGCCCATGATGAAGCCGTCACGGTTCTTTGTGAAGGGACGTGCAGCTGTGTCGGGGTCGGGATTTACGGACATGGCGAGAAGCTGATTGAATCCGCTTATTACAAGGTGTGTTACTGTATTCGAGATACCTCCTGCGACTACCATATCGCAGAGTCCCGATTCGATGAACTGCTTGCCGAGAGCGATAGCATACGCAGATGAAGCGCAGGCGGTGCTCACATTGAAAGCAGGTCCTGTGAAGCCATATCTTATCGAAACGAGAGCGGGAAGCTCATTGGGCATTTTCTTCAGCGTTATGTTGAGGGGCTTTTCAAGCTCATAGTCCTCATAGGAGTTATCGATAACTCCGTAGATAACGCCGACTCTGCTGCCGTCATAGCTTGCAGTATCCACTCCGCAGTCGGCAACAGCCTCACCTGCGGAAGCAAGGCCCATTCTTGTTGTTGTAGTTGTAGCGTTGAGCTGACGCTTTTTCCAGTACTTTCCTGCCTCTGCCTCAAAGGAGTCGTCCACCTCGGCAGCAACAGTAGTATCATGGTTATCGAGAGGGATACGGGTGATAGTTCTCATTCCGCACTTGCCGGAAATGAGCCCGTCCCAGTAATCTGCGGCGGTATTGCCAACAGAGGTCACGGCACCGATGCCTGTGATAACAACTTTTTTCATAATTTTACCTCATATCTCCATCAGTATTACTTAAAGAGCGCATCCCATGCACTCTTGTCCTTATGTGAATACGAGCCGAAGCCTGTCTTTGCGCCCAGCTCATCGAGAGCTGCGAAAAGTGCCTCTGCACCGTATTTCTCGTAGTAGAAGGCAGGAGCCTCGGCAAGTCCGAGAGTGTCCTGCACCGCCTCTGTAAGAACGGCGGTATCGCCGCTGTAATCATTTGCGGCATTGACTGTTTCATTGAGTATCAGGGCTGCCATATAAAGAGCAGCCTTTCCGCAGTCTGCGCCTGTTGCGCTCTCACGCTCAGCCATGAAGTCAAGGAAGCTGAGAGTTTCCTTAGGGCAGCCCTCTGCCAGCCAGACGTTCATCTTTTCAAAGCCGTAGCCAAGGAGACCTTTATTGCGCTCTATGCGGAAGTTATCGGGGCTGCCTGCCATGAGTCCGAGACCCACGCTGTCCAGCACCTCAAAGGGATTTGCAACGGGGAACATCTCCTCCAGAGCCTTTCCCACCTCGTGCACGGAAGCGCCGAAGCTCTCTCTCAGATAGATAGCGTGAGAGACCATGCAGGCGAGTATCTGGTTGAGATAGATGTGGTATTCACCCGAGAAGACGATGGGCTTCTTGCCCGCAGCCTTTACCAGCTGTGCAGCCTTCTCTGCGGAAGCCTCCGATGTCTCGGGGAGCACATTCAGCTCCACGAAGCCTGTGAGCTTCACGGGGTAGAAGAAGTGCAGACCGAAGCAGCGCTCCTTGTGAGGGATATCCGCGAATACCGAGGGGATATCCAGCGATGATGTATTTGAAAGCAGCAGGCAGTCATCAGAGACAGCTGCGGCAGCTTTTGCAAACAGCTCCTTCTTGGCATCCATGTTCTCAAAAACGGCTTCTATGACAACGTCACAGCCGCTGAGAGCGGAGGTATCGTCGGTGAATACGAAGGAGTCCTTCTTGAATTCGTACTGTTCCTCGGTGAGCTTCTTGCGCTTCAGGCTCTTGCCGAGGGTCTTGAGAACGGCTGCGGTGTTCTCCTCGGCGCCGAAGAGGTCGATGACCACGAACTGCGCGTCGGGGAGCTTGTCAAAGAACAGGGAAAAGATATCCTTTCCCATTTTTCCGTAGCCCACTATTCCTATTTTCATATTTATGCCTCCCTGCTTTTCTTGTAGGAGTCCATGTACTCCTTATAGCGTGAGGGGGCAAAGTCTCCGAAGTTTGCGGAGATGTACTCGATGAGGCTTACAGCCTCGGGAACGCCCTGCTTCTTGTCGGCGAAAATATCAGCCCAGCCGAGAGCGAATGCGTCGTCAGCGGAAATGAGCTCTCCCGACATAACGAGGGTGTATGCGTTCTGAGTGCCGCATATCTCGATAGTTCTTGCAACGCCGCCGAGAGCGGGGAGAATGCCGAATGTGGATTCGGGCTGACCTACTCTTGCGTTCTTCTCGATCATCCTGTAGTGGCTGTTGACAGCTATCTCGCTGCCGGAGCCGATACAGAAGCCCGTTACCACGCTTACCACGGGGAACGGGAGCTCTCTCAGGAATGTGAAGAAGTGCTTCTGTCTGATGTGACCCTCGGGGAGCACTCCTGTTGAGTCGTCGTAGGTCTCGTTTGCGGAACGGTCGGCAAGAGCGTCAACGTCGGCGCCCACGCTGAAGTGGCGGCCTGCGCCCTTGATAATGAGTCCCTTGTATTTTCCTGCGGCAGCCTTTTCCTCTATCTCAGCCATGACTGCTTCGTATTCCCTGAAGAAGTCTGCTGTCATGAGGTTGTTGCCGGGCATATTCATGGAGAGCGTCAGGATACCGTCCTGCTCCTCCAGTATCATACCGTTATTTTCATTCATTGGAGTTACCTCCGTTCTTGTCAGCCATCAGTCGGTAGAAGGCTCTTGACTCTGTGGCAAGTACTTCCTCCGCGGGAGCTGTACGCGCCTTGATGAAGCAGGCGTTTATCTCCCTTATCTGCTTTTTTGTCTTGTCCTTGTAAAGCTTTGCGACGTACTCGTCAGCCTCATCTGCTTTAAGTGTCATATCGGCAGCGGAAGCCAGCTCATCGCTGATGTCGCCGTCAGATACAACAGCCGACATGAAATCAGCCTCACGAAGGAATCTTGCTGCCTCTGTCTTTTCGCTTTCGTCATTGCCGAGAGCGGTGTTTCCGTCGGCATAGATGAGCAGCAAGCAAGGCTCGCCGAGCTGCTCTCTTTCCTGTGAGAGCTGATACAGCGAGCTTAACTGACAAACTTTTGTCACAATATCATTTGCGGTTATTGTCATCGTCTTCGTCTTCCCCCTCGAGACAAGCCCTTACCGCTTCAGGGATATCGCTTATCATGCGATCCTTGTTTACATAGGCGAGCTTGCCTGTGACTCTGCATGAAACAAGACCCGTGTTCTTGTTTATTATGTTATGCTTGTAGCTGACTATGCCCCCCGAGCAGGAGACCTCAGTGTCTATCCTGACCTCGTCAAGGAGCCTCAGCTCATGAATGTATCTTTGGGTGCTTTCCATTACCACGGGGAAAAGCCCTTCCTCCACTATCACTGCCAGCAGACCGTGTACCTTGAAGAAGTTCCACAGAGCAGTCTCTGCGTACTGAAGGTAAACGGAGTTATTGACGTGACCGAAGGAATCAAGTTCATATCCTCTTACAGTCAATCTGTACGAGCTTCTTCTCATTTCTTTGAAGCCTCCGCCAGAGCCGCTTCAAATTTGCCCTTTGAGGGGTCTTCAGCTCCCTCTGAGGCAAGGTTTATGGTGTCTATGATAGCCCGTATCTGGGTGAGGGATTTGCCGCTGAGCAGCTCCTTCACGAAGGCTACGGTCTCATCGAATGAATTCTTGTTCTCGCTGAGCTTTGTGACGAGTCCCATCTCTAATGCTTCCTTAGCACCTATCATCTCGCCGCAGAGTATCATGCTGAGAGCCTTTTCCTTGCCCAGCAGTCTGTACAGGCGCTCCATACCGCCCATACCGGGAACGACGCCGTGCATTATCTCGGGAAGACCGAGGAAGGCAGAGGGCGAAGCTATCCTGAACTGACAGCTGAGTGCTATCTCAAGTCCGCCGCCGAAGCATCCGCCGTTGATGGCTGCTGCGGTTATCAGCGGGAGCTTCTCTATTGTACGCAGAAGCTCTCTTGCGTTTTCAAGCTTTGCCGAAAGGTCGGTGCCGCCTGCCTCACCGAAGAGTGAGACGTCAGCGCCGTGGGAGAAATGTCTGCCCTTACCTGTAATGATAAGAGCCCCCACCTGCGGATTTTCGTCCAGCCAGCCGAGGAGCTCCTTACGGTCTACGAATTCGGGCTCGGAGAGAAGATTCTTCGGGCCGTTGTCAATGGTAAGTACAGCAATATTATCCTCGGCATGAAGCTCAGATAAATTTGACTTTAACATTCAGACCTCTCACTGATTAACAATATCGTTGCCGTACTGATAGATCTTGCAGAACATCTCTACAACGTCGCTCATAGTGTCCATGGGAGCCTTGAGCATATACTTGCCGATGCTCTGGAGCTTGATGTCCATGTCATACTTGTCGGCTGTCATCTCTATAAGCTCAACGAACATGAGTGAATCGCTGCCAAGATCCTCCTGAGGGTTGGTATCCATAGTGATCTCGTCCTTCTCTACTTCACATTCCTCAGCGTAGTAGTCGAAGATCATATCCTTGATTTCCTGTCTGATCTCATCTGTGATCTCTCTCATAATAAAACCTCCATAATAATTGTCTTTCCCTTTCATTGGGTGTGCTTGTATTTATCTGAAAATTCACACATCTTCGAGAGTGTAAATTTTGCATTTTCTGCTTACCCGTGAGAACTTGCTCACGGCGCCGTTGGCGCTGACGTCGAAGAACTCGGTAACGCCCAGCTCCTCAAGCTTCTTTACGGCGAGGTCCCAGCGTATGGGAGTATATACATTCAGCTGATTTTCTCTCAGCACCTGCTGACCCGTAGTCATGACCTCTCTGTCGAAGATAGAGAGTATGGGGTAGGTGGGAGCGCTGTATTCGGTGGAAGCACAGAAATCCACATATTCCTGTGAATACTGTTTCATGATGGGGTGGTGATAAGCAACGCCTGTGCCGAAGCTGAATGCCTTGATGGCACCCTCGTTCTGACAGAGGAGGAGAGCCTTCTCAACGGCGCTTGCCTTGCCGCTTACCATTACGTGGAACTTTGAGTTGCCGCTTCCGATGACCAGTTCATCGGGAGAGAACTTATCCGCGAAGAGCTCCTCAATATCGCTGTAGGAGAAGCCGATGACGATGCCCATATCCAGCTTCTGGTCATGCTCCTCAAGACAGCGCATGGTAGCGCGGTTCATCATGATTATGTCGTGTGCGAATTCGTGGGGCACCGAGCCGAAGCAGCCGCTTATGCTGACTATGCCCGAGCTGTAGCCCGCACCGATGTCGGGGATGATGCCCTTGTCTATGTAATGCTCGAAAACGACTCTGTCGCAGATGAGTGAGATTATCCACTCGGCGACTCTGCCGTCGTAAGCCTTGTTCTTTTCAAGATCCATGCTGAGCCCCAGTCTTCCGAATGCCTGACCGAGGTAATGCTCGTACTTGTCCATGAGTTCGGGCGGCAGCTTCACCAGAAGCTTTTCGGGCTTTGAGCCTATGCCGTTGAACAGGAACGCTCTGTTGTACATTTATAATACTCCTTATTATTTATAAATACATATTAGCACCTATTCAGGGCGCTGTCAATAGAAAAAGAGGGGATAAGGGATATTTTTGAGAAAAACGATAAAAAATTCACATACTCCGAATTGAATTTTATAAATTAGTGCAATTATACCCCAAGTAATATTACTGCTCTGCTCCTGCAAGCGCTTGTTCCGGGAGAGACAGATCTTCGGTATATATCGGAATAGTCGGTGCCGGAAAGGGTTCACGGGAACTCCGCAGACAGCCCGAAGAACAGGAAAACTCAGTCCCAGGATCGGCTTTTATACTGCGGGGCGATTTCTCTGCTCACAGTGCGCCGGGCCGTAAAAAAGCCTTTTCCTGTACGGGAAAAGGCTTCATAAGATCATTCCTTGAGATTTTCGGGAGTTTTTATCAGCTTTGCCTTGAAGAGGGCTGTGCCGATAAGAGTTGTGAATAATGTTGAGATGACCATTTCAAACAGTGCGTTTATACCTACTGAGGTGATGAGGAAGAGCATGATGCTCTTGCCTGCTCTGAGTCTGTCGATATAGTTGAACTTCTTGTATACCTTAAGTGTGTATTTACCGTCGCTGAGACCGCTGAGGTCTGCGTGGGTGTCCTTGAATTTGTAAGTCTTGCTTTTTATCTCCTTGCCGTTGAGGAATGCGCCCTTGAGCTTGCCTGAACTGAGTGTGAACTTTACAGCTCCCGAGCCGGCTGTTGAGGGGAGAGCCTCGGAGGTTTGTCCCAGTGTGAGGACAAAATCCTCACCCAGAGTGAATGCCTTTCCGTCGGCGGAGAATTCCACGTTCTTGCCTGCGTTGTCTTTTACTTCGGAAATAACTCCGTTAGTGACCGTGATGGTGTACTTGTTGTCCATACCGGTAGCGGTGTGGTTGAACAGGAGCACCAGAGCGGACATGAAGAATATGGTGTTGAGGATAGCAGCCGAGAAGCCCGAAACGGCGCAGGACTGCTGTACCTTTGAGAGATTTTTCTTGTTTATGAGCCAGAATGCCAGGCCAAATCCCACAGCGAATACCGCAATGAGCGTTGCTGCCAGAGGAAGACCGGAGGTCATGAATTTATACATACCTGCGGACATCTTGTATTTGCCGTTCTCGTCATAGCAGATGAGAAGCATTACCGACAGGAACAGACCGATGAGGACCGCACCTGCCACTGAGCTGGTGATAACTGAAAGAGTCTTTTTGGACTTTACCTTGGAAAGACCGAGGAAGATCAGTCCTACCAGGAGACCGTCCAGTGCACGGGAAACAACTCGCTGTATGAATGTGAGTGCCGGGCTTATCTCAAGGGTCATGGCGCCCATTCCGCTGAGGACTCCGATACCGAAGCACTGAAGGAAGCTGAAGATGCCGAAGACTATACCCATGATAAGTCCGCCTGTTGGGCCGAGCGCGATAGCGGCTATTGCGATGGGGATGATGTTGAGGGTTATCGACAGCGGACCGATAGGGATCGAGCCGATGGGTGTCAGTGAGAACAGAGCCACCACAGCTGTCAGAAGACCCAGCAGTACCAGTGAGCGTACGTTGAACTTCTCTTTCATATTGAATTTCCTCCTTGTTACTACTCCTCACGCGAGGATATAATACAATAAATATATCATAACACTTTTTCAAAGCCTTGTAAATAGCGGATTTACAGAATAAAATCAACAAAGCACTTTTTGATAGTGTATTTTAAACAAATATAAAAATTATATATAGTTATAGGCTGTGCAAATAATACTAAAGGTTATATCGCTGGGAGTAGATTTTGAACGTTTTTTTACGAAGAGTCGCCCAAATTGGTTTAACCAGTTGACTGAAATAGTGGTATTTTGTTGAACTTGCTGTTGAAGGCCTCAAAAAGGTGATATTCCGCAACACATTGCACAAATATTGTTCGTTTTTTCTCGTATTTAGTACGCCTTAAAATATTGCAATTTGTATACCGATATGTTATAATTATATGTACAAAGAACTGTAATTTTTTTCGCTGCGTACAGGCAGCTGAGGAGGGTTACGGGGGGGTTGTAAAAAATAACAACGAAAGGATGGAATGACCATGAAAAAATCTTTGGGGAAACGTTTGATTAGTGGCGTTACCTCAGGACTGCTGGCTGTGACCTATGCGTTGCCGTCAGGATTGAGTCCGCTGCGGTCGTTTGCGGCAGAAGATGGTGTCGCTTCGGATGGTTTGCCTATACTGCAGAACTACGAAGATACAATGTGGTATACCGGTAACCCTCTCGGCATAGCCGGCGATTTCCACTTGTTCAGCTTCACTTCCGTAAAAACAGGAAATCATATCAACGGAAATGTTGCGACTCCTGTTCTGGAAGTCGAATTCGGTGAAGGTCCGAGCCCGAATAAGCCCTCAGGCGACGTCGCAAAGGTGCTCAATGTCATAAGTAAATCCATTATCTGGGGTGACGGAGCTTCAAAAGGCTATAACTGGATGGATGGCAGTCAGTATGATAACTTCAACATGAACAACATGACGGATATCATGCTCCCTGTCAATTATGAGGTGACCGGAACACCGGGATGGGTAGGAGGTACATATTATCCCGATGGTGCTCCTGTTCCATATCCCACGACGCTTTTAGGCGGCGGCGTAAACGTTTATTACGGAAGTAAAGAGGATTACGACAACGCCGAAGAAAAACACTTCATGAAACTTTCTTCACAGAAGAGTACCAGCGCTTATGTCGGACATGCAGGTGAGAAGTTCATCGACTTTGAAGCTCTGAAAAAGACATATGAGGATATGTCCGATGATTATTCGGCTTTATCACCGAGGTACTTCGATCTTACGTGGGAAGGCGGAGATCCCTGGGAAACGGAGACTAATTCTCCGGCTACACTCGTGCTTGAATCTTCAGGCGTGAATGTTCTTAACTTCAAAGCAAGTGATGCGGATAAGTATGAAAGGGTCACAGTAAAAAATATAAATACTGCTGACGGCGAGTTCATGGACGGCCAGACCCTGATCGTGAACATTGACCTTGAGGAGGCTGAGACCTTTAAATGGGCTCCCGGATGGAAGTATTATTCAAAGGATGACGCCGAGCTGAATAAGGGCGGCGAAGAAACTGTCTATGAAGGCACGAATATCATCTATAACTTCTACAATGCCAAGGAAGGCGGAACTTTCGTAGATTTCGGCGGCGGTGCACAAATACCTATGGGTATCGTTCTTGCTCCCGACACCGATTTTGAAGTGGCTCAGATCAACGGCAATATCATAGCCAATTCGATCCATGCTACAAACGAGACACACGCGGTCTACTTCAAGAACGCTCTTACTACAACAAAAGAGATCAACATCTCAGTTGCAAAGTCATGGAGCGACGGAAACAGCAGCCACACGAATGACTCGGTAGAGGTAACTCTTTACCGCGCCAAGAAGGGCGGCGTAAAAAATATCCTCGATGAGTTCAGGTTAGATAACAGATTCGAGGACGCTGTCGATGCTGTCGCATCAAGCACAGGCATGAATTCTTACGGTATGGGCGAACGCTTGGAACGACAGACAGCAAGTGCCGACAGAGATGCAATGACTATCTCGCTTGCACCTGCCGGCGGCGAACCCGCTGTTATCATGCAGAAGTCCGGCGACGAAGTAACAACAACTCTTGAAGACGGTACATACACCTTCTCAAGAAGCGTAGGCGCAGGATCAAGAGAGCTCACATTTGTTGCCGAAGGCGGCAAGATCACCGCGATCAGCGGCAGCGGTCTTTCTTTACAGGAGATCGGAACAGTTACTCTCAATGAAGAGGGCGGCTGGAGCAACACATGGAACAGCCTCTTAAAGATCGACGGCAACGGTAAGAATTATTACTACTATGCAGTAGAAAAGAATGTTCCTGCCGGCTATACGGTATCTTATGACGGCAACAGCGCTTTTGGCGGAAACAGAACTATCACGGTTGTCAACACAAGCGAGACTGCTGTTGACAAGCTCAAGTTCATAAAGCTTACAGATACTATGACCATCGGCGATGAGACAGATGAAAGAGTATCCTTCAAGTCCGCTGAGCAGAGACTGGAAGGAGCACGTTTCACATTAACTCTGACAGATCCCAGCGAAGAGGGCGCAAAGCTCAGCGAAGGCGTCAAGTCCAATCTTGATTCCAATACAAAGGGCAAGCCCACTTACGGTGAGAACACTATCACATGGACAACTATCAATCAGGATATCGAGTTCGAGGGACTTCCCTACGGCGGATATACTCTGAAGGAAGAGGCTCCCGAGGGATACCAGACTATCAGAGAAGAAAAGTTCGGATTCGATAAGAACGGATTCAACGTTGTAACTAACGATGATGCACACGTCAAGTATGATGGTACAGATCTTCACAACAGAGTGATAACCATCACAGACGATGCTTACACCATCTCACTGAGAAAGGTCGATGAGAACGATAAGCCTGTTCCCGGCGCTCTTCTCAGACTTACAAGCACCAGCGGTGCTGATATGACAAAGGTAAAGGCTCATGATACTCAGTACTTTACCGCAGACGGTATCGGAAGAAACACCAGCGACAGCGCTCCCAGCAGACTTGAGCTCAGCAAAAACGAGATCAAGAACGTTGCAAGCGACAGTGCATCAGCTTTCGAATGGTATTCGATCGGATCAGCTGTTGTATTCACAGGCCTCCAGGAGGGTACATACACTCTCGAAGAGGTGAGCGCTCCCGCGGGCTATTCAAGATCAACAGAGGTAAGAACGTTCACCATCGCAAGAGATGAGAACGGAAAGCTCAGTGCGAGCGGCGATACTTATACTGACGCTGAAAAGGCTTATGATAAGATCAATGACATCATAAATAAGAAGCAGACCATCTCGGTAAGCAAGAACGACATGAACGCGACCGTTATCGAGGGCGCAGAGTTCAGGCTCACCAAGAAGGACGGCACAGCACTCGGCAAGATCACAGTTGATGTTGAGAATGCAGAGGAAACTTATTCAAAGGCTATCGGCCTTACAGCAAATTCAAAGCAGATCACTATCAAGAATACTTCTGCCGGCATGGGCTATACACTCCGCGGCAATACATTTAATAATGTAAAGATCGACGGTGTGGCAGTCAATGAAACTCCAAAGCAGAATGTATATGAGACATCGGGCACAGCTACCGGTGATACACTTGAGATCTCAGGTCTCTATGACGGATCTTATGTACTAACACTTGATGACGGCAGGATCTATAATATCCGCGTTGAAAGCGGCATGATGGCTCCCGAGGTAAGCGTATCAAAGCTTGCCGAGCTGACAGACGGCGGTAAGGCATACGAGTTCACAGGCGGCGAGGCTGCTATGACAGGTCTTGATGACGGTGACTATGTTCTCGAAGAGACAGCTTCACCTAACGGTTATACCAAGGTAGAGTCAAAGTTCGAGTTCAATATCACTGACGGCAAGATCACTCTTACAAATGCCTCCACAACAGGCAATATCAAGCTGGCTCCCGGCAGCGATTCGGGCATTATAATCACAGACAGCGTTTCCGAGATAACCCTTACAAAGGAATTCGGAGCATCAGGCAATACCAAACCCGAGGGACCTGCAGGCGCAGAGATGAAGCTCACCTTCGTTTCCGCTTCCGGCAAGCCCGCAAACACTATCAGCGGCGCTGATACTCTTGAAGTAGGCGGCTCCGTAACATGGAAGACAAGCGAAAACAATCCCAAGACCTTCAAGGGTCTGATGGACGGTACCTACAAGTTTGAGGAAACAAAGGAACCCGCAGGCTACGAAAAGGCTGAGGCAAAGACCTTCGTTATCAAGGACGGCGTCATCGCTGATATGAACGAAGCAGGCGAGGTAGTAAGCACAAGGACCACTGAGTCCCTCCTCAATACAAAGAAGGGCACAGTAACTCTCGACAAGACAGCTCTCGGCGGATCAGTTATCCCTGCTGAGGCAGGACAGGCTAAGTTCACACTTGAGGCTGTAGGCGAGGGCAAGACTCTCAAGGGCGTAAGCATCAACGGCGGCGAGGCTCTCGGCGAAGTTGCAAAGATCGAGAATGTTGAGTGCACAGACAACAACATCACATTCACAGGTCTTAAGAAGGGTACATACAAGCTGACAGAGGCAACTGCTCCTTCAGGCTACTCGGTTGTAAGTACATTTACATTTGAAGTAGACGACAAGGGCAAGGTAGTAAGCGTCAGCGACGTAGGTACAACAGGCAAGGCTTATGTCGGCGATGACGGACACATCAAGGTCGAGGACGCACCTATCGTAGTTATCGACAAGGCTGCTCTCGGCGGAGAGATAATCAAAGGAAGCAACGCTAAGTTCACACTGACCGCCAAGGACGAGGGCGCTACACTCAAGGGCGTCAAGGTCAACAACGAGGAGCTCGGTGAAGTTACTTCCTATGACTTTGAAGGCAACAGCACAAAGTTCGAGTATCTCCAGAACGGTACATATTCACTCAAGGAAACAGCAGGTCCCGAGGGATTCTCAACAGTTTCCGAGTTCACATTCACTATATCCAACGGTCTCGTAACAGAGGTAAGCGCTGTTACAGACGGCAAGGTAACACCTCTTGAAGGCGGCAAGGTACTCAAGATCGAGGATCAGCCCATCATCAAGCTGGACAAGGTAGCACTCGGCGGAGCTCCTATCCCCGAATCAGCAGGCAAGGCTAAGTTCACATTAAAGGCTGAGGACGAGGGCAAGACACTTGAGGGCGTTAAGCTCAACGGCGGCGCGGCTCTCGGCGAGGGAGTTACAGAAGCAGAGTTCGACGGAAACAATGCTACATTTGAATACCTCAAGGCAGGCAAGTACTCACTTGAGGAGACAACAGCTCCCAACGGCTACGCAACAGTTACCAAGTTCACATTTGAAGTTGATGACAACGGCAAGGTAACAAACGTTTCAAAGACTACAAACGGTAAATCCTACATCGGACCTGACGGCGAGATCGTAGTTGAGGACAATCAGTCCACCGTTACTATCAACAAGAAGGCACTCGGCGGCGAAGAGCTCCCCGCAGAAGCAGGCGCAGCTACATTCGTGCTCAAGGCTGAGGAGACAGGTCTTAACCTGGGCGGCGTAACAGTTTCCACAGGTGAGACAGCTGCAGCAGCTCCCGCACTTGGAGAAGATGTAACAGCTTACACCTTCACAGGCAACAACATTACATTCACAGGTCTCAAGAACGGCAAGTACAGCCTGGAAGAGACCGCAGCTCCCAACGGATATACAGTCGTTACAAAGTTCAACTTTACTATTGACAACGGTAAGGTCAAGGAAGTTGAGACAGCCACTAACGGCAACTCAAAGAAGGTAAACGACACAACTATCCAGGTCGAGGACGCAAGATCAACAGTAGTTCTCGATAAGAAGGCACTGGGCGGCGAGCCTATCCCTGCCGGAGCTGGCAAGGCAACATTCACACTTTCAGCCGAAGAGGGCAAGAACCTCGAGGGCGTTGAGATCATAGCAGGCGCAGCAACTTCAGGCAAGGTACTGGAGGCTACAGATACATCTTATACATTCCAGGGCAACAATGCCAAGTTCACAGGTCTCAAGAAGGGTACATACACTCTCGAAGAGATCGCTGCTCCCGACGGATTTACAACAGCAACAAAGTTCACATTCGATATAAACGAAAAGGGTCAGGTGACCAACGTAGTCACAGAGACTGACGGACAGGCTTATATCGACAAAGAGACAGGTCACCTCGTAGTTGAGGATACAAAGACCAAGGTCATCATCGACAAGAAGGCGCTGGGCGGCGAGCCTATCGCTGAGGAAGCCGGCAAGGCTAAGTTCACACTTACAGCTGCAGACGAGGGACTCAACCTCAACGGTGTAGTCATCGGCGAAGGCGAAGGTGCTGCAGCAGTTGAGAACGATAGCACTTCCGTTGAATTCGACGGAAACACAGCTGTCTTCAACGGTCTCAAGGCAGGTACATACACTCTCAAGGAGACAACAGCTCCCGACGGCTTCACAACTGTAACTGAATTCAAGTTCAGCATCGACAAGGACGGCAAGGTAACAGTTCTTGATAAGCTGACCGACGGCGATGCTTATGTTGACGGAAGCGGTCACCTCGTAGTTGAGGACGCCAAGTCAACAATGACACTTGACAAGAAGGCTCTCGGCGGAGAGGAGATCCCCGCAGAGGCTGGCAAGGCTACATTCGTTCTCACAGTTGAGGAGGACGGCAAGACACTCAATGGTGTAACGATCAGCATGGGCGAAGGTGAGGAAGCTACTTCCGTAACATTCGAAAATGGTGAGACATCATACGAGTTCACAGGCAATAACGTAAACTTCACAGGTCTCAAAAACGGCACATACAGCCTGGAAGAGACAGCTGCTCCCGGCGGCTTCACAACAGTAACAAAGTTCACATTCGACATCGTTGACGGCAAGGTAGACAATGTAGGTACAACTACAAACGGCAAGGCTTACATCGACGAAGAGACAGGACACCTTGTTGTTGAGGACGGTCAGAACAGCGTGACTATCGACAAGAAGGCTCTTGGCGGCGAGGAGATCCCCGCTGAGGCAGGCAGCGCAACATTCATTTTCAAGGCTGAGGATGAGGGCGCTAACTTCAAGGGCGTAACAGTATCCCAGGGCACAGGTGAGGAAGCAACTTCCGAAACTATCGCTGCTGAGGATAACATCTACAGCTTCACAGGCAACAACATCAGCTTCACAGGTCTCAGACCCGGTGTATACTCACTTGAAGAAACTGCTGCTCCAAGCGGATTCGTAACAGTGACAAAGTTCACATTCAGCGTAGACAAGGACGGAAAGGTAACTGTAATCGATACAGTAACAGACGGCGATGTTTATGTTGACAAGAACGGTCACCTGGTTGTTGAGGACGCCAAGACAACAGTAGTCATCGACAAGAAGGCTCTTGGCGGAGCTCCTATCGACGAAGCTGCAGGCAAGGCTAAGTTCACACTCACTGCTAAGACAGAGGGCTTAAACTTCAACGGCGTAACAGTCGGAGAGGGCGAAGGTGCTGTAGCAGTCGAGGACGGAAAGACATCCGTTGACTTCGATGGCAACACAGCAGTATTAAAGGGTCTCAAAAAGGGTACATACACTCTCAAGGAGACAACAGCTCCCGACGGATTCATAACTGTAACAGAGTTCACATTCGACGTTGACGAAAAAGGTTACGTTTCAAATGTAAGCACAGTTACAGACGGCAACGCTTATGTTGACGAAAACGATCACCTCGTAGTTGAGGACGATAAGTCAACTATCACACTTGACAAGAAGGCTCTCGGCGGCGAGGAGATCCCCGCAGAGGCAGGCTCTGCTACATTCGTTCTCGCGATTGAGGAAGCAGGCAAGACTCTTGAAGGTGTAACAGTAAACATGGGTGAAGGCGAGGTCGCTACTTCCGAAACAATCGGTGAGGGCGTGAAATCCTACGAATTCACAGGCAACAACATCAGATTCACAGGTCTCAAGGACGGCAAGTACAGCCTGGAAGAGACCGCAGCTCCCAACGGCTACTCAGTAGTTACCAAGTTTAACTTCACTATCGATAACGGCGTTGTTAAGGACGTTGATACCGTAACAACAGGCAAGGTAGAGAAGAAGAACGACGGCAAGACTATCGAGGTACAGGACGAGCTTGAGTCGACAGTTACTATCGACAAGAAGGCTCTCGGTGCCAAGGAGATCACAGCTGACGCAGGAAACGCTGTATTCACACTCACATCCAACGATGAGGGCGTAACATTCAAGGGCGTTAAGATCAACGGCGGCGAAGCGCTGGGCGAGATCACAGAGACTCAGTTCCCCGGCAACTCTGCTAAGTTCACAGGTCTTAAGAGCGGTCACTACACACTGGTTGAGAAGACAGCTCCCGATGGATACGAAGTAGTTTCCACCTTTACATTCTACCTTGACGGCAACGAGGTAAAGGACGTATCAGCAACTACAAACGGCAAGGCTTATGTGGACGAAGAGACCGGTCACCTCGTTATCGAGGACGCTCCCAACGAGTTCACAATAGGCAAGTACGATATCACAGGCAAGAAGGAAGTTAAGAAGGCTCAGCTCGAGCTCACTAACCCCGACATTGACTGGACATCTATCTTAGACGCTAACAAGGACGATAAGGACTTCACAAGCGTTGTAAACAGCGAAGGCACAGTACTCGGTATCCAGTGGATCTCAGGCGATGCTGCAAAGATCGTAAGAGCTCTCAAGGACGGCGATTACACACTCAAGGAGACAGGTGATGACTTCACCGACGGAGAGGTAACATACTCCATCATCACTTCTGAGCTGCACTTCACTATCAGCGGTAACAAGATCACAGACGCATCAGGCGAGGCTCTCGAGACAGAGGCTAAGCCCGACTCTGAGACAGGTTACTACACAGTTGATAAGGAAAATGGTGTTATCAAGGTAAATGACGCTGAGGCAACAACAACAACTACAACGACCTCAACGACAACAACCACAACAACCACCACTACCACATCAACTACAACAACTTCGACTGGACCATAGTCAATAAAGTGGACAAGTAAAAGAAGCAAAATTCACAAAAAATTCACTTCAGCAAGGTCTGGGGAAAGACCATTATTGTGAGAATGAGGTCTGAAAGAATTATAGAAACCATGGA